>ERZ761603.3032-NODE-3032-length-11044-cov-7.407134_pt1 | contig 11044 bp, 1 predicted proteins | sample MGYA00511879_ERZ761603 | MGnify/ENA primary metagenome ERZ761603 (study PRJEB28899, sample SAMN02850040) | bioreactor sludge metagenome | biome: EBPR Sludge; feature: EBPR Bioreactor; material: flocular biomat | place: Australia: Thorneside Wastwater Treatment... | reverse complement strand
AATATTGAAGGGCTGCCCCTGATCCGGAGAAGGGTCTGGTCGGGGGCCAGGGTGAGTTGGTTGGTGATGGGGGTGGGAGGGGTGAAGGTGGCGAGGGGGAGCCAATTGGTGGCAGTTGGCGATGGGGCGGTTTCAATCCACTGTCGGGCTTTTTGGCCGCCGGTCCAGCGAGCGGTGAGGATGCCGTCGATTTCGGTGATTGCGATGAAGGCGAGGCGGGAGGCGGGATCGAACGGGTGGGTGTCGGCAAGGTGTTCGTCGCGATTGTTCATGAGGTCGACATCCGGATCGGATGTGGCATCGTGGACCAGCGTGGTGAAGGACGCCATTTCCCAGTAATCGGGCAAGGTGTCGCTGTCGATGTCGCCGTTGATTTCCCGCGCGCCGATCGAGGGCGGTTGCAGAAACGCCTGATCCGCGATGTCGCGCAACGCGCCGGCGCCGGGCCATCCGTTGGTGGTGGCGGGGCTCACCGCGGTGATGCGGAAATCATGTGCAGCGGGTTGGGCGAACAAGGGATCGCGTCCGAACACATTCCCGCTGACGGTTCCAGGCAGCGGGTGGGGCGTCGCTGCCGGTTGATCGAATGGATACCAGAGGTTGTGGCGGATAGAGAACGACGAGGGATCCGTGTTGCTGCCTTCGTTGACGTAACGGTTCACGATGGCGTGGCGATAATACACGATGTTGTTGTGGAATCCGTTCGCGCTGCACGGTGCGAAGACGATGCCGCCAGAGGAAACCGTTTCCTGCAATATCCGGAAGACCCATCGGGTCGGTTCAATGATCGTATTGTTCGCCACGATGCAGTTGGTGCTGCCGGCGAAGGCCACGGTCGCCGTGCCGCCAATAAAGACGTTGGCGAAGATGCGGATGGAATGGGCCTCAACATTGACGCTGTTGGTGGCGAGAGGCGGGCGAAAAAATTCGAAGCCGGTGGAACCGCCGATGTTGATACCGCGATGACCGGCGTTGGAAACAATGCACTGGCGGACTTCGATGTCGGACGACCCGCCCTTGATTTGGATCGCATTGGCGGAAAGATCATAAAACGAACCGCGCGCGATCAAGCCGCGATGGCAACCGACCATGTCCACCCCGCTGCCGGAGGCGGATCCGCCGCAGCGTCCGGCTTCCATGTCGAAGAGATAAAAATCCCGGAGACCGGACAACTTGATGCCGTCCTGATTGCCATTGCTGCCGATATCGCGCACCAGCACGTTGCTGATGACGAGAAAGCCGGCGGCGTCGGAGTCGTTGTACGCCGAGCCGTCGTCGATATTGATGCCATTATCAGACGCCCCGGCGATCTCGAGATGTTGCAACATCACATACCGTGGCTTGGTCAGATGCAAGCCCTCACTACCGCCAACGATCAGCGCGCGGTTGGTCGGACCCGGACCGCGGATCCAGATGGGATTCGTCGCGTTGCCGTGGAGATTCTCCAGATAGGCCCCGCCGGGATGTTGTTGACCCGAATGCAGCCGTATTTCCGTGCCGGGTTGGGCGGACTGGGCGGCCCGGGCGATGGTGCGGAAAGGGGACAATTCCGTGCCGTTGCCCGTCGTGTCGTTTCCATTGGTCGCCACATGCAACGTCGTGATCGGTTGCGCCAACCAGGGAAACGGCCCCGGTTCGGCCGTTAGTTGCGGCGGCACAAAGGCCGTCAGCATCAAAACTAAACGAATCGTTCGCACATCTATATCATACCCAGACATAGCATTAGGGTCAGCCCTTAAATATCAAATTAACGCGCAAACACTTTTTGTTCGGGTGGTTGCATCATTGGCTGGTCGCGCGTTAATTTGATATTTAAGGGCTGACCCTGACCGTGGAGCGTGGACTTGACGCTGGGGCGCTTCGCCGGTATTCATATCCGTATAGAATGATCGGGGATGTGATGATTTCGAAGATGACGTTTTGGGTGTTGTGTGGAGTTGTCGGGTGGGCCGGTTTGGCGCCGTCTGTCCGCGCTCAAATCAACAACACGTTGGTTTATGGGACGAATACGAATGCGCCTTTGCGTAACGAGCGGGGCGAGCTTCTGCCTGGTTCGCCGAGCGTGACCGGAGCGGTGGCGCACATCTATTTAACCAGCACCAACATGGGCATCATACCGCCGTTTACCAACGGCTTGCCCCATCCCAGCAACTCCCTCGTGCATGTCGCGTATGTGGGCCAAAATACCGATCCGAATCCGGAAGACGGCATTTTCGCCTACTTGTCGGGACTATTCGCGCTCGATCGTACCATCCCCCACACCGTGTTTGCCCGGGTGTTCAACCGCGAAACGGTGGAGGACTCCTCGTTCTACCGCGATAGCCGGATCTACGTGACGCCAACCGATGCGTACGGGATCTTTCTCATCGAGGTCGATCAAACGGACATCCCCTTGGATCCGAACGATGACGACGGCGACAGCCTGAACAATTCCTGGGAAAAGAGCCTCGGCACCGACCGGTTGAATCCCGATACGGATGACGATGGCGTTTCCGACTACGATGAATTCCTGGCCGGGACATCGGGCGTGGATGGCGACGACTACCTCCAGATGGTCGAGTTGTATCCGGCCGGTTTCGATGATCTCGTGGTGCAATGGAGTTCGGTCTCCGGCAAGGTGTATCAAGCGGAATACGCCACCAACCAGCTCGACGCCGCCGTGCTCGAATACTTCCCACTGTACGATCCCGTCACCGCCGTCAGCACCTTGTCCAGTTTGGTGTTCACCAACGGCGGCTCGCTGGGTACGCCGCACTTCCGCGTGCGGTTGCTGCACGAGCAGTAAGTTGGGCGTCGTCGTACGCCGATTCGGTCAAAGGTTCGCGTGGGGCGAACCGGCAATGAATTGCCATGTATCTTTGTCCGGGTGAGCTTTTGTCCCGCCCGTTAGGATCGGGTCAGAATCGCTTGTGATTTGTGTGTGACATGTTGAAAGGGTGCCATGAGTCGTAAAATGAAAAAGTCGATTTCAGCAGGATGTTCATCGCCGCGTCAGCTCGTTTTCCAGACATTGGAAACCGCGGCGATCGTATTTTCCATCGATTGGAAAAAGCTCGCCCTGATAGCCTGCTTGGCGCTCCCCCTGACCACATTGGCGCAGGTGACCTACTACTGGCGCGGCGACTCCGCCGAAGGCGACGGTCGCAACTGGAACACCGCGAACAATTGGTGGCGTGGCTACACCGAGGCGCCCGCCGGCAGCGAAATCATCATCTTCGACAACAACCACAAGACCGAGGTCAACACCAACAACCTCTCCTCCACGTCTCGCTATCGCCTGCTCTTCAATGCCGGAGCCAGCACGGCCCGCACCATCACCGGATCGACCGAAAACGTCTTCTTCGATTTCGGCGGCAACGCGCCAAAAATCGAAAACAACGACACCGGAACCAAGACCTTGGCCTTCCCGATCGGCATCGGTTACAACAACAGCGAAATCAATCCAGTCAGCGGGAGCCTGACCCTCGACCGCCTGGACACCCGCGTGAACAACATCAATGTGTATGGCAACAACGGCCATACCTTGACCATTCGCGGTGAGTTGCGGGGACGCGGCGGCCTTACCATCCAGCAAAATTCCATCGTGCAGATCACCGGGGTGCCGACCAATCAGGGAACCATGACCGTGCTCGACGGCGCACTGCGTTACGACGCCACCACCGGCCGCGGCCACACCAACACCATCAATCTCGGCGCAACCAGCGGTTCGGCGGCGGCCCGCCTGCTCGTCGGCGCGTCCGGGGTGACCGTATCCAACCTGATCACCGTGCGCTCGGGCAGCAGCGGCCAGAAAACCATCGGCAACCTTTCCGCCGGCGCGGCGACGTTCGCGGGGACGGCGACCCTGCAAACCGACCTCACTTTCTCCAACGGCGCGGGCGGGTCGCTGACCATGAGCGGCGGCTTGAACTTCAACAGCGCGCAGCGCGCCCTTTTCGTACCCTCCGCGCAGACTGTAACGGTCAGCGGCGCGATCACCTCCGACGGCGGCAACGGCCTGATCAAACGAGGCGCCGGCGTGCTGCGCCTGGCCGGCAACAACACCTACACCGGCAGCACGACCATCCAGACCGGTACGGTGACCGTGGTTTCCGGCGGCAATCTCGGCAGCGGCTCCGATATCTACATCGGGGGCAGCGGCGTCTTGACCGCCGAGGTCAACGTGACCGTGGCCAGCTTGCGCGAGGCCGGCGTCGGGGACAGCGGCGTGGCCAGCGTCGGCAGCGGTGCGACCCTCACCGTGAACGGAGCCAACAAAGGCACGTACTACATGAACACGATTTCGGGAAGCGGCGGCCTGACCTTCTCCGCCAGCGGCACCTCGACGATGCGCCTGTTCGCCGCGAACACCTATGCCGGCGATACCGTCATCAACTCGGGCACGCTCGGTTTATGGTCGGGAGGCGATGTCGGGACCGGCCGCATCTTCATCGGCACCAATGCCATCTTCGATGTCTCCACGCGCGCGTCCGCCCTGACCCTCGACAGCGGGCAGGGGATCACGATCATCGCCAGCGCCTCGGGTTCGCCGGCGACCATCCATACCGCGTCCGGCACGGGAACGCTATCCATGGCCGCCAGCGGCTCGTTGGTGTTCGGCTCGTACTCCAGCGGCGGCGGCGCGCCACTGTCCATCGGCGGCAACGGTTCGTTCAGCCTGGCGTCCGGCAACTCGGTCATCGTCACCAACACCGGGTCCGCCCTCGGCGCGGGCAACTACAAGCTGATCGCCAAGGGCGCGTCCAGTTCGGTCGGCGGCACCGCGCCGTCAACGGTCACCGTGGCCGGGGCCGGCCTGACTGCCGGGGCGACCGCCTCGTTGAGCATCATCAGCGGCGAATTGTTCCTCGTGGTGATCTCCAGCGAACCCGACGTGCTGGTGTCCGGAAACGGCGTGACCATCACCGATGGTGACACCACGCCCGCCGCCGCCGACCACACGGATTTCGGCGAGGCGCTAGTCATCGGCGGGACCGTGACCCGAACCTTCACCATCACCAACAGCGGCAACGCCGTGCTCGGTCTCGGCACCGTGACCACGACGGCGGTCACCGGCGCGGCCAGCAATTTCATCGTGACCGCCCAACCGGCGGCCTCGCTCGCGATCGGCGCGACCACGACCTTCCAGGTACAGTTCAATCCGTCCACTTCGGGCGTGCTGGCCGCCGACATCCAGTTCACCAACAACGTAACCGGCGCGAAGAATCCCTACAGCTTCCGCATCCAGGGCACCGGCACCTACGTCGAGGTCGCGGTCAGCGGCAACGGCGCGAACATCGCCGACGGCGACGCCACGCCGTCGACGGTCGATCACACCGACTTCGGTTCGGTGGGCACGGAGAGCGCGACGTTGAACCGCACCTTCACCATCACGAATACCGGCAACCGGGCCATGACCCTCGGCAATGTCACCACCAGCGGCACACACGCGGCCGACTTCATTGTCATCACGCAGCCCAGCGCCACGTTGAATCCCAGCAACAGCACCACCATCGTCGTTCAGTTCAATCCGTCGGCGGTCGGCACGCGCAGCGCCGAGTTGAGTTTCACCACGACCGACGACAGTTTCGAGGATGGACTGACGGAAAACCCGTTCAATTTCGCCATCCAGGGCTTCGGCGTGGCGCCCGCGATCACCAGCGCCCCGGCGACCATCGCCTTCTCGTCGGTGCTCGGTTCCGCTCCGGCCGCCCAGACATTCGGCGTGACGAACAGCGCGCTCGGGTCGATGGCCTACACGGTGGCCAGCAACGTCTCGTGGCTGGGCGTGCTGCCCAACTCCGGCACCGCCGCCGTCGGCGCGGGCAATGTCCACACCGCTACCGTCGCGGTGCTCGCCGGCCAGGCTGTCGGCACCTCGAACGCCGTCATTACCATCGCTTCGGCCACCGCGACGAACAGTCCGCGGACGATCGACGTGGCATGGACGATCAGCGCGATTCCGGCTCCGACCGCGCCGGGCGCCGTCGCCGATGGACGCGAGTTGGTGCGTTTGTCGTGGACGCGCGATCCCGGTTACAATGTCATGATTGTCCACCGCAGCGGCGGCGCCCCGACCGCCCCGACGAACAGCACGGTGTACTCGGTCGGTTACACCTTTTCTGACGGCTCGCGGGTCATCGCCTTCAACACCAGCACGTCGAACTTCGAACACGTCGTTCCGCAAGGTTCTTCGCACCAGTACGTGTTCTATTCGATCAACAACAACTTCTTTTCCGCCGGGGTGACGGCGACGGTCACCACCACCTCGTACGATGCGGGCGAGATAGTCGATCCCGGCGCGTACACCAACGGCGCGGCGATTTCCGGTTACAACACCGGCAGCGGGTGGAGCGGCAACTGGGTCACCGGCGGCAGCGGCACCTGGGTGGCGGAGACCAACTACTCGGCCGGCGGCGGCGCGCATGTGCCGGGTCTGCAGAGCCCGGTGAATTATCCGGCGCACACCGCCAACCGGTTCACGATCGGCGGCCTCGGCAACGACCAGAGCGCCACCGCGCGCAAGACGTTCAGCTCGATCAGCACCGGCAACGTGTACATCGCCGGCCTGGTGGCCTACCGCTATTCGGGCAATAACAAGTTCATGGGCATCAGCTTCATGAACGGCGCGGTGGAAACCGGCTTCGTCGGCAAGGCGGGGGGCGGCACGGTGCTGGCCATCGACAGCTACGGCGGAGCGAAGGTCAACGGCTCGACCACGCTGGGCGCGACCGAGACCTCGACCAACAACGTGTACCTGATCGTGGCGCGTTACGATTTCACGACGAAGGCCATCAGCGCGAATGCCTATCTCTGGACCGGCACGGTACCGGCAGGCGAGCCGGGTTCGTGGGACGTCACGGCGACGGTGCCGGGCAGCGGCATCAGCGCCATCGACGGCGTGCGGGTGGGCGGCGGCGGTTTCTCCGGCGAGTCCATCGGCAACATGTGGTTCGATGAAATCCGCGTCGCGACGAGCTGGCAGGAACTGCTCAAGCAGGGCGGGGTGGTCGCCACGAATTATGTGATCGGAAACGCGACCAACCATGTCGCCGACGGGCAGGTCGCGGCCGGCACGTTCCCGGTGGTGGTGTATTTGCGGTCCGACGCGGGGGTGGAGTCGACCAACACGACCACGCCATATTTCATCCCGAACTTCGACCTGTTCAATCCGTCGGGCACGCAGATCGTCACCGACCGGAATTTCGCGGCGTTCTCCTACCAGGACAGCGGGCGTACGTTGATTGCGTCCAACGCCACGCATGCCACCGTGCAGGCGGCCTCGATCACGCTTGGCGTCTATACCGGCCGGTGGAGCGCGGTCGCTTCCAACGGCGTGCAGGCGGTGAACGTGAACAGCCTGTCGAACGGCACGCCGATCACGTTCACGGTATTCGATGACGACACGGCGGTCCCACTGGTCCAGGATTTCAGCGTGTTCGGCAGCAGCGGCAACGCGACCCTCACCGTGGCGGAACTGGTGGGGGGCACCGGGTGGGCCATCACCGGCCGCGTGCAGGACACGGGCAGCGGCGTCAACGTCAACGGTTCCAACACCACGCAGCCGAACATCTCCCCGTACTTCGAGTTGTGGGACAACTCGGGCGTGTTGCGGTTGCGCCAGGCGTTCAATCAGATCGGTTTCACCAACGGCGGGGCCAGCGCGTCGCTCACCGTGATCGGCAGCACCAACAACAACACCCTCGCCTCGGCGCCGCTGGGCGTCTGGACGGCGCGGGTGGTGGTGGCCGATGCCGATGCCGACCGGACCGACGACCGCCTGTTCACGACCAACGAGTTCACGTTCACGGTCATCGCCGGCGACAGCACGGCGGGCATGGGCAACTTGCCTACCCTGATCACGATCACGTCGACGTACGGCGTGGTGTCGGCGGGCGCGCCGTGGCCGAATTTCGCGGTGACCAACATCGGCTCCTCGCCTCTCATCTACAACATCGATATCACCTACAACGGCGGGTTCGGCTGGTTCGCGATCGCTCCAACCAACGGCAACATCATCACCAACGCGGGCGTCCAGGTGCACACGGGCGCGGTGAATGCGGCCTCGCTCAATCCGGGCACCTACGAAGCGGTGTTGGCGTTCAGCGGCAACCAGACCAACGGCACGCGTTACGTCACCAACCGGCTCACCGTGATCGGTTACAATGCGGGTGAAATCGTCGATCCGTTCACCAACTCCGCCGGCAGCGTCAACGGGGCCACCGGGGGCAGCGGCTGGACGAATGCCTGGAACGCCTCGGGCGCGTTTGCGTTCAGCAACAACAACCTCACCACGCCGAACAACTATCCGGCGGCGGCCGGCAACAAGATCTGCGGCAATTCGACCGGCGTGGAAATCTCGGCCCGGCGCCATTTCGAGGCATTCACCGATGGCAAGGTGTTCATGGCGGCGGCGGTGCAGAAATCCGACGGCAATTCCGACGGTTTCTACGGCCTGTCGTTCATGAACGGCGCGTCGGAAGTGGCCTTCGCGGGCAAGCTGTTCAATAACGGCAACTTCGGCCTCGACCTGGGCGGCAATGGCGGCACGGCCGACGGCGGTTTCGGGGCCAACGGCAACTCCGTGTATTTCTTCATCGGCATGTACGATTTCAGCAACGACACGTTTTACGTGCGCGCCTATAACGGCGGCGTCACCTTGCCGCTGACCGAGCCGACCTGGGGCGCGAGCAAGCAGCCGACCACGCCGTTGAGCAGCATCGATGGCGTGCGGGTGGCCGGCAAGGACGAGGGCACGATCTGCTTCGATGAAATCCGCGTGGCCAACTCGTGGGAGGCGTTGCTCAACCAGTTCACCACCACGCCGACCCTGCATGCCACGTCGATGACCTTCACGAACATCGGCACCGATGCCTTGACGGTTGGCTGGACGCCCGGCAACGGCCTCAACCGCATCGTGGTCGCGCGCGAGGGGTCGGCGGTGACGTTCGTACCGACCAACGGCGTCGATTACACCGCCAACAACAATTACCTCGCCGGTAGCGATCTCGGCGGCGGCAACAAGATCGTGTATAACGCCTCGGGCAGCAGCGTGCCGGTGACCGGGCTCAATCCCGAGACGCGCTATTACTTCGCGGTGTTCGAATACAACGGGTCGGCCCTGACCGCCAGTTATTACACCAACGCCGGCTTCCTCACCGGCAACCGTTGGACGCTCTCCGCCGAACCGGCCTCGAACGCCACCGCGCTGGCCGCGTTCACGGTGTCCAACGGTTCGATCAGCAACACCTGGGTGCAGGCGGGCGGCAGTCCGGCGGCCGATGGCTACCTGATCCTGCGTTCGTATGCCGCCATCACGGCGGCGCCGGTGGATGGCGTCGGCTACACCAACGGCCAGGCCCTCGGCGACGCGGTGGTCGCGGTGGTGACGCCGGGCACGGCCGAGACCTATCTGCACACGGGTCTGGCCTCGTGCTCGAACTATCACTTCGCCATCCATGCCTTCCAGTGGAACGGCAGCAACGCCGAGACGTACAACTATGTCACCTCGGCGGTTTCGACGGCCACGGCGGAGACGACCTGCGAAGCGCCGTCGGTGCAGGCCAGCGACATTCTGTTCACCTTGGTCGGCACCAACCGCATCGCCCTCTCGTGGACGGCCGGCAATGGCCAGGCCCGTCTCGTCGTGGTGCGCGGCACCAACGCGGTGAACCAGAATCCGGTCGACGGCACGGCCTACACCGGCAACACGGCGTTCGCCAGCGGCAGCCATCTCGGCGACGGCAATTTCGTCGTGTACAACAGCACCGGGACCAGCGTCGAAGTGAGCGGGTTGTTCCCCGGCGTGACCTATCACTTCCGCGTGTACGAATACAACGGCGCCGGCAGCGGCATCGAGTACAATACGACCACGACCAACGGCAATCCGCGCAGCACGGCGACCGCGTCGTTCGGCATCGTCGAGGACAAGTTCAGTTACGGGGCCGGCAACATGTTCGCGGCCAATGGCGGCACGGGTTGGACCAACAGTTGGGGCACGTTGAGCGGTCAGATCGATGTCGCCGACGGCAACTTCGGGGCGTTCGGCGCTTATCCGACCGACAGCGGCACGCGGCAGGGTTATCTCAACTCGACCACCAAACGTTCGGCCCACCGCAACTTCCCGGCCCGAACCAGCGGCAAGCTCTACATCGCGATCAAGCTGAACATCGGCAGCGCGGCCCAGAACGCCTATTTCGGCGTGAACCTGCTCAACGGCGCGGCCAGCGGGACGGCCGGCGACAACGCCGTCACCGGTTTCTTCGGCAAGGCATTCGGCGTCGCCGACATGAAATTGAGCGTGGCCCACAACGGAACGACCCGGACGAACAAGCTCGACGGCTCCAACTCCGGCAACCAGTTCAATACCGGCACCGGCAACGACTACCTCATGGTGGCGATGATCGACTTCGACAACAACGAGTTCAAGGCCCGCGCCTACACCGGCAGCCAGCTCGCCCACACCGACGCCGACAAGGAGAACGCCTGGGCGGTGGAGATGCAGAACGTCAACATCGACCGCATCGACGGCATCGAGATCATCGGCGAAGGCCTCGGCAACTGCTATTTCGATCACATCCGCATCGGCCCGAGCTGGGAGGAAGTGATGTGGAACCTGCCCGACAACTGGCACGAGGACAACGGACCGACGCCGACGCTGGTGTATATCGGTACGAACTACAACGCCTCCGTGTACGGCCAGGTGATCACGAACTTGAGCGACGCCGAACTCGCGTCGGCCAGCCTGATCGATTTCGCGGTGCGGTGGGACAGCGCGTCGGGCGTCTTCGTGCAGAACACCACGACGAACCACATTGGCTCGCCGGATGGGCGCGTGACCCCGAACTGGGATCCGCTGGCCATCGGCATCGCGACCAACGAATTCGGTCTCGACCGGTTCTTCACGAATTTCTTCGGCACCAACGCCGCCAATGTCGTGACGACCTACCAGAAGACGGCGTTCAACATCACCAACCTCGACTTCTCGCTCCAGTATTTCGTCACCGTGTCGGCCGAGTCGGATCCCGGCGGCAGCACGGTCACCGCGCCGGCCGGCGGCGCGGCG
>ERZ761603.3028-NODE-3028-length-11053-cov-14.050009_pt1 | contig 11053 bp, 6 predicted proteins | sample MGYA00511879_ERZ761603 | MGnify/ENA primary metagenome ERZ761603 (study PRJEB28899, sample SAMN02850040) | bioreactor sludge metagenome | biome: EBPR Sludge; feature: EBPR Bioreactor; material: flocular biomat | place: Australia: Thorneside Wastwater Treatment... | reverse complement strand
CCGTCGCCCGGCGTCCCACCGTTGCCTCCATCGCCCGGCGTCCCACCGTTACCTCCGTCGCCCGGCGTCCCACCGTTGCCTCCATCGCCCGGCGTCCCACCGTTACCTCCGTCGCCCGGCGTCCCACCGTTACCGCCGTCGCCCGGTGATCCACCGTTGCCGCCATCGCCCGGTGATCCACCGTTGCCGCCATCACCAGGTGATCCACCGTTGCCGCCATCGCCCGGTGATCCACCGTTGCCGCCATCACCAGGTGATCCACCGTTGCCGCCATCGCCCGGTGATCCACCGTTGCCGCCATCGCCCGGTGATCCACCGTTGCCGCCGTCGCCCGGTGATCCACCACCATCACCCGGAGGCGGGGGAGGCGGAACATCAGCGATCGCCGTCCACATCGGGACGATGTACTCGGTGATGTAGGACTGAAGTTCATTGAACTGCGATTCGTTACCAAGGAAGTCCCAGAGCGCGATGCCGTCCGCGCCGGCTTCTTTCGCCGTCTGGAACATATGTGGCCGCGCGTGTTCATCCAGGAACTGACCGCTGCGACCCTCCACGCTGGGCATGTACCGCGCCCACGCGATCACGATCACGGGCTTGGTGCCGCGAGCCAGCCTACGACCCTCGGTGACATTCGAGACGATGTAGTCCCGGCTTTGTGCGGGGGTCATCTCGTACCAGTTCGAGGGAGTCTGGCCCTCCGGGAGCGTCAGGCGATTCTGGTAAATGGGCAGGAAGATCACGTCCCCGCTGTCCACCCACCACGCCCGTTGATCGTTGAAATCGCGGAACATCGGGTTCGCCTGGGTGTAGTTGGCGTGGCGGCAACCCGCGGGAAGTGAGTAGAAGCCGAACTTCGTTCCCGGCCTCAACTGCTTGCACTTGGTGATCGTCCATACGCGCCAGTCTCGGACTGCCGCTTCGTACGAAGCCGCGTACGCACGCTCCGTTTCATCGGTGCCCAAACCGGCGATCAGTTCGGGCCTCGATGACCGCACAAAATCGACCCAGTTGTCATAGAAACGAGGTCCCCAGGCGTACGACGGGTAGCCGGCCGGCCCGCCGGTACGGGCTCCCCACGATGTTGGAAGAAACTCGATGTCGAGGCAGATGAACCCGTCGAACCCCAGGGGTACGCGCTGATCCAGCATCGTGCGAAGGGTGCGCTCGTACCGTTCCCAGTAGTCGGGCTGCATCGTGATCTGCAATCCGCTTGTACGGACATCGGCGGCGAACCAGTGCTCGTAGAGCACTTTGATGTCCCGCTTCACGTCGAGGCCGCCGAAGTTGAGCCGCGCCGACCAATCACGCCCCTCACCGAAACGCAGCTCGCGATCGTCGGTCGTGACCGTGTTGTGGAAAGTGAACGGGCCGGTTCGCGGCGGCGGATCGCCCCCGCGATCCGCCGCGTTGGTCGGGGAGATCGTCACGAACCCGATGCAGCACATGAGCAGGGCCGACAACGCTCGTGCGGCCCCGGGCGTACGGATGTCATGGTGTTGGCGGACGGGCATGGCTTGTGTTCCTCGTCGTATCGCTGACTGCTTTGCACCCAGGATGCCGGGGCGGACTCCCCGCCGTTGCGCACTCCTGGGCTGTCCACCACTTTCCAATTCAAAGTTTATGAAAGCAAGAGCGGCCTGAGTTCGCATCTCGCTTGACGTCGGGTTGGAGGGATTCGGAGGACTGGGCGGGCTGTCCGTCGCCTGTTCGTGCGGGGTATGCTCAGGCTCGCGGGTCGAGTGGTTCAGCCCTTGAAAGGAGGTTCCGCCGTGAAGAAGTCGAGACGGTTGTGCCGGTCTGGAGTAGGTTGTGTGGTCTGGCTCAAGGGGGTGTTCTGTTCCTTCTGTGCCGGGTTAGTCTGGAACGCCCCGGGTCAGGTGCTTTCGGGGTGCCAACTCGGTGCACTGCCGATCCGTGCTTTCAATGTACCGACCGCTCAGTATGACCCTATCTCCATTGATCTCGGCGCGATCCCGGTGCGGGGCCTTGCCGCGGACGATGCCACACGTCACGTGTACGTTGCCAGCGGAACGGCTCTGTACCGCATTTCGTACGACGGTGACCGCATCCCGGTGCGTATCGCGTCATTTCACGGCGATGCCACGACGATCGACGGTGGACTCGCCTTCGACACACTGCGGGGTGTTCTCGTCGGGTCATCCGGAACTCAGGCCAATCACTTCTACGAGATCGATCCGGCTACCGCCCGGGCCACGCTCGTTCTGTCGTTGGGCGCCGGCGACTTCGGGGGCCTCGACTTTGATCCTTCATCCGGTGTGCTGTATGCCGCGAACGACAGTGCCTCGACCGGGGCGGGGCTGGCCGGACGCGGGTTGTACCGCGTCAACCTTCCTCTCTCTCCGGCATCCTTCACGAGGATCGCACAGTACCCGGTGAAGTCGGGGACGACTGTGGATACCGACATTGACGGACTCGCCGTCGGTAACGGTCGTGTGTACCTGGTTGCCGACGAGACCAACTGGATGTACGTCTATAACCTTCTGACCGGCGTGTACGAAACGCCCATCGCACAACCCTGGGGCGGCGACCGTGGTTCCTGCGGTGCCTCGTACGCCGCTTCATACTTTCTCGCACCTCAACCCGACATCGCGGCAACACTCACACTGCCGGCGGATTGCTCTGTACGCATCGGTGAGCAGGCTGTCTTTCACGCCGCGGCCCGCAACGCGGGTACGACGGCGCTCTCCGGTGTGTCGTTGAGGGCGACCCTCCCCACAGGGGCCGCGTTCATCGGTTCATCCCCGGCGGGGTCGCTGACCGGATCGGTCCTCACCATCAGCATGCCGGACCTGGCCGCGGGACAGAGAGAGCCGGCCACGATCACCCTTGCGCCCTCAGCCGCGGGCCTGCTCACGCTCACCGTCACCGCTCGCTGCAACGAGACGGACTCCAACACATCCAACGACACCGCCTCGGGAGGTGTGCGTGTCTTGCCTGCACGCCCCGATGCCGCTGCCTTGACTTCGATAGCATCCACGGTCCCCCAGAGCACATCTTCGATTCTTCCCGGCGGCGCGGGTGAGAGATTCCTACATGAAGGACCGCAGTCATTCGGCTCGCTTTCGACCAGCGGGAACGGACGGCATGTGATCTTTTCGGCTCGGGCCACGGGCGTGCCGGGTGCCTCAACGGTCATTATCGGCGAAACTCCCGGTGGGCTGGTGCTGCTGGGGCGGCAAGGTCTGTTTCCATCGCTGCCGTCGGGCGGAGCGCCGTTGCAACTGGAGGGTCGGCCGAGCGTCAATGATCTCGGATGGTGGGCCTATGCCGGCGTGGACTCGTCGGGGCCGTTCATCGCTCGGGTTCAGGACGGATCGGCGAGCGTGGTCGCCAGATCGGGTGCGCCGTGTCCCGCGTACGCCGGTGATGTGTTTTACGGAGCGCTGCTCACCGCACCATGCATGTCGGATGATGGGTCCGTGACCTTCGGGGCGACCCTCGTGGGGCCGGGCGTTTCGCCCGGAACGGCGCAAGCCCTGCTGCAGCACGACGGTTTTTCTGTCCTCGTCCGCACGGGCTTGGATATTCCTTTCGGACAGCGCGATGCCTCGGGTTTCGAGACCTTTTATCTGGTGCGGTCGCTTGATCTTGAATCATTCACCGCGGGACCGTCCGCATCGGGGGCTCGATATGTGGTTGGAGGCGAGCTCGATGCCCCCGCGATGGTGGATCGTGTGCTGATCCGGGAGCATCCGTTCGGCGGTCCTGCCATCGCCGTGCAGGAGTCACGGCCCATCGCGGGGATCGGACCCGTCGCGGCCGCGGGGGAACCCATCGTGTCCGCTGCGCTCACGCCCGGCGGCCTATGCGCGATCGTGCGTACCGGAGGTGAAGGATGGTTGGCGATCCGCGAGAACGCGGTGATCGCGGCGCTCGGCGAACCTGTGACGTCGGGCATGGAACGGTGGGCCGGCACGTTGCTTGGTGTCAGCGCGAATCAGGCCGGGGACTACGTGGTGGTGGGGGAGACCGACCAAACAAACCTACTGCGAAACTCGGCCGCGGTGCTGAACGGATCACTCATCCTTGCCCGTGAGGGCGACCCGATCGATTTGGACGGCAACGGTCTCTTCGACGACGGAACCTACCTCGCGGAGTTCATCGCTCACAGGTGCATCGTCGCCGCGGACAGGTTCATCGCCGCCGTCCGGCTCCGGTCAGAGGCCGCGGCGACCGGGTGTTCCGGTGATGATGACGCGGGATACGCGCTGCTCGAGGCGGCGTTCGAGCCATCCACGGGGTTCTGTGCCGCGGATTTCAACAGCGATGGGGGAATCGACGGCGGCGATGTCGAGGCGTTCTTTCTCGCGTGGGAAGCGGCCGAAGCGCTCTCCGATGTCAATCAGGACGGCGGCATCGACGGGGCGGATGTCGAGGCGTTTTTCGTCCTGTGGGAGGCCGGCGGGTGCTCCTGAAGACTCAAGCACGCCGACCGAGCACGCTGACCGCCACCGCCGCGAAGACGAGCGCGAAGGCGGTGTAGTCGCTCCAGCGGAGTTTTTCGTTGGGCATCACCACCAGCGTGAACACCGTGAAGACGATCAGCGTCAGTGCTTCCTGGACGATCTTGAGTTGTGCCACCGTCAGCGGCCCTCCGTAGTTGATGTGCCCGATGCGGTTGGCGGGCACCTGGAGGCAGTACTCGAAGAACGCGATACCCCAACTCGCAAGGATCGCCAGCCAGATCGGCCAGGACTTGATCTTCAGGTGGTAGTACCACGCGAAGGTCATGAAGACGTTGGAGAGCGTGAGCAGCCCGAGAGCCGCGACGAGGCGCATGCTGATCATGGTTGCGGATAGAGGAAGGTGTGTGGCGTCAACGCTGGGTGACAGTCTCGTGCAGATTCATGACGGCGCTGGCGATCATCGTCCAGGAGGCGAGTTCCGCCGCGTCGATGTCCGCCGGCGGGGGCGATGTCCCGACACGGTTCAACCGGGCCGCGTCGAGCGGATCCTGCCTGAAGCCCGCCCGGAAGTCGTTCAACGCTCGCAGCAGCGCCTCGACCTCCGCCGCCTCCGGAGCGCGGGCCGTCACGCGACGGAAGAGGCGCTCGGCGTGCTGCGCATCCGATGCGCCGGGCGATTCGTGGAGTGTTCGTGCGGCCAGCACCCGCGCGGACTCGACGTATTGCTCCTCGTTCCAGAGTACAAGCGACTGGAGCGGTGTGTTCGTCGGTGCGCGGCGAACGGTGCATGACTCCCTCGTCGGCGCATCCAGTGCCGACATCGACGGCGGCGGGACCGCGCGTTTCCAGTAGGTGTAGACACTCCGCCGATACAGGTCATCGCCGGTCCCCGGGTCGTACACCCGCGTGTTGGACGCGGGCATGGAGACCTCCTGCCACAACCCATCGGGCTGCGGCGGCTTCACGCTGGGGCCGCCGAGTTTCTCGACGAGCAGCCCGGAGACCGCGAGAGCCTGGTCGCGAAGTTGCTCGGCGGTAAGGCGCCGGCGCGGGAATGATGCCAGAAGTCTGTTCTCGGGGTCGATCTCCGAGAGGTCAATCCGTGTGCCGGAGGACCGCCGATACGCGGCGCTGGTCAGGATCAGTCGGGTGAGATGACGGACATCCCACCCCGATTCGCGGAACTCCACCGCGAGATAATCCAGCAGTTCGGGGTGGCTCGGCCATTCGCCCTGGAGGCCGAAATCCTCGCTTGTTTTCACAAGCCCGATGCCGAAGAACCGCTCCCACAGCCTGTTCACCGCGACCCGTGCGGTCAGCGGATTGTCGGCGGAAGTGAGCCAGAACGCCAGACCGCGGCGATCGGTCGGGGCATCGGCGGGGAGTACGCCCAGCGCCGTAGGCACTCGCCGCGACACCGGCCGGGCCGCGTCGGGCTGGTCATAGACACCGCGCTTGAGCACGAACGTCTCGCGTGGTTTCTCCAGTTCCTTCATCACCATCGTGCGGGGAACTGTCTTCTGAATCTCCGCCCGCTCCCTGTCGAGCGCCGTGACCCTCGCATCGAGTTCCTTGAAATGGGGCGAGTGCGCGGTCCGCCAGGCTCTGATCATCCGATCACGCAGCGGGGAGGGTCGAGCATCTTCGGGCAGCAGTGCCGCCAACAGGTCCCCATCAAGTTCGGCCGCGGATGTCGCGCGGAAGTACGCTGCACCATCACCCCCGCTGTTCACCACTTTGAGAACAATGCCGTTGCCGCCGGCGCGGAGCCGACCGGAGGCCTGATCCTGATCCGGCGCAGCGCTTCGATCGATCCGCCGCTCAAACGCCATCTCGCCGGCGATGAAGAACCGTACTCCGTCATCGCTCCCCAGCGATGCGGCCAGCGGTCGCGCGGTGGGAGAAAAAATGTTCTTCCCGACGTACGACACGTTCGCACCGCCCGAGAGTGAGATAAGTTTCCCGTCCGCGGCTTCGGGCGCGAACTTCCAGTACTGATTCCCCTTTCCGAAGTTGCGGGTGAGGTCCAGCATCACGCCCTCTTCCGGGCCCACCGTCCGTGCGTAAGGATCTTCCTCAGGTCCGACGGTAAAGGGGCCGGCGGTGCGCCAACGCGAGGCGGCGATCGGCAGCATGTCCGCCCCGGCATCCGACAATGAGGAACAATGCACCCGCACCCGGGCCAGCGTGTGCTGCGCATAGATCGAACGCTGGCGAATGGTGACCGTCAGTTCGGAATCTCCCCGGGCATCGCCGAAGGACTCACCGGCCAGGAGCAGGGCGACCCGCCCCCCGGTTCGCTGATGAGCGTCGAGGGCCCACCCGTCATCATGATCCGCGCTCAGGACATTGGTGATGTCATGGTCGCCGTTCAACTGCGAGTGGTCCGCCCAGGCCCAGATCAGCGGAATCTCACGGCGCTCGCCGGCGGCGCTTGTTTCGCCGAGGGTGATGCCCGTGACCACAGCGTTCCCGTTCGGAGCGCGTCCGGCGCGGCCGGTCGTCGGGTCCGGCAAGGCCTCGACCAGCAGGAGCCTCGTGCCGGGCTTGACGCCGCGGAACTTGAGCGTGTAATCATCCTTCGCCGGGTTGGTCCCGGTGAATGCGATCGAACCCGAATGATCGACCGACGCATCGGCCCCGCCCGCAGACTCGGCCCGCTCCACAGCCGGCCGATACCACGCGACCGCGGCACGCGACAGCACCGAATCCACGAAGGCCGATACTCCCGCCTCATCGCCGGGTGCGGAACCATCCAGCGCGGCCCGAGCAGACGCGGCCTTCTCCGCGATGGCATCGAGCGCGGCACGCTGCGACGGTGTCGGCACATCGAGGAAAGGCTCGAAAGCGCGGTTCGGATCGGGGAGTTGGCTGTACAGACCCGGCTCCTCCACCGAGTTGAAGAAGGCCGTCAGTGAATAAAAGTCGTCGATCGTGATCGGATCAAACTTGTGATCGTGGCAGCGTGCGCACCCCACGGTCAAACCCAGAAAGACCGAGGAGGTTGTCGAGACGCGGTCCACCGCGTACTCCACAAGGTATTCCTCCGCGATCGCGCCGCCCTCGTCCGTCATCACGTGGCAACGGTTGAAGCCCGTCGCCACTTTCTGATCCGTGGTGGCGTCCGGCAGTAGATCACCCGCCAGTTGCTCTATGATGAACTGATCAAAGGGCATATTGTCGCGAAAGGCCCGGAGCACCCAGTCGCGGTAGGGCCAGATCTGCCGACCCGCATCGGTGTGGATACCGATCGTGTCGGCGTACCGGGCCGCGTCGAGCCAAGCCGATGCCGCGTGCTCGGCCCCGCGCGTCAGGTACGGCTCACGCGTTAGCACTCGGTCCACCCACGCCTCGTAGTGCCCGGCGCCGCGAGACAGAAACTCGTCCAGTTCCTGGGGTGTCGGCGGCAGGCCAGTGACATCCAGGAAGAGTCGGCGGAGCAGCGTTGAGGGATCGGCCTCGGGCGATGGCACAATCTTCTCAGCGGCGAATCGCGCATCGAGAAATCGATCGATCGGGTTGGCCGCGCCGCCCGCGGGAAGGTCCGGCCGCGAAGGGGGTACAAAGGCCCAGTGGGGTTCGTACTCGGCGCCCGCCTCGATCCATGCCCGCAGGAGTGAGGCTTCCTCCGGCGACAGGCGGGGCTTGTGGCTCGATGACGGCGGCATCATCTCGTCCGGATCGTCGCTGATGATCCTCGCCATGAGTTCGCTCGCCGAAGCGTCACCCGGGACAATCGCGGCGAACCCGCCACGGTCCCGGACCGCTTCTTCGCGGAGATCGAGTCGAAGTTCGGCCTTCCGCGTCTCTCGGTCCGGGCCGTGGCACTGGAAGCACCGGTCTGAAAGCAGCGGACGGATATCGCGCGCGAAGCGGATCTTTTCCCGTGTCGTGCCGGGGATCGGCGTGGCCGGACGTTCGCCGACCGCGTATGCACCGACGATGACGACGACCGGAAGAATGAGCGGGATGGTTCTGAACATCAGTGCCTCATCGGCGTCCTATTGAAGGCGTGATGGCGGGCGCTCGCCCGTCTCAAAGTCGGTGCAGAAGAACAACCGCGTGGACCTCAACCGCCCGGCCCTCTCCGACCGCATCCACGCGTTCGTGCGTTTTGCCCTTGATGTTCACCACCTCGGGCACGACGCCGAGAATCCGGGCGAGGTTCCGCCGCATCGCTTCTTTATGAGGGCTGAGTTTCGGTCGCTCCAGGATCACTGTCGCGTCGAGATTCGTCACGCTCCACCCGAGTTCGCGCAGACGCGTTGCCGCCGCTGAAAGAAAGTCCGCTGAGTCACGCGACTCGTTCGCCGGATCGTTGTCCGGGAAGAGTTGTCCGATATCCGGCAGGCCAAGCGCACCCAGCAGCGCATCCGTCACGGCGTGGTAGAGCGCATCGCCGTCCGAGTGACTCACCGGGCCGTGTGTGTGTTCGAGGTAGACCCCGCCGAGGACCAGCCTGCGTCCCGATCCGTGCGGTGCTCGAACATCGAGCCGGTGAAGGTCGTACCCATGCCCGACCCGGATCGGGGGAGTGGGGGTATCGAAAGAACTCTGAATCATCGCCGGATGCTACGCCGGCGGCATCGAAAACCGATGGGCAAGGGACTCGAAGGGCCGATACTCTTGTCGGTCTGAGATGCAGCACTGTGGGTGCGTACCCTGCCTCACCGGATTGTCTCGGAGCAACGTAGTTCGACTCTATCCGCAATCCTAACAAATGCCGGAGCGCCTCGTCATGATCGATCGCCGTCCGAACAGACTCAAATCACTTCTGGGTTTTGTCGTGTTGCTCGGCGGCACGGCGGCGTTCATGTCGACGGGCGGTTGTCAGTATGGCGAGTCGGGCCAATACATCAGCACACCCGATTCGCCGAAAACCGTGATGATCGTCAATACGTCGACCGGGGAAACTGTCTGGACCTGTGATGTGCCCGTCGGCGAACGCCTCGACATCGCCTTCAAAAACAATCCAAAACGAGCACAAGAACAAGGCTTTGACGAGATGACCTACGGCCTTGTCGGGATTGATAGTCGATCCGCGGCTCGCAAAAGCACTGTGAAAGTACCCCCTCCTCCCACGAGGAAGATCGTCTGGATCCTGCGGGAGATTCCCGAACCGCACGCGGCCGGGAGTTGACCGTCGATTGAAGCACGAATGAGTTTCAACGGACCACGATTCCGCGAACCCGCGGACGGTCGCCGTTCGTATACTTCCTGCGATGGCCACCGTGAAAGATCGTCGATTTTCGCAGGTTCTATGGGCGTGTGCCGCGGCGATGGGACTTGCCGCTCCTGTCCTCGCGCAGTTCGACACCGGAAACAATCCAACGGGCACGCGTGCGCGTGAACTCGATCCCGCGACCATATCCGCGTTCAGCGGAGTCAAGGCCAACACCCATCCTCTGCACGATGCCGTCATGGGCTTTTCCCTGCCCACGACCATCGTCCAGATCGTCGCCAAGGGTGGACAGGAAGTGAAGAAGGGCGACATCCTGATCCGCGGCGACGATGCCGAAGACCTCGCGCTGCTCAAACTGCAGAAAGTCCGCACCGAGACCGACCTCCCGGTCCAGCGGGCACGGCAGCAGATGGAACTGGCGGACAAGGAATACGAGATTCAAACATCGGTCGCCGCCAAGGGTGGCTCATCGGCACAGCAAGTTGACCGGGCTCGGCTCGCGGCGGAAGTTGCGAGGATTGATTATTTATACGCGCAAGTCCAGCAGACTCAGGAAGTGATCCAGCAGGAACGCATGCAGGCCCGCGTCAACCGTTACCGCCTCGAAGCCCCCTTCGACGGTGTGGTCGATCAGGTCCTGATGGATGTCGGCCAGGCCGCCTCCGAGAACGAGAAGGTCATCCGTGTGGTAAACGTCGATACGCTCTGGATCGACGCGTTCGCTTCGACCCTCGATCCTGTCACGCTCACCGTGCAGAAGGGAGACAAGGCCTGGGTTCTGATCGATGCCGCAGGGCAGGCCCGTGTGATCGAGGGGCGTGTCATCGAGGTTGCCCCGACCGCGGACCCCGCGAGTCGGACCCGCCGCGTCCGTGTTGAGATCGACAATCCCAAGGGGCCGGATCGTCTTCTCGCCGGAGAGCCGTGCTACGTGCGGTTCGCCGCCCCCGCCGAGACTTTCAACCAGCGCATCGCGGCCCCGCGGTAAGGCGACGAGCCGGGACTTCGGCACGACAACTTTGGGGGACATCCGAACGTGATCGATCAATCGAGTCTGAAATCACCGGGTTGGCAGCGCATCGTCGCGGAACTCACACTTCCCGCCAACGACGATCGTCTGTTCCTTCTTCGTCTGGTCGCCGTGCTGGGCCAGGTGAGCGGCGCGCGTCAGGCCGTGCTGCACCTGCTTGGCGGAGGGGACGATTCCCCGGCCGGACCGGAACCACGCCCCGCCCTCGTCTGGCCGTTCCCTCCCGACATCGCCGATGCCGAGGGACGCATGAAGTTGCCCATCGAGGCGCTCATCGATCCCTCCAAGGTCGTTCCCGACACCCTGGAGCGTGCGGCCGACCAGGCCGCCGCGGCACGCGCCGCCGCGGGCAGCCGGAGCGCCATGCTTTATGAGATCGAGAACGACGATCTGATGTACGATCCGACGGGC
>ERZ761603.3027-NODE-3027-length-11059-cov-61.274809_pt1 | contig 11059 bp, 11 predicted proteins | sample MGYA00511879_ERZ761603 | MGnify/ENA primary metagenome ERZ761603 (study PRJEB28899, sample SAMN02850040) | bioreactor sludge metagenome | biome: EBPR Sludge; feature: EBPR Bioreactor; material: flocular biomat | place: Australia: Thorneside Wastwater Treatment... | reverse complement strand
AGCAGCGGCGGCCAAGCCGCCGCTCGGCCCGCTCCCGACGCTCTTCATCGACCGCCCGTTGCGCTCGGGCCAGCAGGTTTACGCACGCGGCAGCAATCTGGTCATCCTGGGCGCAGTCAACGCCGGCGCAGAAGTGATCGCCGACGGCAGCATCCACATCTACGCACCGTTGCGCGGGCGCGCCCTCGCCGGCGCCGCTGGCGACACTGGCGCGCGCATCCTGTGCACGCGCTTCGACGCCGAACTGGTTTCGATCGCCGGCCTCTATCGCACTTTTGATGGCGGCGTTCCCGCCGGCCTCGCCGGCCAGGCAGTCCAGGTCAGGCTGGCCGGCGGAAGTGACGACGAGGCCGGCAAGCTGCTGGTCGAGCCGCTGAAGACCGATTGACCGGCGCGCTGCGCAGCGGTCGGAGCGACGCGCGCCGCCGCTTGCGGCGGAAGATGCTTTCTGCGAGTAGAATCTCGCCTTTATTTTGCGGAGGATGACCGGTGACCCGTATCGTCGTCGTAACGTCCGGCAAGGGCGGGGTCGGCAAGACCACCACCAGCGCCAGCTTCTCTTCGGGCCTCGCCCTGCGCGGCTACAAGACGGCGGTGATCGACTTCGACGTCGGTCTGCGCAATCTCGACCTGATCATGGGCTGCGAACGCCGAGTTGTGTACGACCTGGTCAACGTTCTCAACCACGAAGCGACGCTGACCCAGGCACTGATCAAGGACAAGCATTGCGCAAATGGCCAGCTCTTCGTGCTGCCCGCTTCGCAGACGCGCGACAAGGATGCACTGACCGAAGAGGGCGTCGAAGGCGTGCTCAAGGAACTCGAACACATGGGTTTTGACTATGTCGTCTGCGATTCGCCGGCCGGCATCGAGCGTGGTGCGGTGATGGCGCTCACCTTCGCCGACGAGGCGCTGATCGTCACCAACCCCGAGGTCTCGTCAGTGCGCGACTCCGACCGCATCCTCGGCATCATCCAGGCGAAATCGCGCCGCGCGCTGCTTGGCGGCGAACCGGTCAAGGAGCATCTGCTGATCAGTCGCTACTCGCCCAAGCGGGTGAATGAAGGCGAAATGCTCTCGTACAAGGACGTGCAGGAAATCCTGCGTATCCCGGTGATCGGCGTCATTCCAGAATCCGAGGCGGTCCTGCAGTCGTCGAACGCCGGTACTCCGGCGGTGCATCTCGCCGGGACCGACGTTGCCGGAGCGTATCTTGATGTCGTCGGCCGCTTCCTCGGCGAGACGATTCCGCTGCGTTACGTCGACTACGAAAAACCGGGTCTGTTCAAGCGACTGTTCGGGGGTAAGTAGGATGTCGCTGTTTTCGCTGATATTCGGCAACAAGCCCAAGACCGCGGCGATCGCCAAGGAACGTCTGCAGCTGATCATTGCCCATGAAAGGGGGGCGAGCAACGCAACGCCGGATTTCCTGCCGGCCTTGCAGAAGGAGCTGATCGCGGTCATTTCCAAGTACGTGTCGGTCAGCGAGGACGACATCAAGGTGTCGCTCGAAAAACAGGGCAACTGCGAGGTCCTGGAAGTCAATATCGTCATGCCGGAGAAAGCCGGCAAGTTGTAAAATTCGTCCTTTTCCCGCTCGCTACCGGCACCTCTCGGCCATGCAATTCCTTGGTTTTTCGCTCGCCAGCAATCTTTTCGTCGCGCCCATGGCGGGGGTCACCGACCGCCCGTTCCGCCAGCTCTGCAAGACGATGGGAGCGGGCCTGGCAGTCTCCGAGATGGTGACTTCAAACTCGCTGCTCTACGGCAGCGTGAAGACGCGGCGACGGGCCAACCATGACGGCGAAGTGGCACCGATCGCCGTGCAGATTGCCGGCGCAGATCCGGCGATGATGGCCGACGCGGCGCGCTACAACGTCGACCGCGGAGCGCAGATCATCGACATCAACATGGGCTGCCCGGCCAGGAAAATCTGTAACGTAATGGCGGGTTCAGCCCTGCTGCGCGACGAACCGCTGGTCGGCCGGATTCTCGAAGCGGTCGTCAACGCCGTCCCGACGACGCCGGTAACGCTGAAGATCCGCACCGGTTGGGACAAGGCCAGCCGCAACGCCAGCCGCATCCTGAGCATCGCGGAAGCCGCCGGAGTCAGAGCGCTTGCCCTGCATGGCCGGACGCGCGCCTGTGGCTACAGCGGACAGGCCGAATACGAGACGATCCGGGCGGTGAAGGCCGCCGCGCGCATCCCGATCATCGCCAACGGCGACATCGATTCCCCGGAAAAGGCGCGCTTCGTTCTTGCCGCGACCGGCGCCGATGCGCTGATGATCGGGCGTGCAGCGCAAGGCCGGCCGTGGCTGTTTCGCGAAATGGCCCATTTCCTGCAAACCGGCCGGCACGCGCCGGCCTTGCGTATCACCGAGATCCACCAGATCCTGCTCGCCCACCTGGAAGACCTGCACGCCTTCTATGGCTGCGAAACCGGCGTCCTCATGGCGCGCAAGCACATCTCGTGGTACACGCGCGGGCTGCCAGGTTCGGCCGCTTTCCGCCAGGCGATGAACCGCGTGCCGACCGCCAGCGGGCAACGCCAGGCGGTAGACGATTTCTTTTTCCTTCTTGCCGGCGAAGCGGAGTATCTGCCGGCCTCGCCGCAACGGTCGGCGTCTCTCGCGGCTGCCGACGATCGCCAGGAACTCGCCGCATGATCCCGACGCCTCGTGACAATGACATCGCCGCCTGCGTGCGCGCCGCCTTGCAGACCTACTTTCAGCAGCTGGATGGGGAAAAGCCGGCCGCCGTCTATGCCATGGTGCTCCGCAGCGTCGAGCGCCCGATGCTCGAAGTCGTGCTCGAAATGACCGGCGGCAACCAGACACTGGCGGCAGAAATCCTCGGCATCAACCGCAACACGCTGCGCAAGAAGCTGCTTGATCATCAGATCGTGGCCTGACCCGCGCTCGTCACCTTTCCCTTCCCTCATCGATTCGTTCCCGCCCATCATGAAAATCCGCCAAGCCCTGATCAGCCTTTCCAACAAAACCGGAGCGCGCGAGTTCGCCCTCGGCCTCGTCGCGCAGGGTGTCACCCTGTTGTCCACCGGCGGCACGGCAAGGATGCTGCGCGAGGCCGGTTTGCCGGTCACCGAGGTGGGCGATTACACCGGCTTCCCGGAAATGCTCGACGGACGCGTGAAGACGCTGCACCCGAAAGTCCATGCCGGCATCCTGGCCCGCCGCGATCTGCCCGAACATGTGCAGACGATCGCGCAGCACGCCATCCCGACGATCGACCTGGTCTGCGTCAACCTCTACCCCTTCCGCGAGACGGTCGCCCGCCCCGGGGTGACGCTCGACGAAGCGATCGAGAACATCGACATTGGTGGACCGGCGATGGTCCGCTCGGCGGCCAAGAACTACGGCGGCGTGGCCGTCGTCACCGACCCCGACGACTATCCGGCGCTGCTCGCCGAAATCGCCGCAAATGCCGGCAGCCTCAGCCTGGCAACCCGCTTTGCGCTGGCCAAAAAGGCTTTCGTGCATACCGCGCGCTACGATTCGGCGATCGCCAACTGGCTGACTGCCCTTGATCAAGGCGGGCAGCCGCAACAGTTTCCCGCGCACCTGCAGCTCGCTTTCGACCGGGTCGAGACGCTGCGCTACGGGGAAAACCCACACCAGCAAGCCGCTTTCTATCGCGATCAGTGGCACACCGCGGGAGCGATCGCCGACTATCGCCAACTGCAGGGCAAGGAGCTGTCCTACAACAACATTGCCGACGCCGACGCGGCCTGGGAGTGCGTCAAAACCTTCGACGCGCCCGCCTGCGTCATTGTCAAGCACGCCAATCCCTGCGGCGTGGCGATCGACGATCGCCTGGTGAGCGCCTACGAAAAGGCTTTCCAGACCGATTCGACATCGGCATTCGGTGGCATCATCGCGTTCAACGGCACGGTCGACGTCGACGTCGTGACAGCCATGAACGCGCGCAAGCACTTCGTCGAAGTCCTCCTCGCGCCCGGTTTCACGCCCGCCGCGCGCGAGCTGCTGGCCAGCAAGCAGAATCTGCGCGTCCTCGAACTGCCGCTGGCGCGCGCTCATCACGCTTGCGAAATGAAGCGCGTCGGCGGTGGATTGCTCGTCCAGACGCCCGACGGCTTCAATGTGCAGGCCGCCAACCTGCGCGTGGTCACCCAGTTGGCGCCCACTGCCGAGCAGATCGCCGACCTGCTTTTCGCCTATCGCGTGGCCAAGTTCGTCAAGTCGAACGCCATCGTCTTCTGCGCCCGCGGCATGACACTGGGCGTCGGCGCCGGCCAGATGAGCCGTGTCGATTCAACACGTATCGCCGCCGGCAAGGCGGCGAGCGCCGGATTGGACGTGCGCGGATCGTGCGTCGCCTCGGATGCCTTCTTCCCCTTCCGTGACGGTATCGATGTGCTCGCTGAAGCAGGTGCGACGGCGGTCATCCAGCCCGGTGGATCACTGCGCGACGAGGAAGTAATCGCCGCCGCCAACGAACACGGCCTGACAATGGTGTTTACCGGCACCCGCCACTTCCGCCATTGAGTCCCTTGCCGACACCCTGCGCGAACTCATCCGGCTGCTCGTTGGCGCGATGGCGGCCAGCGCCAGCCAACGGCGAAGCGCCGTGAAAGGAAAGTAATGAACGTCTTGATCGTCGGCTCCGGCGGCCGTGAGCACGCGCTTGCCTGGCGCCTGGCAAAATCGCCCAGTCGGCCAAAAGTCTTCGTCGCCCCCGGCAACGCCGGCACGGCGCGCGAGCACGATCTGGAAAACGTCGCGCTCAGCGATCCCGCGGCGCTCGCCGACTTTGCCGAACAACAGCGCATCCAGCTCACCGTCGTCGGTCCGGAAGCCCCGCTCGCCGGCGGCATCGTCAATCTGTTTCGTGACCGCGGTCTGCGCATCTTCGGTCCAACGCGCGAAGCGGCGCAACTGGAGAGCTCGAAGGACTTCGCCAAGCGCTTCATGGCCAGGCACCAGATCCCGACCGCCCGTTTCGCGACCTTTGCCGACCGTGCGGCGGCGCACGCACACGTGGAAGCGCACGGCGCGCCAATCGTCATCAAGGCCGACGGACTGGCGGCCGGCAAGGGCGTCGTCGTCGCCATGGACCAGGCGAGCGCACACGCGGCGCTCGACCGCATCCTGCCACCCGTACCGACGAGCGACGCGCCAGACGCCGGCGCGTCGGCACGCGTGGTGATCGAGGAGTACCTGGAGGGCGAGGAAGCCAGCTTCATCGTCATGGTCGACGGTAAGAACGTCCTGGCGCTCGCTTCGAGTCAGGACCACAAACGGATTGGCGACGGCGACAGCGGCCCGAACACCGGCGGCATGGGCGCCTATTCGCCGGCCCCGGTGGTGACGCCCGAGGTGCACGCGAGAACGATGCGCGAGATCATCCTCCCAACGGTACGCGGCATGGCCGCCGAAGGAATTCCCTACACGGGCTTCCTGTACGCCGGGCTGATGATCGCGCCGGACGGATCGGTGAAGACGGTCGAGTTCAATTGCCGCCTGGGCGACCCGGAAACGCAGCCGATCATGATGCGTCTGAAGTCGGACTTGCTCGAACTGCTCGAACACGCGGTGAGCGGCCGCCTCGACCGGATCGAAGCGAGTTGGGACCGGCGCGTCGCGCTCGGCGTCGTGCTCGCTGCCGCAAACTATCCGGACACGCCGCGCCTGGGCGACGAGATCAGCGGCTTGCCGAAAGGCAGTGAGGACAGTCATGTCTTCCACGCGGGTACGCGTGAAAGCGAGGGCCGGATACTCACCGCCGGCGGTCGCGTGCTCTGCGTCACGACGCTCGGCGACAACATCAGGCTGGCGCAGAAGCGCGCCTACAGCCTGATCGACGGGATTCGTTTCGCTGGCATGCAGTATCGCCGCGATATCGGCCATCGCGCGCTCGGCCGGTGAGCCCGCAACGTGCACGCCGGCCTTGTTGCGCCGGTCGTGGTGTAACTGCGGAAAGGCACAATGATTGATCCGCTCGCGCTACGCGCCTTTTTCACCGATCTGCAGACGCATCTGGTCGCCGCCGCTGAAGCCTTGGCGGGCGGTGACGAAGCGCGCTTTCGCAGCGATCCCTGGCAAAAGGCGGCTGGACAAGCGCTGAGCGGCGACGGGCGCACGTGCATCGTCGAGGGCGGCGCCGTTTTCGAGCGTGCCGGTGTCGCCTTTTCGCACGTGCGTGGTGACGCGCTGCCGCCGTCGGCGAGCGCCCAACGCCCCGAGCTGGCCGGACGTGGGTTCGAAGCCATGGGCGTTTCGGCGGTGTTTCATCCGACCAATCCCTACTGTCCGACGGCGCACATGAACGTCCGTGCGCTCCTCGCGACTAAGCCAGACGAAGCGCCCGCCTGGTGGTTCGGCGGGGGCATGGACCTGACACCGTATTATCCCTTCGTCGAAGACATTCGCCACTTTCATGGCGTCTGCCGCGACGCGCTGAACGCTTTCGGCGACGAACTCTACCCGCGTTACAAGAAGTCCTGCGACGAGTACTTCCATCTCAAGCACCGAGCGGAAGCGCGCGGCGTCGGCGGCATCTTTTTCGACGACCTCAGCGAGGGCGGATTCGAGCGTTGCTTCGCGCTCACCCGCGCCGTCGGCAAGGCCTTCGCCGACGCCTATCTGCCGATCGTCGAACGTCGCCGAAAGACCCCGTTTGGCGAACGAGAACGCGACTTCCAGGCGTACCGGCGCGGCCGTTACGTCGAATTCAATCTGGTCTGCGACCGCGGCACCTTGTTCGGCCTGCAGTCGGGCGGGCGCACCGAATCGATCCTGATGTCGCTGCCGCCAATCGTCAAGTGGCGCTACGACTGGCGCCCGGAGCCGGGTTCGCCGGAGGCGCAACTGGACGAGGTCCTGCGCCCGCGCGACTGGCTCTAGCCGGGGCACGCCACGCGCTTCACTCCGCTTGCTCGGCGGCCGCCCGATAATGCGGCAGCGCCAACGGCGCGCGCTCGGTCTGCTCGAACAGACGCGCCAGCTCGAGGCGGACTTCGCGCCGATCGGCCAGCGCCAGCGAGGCCTCCAGATAGCTCTGCGCCTTTCCCCACAGGCGCTGCTGCAGGCAGAGCCGACCCAGGCTGCGCAGCAGTTCGGCATCGTCCGGATGCTCGGGCAACCAGCTTTCCGCGCGCGCGATGCAGGCCGTCGGATCACTCGTTGCCAACTGGCCGTAGAGCCTGACCAGCGTGCTCTCCCATTCGACCGCCAGGCACCGCTCGAGCAGGCTCTGCGCCTCGTCGTGCGCGTCGTCGACGAGCAGCGCTTCGGCAAACACGCTGGCCAGGCGCCCACGGCATTCGGCCGCGGGTACCCGGCGCAAGGTCTTGAGCAGTTGGCCGACGTCGCTACGCTGACGAATCAGTTCGCGGTAGGCGCGCAGCTTGATCTGCTCGCCGACTTCCGGCGCCAGCGCGGCGCGCTTCTCGAGCAGACGCGTCAAACGGATCACCTCCGGCCAGTTGCCGCAGCCTTCATGCGCGCGCAGCTCCAGACGCAGCGCGGCGATGTGCCGACCGGAGATCGCCTGCAGCTGCTGCAGCGCCTCGGCCGCCTCGGCAAAGCAGCGCGCATCGAGGTAGATCTCGGCCTCGACCATCAGGCGCGCTGGCGTCAGCCGGCGGTCGTCACGATCGACCCGCGCCAGCCAGGACTGCGCCTTGCCGACCTCGCGCAGATGCTGCGCCGCACGCGCCGCCAGCAGGGCCGCCAGCCCGGGCGATTCACCCACGGCAGAGGCCTCGCCGGCGCGACGCATGGCCTGCGAATAGCGCCCTTCGAATAGCAGTCGCCAGCTTTCGCGCAGGCTTTCGGCAGCCTTTTCGCGCTGCCGGCGACGGCGATAGCCGTCGACCCGTCCAGGCAAGGCAAGCGCCAGACCAATGCCGCGCACGACGCCGTAGAAAAGCAGGAAAGCAAGCGCAAGCACGAAGAGCGCCAGGGCAAGCGATACGTCCGCCCGGTAAGGCGGTACGACGAGCAGCAGATAGCCCTCGTTGAAGCGCACTGCGACGGCAATACCGACTGCCAGCGCAAACAGGGCGAGCAGCCGGAACAGGCGCCTCACCGGCGTTCCTTGCCCAGACGGAAGGTCTTGATCGCGGCCAGGCTCTCGCCGAGCGTGGGCAGCTCGAGGCTGATATCGGTCGAAGCCAGCTGCCTGATCGCTGCCTGCGCCGTCGGCAGCGCCGCGCTATGCGGGTCGAAATAGCGTTCCAGCCAGGCCTGCGCGTGTCTCAACTCGTTGCGGAACGTCCATTGATCGCGCGCCAGCAGAGCCAGGCGGGCATTCAGCAGGCGCAGCTTGAGATTCTCGCGCAGAAAGAAATCCTGCCCCGGCGCCAGCAGTGCCGGTTCGGCACGATCGAAACGCTGGATGCGAACCAGGCTCCTGAGCTCGCTCCAGAACTCGCCCGCCAATCGGCGCCAGAAAGCCAGGCTGGCCGCAGACGCTGGCTCAGTCGTGTCGGCCGGCGGACTCGCCGGCTCGTCCTTCACGCGCGGGCGGCCATCGACGGCCAAGGGCAAGCCATCGATCGCATTGATCACGCTTTCCAGACGCAGGTTCATTCCGGCCAGGTCGACTTGCGGCAAGGCGCGCAGGCGTTCGAGATCACGCGCAAAGACCTTGCGCAGGGCGATGAACTGCGGCCGATTGCTGCCCGCCAGGCGAGCGTCGGCCGTCTGCAGCGCGAGCACTGCCCCCTGTACGTTGCCGGCGAGTTGCAATTGCTGCGCGGCCAGGGTGACGCCCTGCTCGACCTCGGCCAGCGCCCACTCCTCGCGGCTGCGCGCGAGGTCCTGATAGAGGCTTTCCAGCATCGCCTGCTGACTCTGCGAATCGGCGATACGCCCTTCAAGCGCCCCCAGGCGGCCGAGCACGCCGGCGAGCTGTTCCTGCGCCTGCTTCGCCAGGGCACGACTCTCGGCACCCAGCGCTTCGCTCTCGGCCAGGCGACGGGCGAGTTCCTGTTGCGTGTCGCTCAGCTTCAGGCGCGTCTCAAACCACTGCCAGGCAGCCAGGCCAAGCGCAAAAACGGCGATCAGCAGCCACGGATCAGCCCGCCAACCGGCGCCCACGGCGACCACCGGGGCTACCGGCAGCGCCGTTGCCGGTGCTCGTGCCGGAGCAGCCACTTCGGCCGGGGCTGCGTCCTGCGGTGTCGCGCGCTCGCCGTCGCTCATCGGGCCGACCAATCGTAGGCGTCGAGCGCAGCGACGATTCCGCTGTCGGCCGCAGCGCCGAGGACGACCTCGCGCAGACCGAGTTGCTGCGCCACTTCAGCAATCCGTGCGTGCGGAACGAACACCGGTGTGCTGCGCAGGCGCTCGCGCTGCGCTTCGTCGAGCGAGTCGTAGAGGTTGCGCAGACCCTCACTGGAAGAAATCGTCCACGCATCGATCGTGCCGCCCGCCTGCAGTTCGTGCCACGCTGCGGCATCGGCCGGCGCCGAACGGCGGTAGCAGGCAACCGCATCCACTTCGGCACCGCGCGCGCGCAGCGTCGCAGCGAGCAGTTCACGCCCGCCGTTGCCGCGCCAGAGGACTATGCGCCGGCCGCCGACGCGCTCGGGCTGCAACTCGGGCAGGTCGAGCAGCGCCTCCGAATCGAAGCGCCCGACAGGCAGCAGCGTCCGCCTGAGGCCATGGGCGTGCAGGCGCTCGACGGTGCTCGGGCCGATCGCCGCCGCCGGCAGAGCGTCCGGCCAAGGGCGCAGGGCGAGAATCTTCGGCAGGCTGAAGTCGACCGCGTTCGGGCTGATGAAGATGGCCAGCGAGTAATCGTCGAGACGCGCGATAGCCGCCAGCAGTGGCGCCTGGTTCTCGTCGGGGGCAATTTCCAGCAGCGGGAAAAGCAAGGGACAAGCACCGCGCTCGGCAATCAGGCTGGCCAATCGCGTCGCCTGTGCGCGTGGCCGCGTGACGACGATGCGCCGGCCGGCCAGCGAGCTGGTCATCGAGCCCCGGCGAGCGCCGCGAGTATCGTGTCGGCGCCGCGCTCACGCAGCATCTGCGCCAGTTCCTGACCGATCGACTCGCCGGCATCCGCTTCGCCGCGCAGTTCGCCGCTGATCATTCGGCTGCCGTCGGGCAGGGCGACGAATCCACGCAGCCAGAGCGCGCCCTGGTCGAGGACCGCATGCGCCGCCAGCGGAACCTGACAGCTCCCGCCAAGCGCACGCGAAAAAGCCCGCTCGGCGCGCACGCAACGCGCACAGTCGGCATCGTCGAGCGCCGCGACCAGCGCGCAGACATCGCCACGCGCGGCGCGCACCTCGATCCCGAGGACACCCTGCCCGGGCGCCGGCAACGACTGCTCTGGTGTGAGCAGCGACCTGATCCTTTGCGCCAGACCGAGACGCAGCAAACCGGCGGCCGCGAGAATGATCGCGTCGTACTCGTCGGCGTCCAGTTTGCGCAGACGGGTATCCAGATTGCCGCGCAGGCTGCGCACCACCAGTCGCGGGTGGTTGGCGCGCAAGACCGCTTCGCGGCGCAGGCTGGAGGTGCCAACGACGGCCCCCGCCGGAAGTTCGTCGAGCGTCGCGAAGCGATTGGAGACGAAGGCATCGCACGGGTTTTCGCGCGGCGACATGGCGGCCAGGACGAAGCCCTCGGGCATCTCCATCGGCATGTCCTTCATCGAATGCACCGCCAGGTCGGCCACGCCCTCGACCATCGCCAGTTCGAGTTCCTTGATGAACAGGCCCTTGCCGCCGATCGCCGCGAGCGGACGATCGAGAATCCGGTCGCCTCGCGTCGTCATGCCGAGGATGTCGACGACCAGTTGCGGATGCGCCGCGCGTAGCCGCTGGCGCACGTGTTCGGCCTGCCACAGAGCAAGGCGCGACTCGCGCGAAGCGATGACCAGACGGGCAGCGGGGGATGATTCAGAGGGCAAGGGACGATTCCATACGAAACGCGATCAGCGCGCGGCACCGACGCCAGGGCGAGCCAAGGCGAGATTCTAACATGCCCTGATCAGGCGTCCTGCGCTGCCCGCCGGGCCGCGGCGCCGCCCGAGCAGGCAGCAAAGCCGCCCCACCCGCCGG
>ERZ761603.3024-NODE-3024-length-11066-cov-63.051857_pt1 | contig 11066 bp, 13 predicted proteins | sample MGYA00511879_ERZ761603 | MGnify/ENA primary metagenome ERZ761603 (study PRJEB28899, sample SAMN02850040) | bioreactor sludge metagenome | biome: EBPR Sludge; feature: EBPR Bioreactor; material: flocular biomat | place: Australia: Thorneside Wastwater Treatment... | reverse complement strand
CCGCAAGCGTAGTGGATACGCCAAATGTTCGTCAAGGGCGGTCAAATTACGAAACGGAAAAACAGTAGAGCCCACAGTGACAGGGGTTGTACCCCCAAGCCACCAAGATACCGTCCCGTCGTGTGCCACGACAAAACCCTCCGGAACCACCACTGGACTCTGGCGCACGGGTTAGTACGCCGGCAGCGAAGCAGCCTTCCCAGGGAGATGTTGGTCGCTGAGCGAAGCAAACCGCAGTGTTGATATAGGGCAACAGTTGCACTATACTTGGTTTGATGCCGACCCTGCAGCGATTTCCCGCCCCTCGGGTGCTGATGGTCGCCGACGATCACTTGCTGCCGCATGTTCACGTCAGGCTGAACGACGGTCGCGAGAGCACCGTCGATATCGACACGCTGGAAATCAAAGGGCGGATTGCCGCACGCGAGATCCGGGATGAACTGGCGTGGATTGCAGCAAACCGGGCGCTTCTGCACGGTGACCGGCGGAGGTACAAGCCATGAGCGAATACTTTTTCCCCAAGTTGAACGCCGTCGAGGCGATGGCTCCGTATCGGCTTCGCACGACGTGGAGCACCGGCGAGGTGCTGGAAGTTGATGTCGAGAGCGTGCTGCGCAAGCACGCTTTCCTGGCCCCGATCCTGGATCCGGCGGCGTTCGCCCGCGTTCACCTCGGCGAGCGGGGATCTGGCATTGAATGGATCGATGCGGAACTCGGGTCGGACAACGTCTACGCCTGGGCCAAGGAACAGGCCGGCGAAGTCAGCCACGAGATGTTCGGCGAGTGGATGCACCGCAACGAACTCTCGCTCACCACGGCTGCCAAGGCGCTGGGGATCAGTCGGCGCATGGTCAGTTACTACCGAACCGCGCACAAAGCCATCCCACGTTCCATATGGCTGGCCTGCCTGGGGTGGGAAGCCACTCGCCCGCAAGACCGAGCACTTCCGCGCGTCTTGCCGACTGCTCGCGAGTATGCCGCGCTGCATGCGTGATTGCTGAATGAGTTTGTCGAGGAAGGTGCCCATGACCACCGCCGAAAGAATCAGCATTGTCTTGCCGCCCGAGATGGTCGCCATCGTCCGCAGCGCCGTTGCCACTGGCGAATACGCTTCCATCAGCGAAGTCATTCGCGATGCGCTGCGCGACTGGACGCACAAGCGCAGCGCGCGCCAACAGGCGATCACCGATCTGCGCCAGCTCTGGCAGGAAGCGATACATGACGAAACGCCGGGGGTCTTGGCCGACGAGGTACTCGACCGCCTCGAACGCAAGTACCAGGCGATCACCGAGGCTGCAGGCATGACGTGATGCGGCTGGAACGCCCGCGCTTCGTCGAGGGCGATCTGGACAACATGGCTGCCCATCTGCGGTTCAGAAATGGAGAACAGCTTGCCGGTCATGGCGTGCCTGATGGTTCGGGTAAAAAAATGTATCAGGAGAATGTATCTGATGACATTCCGAAAGCCGAGACCAAGGCTTGGCGCGTGCAGCGCGTAGCACGCGACCGCTGGGGCGCAGCCGCGAGCGAGAACGCCACCATAGGCAGCCCGCCACTTTTCTTGGCTTGCTATAGACTAGCACTTAGTGCTATATACTGAGCCGGGAAGGACGCGCATGGCGATCTACAAGACCCGATGGTTCGACCGTTGGGCGAGAAAGCAGGGCATCGGCAGCCCGGCTCTCTGCGCGGCGGTACGCGAGATGACGGCCGGGCTGTACGAAGCCGACCTGGGTGGCGGGCTGCTGAAAAAGCGGATCGCGCGGCCAGGGCAGGGAAAGAGTGGCGGCTTTCGTACGCTGGTCGCCACGAACAAGGGGAATCGCTGGATTTTCGTGTTCGGCTTCCCGAAGAACGAGCGCAGCAACATCGACAAGGATGAAGCGGAAGCCTTGAAGAAGTTGGCGGAACACCTGTTGTCGCTGACGACACAGGCGCTCGACAAGGCGCGGCGTGCAGGGGAATTGATGGAGATAACTGACGATGCGAAAAACGAAATCAGCGATTCTTGAGGCCGTCCACGAGACGGCCAGGGGACTGCACAACGCGGGCGTGATGGATCAGATCACGATGCGGGAATTCGACCGCCTGTGCCTGCCGCCGGTCGCGCCGCTCGCGCCGGAGCAGATCAAGCAAATCCGTGAAGCCTCGCGGGTCAGCCAAGCGGTGTTCGCCCGTCTGCTGAATACCAGCCTGTCGACGGTGCAGAAGTGGGAAATCGGCGCAAAGCGGCCCACGGGCACAGCCCTCAAGCTCTTGCACCTGGTGCAGGATCGCGGCCTGGAGGTCGTCGCCTGAAACCTGATTGGCGCAGCTTTGCCCCTTGCACCAAGCGACACTGGATCGGCGCAAGGCTCAGACGAGTCTTCCTTGATGGACTAAGATAGCATTTCTGAAGACTATTTAAATCACGTTTAGTTTATTGTTTTTATGTGGTTTGTTAGTTCTTATCAAAATATCATCATGCACCTAATTCTAGATATAGTTAACTCTTATGGAAAAATGACGCATCCTCCAACCAAATCAGGTGCGTTATGGAAAAAAATATTCTGGTTCTCTTTCTCGCTTGGCTGTCCAACAGCACACCACAGCTTATTCAGTTACTCGGCGCTGTCGTGCCGGTCATTGCCCTTCTGGTCGTTGGTTACGCCGTCCACGCGATCATCGAAACCAGAAAAGGGGGCCAAGAATGATCCGTCCAATTCCTTGGCATGGCCTGCCTTCGGAACCGATCAAGGCCGCGCTGCCCGCCCTACGCTGGCAGACCGAGAACGACGTGCCGCCTTCGGCGGGAATTGCGGCGCTGATGCTCTATGTGGCGTTGAACTTCGTTGCGCGTAAGGCTATGGCCGATGATGGAGAGGATGGAGTTGTCGCCGAGGCGACTTATCCCGAACTGTCTGAGATGACAGACCTGTCCCGCAGCCTGATTGCGAACGGGCTGAAGCGCCTGGCGGCCCTAAATTTGATAACGTTCAGCGGATCGGCACAAAAGCGGCGTTACTGGATCACGGGGCCGCATACGCCATGGTTCAAGCTGCCCTGCCAGGCAATCATCGTCAAGGATGGCGCGGTTGGGCCGTTCAAGACATTCACGCTGCGCTCGAAGCATGAGTTGCACGCGCTGAAGCTGTATCTCTACTTGGCGACCTGCCGCGATAACAAAGCCAAATTTTCGATGGTGTCCTATGAAACGATCCACGCACGCACGGGAATCTCGGAACGGGACATTCGGCGCGCGATCAGCCTCCTCATCAGCAGCGGCCTGTTGGAGAACGTGGATCGTGAGTTCAGCAACACCCTGAAGGTTAACGAGGCTAACAAGTACTATCTGACAGGCTCACACGCGCTGCTCTCCCGGGCGGCAGTGACAGGGTCGGTCACGGCATGATACATAAGCGCAAGCCCAACAAAAAAGGCAAGAAGGGTTGAATGAGCATGACCAACGAAGCGTTCTCGCGCGTCAAGATTGACGCGCAACTGCGCGATCTGGGCTGGGAGGTCGAGAACTTCCATATCGTGCGGTTCGAGTATGTGCTCGCCGACGGCACGCGCGTTGACTATGTGCTCTGCGACCGGCACGGGCGCGCCCTGGCGGTGATTGAAGCCAAGAAAACCGCGATCAATCTGGTCGAGGCGGAAGCGCAGGCGAAAGCGTATGCGCGGCAACTCAACGTACCCTACATCTTCCTCGCCAACGGGAAGGAAGTGCTGTTCTGGGAATGGGAAACCGAAGCTTTCCCGCGCGTGGTCAAGACCTTCTTCAGTCAGGGCGACCTGGAACGTCGTTATGCGACCCGCCAGGTGCGCCGCGATGTTGCGGGCGTGGCGATCGACGAGCGCATCGCCGGTCGTGATTACCAGGTTGCCTGTATCCATGCGCTGTGCGGCGGCCTCACCATGGGACAGCGCAAGATGCTCGTCGAGATGGCCACCGGTACAGGCAAGACGCGCATGGCGGCGGCCTTCATCAAGCGGCTGTTCGAGGCGAACGCGATTACCCGCGTGCTGTTCCTGGTCGATCGCATTCCGCTCGCCAAGCAAGCGGAAGACGCCTTTGCCGAGCATCTGCCGGACTACCCGTGCTATGTGCTGCGGGCCGGACGGCGCTTTCAGGACGAGAAGCGCATCACCATCACCACCTTGCAAAGCATGGTGGGCATCTATCACACCTATTCGTCGGGGTATTTCGACCTGGTGATTAGCGACGAGTGTCACCGTTCGATCTATGGTAAATGGAGCGGGGTGCTGAAGCATTTCGACGGGGTTCAGATCGGACTGACGGCGACCCCTTGCATCGCCGATCCTCAAAATTTCGGCGATGATGAAGACAAGCTCTTCATTCGCGACACGCTACGGTTTTTCGAGGTCGAGCGGCCCACCTTCACTTACAAGCTGAAAGACGCGATCCGCGACGGCTACCTCGTGCCGTACCAAATTTACCGGGCGCAGACGGTGAAAACCGCTGCCGAAGGCGGCTTCGAGGTGCGCCGCGACGAGTTGGACTGGTCGGCCATGAATGCCGACTCGCGCGCGGAGCTGGAACGGCTGTTCGGGGCAGACCCGAGCATCACCGTTCACCCGTCGGCGCTGGAACGTCGGTTCACCATCCTGGAGCGCAATCGCGCCATCGTCCGCGAATTCCGCCAGGTGCTCGAACACGGCTACACCGACGCCAAGGGCGTGCTGCGTCTGCCGTTGCTGGGCAAGGTGATCGTGTTCGCCGTCACCAAGCGCCATGCGGAAACCCTGGCGCAGTTGTTCGATACGGTCTTCGCCGACAAGAAGCCGTCGCAGGACGTGCGCTATGCCGATTATGTCGTCTCGGGCACGGCGACGGATGACACCGTGGACGGCATGACCAAGATCAGGCGCTTCAAGAAAGAGCCGTTCCCGCAAATTCTGGTGTCGGTCAACATGCTCGATACCGGCTTCGACTGTCCTGAAGTCGTGAACCTGGTTTTCGCCCGTTTCACTGAGTCGGCAATCCTGTATCAACAGATGCGCGGACGCGGCACGCGCAAGCTGAAGAACAAGCCGGTCTTCACGCTGTTCGATTTCGTCGGTGTGACCGACTATCACGGCGACGACGACGAAGCCGGGGAGGGCGGTATCGTTGTCGAACACGCCAAGAAACCGCCCGGCCCACCACGCCTGTTGTTGTCCCTGGACGTTGACGACCATATCGACCCCACCACGCGCGAATGGGTGACGGTCGACGAGAACGGCAACATGGTGTTCCCCGAAGCCTCGGAACAAAAACAGGCCGCGATCGGCGCGCGCTTCGAGGCTTGGCTGCTGGCACAGCACCATCTCAGTTTCGATCAAGAACGTTGGCTGCGCCTGGTCGGTGGCCAGCTTCAGGCGAATGTTGAGAACTGGGACGAATTCACCGCCGATCATTTCGCTTTCGCGCCCTTCACGCTGCTGGGTGGCAGACCCGAAGCGGTGCGCGTGTTCGGCGGGCTTGACGCGCTCGAATCCCGTCTGGCATCCCTGAGTGTGGCGGTCTTCGCCAGCACGGATAAAACCACTGCACCCGACGAAAGCCGTCGGGGCGCTCTATCGTGAAATGAAAGCACAGGATGCCCTTGACCCCAGATATGCGCCGTTCGATCGACCAAATCCGCGATTACCTGTTCGGCGGCGGCTATCCCGATCCGGTGAGCAATGCCGAGCAGCTTTCTTTCCTGTTCTTCTTCTACCTGGTCGAGGGGATCGACGCCGAGAACACCGCGCGCGCGAAGGTGCTCAAGCAAAAGCATGAGAGTATTTTTCTGGGCGACTGGACGCTCAGGAACCCACTAAACGCCGCCTCCGGCGTCACCACGATCCCCAAGGATCGCTTTCGCTGGTCGGTCTGGGCGCGGGGCCTGTCGGGCGAGGCCCTGGTACGCTTCGTGCGCGACGAGGTCTTCGCCTTCTTCGCCGACGTGGCCAACCGCTCGGCCGTGAATTTCATGAACGGCGCACGGTTGATCATCGACGAGCCAACGGTGCTGACGCAGGTGGTGACCCTGGTCGATGGGCTGGGCCTGGATCGTGCCGATGCGGACACCAAGGGCGACCTGTTCGAGCATGTGCTGCGCCAGATCAAGCAGGCCGGTGAGCTGGGGCAGTTCCGCACGCCGCGCCACATCATCCGGTCGATCGTCACCATGATTGCCCCGAAGATCGGCGAGACCATTTATGACCCCGCGGCGGGGACGGCAGGCTTCCTGGTGGCGGCCTACAACCATATCCGTCTGGAGAATTCGCCGCCCGCGACGATTCAGGACGTGGAAATGGACGGCAAGATGCAGAGAAGGGGGCTGGGTGACCGGCTCTCGTCGGCACAAGTCACGGCGCTGCAAAACAACACCTTCTACGGCAACGATGTTGACCCGAAGATGGTGCGCCTGGCGACGATGAACCTGACCCTGCGCGGCCTGGCCAATGTTCGGGTGCTGCTCAGGAACGTGCTGACGACGACGCTCGACAACGAGCGCAAGGCCGAGCTGGGCTTGCCGCAGGAGGGCTATCACGTCGTCCTGGCCAATCCGCCGTTCTCCGGACGGGTGGACAAAGATCGCATTGTCGATGATGTGAAGGTCGGCACGACGACCGCGACCGAGCTGCTGTTCGTCAAATACATGATCGACAGCCTGCGCTCCGGCGGGCGGTGCGGCGTGATCGTGCCGGAAGGGGTGTTGTTCGGCTCGACCGGCGCGCACAAGGAACTGCGCCGCCAATTGATCGAGAACAACCGTGTCAAGGCGGTGATGAGCCTGCCAGGCGGTGTCTTCCAGCCTTATTCAGGCGTCAAGACTTCGGTGCTGCTGTTCAGGAAGGGTGGCACGACCGCAAACGTGATGTTCCTGCACGCCGACAATGACGGCTACAAGCTCGACGCCAATCACGACACAGCGATCGAGGCGGACGATCTGCCGACCCTGGCGGCAAGTTTCGTTGACCGCGAAACCAAACTGCAAATCTGGAACAGCCGAGACCCCAAGGCGGAGTGGCTGGAAAAATGGTGGTTCGCGGACGCGGCCACGCTGCGCACCAATGACTTCAACCTGTCGGCCGGACGCTATCGCCCGATGAGCCAGACACAGGCCAAGCACCGCGACCCCCGCGAGCTGCTCGACGAACTGGCGGCTATCGAGGCGGAGATCATTGAGGAAGTGGAAGCGCTCAGGGTGGCGCTTGGTGACGCTGCATGAGTACGTGGCCAACAGTGCCGTTGGGACAGGCAATCGAACTGGCCTATGGGAAAAGCCTGCCTAAGGGTATCCGTGTAGATGATGGGAAGGTACCTGTATACGGCTCCAACGGCGTTGCAGGTTGGCATGACGAGGCATTAATCAACGGGCCAACCGTAATCATTGGTCGGAAAGGCAGTGCGGGAGCGGTGCATTATGTTGATGGGCCATGCTATCCAATCGACACGACCTACTTCGTGCGAGCACGGCCAGCCTTTGATTTCGACAGCAGGTTCTTGTTCTACCTGTTACGGCAGCTTGACCTCTCGCGACTAAAGACAGCGACCGGTGTTCCGGGCCTCACGCGCGAAGACGCTTACCGCGAAACAATCCCCGTCCCACCCCTCCACGAGCAGCGCCGCATCGTCGATCTTCTCTCCCGCGCCGAAGGCATCGTCAGGCTCCGCCGCGAGGCGCAGAAGAAAGCCGCCGAAATCATCCCCGCGCTCTTCCTCGACATGTTCGGCGACCCTGCGACGAATCCGATGGGGTGGCCTTCGGCGCTCTTACCGAGTGTCTTGGCAAGACCATTCAAGAACGGCTTGTACCTGCCTAGAGATCGATACGTCGCCGAAGACGAGCAGGGTGGCGTCGAGATGGTTCACATGTCCGACGCCTTCTACGGAGAGGTGAAGCGCGGGAAACTGCGAAGGGTTCGGGCAAGCGATGATGTCGTGCGTGACTACGGACTTTCCCCGCAGGACTTGTTAGTGGCAAGGCGTTCATTGAACTTTGATGGTGCGGCGAAACTGTGTGGTATTCCTGCTAGTCCTGACCCGTTGCTCTTTGAGTCTTCGTTCATTCGACTTACACCGGATGAGAGCAAGGTTCTCACCACATACTTGCTTTTCTACCTCAATAGCGAATCCGCACGACGCGCATATATTATTGCTCGTATTTCTGGGATCACGATCTCCGGCATCAATCAGGCCGCTTTGGCACAGATTCCAGTGTGTTGCCCACCGACTGAAAGGCAACAGCAATTCGCGGTTCGTGTTGAAGAGCTACGATCAATCGAAAGTCAACAGGAGGTTGCCACAGCTAAGGCCGAGGCAACATTCAACGCATTGATGGCGAGAATTTTTTCTGACGGCGGGGAGCAGGGGGCGTGAGTGCTTTCGCCTACGAGTTGTCACTACCTCCGCCGTGCACAAGACGAAGGTCTGGCCGCGACTTGCTTGATACTGCCTGCGAACCATTGGACGACGATAGTGCGGTCAAGACTAGCCCAAACACCAGTTGGTCAATCTCTTCGGCATGCACGGCCAACATCGCGGCGATGTCGGCTTTGGTCACACCTTCTTCGCGCAGTGCCGCAAAAATTTTTGCCAGCACCTGCGATGTTTCGCGGGGGGCCTCGTTCGGCTCCTTCTTCCGATAGCCTCGCTTGGCAATCTCGATGCAAAGCATCCGATAGTGCCAGTCGGTGACAAGACTAACATCGTGCATCCGATACGCGAGCGCCGCCACCGACGTTGTCCAATATGTCTTGTGGCGTATAAGTTGATCGACCGTTGCCATGTGTGGCGCGTTGGCGAGGACGCTCGCTCTTGGCATCAAGAAGGCTGAAGCGAAGGCGTTGGCCTCGCGCTCTACCTCCTGCCCTTTGGCTCCCGCATGGCGATGCAGAACCAAGTGCCCCAACTCATGACCGACATCAAATCGACTGTGTTCGCACGACTTTTTGGTGTTCAAGAAAACAAAAGGCGTGCCAGCATGCCACATCGAAAACGCGTCAAGTTGCGCGGTATCAATGGATAGTGAGAAGACGCGCACACCCTTGGCCTCCAAGAGATGGATCATGTTCTTGATCGGCATCTCGCCTAAGCCCCATAGCCGTCGCAGCGTGTCGGATGCCGCCTCTGGACTCGGCTCTTGACTAAGGTCTGGCAGCACTGCCTGCGGCAGCTCAAACCGCTCTTCAATCCAGTCGTTGAGTAGCAGCGCAATCGCGCCCGCGCCAAGCGCGGAGTCGCGCTGGCCCGATGTCATCTTGGACATGGAGCGGAAGCTGACGATGTCAGGCACAATCTCTTCCAGATCATCGCCACCGAAAAACCGTTCCGGAAACTGCAGAACCGCCGCCAGCTTTTGCAGCCTCTCCGGCTCTGGACGGAATTCATCATTCTCATAAGCCGTGATGGAGCGCGCCTCGACACCAAGCAGCTTCGCCAACCTGGTTTTGGTTAAACCCCTTCGACGTCGAGCAAGAGTCAGGCGTTTGGGATTGAATTCGAGCGCGGCACTCATGCTTTCCGTCGAACGACAACGTCGATGTCGGGTTGGCTTGGCGGCACAATCTCAATGGGTTCAGAATCGAGCGGCAGCGCACGCAGCAAGATGCGCTCTTGCCACACACTGATACGCCCGTCGATGCCAATATCGAAAGGCAGCGAAAGTTCGGCGCGGATTTCGTTTTCAGCGTGATGAACGAGAAGAATCCAAGTGGTCACCGGCTGCTTTTCTCTGTCGTCCGCACTCTCTTCTGGTGGCTCCAAGCCGGGAAGGTAAGCCTGTAAGCGATTGACCTCCAGAGCCTCAACGGTACTTGGCCCTTTCGCTGATTTCGTGCAAGGCGATCCCTTTGCGACGCCAGTCGCTTCGTTGCCGGTCGCCACAGCGAGGGCGGTATGCCCTTCTGGATGCACCATGCGCGAATAGTTCTTCTCGTCGTTGCGAACCCATCCTGCGGGTGCGTGTTGCTCGCGCAGCGCACGAACCGTTTCGCCCCAAGCCACCAACGATGGAAAAAGTGGGGGATGATTCGCAGTGCAGTTGGTGCGAGCAAGGTAGCCTTGCATCACTGCGGATAGCAGAGGCCCCTCGGCAAGACCAAGGCGGGAGAGGGCCGTAGAGACGGCCAAGGGTTCAGCGTGGATCAAGGTCGGCATTGGAAAGCTCTCAGTTGATGACTTCCTGTATTTGTACCTCATATGCGGATAAAAAACAAGAAGTTTGTGCGCTGTGAGCCAGGGAGCCGGCGTGCGCCCGGCTAGCCGCCGCGCCCCGTCGCCTTCAATAAAGAGACGGTCGAACTATTGGTCGAGGAAATTCTCGAAGGCGGCAAAGATGCCTTCGAGATGCGTCGAGTGAAATATGGCTTCTGAGGCAGACGGTCACCGCGCCGGTTGACAGCACAATTTCCGTGCGGTTATCGTGAACGATAAAGGACGTTATCATTCGGGGAGTCGCGAGGGAAGTTAGCGGCTTACTGTCGGACCTTGCTCCGATCCGCCCGGATCGTCGATCTGTGTCTTCATCGGTAGACCGGCGCGATGTACGGCACAGCCGTTCTTCGCGCTTCGTATCATGCCGGCTGGCCGACCTTGGGAGGCGTGCCGGGTCGATTCACGCTGAACTCCGCAACAGTGCAGCAGCCCGGTGGACAATTTCAGATCAACTAAATCGTCGCAAACCATGACTTCCCAAGCATGACAACCCTCATCCCTCCCGACTACGCCGCATGGCTGGCGGAGTTGAAGACCACCATCCGCACGGCGAGACTCAAGGCCGGGCTCGCCGTTAACCGGGAACTGGTCCTGCTCTATTGGCGCATCGGCAAGGAGATTCTCGAACGGCAATCCGCCCAGGGCTGGGGGGCGAAGGTCATCGACCAACTGGCTCGCGACCTCCGTGCCGAGTTTCCCGATATGCGCGGGCTTTCCCCTCGTAACATGAAGTACATGCGGGCATTCGCCGAGGCCTGGGCTGAAGAAGGATTTGTGCAGCAAGCTGCTGCACAACTGCCGTGGTTTCACAACTGCATCCTTCTCGACCAGGTCAAGGACCGGCCGACGCGCGAGTGGTACATCCGCAAGACCA
>ERZ761603.3023-NODE-3023-length-11073-cov-179.206117_pt1 | contig 11073 bp, 11 predicted proteins | sample MGYA00511879_ERZ761603 | MGnify/ENA primary metagenome ERZ761603 (study PRJEB28899, sample SAMN02850040) | bioreactor sludge metagenome | biome: EBPR Sludge; feature: EBPR Bioreactor; material: flocular biomat | place: Australia: Thorneside Wastwater Treatment... | reverse complement strand
CCAGCGGGATCGAATCGAGCTTGGCATCGGCGATCGCCGTCAGCAGGTTGGTCGCCCCCGGACCCGACGAGGCCATGCACACCGCCGGCCGCCCGGTGGCACGGGCCATGCCCTGCGCCATGAAGCCGCCGCCCTGCTCGTGCCGGGCGAGGACATGATGGATCAGCTCCGACGCGGACAGCGCATCGTAGATCGGCAGGATGGCGCCGCCGGGAATCCCGGCCAGCGTGCGGACCCCCTGTCGTTCGAGGAGACGGACGACGATCTGGGCACCGCTGAGGGATTCTGGGGCTTCTCTGCTCAAGGCAATCTCCTGGAAAAAGGCGCCCCTGGACACGGCGGACGCTGGACCGCATAAAGGCGAAACCCCCGCTCGGCTTGCACCGGCGGGGGTTTCTGGAATCTGTCGTCGTCTTCGCGACCTAGCTTCTCTCGACCCTCGACGGTGTGTCGGGTCCTACGCCAACCAAGCGTACTACAGCGACTGCAGGCACACCAACCGCAGCGAACCGCGTGGCCGAGGCCACCGCCAGTCGATGTGTTGCTGGCTTGGCAGAACGGAGCATTGCCGCGAGATCCTCAAGTCATCGAACGAAGGCCACATTAGAACCGAGCGCGGCGAGAAACGCAACCCCGATCGCACCGATCCAGGGCTGGCGCATGCACCAGCCGAATCGGGGCCGTTCGCCGGCAGGCCCGCCTCTTGCCGCTGCGGCGCTCAGATCGCAGGGGGCTGGCGGGGAGAGCACGCGCGATGCCCGGCGGGTGTGGGGTCCATGAACAGGTGGTCGATGAGTGGCTGGGGTTCCGGTCCGATCGCTGGACGACGCCATTCCTCAGCATCGTGGAACAAGCCTTGCGCCGCACCGGCCCGGCGGCGGGTTCCGATTCCCGGATTGGCGCGTTGCTCAAACCGCCTGAGCACTGCCACTGCCTGGTCATCGAGAGCGTTGGATCAGTCGCGGGACCTCGGCAACAACCTCGCCGAACCTCGCCTGCAATTCAGGACGAAACGAAACTTCATCGCGCTGCTCGATGCTGTCGCGCGTTCGACCGAACCTACCCCTTGCGCCGCGCGCCGGCACTTGGCAAGCGCCTGGCTCCGGGGCTGCGCGCCTTGCCGATCGGCAGGGGCTTGTGGGCTGCTGACGGCACGGCGTGACGATGACTATCCGTGATTTGCCGATCGCTCGGGCAAGCGCAGGTCCGCTCCGCCTGCATGCTATAGTGCTTGACGGAACGATCGAATGAGGTAGCCATTGGCAAGACGCAAGGACCATTCCGGGATGACAGGCAGCACCGGCTCCAACGTCGGCTATGAAGCCCAGCTCTGGCAGATGGCCGACGCGCTGCGCGGCAGCATGGACGCCGCCGAGTACAAGCACGTCTGCCTCGGCCTGCTGTTCCTCAAGTACATCTCCGACGCCTTCGAGGAGAAGCACGCCGCGCTGCTGGCCGAGCAGGCGCAAGGCGCCGACCCCGAAGACCCCGACGAGTACCGCGCGCTCTCGATCTTCTGGGTGCCGCCCGAAGCGCGCTGGCCGCACCTAAAGGCGCAGGCGCGCCAGAGCACCATCGGCCAGCTCGTCGACGACGCGATGGCCGGCATCGAGCGCGACAACCCGGCGCTCAAGGGCGTGCTGCCCAAGGACTACGCCCGCCCAGCGCTCGACAAGCAACGCCTCGGCCAGTTGATCGACATGATCAGCAATATCCGGGTCGGCGACGAGGCCAGCCGCGCCAAGGACGTGCTCGGCCGCGTCTACGAGTACTTCCTCTCGCAGTTCGCCAGCGCCGAGGGCAAGAAGGGGGGCGAGTTCTACACGCCGCGCTGCGTGGTCAAGCTGCTGGTCGAGATGCTCGAGCCCTACCGCGGCCGGGTGTACGACCCCTGCTGCGGATCCTCCGGCATGTTCGTGCAGTCGGTGGAGTTCATCCGCGCGCACGCCACGGGCAACGGCCATGGCGGCAACGCTGGCGCCAAGGCCAGGGCCGACATCTCGATCTACGGCCAGGAGTCGAACTACACCACCTGGCGCCTGGCGCGCATGAACCTCGCCATCCGCGGCATCGACTCCGGCCAGATCGCGCAGGGCGACACCTTCCAGAACGACCGCCACCCCGACCTCAGGGCCGACTTCATCCTCGCCAACCCGCCGTTCAACATCTCCGACTGGGGCGGCGAGCGCCTGCGCGACGACAAGCGCTGGCATTACGGCACGCCGCCGCCGGGCAACGCCAACTTCGCCTGGGTGCAGCACATCGTGCACCACCTCGCGCCCGCGGGCGTGGCCGGCTTCGTCCTGGCCAACGGCTCGATGTCGTCCAACCAGTCCGGCGAGGGCGAGATCCGCAGGAACCTGATCGAGGCCGACCTCGTCGACTGCATGGTCGCGTTGCCGGGCCAACTCTTCTACTCGACGCAGATTCCCGCGTGCCTGTGGTTCCTGGCGCGCGACCGCAGGAACGGCACCCGAGCCGGAGGCGAGTCACGTTTCCGCGACCGCCGCGGCAAGGTGCTGTTCATCGACGCCCGCAAGCTTGGGCCGCTGGTGGACCGCACCCACCGCGAGCTGACCGACGAGGACATCGCCCGCATCGCCAATACCTACCACGCCTGGCGCGGCGAGAAGGATGCGGGCGAGTACGCCGACGTGCCCGGCTTTTGCAAAAGCGCGCAGCTGGACGAGGTGCGCAAGCACGGCCACGTGCTTACGCCCGGCCGCTACGTCGGCGCCGAGGCGCAGGAGGACGATGGCGAGCCGTTCCAGGAGAAGATGCGGCGGCTTACCGCGACACTGCGCGAGCAGCAGGCTGAGGCTGCGAAGCTCGATGCCGCGATCGCCGCCAACCTCAAGGAGCTTGGGTATGGCGGGTGAGTGGCGCTCGATCGCGTTCGGCCAGTTGCTTGCGGAGCCTGTTCGAAACGGCATCTACAAGCAGAAGGAGTTTCACGGTCGTGGCGCGAAGATCGTGAACATGGGGGAGCTCTTCGCGCATCCTCGACTTCGGGCGGTGCCGATGAAGCGCGTCGAGCTATCGGATTCCGAGAGCGATCGCTTCACGCTCGCAAAGGGCGACCTGCTCTTCGCGCGACGTTCGCTCGTGGCCGAAGGCGCCGGGAAATGCAGCGTCGTGCTGGATATTAACGAGCCCACCACGTTCGAGTCCTCGATCATTCGTGCGCGGCCTGATCGCACCAAGTCCGATTCGCTCTTCCTTTACTACTTCTTCAACTCAACGTCCGGCCTTCATTGCCTCGACACGATTCGGCGCCAGGTAGCTGTTGCCGGAATCACCGGGAGCGACTTGGCCAAGCTAGAAGTCACGCTGCCGCCGCTCGCTGAACAACGCGCCATCGCCCACGTCCTCGGCACGCTGGACGACAAGATCGAGCTGAACCGGCGAATGAACGAGACGCTGGAGGCAATGGCGCGCGCGTTCTTCAAGTCGTGGTTCGTGGACTTCGACCCTGTCCGCGCCAAGGCCGAAGGCCGCGACCCCGGCCTCCCCAAGCCCCTCGCCGATCTCTTCCCCACCCGCCTCGTCGACTCCGAGCTTGGCGAGATTCCGGAGGGATGGGAGGTGGGGACGCTCGGCGACGTTGCCGAGCATCCGCGCCGGAGTGTGCAACCCGACGCGATCGAGCCAGACGTCCCATACATCGCGCTCGAACACATGCCGAAGCGCTGCATCGCCCTGGCGGACTGGGACGTCGCCGAAGGACTCGAAAGCAACAAGTTCGAGTTCAAGAAAGGCGAGATCCTTTTCGGAAAGCTCCGGCCCTACTTTCACAAGGTTGGTGTTGCGCCGATAGATGGTGTGTGCTCTACCGACATCGTGGTCGTCGCACCGCAGGAACCCGATTGGTTCGCCTTCGTGCTGGGCTTGGTTTCGAGCGACGAGTTCGTCGAGTTCACGAACGCTGGCTCGACAGGCACCAAGATGCCGCGGACGAGTTGGGCTGACATGGCCCGATACAAATTCGTTAAGCCACCGCAGCCGATACCCAAGGCATTCACCGATCTGCTACGACCTTCGGTCGAGCGGATCATCGCCAGCCTTCATGAGTCCCGGAGTCTCGCGGCGTTGCGCGACGCGCTGCTGCCCAAGCTCATCTCGGGTGAACTAGGGGTCGTTTGCCGGAAGGCAGAAGCGGAGGTGATGAGATGACTCCCGGCAGTCCAAGCGCATTCTCAGCCGTTGACGCGACGCTGGGATATCTCTATCAGGTCCGATCGGCTCTGCTCTGGGCTCTGCGGCGACAGAAGAACGAGCCCGACTTCCTTGTCTCGATCGAGACACTCGACGATGTGACCTTCGAAACAACCGGAGGTAACCCGACTGACCTCCTTCAAACAAAACACCACCGCAAGGGTTCCGCATCCCTGACCGACGCAAGTCCGGATCTTTGGAAGACGCTGAGGGTCTGGTTTGAGGGCCACGCGTCGGGACAGATCCCGCCGACCGCGAGCCTTTACCTCGTCACAACGAGTTCTGCGCCTGACGGCAGCGCGGCATACCGGCTCCGCGCAAACTCCCGCGACGCTTCAGCGGCACAGCACGCGCTAGATGCCACGGCTGCGACTTCAACGAACCTGGGAAACAAGGTCGCGTATGCCGCTTATCTAGAGGCGTCTCCGACCGAGCGCACCGCGATTCTTGCCAAGGTCTGCATCATTGATGCTGCGCCCACAGTAGTTGATCTCGACAAGGAGTTGCGGGACGAAGTGTTTTGGGCAGCTGGGAGGGAGCACCACGCGGCGTTCCTCGACAGACTTGAGGGATGGTGGCTTCGCCGTGTGCTTCGGCAACTGACCGAAGCCACGCACGATCGAGTTGGCTCCGTCGAGATCGAAGCGCAAATGGCTGACCTGCGCGAGCAGTTCAAGCACGATGCGCTGCCAATTGACGAGGACCTTCTTGGTTTCACGCTTGATGATGCGACCACAGCCGCGCATGAGGACGCTACGTTTGTCAGGCAGTTAGAACTCATCAAGGCCGGTAAGCGCCGAATAGCCGCTGCCGTTCGCGACTACTACAGGGCATTCGAACAGCGCTCGCGCTGGTTGCGTGATGACTTGGTGGTCGGCCTAGACCTTAATAAGTACGAGCAAAGGCTCTACCAGGAGTGGGAGCTGGTCTTTGAGGCGATGCGCGACGATGTTGGAGATGACGCTACCGACGCGGCGCAAGAGAAAGCTGCACGCTCAGTGCTCGCTTGGGCAGAGCGCACGCCCATCCCGATGCGGCCTAGTGTCATGGAGCCTTTCGTCACCCGGGGCTCGCTTCACATGCTCGCCGACGAGGTACGGATTGGATGGCATCCCGAGTTTCGGGCCCGCCTTGAGGCGCTCTTGAGAACGACGGGGAGAACCTCATGACGGTCTGGGCGAACCGATCTCACGAGGAACGAGCGCTCTTGAACCCGAGCTTCTGCGCGACTCTGCTTTGGCACGCCGCCCGCGGACACGTTGTTGATGGAAACGTGGCGCTGTCGTTTGAGGAATCGTTTTTGGTGCTGCCGTTCATCCTTCATCGTGGGACGCGAGAGACGCTGCCCCGCTCTGGCCGGACTTCGCTCGCTGCGTGGCTTGAGGAGTACCCGCTGGCGCGCGCACGAGTGGCGAGCCGCGCCCGATTCCTGGTCCCGTTCACCAAAGAGGCGCTCACGTTCGGCGGCGCCCATGGACTCATTCGGCTTGCCTCGGCCGGAGTGCACGCAGATCCAGATTGGCGACGAGCCGTGAATCGAGTCCTCAATATTTCCACTGACGAAGTCAAGTATTGCGCTAGTCGAGCAGCTTTCCTTGGGCAATGGTTCGCCCGAGCCGGAAACGCGGCGACCGTTCTCGCCTTGATCGGGGTACGCCCATGACGATGCAGATTTTGGACATCGTTGTCTTCAGCCACCACGGACAAAGGCGTGTTCTTTCGCTGAAGACTGGCGCCGTCAACATCATCACGGGTGCATCTAAGACTGGTAAGTCGGCCCTCGTCGACATTGTTGATTACTGCTTTGGTGCGGGCGAATGCCGAGTCCCCGAGGGGCCGATTCGCAGGGCCGTAGCGTGGTTCGGGCTGCGGCTTCAACTCGATAGCGGCCAGGCTTTCGTCGCAAGACGTTGTCCGGATGCACGATTGGTATCTAGCGAAGAGTGTTTCGTTGAGGTCGGAGACCAAGTCGAAGTACCTGACGCGGGCGCTCTCCGGCAGACGACGAACACGAGAGGCCTTGGCGCCCTCTTGACCGGATGGAGTGGAATCCACGACAACATTCATGAACCACTGCCAGGTCAGACCAGGCCGGCACTAACTGCGAACGTGCGCCACGCGCTGGGCCTCTGCTTTCAGCCGCAGGACGAGATCATTCGGCGCCAGCAGCTATTCCATGGAGCGGGGGACAATTTCGTCGCGCAGGCGCTAAGGGATACGCTGCCGTATTTCCTTGGGGCGGTCGACGATGAGTTCGTGCGGAGGCGTGAGGAGCTTCGGCGAGTGCGCGAGCAGCTCCGGGCTTGTGAGCGCCAGCTAAGCGAGCTGCAGTCGCTTAGGGGTACAGGTAATAGCAAAGCGGCGGCCCTATTGGCGCAGGCAAGAGACGTTGGGCTCTCATCGAGCGAGGCGAACACTTGGGAGCAAGCCATCTCGGCGCTTCGGGAAGTCTCTCGAACGCCGATCATAGGGGTCCCCCTTGAGCATCCGAGCGGACTGGAGTATGGGCGCTTGGTCGCCGAACGGGAGCGTCTGCTCGAAGAGCAACGCCGATTGCGCGACGGCGTATCCAGCGCGCGAGCGTTCGAACGAGATGAAACGGGCTTTTTGCGAGAGGCATCCGAGCAAAGAGCTCGACTCGCCACTATTGGAATCTTTGACGGGTCGGAGCCAGGTCATGTCTGCCCGCTGTGTTCGCAAGACCTCCCCGATGCGGGCGCAGTTCCGGGTGTGGCAGAGATCAGGAATGCCCTGACCGACGTGTCGTCCCGTCTAGAGTCGGTAACCCGGGCGGCCCCACAGGTCGAGAGTGCCATTGCGGAACTCGAAGCAAAGCTGCAAGAAGTCGTCGCGGCGTTGGGTAAGAACCGAGCCGAGATGGAGGCGGTGCGGAGCTCGAGCGATCAGTTGCAGCGGGCACAGGACGAAACGGCCAAGCGTGCCCTCATCCTTGGGCGCGTCAGTCTGTACTTGGAGAGCCTTCCTGAGCTTCCAGACACCAAGGCGCTCGAGGAACAAGCTCGACGGTTGAGGGATCAAGCGGCTGCGCTTGAGGAGGAACTCAGTGATGATCGGGTCAGGGAGCGTATCGACTCCATCACGTCGATTCTCGGCAGGCGGATGACGGATTGGGCGCGTGAACTGGATCTAGAGCACTCCAAGTTCCCCCTAAGGTTGGACCTCAAGCGGCTCACGATTGTCGCGGACACAGCGGACGGACCGGTACCGATGGACCGAATGGGCAGCGGCGAGAACTGGGTTGGCTACCACCTCATTGCACACCTTGCGTTGCATGAGTGGTTTACACAACGCGGTCGACCGGTTCCTCGCTTTTTGTTCCTCGACCAACCATCGCAGGTCTACTTCCCACCCGAGAAGGACATCGACGGATCGATGTCTGGGGTTGTAGAAGACGATAGGCAGGCGGTTGTCAGGATGTTTCAGTTTGTCTTCAAGGTCGTCAGTGAGCTGGCCCCGGGCTTGCAGGTGGTAATGACTGAACACGCAGACATAAAGGAAGACTGGTACCAGAACGCAATCGTGGAACGGTGGCGCGGCGGAGCGAAATTGGTCCCTGAGGAGTGGCCGCGAAGTGAGTAGCGGCGACCTTACCAAGTCTGTCGTCGAAGAGGCGTCCCTCGCTTGGCTCGAAAGCGCTGGCTGGCAAGTCCGCAGCGGCGCCGAGATCGCCCCCGGCGAGCGCGCTACGGAGCGTGATGACTACGGGCAGGTTGTCCTCGCGCAGCGTCTGCGCGACGCCATCGCGCGCCTCAACCCTTCGCTGCCCGCCGAGGCCCCGGATGATGCCTTCTGCAAGCTGATGCTGCGAGAAGACGCCGACCTCCTTTTCATCGTGTTCGAGGACGACGGCGGCTGCACCGCCAAGAAGATGGTCGGTCGCCACCAGTTCCACGTGATGCGGGTGGCGGCAAGCGAGACGCGGCGCGCCAAAGCGCTCGCGACGACCATCGCCGAGGTTGCGAAGGGCAACAGCGTGATCCTCGCTTGGCAGCAGAAAGTTCAGGACGAAGGCAGAGGGACATGATGGTGGGCGAGAAAGCATGAACCGCATCCCTGTCAACCGAGAGTTGCTGACCTGGGCACGTGAGCGCGCCGGGTTGAATACGCTAGAGCTGGCAGGGCGTTTCCCGAAGCTCGGCGAGTGGGAAGACGGTACGCTGCTGCCGACCTTGCGGCAACTGGAGGAGTTTGCCCGCACGGTACACGTCCCGATCGGCTATCTGTTCCTGCCGGCGCCGCCGCAAGAGGCGCTGCCGATCCCCGATTTCCGTACATTGGCCGATCGTGTCGTCGCCCGCCCCAGCCCGAATCTGCTGGACACGATTTACCTGTGCCAGCAGCGGCAGGACTGGTTCCGCGACTATGCCCGCGTGCACGCGCTGACGCCTCTGGGTTTTGTCGATAGTGTGCGAATACAGGACTCCCCGGAGCGCGTAGCCGAGGCGATGCGGCAGGCGCTTGCGCTGTCTGTCGGGGACCGGCAGCGACTGCCGACGTGGACCGATGCGCTGCGCCAGCTCGCCGCCAAGGCCGAGGATGCCGGCGTGTTGGTGATGGCCAGCTCCATTCTCGGCAGCAACAGTCACCGCAAGCTGGATGTAGAAGAGTTTCGCGGCTTCGCGCTGGCAGATGATCTGGCGCCCCTCGTGTTCATCAATGCGGCAGACAGCAAGGCCGCGCAGATGTTCACCCTCGCCCATGAACTGGCACACCTGTGGTTGGGCGAGAGCGGCATTTCCAATCCGGTAGCCGGACAACTTCCGAAGCAGCGTGTGGAACGTTGGTGCAATGCGGTGGCAGCGGAATTCCTGGTGCCCTTGGCCGCATTGCGGCGCGAGCATCAGGCCGACGTCCCGATAGCGGAAGAGATCCAGCGTCTCGCGCGCCTTTTCAAAGTCAGCACTTTGGTGGCGGTCCGTCGACTGTTCGATGCGCGTTTCATCGACCAGCACACCCTCTGGCAAAGCTATCGGGACGAGCTGGCCCGCATACGCGCGCTCGACCGAGGCGGTACCGGCGGCGGTGACTTTTACCGCACTCTGGGCGCGCGAACCGGCAGGCGCTTCGCGCGAGCGGTGCTCTCCAGCACGCTCGAAGGACAGACGCTGTTTCAAGACGCCTTCCGCATGCTGGGCGTACGGAAGACGGCCACGTTCTACCAAGCGGCGCGAGAGCTGGGGGTGATGTTGTGACCTACCTGCTCGATGCCAAGGTCTTCATCCAGGCCAAGAACCTGCATTATGGGCTGGACTTCTGCCCTGCCTTCTGGGACTGGCTGATCGACAACGGCGCGGGCGGTCGCGTGTTCAGCATCGATAAAGTAGCGGATGAAATCGCCGCGGGCGCCGACGAGCTGAACGATTGGGTGCGCGAACGTGGCCATGGTCTGTTTCTGAGAACTGGAGTCTCGGTCGCAGCACAGTTCGGCGCTGTCAGCACTTGGGTTACGCAGCAACAGTACGAACCGGCTGCCATCAGCACCTTCCTGCAGGTTGCCGATTTCTACCTGATTGCCCACGCCCTTGCGGACGGGCACGTCCTGGTGACGCATGAAGTGCCCGCCAACTCCGTCAAGCGCATCAAGATCCCCAACATCTGCATCGGCCTGGGCATTCGATTCATGACACCCTACGAGATGCTGCGCCGCGAGCGCGCCCGCTTCGTCCTGGGCCGATAGGAACTGTTGACATGAGTTCCGGCTACACCGAATCCGTCGTTGAGCAGCCCGTTCTCGCCTGGATCGAGAGGACCGGCTGGCGGGTCCATAACGGCAGCGAGATCGCTCCCGGCGAGCCCGCGGCGGGGCGCGGCGCCTGTGGGCACACAGACCTTTCTCCTCCAGCAGCGCTACGACGAGGGTTTGCTGGTCGAGTTCCTGCACCGCAACGCGCGGCTGATCCGCAACGGCGAGGCCGTGATCAGCGACGTCGTGCTGGCCGCGCTGGCGCTGCTGATGGCCGAATCGGCACCGACGGACGAGGATGTGATGATCCGGCTGGTGATGAACATGCTCGTGGAACCGGTCACGTGAGCGGATTCACCGAATCCGTCGTCGAGCTGGCCGCGCTGGCGTGGCTTGAAAACGTCGGCTGGCGAGTTCGCAGCGACGCCGGAATCGCCCCCGGCGAACCCGCTGCCGAGCGAGACGACTACGGGCAGGTCGTCCTTGGGCTGCGCCTGCGCGATGCGCTGGCGCGGCTCAACCCGGCACTGCCGGCCGAGGCGCTGGACGATGCCTTCCGCAAGCTGACGCGGCCCGAGGGGACAGACCTCCTCGTGCGCAACCGCGCGCTGCACCGCCTGCTGGTGGATGGCGTGACGGTCGAATGCCGCTATTCCGACGGCAGCATCCGCGGCGCGCAGGCGCGGGTGATCGACTTCAACCTCCCGGCGGGCAACGACTGGCTGGCGGTGAACCAGTTCAGCGTCGGCGAGCAGAAGCACTGGTGGCGGCCCGACGTGGTGCTGTGCGTGAACGGCCTGCCGCTGGTGGTGCTGGAACTGCGGAATGCCGCCGCCGAGAACGCCACGATCTGGAGCACGTTCCAGCAGCTCCAGACCTACCAGGCCGAGGTCACGGTGCTGTTCGGACCGAATGCGCTGCTCGCAGTCTCCGACGGCGTGGCGGCGCGCGTGGGCACGCTCGGCGCCGCGAGCGAGCGGTTAAAGCACTTGTGCACCTTCGCGGGCGATACGCTGGCCAATGCCTACGTTCCCGTGCTTCAGAAGGCACGAAGGTGACCAACATGGGCGAAGCGGATATCCCCCGCGGCGAAGTCCTTGTCTACGAGGCGCCCGACGGTGCCGCCCGGGTGGATGTGCGCCTGGAGCGGGACA
>ERZ761603.3022-NODE-3022-length-11076-cov-17.416387_pt1 | contig 11076 bp, 4 predicted proteins | sample MGYA00511879_ERZ761603 | MGnify/ENA primary metagenome ERZ761603 (study PRJEB28899, sample SAMN02850040) | bioreactor sludge metagenome | biome: EBPR Sludge; feature: EBPR Bioreactor; material: flocular biomat | place: Australia: Thorneside Wastwater Treatment... | reverse complement strand
TAGCCGGGAGCCGTCTTGCGCTCAGTACGCGCCAAGGCGTACTCCTCGTTGCTCGCGGGATGAAGAAAAACCGGGAAATCCTTGCCGACCGGTCTGAAACCACGCGCCAGCATTTCCTCGGGGGAGGAACCGACGACGACGTAATCGCGATCCTGTACCGGCAAACCCAGCAACTCGTCGCGAACGGCACCGCCAACCATGAAGATCTGCAGCGGCTGCCGGGTGCCTCCGTTCCGCGCCACAGCCCTCGTTCCCGAATCCAGCGCGCGGGGATCCGCCGTTTTGCTCACGTACTCGCTCCGCGCTGAGCCGGGAAAGAGACTTCCTCCTCCCGGGGCTGCGGCGTCAGTCGCCGAGTATCCTTGCCCGTGGGCAGGCGATCATGCGGCATCGGTATCGCCCGCCAATCGACTGAGCGCGTGCCCCAGACGATCGATCACCGCTTGGCGCGGAAAGAGCGCCATCAGGACGTCGACCGCAGGTGTTTGCTCCTGACCGCTGACGATGACGCGCAGCGGCATCGCCAAGCGCGGCATGCGGACGCCGTGGCGGGCAACGCAGTCCTTGATCAAGGCGCCGATGGCCGGCGCTTCCCACGCAATTCCCGGCAACTGCGCAGCAAAGTCGGCGACTACCGGCAGCACTTCCGGCGTCAGGTGCTTCTCGAGCAGCGCTGGATCGGGAAGCCGTTTGCGGTAGAACAGGGTCGCCGCGTCGGCGAGTTCATTGAGGGTGCTGACGCGCTCGCGGTAGACGTCGATGATCGCGGCCAGCGACGGCTCCGCCGTCTGTTCGATCCCGAGCGCCTGCAGTCGGCGCCGCACGAGGGCCAGCAGCCGATCACGTTCCGCTCGTCGCAGGTAGTGGGCGTTGAGCCAGTTCAGCTTTTCGCTGCTGATCTGCGCCGGCGACGGTGTGATATGGTCGAGGTCGAACCAGTCGCAGAACTGCTGGCGCGAAAACACTTCGTCGTCGCCGTGCGACCAGCCCAGGCGCGCGAGGTAGTTGACGACGGCTTCCGGCAGGTAGCCGTCGTCGGCGAACTGCATGACGCTGACCGCGCCGTGCCGCTTCGAGAGCTTCTGCCCGTCTTCGCCGAGGATCATCGACAGGTGGGCGTAGAGCGGCACCGGGGCGCCCAAGGCGCGCAGAAGGTTGATCTGTCGTGGCGTGTTGTTGACGTGATCATCGCCACGGATGACGTGCGTAATCGCCATGTCGCAGTCGTCGACGACGACGCAGAAGTTGTACGTCGGGCTGCCGTCGGCGCGCGCGATGACGAGGTCGTCGAGTTCGGCGTTGGCAATTTCGATCCGTCCCTTGACCAGATCATCCCAGGCGACGACGCCGTCGACCGGATTGCGAAAGCGTACTACCGGCGCCACTCCGGGGGGTGGAGCCGGCAGAACCTTCCCCGCCTCGGGTCGCCAGCAACCGTCGTAGCGCGGTTTCAGGCCGCGCGCACGCTGCTCTTCACGGACGCGCTCGAGTTCCTGCGCAGACAGGTAGCAGTAGTAAGCCGAGCCGGCAGCGAGCATGGCGCGAATCACCTCGCGATAACGATCCATGCGCCGCGTCTGGTAAAACGGCCCTTCGTCGTAGTCCAGGCCGAGCCAATTCATGCCGTCGAGAATGGCCTGCACGGCTTCCGGCGTCGATCGCGCAAGATCGGTGTCCTCGACGCGGAGGATGAAGCGGCCGCCGTGACGGCGCGCATACGCCCAGGAGAAGAGCGCGGTACGCGCACCGCCGATGTGCAGAAAGCCGGTTGGAGACGGTGCGAAGCGGGTGCGGATCATGGTCACGGATCGCTCTGGGCAAAGGATTCATTCTACGGTTGAAGAGGGGCTTGCGCGACCGCAAAGCGACCCGCTTACGCCGCCCGACCCCAGGAGCTGCTATCGTTGCCGCAAACAACTCGACGACAGGCCGCCATGAACCCCTCTTTCTCCCGCTCCGCTCCCACGAGCAGCGTGCGTGGTGTTTGCGCGCACGATTGTCCCGACACCTGCGCACTCGAGGTCACAGTCAGTGAGGGTCGCGTCGTCAAGGTCAGCGGCGCCGCGGATCACGCGCCGACTGCTGGCGTGCTGTGCACCAAGGTTGCCTATTATCCGGAGCGCATTTATCACCGCGACCGCTTGCTCTATCCACAGCGACGCGTGGGCGCCAAGGGGCCGGGCGCCAAGTTCGAGCGCATTTCCTGGAACGAGGCGTTGGCGACGATCGCCGAGCGTTTCCGCCGCATCGCTGCCAGCGACGGCGCCGAGGCGATCGTTCCCTACAGCTACGCCGGCAACTCCGGACTGATCGGCTACGGGTCGATGGATCGTCGCTTCTTCCACCGTCTCGGCGCCGCCCAGCTCGACCGCACGATCTGTGCCAGTGCCGGCGCCATGGGTTACGAGGCGACGATCGGCGCGTCTGTCGGCTTCGACCCTGAAAATGTCGTCGACGCCCGCCTGATCGTGCTCTGGGGGACAAACAGCGTCGTCTCCAACCTGCACTTCTGGCGTCTGGTGCAGGAGGCGAAGCGCCGCGGTGCGCGCCTGATCGCGATTGATCCCTGTCGTACGGTGACGGCCGAGAAATGCCATCAGCACCTTGCGCCGCTCCCCGGTACCGACAGCGCGCTGGCGCTCGGGCTGATGCACGTCCTGATCCGCGACGACCTCGTCGATCACGACTACATCGCCCGTCATACGCTGGGCTTCGACGCACTCTGCGAGCGCGCCGGGCGCTATCCGCCGGCACGGGTGGCGGCGATCTGCGGCCTCCGCGTAGCCGAGATCGCGAATCTCGCGCACGAGTATGCAAGCACCCGCCCGGCAGCCATCCGCACCAACTACGGCATCAACCGCACCGCCGGCGGTGGCATGGCACTGCGCGCAGTCGCCTGCCTGCCGGCACTCACCGGCGCCTGGCGTCACCCTGCCGGCGGCGTCCTGCTGTCGACCTCGGGCAACTATCCGGTCGCCACCACCGCGCTCGAACGCCCCGATCTGATGCCTCACCCGGCGCCGCGGGTGATCAACATGAGCACGATCGGCAACGACCTGCTCCGCCTGCAGCCGCCGATCAAGGCGTTGTTTGTCTACAACAGCAATCCGGTGGCGATCGCGCCGCAAGCCGGCGAAGTCGTGCGCGGCTTTGCGCGCGAGGATCTGTTCACCGTTGTCCACGACCTTTTCCCGACCGACACCGCCGATTACGCTGACCTCCTGCTGCCGGCGACCAGTCACCCCGAACAACTCGACATCCACAAGTCCTACGGGCACCTCCACCTGCAGGTCAATCTGCCGGCCATCGCGCCGCTGGGCGAGGCGCTGCCGAACAGCGAAGTCTTCCGCCATCTGGCACGGGAGATGGGCTTCAACGATCCCTGTTTCAGCGACAGCGACGACGATCTCTGCCGCCAGGCGCTCGACTGGAACGATCCACGGCTCGCCGGCCTGTCGTGGGAAAAGCTCAAGGCCGACGGTCATGCGCGCCTGCGCCTGCCGCGCGGGCACGCGCCGTTCGCCGACGGTGGTTTCCCGACGCCATCCGGCAAGTGCGAGTTTTACAGCGAAACGCTGGCGCGGCAGGGCGTCGATCCGCTGCCCGACTTCGTCGCCCCGCACGAGTGGCGGCAGAGTCCGCTGGCGAGCGACTTCCCGCTGGCTCTGATTACACCGCCGGCGCGCCACTTCCTCAACACCAGTTTCGCCAACTTGCCACGCTTTCTGGCCCAGGAAGGCTCACCCGGGATCACGATCCATCCCGCCGACGCCGCAGTGCGCGGGATTACGACTGGAATAGCGGTACGCATTTTCAACCGCCGCGGCGAATTCCACGCGCGCGCCGTCGTCAGCGACCGTGTGCGCCCCGGGGTGGCGTCGGCGACCTCGATCTGGTGGCGCAAGCTGTCGCCCGACGGACGAAACTGCAACGAAGTTACCAGTCAGGCGCTGACCGACATGGGTGGTGGCGCTACATTTTATGACTGCCTGGTTGAGGTTTGTGCACTCGGCAAGTAAGCCGGCGAAGCGTTCTTTCGGTGGCGACCACCTCGCGCTAGGACACGTTACCGAGCAGCTGGTCGACCACCTGCAGGAAACGGCGAACAGCGAGCGGTTTGGTCAGGTAGTCGGCGAAACCGGAGTCCAGACCGAGCGCGACGTCGCGGCGCATGGCGTTAGCGGTGACGGCGACCACCGGGATGTGCGCCGTCGCTGGATAGGTCTTCAGTTGACGCAAGGTTGCAAAACCATCCTGCCCGGGCAGGTTGATGTCGAGCAGAATCAAGTCGGGCAAGTCGGCGATCGCACGTTCCACGCCGGCCTCGCCGCTGGTCGCTGCAGTCAGCTCGATCTCCGGCCGCCCAGCAAGCAGTTTACGCACCAGAGTGAGGTTGGCCGGGTTGTCTTCGATGTACAACACGGTCCGCGACGGATGTGGACGGTTTCCGGCCGCTATTGCACCGTCGTCGGTCGCGGCCGTTTGCTTGTATTCGTCCGCCGCAGTCGCCAGCCCGCTCGCGAGCTCGGTCTCGTGCCCAGCCAGCGGGACGAGAAACCAGAAGGTACTGCCGACGCCAGGCTCGCTGTCGACACCGATCTCCCCTCCCATGGCTTCCAGCAGACGCTTGCTCAGCGCCAGGCCGACGCCGGTCCCTTCGATCCCGTCGTAGGCTGACTCCAAGCGCTCGAAAGGCTGGAACAGACGCGACTGGTAGTCGCTCACAATCCCGCGGCCGCTATCCGCGACGGCGATCTGCAGCCTGTCATCCCGTGCCGCGGTCGACACACGGACCGTCCCATTTTCGCGGTTGTACTTGATGGCGTTCGACAACAGGTTGAGCAAGACCTGCGTCAGGCGCGTGCGGTCGGCATGTACTGCAGCGTCCGCAATCGTCGCTTCGATGACGATGCCGCGCGCCTCGGCCAGAGGGCGCACCAGCGCCACGCACTCGCTCACCAGCGGCGCCACGGCCACGGTCTCGAGACTCATTTCAATGCGCCCGCTTTCGATCCGCGACAGATCGAGCACTTCATTGACCTGCACGAGCAGATGCCGGCCCGCCTTGAGAATCTCCTGCACACAGTCCGCCTGCTGCGCTGACAGCGTTCCCTCACCCTCCATCTCCAACAACTGGCCAAAACCGAGAATCGAATTGAGCGGTGTACGCAGCTCATGGCTCATCCGCGAGAGAAACTCGGATTTAGCGGTATTCGCTGCTTCAGCAGCGTCCTTGGCCGCAGCCAGCGCCGCCGTGCGTGCGTCGACCAGTGCTTCGAGCCGGAGGCGGTGTTGTTCGAGTTCGAAGTCGGCCTGTTTGCGCTCGGAAATGTCGTAACAGAAGCCGATGTAGCCGATGAAGCGGCCGCCGCTGTCGAAGCGCGGGTTGCCCTCGTCCAGAATCCAGCGGTAGTGACCATCCGCATGGCGCAGGCGATATTCCATGCTGAAAGGGAGGCGGCGGTCGAAGCTGGTCGCATAGATGTCGAGGCAGCGCGCGAAGTCGTCCGCATGGACTCCTTCCGCCCAGCCGTTGCCGAGTTCCTGTTCCAGCGAGCGACCGGTAAAACGCAACCAGGGCTGGTTGAAGTAGGTGCACAACTTGTCGGTACCCGAAGTCCAGATCAGTGCCGAGCCGCCATCAGCGAGCGTGCGATAGTGCTGCTCGCTTTCCTTCAGCGCCACTTCGCGTTCGGCGATCGACGCCAGCAAGCGGTTGAAACCGCGGATCAACTGGCCGACTTCGTCGCTCGCTTGCACCGGCACTACGGGCAGGATCGTCCCCGGTGATCGTGACAGATCGCTCAGGACCTCGGCGGCGGCGAGCATCGGCGCGAACTGCCGGCGCAGCATCCGGCTGACTAGCCACCAGGCGAGTCCACCGATCATTACGCTGAGCGCGAGGGCAGCCATCCACACCTGGCGCTGCATGGCGGTGATCGGAGCAAAGGCTTCCGCTGTCGGCAGGACGCTGACCAGGAACCAGCCGGCACTCGCAATCCCCTTGGCGGCCGCGATCTCTTCGACGCCTCGCGAGTTCACCGCCACTCCGTAACCCTCGTAGCCCTCGACGAAGCGGTCGTGGTTCCGATTGACGCCGGGTGCAGGCATCGGCGACATGATGCGCGATTTGTCGGTGCCGGTGATGATCAGGCCATGCTGCGGCGCGATGATCAGATAGCCGCCGCTCGCTCCGTAACGTTGCTCCACCAAGCGGTCGAGAAAGCTCGCCTGCCCGAGATTGACGACGCCGGTCACGGCACCGATCACCTGGCCGGTCGGATCACGAATCGGCGCCGCCATGGCGACCACCGGCACCTGCAAGGTCCGGCTGATGACGGGACGGCCGATGCTGGCGCGACCTTCCTTGAGCGCAGCGATCATGTAATCCCGGTCGGCGTAGCTGCTGCCGATCCGCTCCAGGGCATGGGGAACGCTGGCGAGTGTTGTCGCAGCACTGTCGCGGATGCGTGTTCCCCCGTTGAACAGGCTCTGCAGCGTTGTGCGGGCTTCGAGAAACTGCTGCAGCTCAGCGTGGCTGGCGAGTAGGCGAGGAGAGATCTCGGCCGCAATCCGGATCAGGGACTGCAAGCGTACGTCGAGCTCGGCGTCGAGTTGCGCCGCCACTGCCGAAGTGGTGGAAAACTGCTGTTCGCCGAACAGACGCACCATGTCCGCGCGCAGGCTGCGCGTGGCATAGAGCGTCACCGACCAGATCCCGACGAGAAAGACTGCCAGGGTCAGTGCGGTCAAACGGTGCTTCAATGACCACGAAAAGCGAGAGGAGGCGAGCTGAGCGCCAGCAGTCTTCATGAGGTCTGGGTGTCCTGCGCTTGATCGGTTGGGAAAGAAAGCGCCCGTTCGACCACACTCAGAAAGCGTGGAATGTCGATCGGCTTGGTGATGTAGTCAAAGAAGCCCGCCGCCTTGCCACGCTCGACATCGCGTACCAGCGCATTGGCGGTAATCGCGATCACCGGCGTGGTGCGGGTCAAAGGATCGTCCTTCAGTACCTCCAGAACTTGGTAACCGTCCATTCCGGGCATGTTGATGTCGAGCAGAATCAGTGCCGGACGATGCGCCAGCGCGAGATCGATTCCGAGTTGTGGCGCATGCGCGGTTAACAGTTGCAGATGCTCGACGCGGCCGAGAATCTGCGCCATCAGCTTGAGGTTGGACGGGTTGTCGTCAATGCACAGAACCCTGTGCGCGCGCTCCGCGCTCACTACCTTTGCGCTCAGAGCCGATTCGCCGGCGCTGGCGCACGGATCGGCCAGGATCGCGGCGGGCAAATCGATCGTGAAGCGGCTACCAACGCCGGGCTGACTCTCAGCGTGTATGTCGCCACCCATCAGCGTCACCAAGCGCTTGGTGATCGTGAGACCGATGCCGGTCCCTTCGATGCTGCTGTGCTCAGACTGCAGTCGGGTAAAGGGCAGAAATACCTCGGTCATGCGCTCGGGATCGATGCCGATGCCGCTATCAGCGACGATGATGCGCCAGCGTCTATCCTGCAGCGCGCCATGTTGTTCGACGCTGACCTCGACACGGCCTTGCGCACGATTGTACTTGACGGCGTTCGACAACAGGTTGAGGAGCGCCTGCTTGAGTCGAACACGGTCGGCATGCACTGCTCCGTCGACCGGCACCGCGACGGCCAAAGTGATCCCGCGCGGTGCGGCGAGCGGTTCGATCAGGTGCCGACATTCGTCGATCAGGGCGGCGAGGTCGACCGCTTCCGGCGACAAGTCGATACGTCCGGACTCGATTCTCGCCAAGTCGAGCACCTCGTTGATCAGGTGAAGGAGATGGCGACCCGCGGTGAGAATCTCGCTCACGCTGTCCTGCTGATCGTCACTGAGCTGGCTGTCGTATTCCAGCATCTGCGTGAAGCCGATGATCGCGTTCAGCGGCGTGCGCAGTTCGTGACTCATGCTCGACAGAAACTCGGATTTGGCCCGGTTGGCGCGCTCGGCCGTTTCCTTGGCGATGGAGAGTTGGTGCGTGCGCTCGCCGACCAGCGCCTCAAGATGCTCACGGTGATGTTGGAGTTCCAGCTCGACCCGGTGGCGTTCGGTAATGTCCACCCCCGAACTCAGCGTACCGATGACGCCGCCGGCATCATCGGTCAGCTGGCTGTTCTGCCACTCGATCAGACGCCGTCTACCGTCGCGGCAGAGCACTGGGTTTTGCGCCTTGCTGAAGTTCTCCCCGGTACTGGCGAGGATGTACTGGAAGTAGGGAAAGGTTTCTTTCATCCCCTCCGGATGTGGCAGGCAGGTGGTGAACCAGTCGCGCCCGAGCAGTTCGTGCTCGTCGTAGCCGAGCAGTTGGCGACCGGCGCGATTGATCATTGTGATTCGTCCCTGCGTATCGAGTGCCAACATGATGCTCTGCACGGTGTCGAGATAGCACTGGGCCAGATCGCGCTGGCGGCGCAGCGCTTGTTCGGCCGCCTTGCGCCGGCTGACGTCGCGCATCACCGCCAGAACCTGGGTGCCGCCGCTGGGCGTACTGACGACACTGGTGCGGATGTCGAGCGTCCGCTGTTCGCCGTCGCAGCGGGTGATCATCCACTCTTCACCCTGCAGATGATCGCCATCGCGCACCCGCTCCATACGCTGCCGCGCCCGTTCGCGCAGCCCGGGTTCCGGGTACATGGCCTGGAACCAACCGCGCGCGTTGATCTCTTCGAGTGTGTAGCCGGTCAGTGCCACCATCGCCGGATTCCAGACCGAAAACTGAACATACGGAGGGGTCGGGATTTCCGTGCATACGGCCAAGCCATCGACTACGGCGTCGATGACCGCTTCAGTGAAAGCTGCCTGACGCTGCAGGACCAGCTCCATGCGGGATCGTTCGGTGACGTCGAGCATCACTCCGACCAGTCCGCCGAGCTTGCCGTCGGCCTTGCTGAACGTCGCCTTGTAGAAGACAACGCTGTGCCGGCTGCCATCGGCGTAGACCACGTCGGCTTGGTAGTTCTGGGTTCCTCCACGCGCAAACAGATCCTGGTCGGCGGCAAAGTACTTGTCAGCCAGTTCCTTCGGCGCGAGATCGTAGACCGTTTGCCCGACCAAAGCCTCGCACTCGATCCCAAGGTACGCTTCGAAAGCCCGATTGCAGCCCAGATAGCGGCCCTTTTCGTCCTTGTAGAAGACCGGGTTGGGAAGGGTGTCGATGAGTTGGCTGGTAAAGCGCGCTTGGTCGGCGAGGCGTTGCCTCTCGTCGGCGAGTTCGCGTTCAACACGCTTGCGCTCGCGGATGTCGCGCGCCGAATTGAACAACCACGCCTGCCCGCCGAGCACGATCGGAATCTCGCTCACCTCGACATCGATGAAACCACCGTCCCGGTGTCGATGTTGAGTGTCGACGATCGACCGCACCGGATTCTCCAGTCGTTGCCGGAGGAGCTCAGGACTCCAAGCGCCGGCGTAGCGGGAATCCCAACGAGTCATGTTCATGCCGACCATTTCGTCGCGCGAGTAGCCGAGCATGGCGCAAAAGGAGTCGCTGACCTCGACCAGGTTGCCGGCGCCGTCGACGATATGAAGACCGTCACTGGCCAAGCGCAGGAAAGCCTGATTCTTGGCGTTTGCCTGCGCCAGGGCGTCTCTTGCCTGTCGTAATTCGTCCAGCTCAAGCATCAGGTGCAACGCCGTCGTCGTCGGCGTGGCATTGATCGACAGAAAAACGTCGGCCAGCGCCCGCGTCCCCCGGCGCATCTGTTCGGCAGCGTGCTGCTTGGCCTGTTCCCGTGACATGCCCTCGCGTACCGCCAGGACGGCGCTCGCCATGTAACGGTCAGCTTCGAGGATGTGAGAAATCAACCAGCGGGCGAGAAAGGTCAGCGTTTCCTCGGCGATCTTGTTCAGCGGTTGCGACCGTTCGTTGGCGCGCAGGCGCGACACCTCTTCGATGAAGCCGGCATGGGTCGCCCGATGCGCGATCTCGGCTTCGTCGCCGGCAAGGTACTGGCGCCAGATCGTTTCCTCGGTCTGGAAGTGATAGACCGCATAACCGGCAAGCTCGTCGAACATGGCGTCCAGCTGCGGGATCTCGGAGCGGAAGGCAACATGAGTGGCGAGCGCATTAAGCAACTCGACCAGCCGCCGGTGCTGCACGTCGACCTCACGCAGCCCGGTATTGAAGTTGTCATCCCAGGGAAGAAAATCGATCGCAGTCATCGGTGACAAGTGGTTTGAAGTCGGTCGACAGAAATCACGAGCAAATCACGCATTAAACGGCCTTTCAGCAAAAAACTTGATGGCCAAGGAACCGATTCGAGCGGCCGGCAGCCGATCACTGCTACGCCTGTCTGCTCACGCGAGCGACGAGACAAAACGCACCCCGAGCCGCTGCAGCGTTCGTTCCGCGGCCAGCACCCCACGGTAGTGAGCTTCTTCGAACAGCGAGAAACCACTGACGTCAGCGTGTGCAAAACGCAGTCGCTCGCCGTCGGCAGCGAAGCGCTGTCTCGCGGCGCCGAAAATCAGACCTGGCAACGGGCGACACATCGCGTGCCCGTTGCGGAAGACGTCAAGGCGCGTCACCAGTTGCCGGAGGTTGGCGTGCGGGCGCTCGAGTTCGGCGAGAATTTGCTCGGCCCACACCGCGCGCGGAGTATCGCGCAAAACAGCGCGACCTTGTGACGGCGTGAACTCGTCGAGCGGCCGATAATAGGTGAACACGGTCGCTCGCTGCGCGAGGCGGAGCTGCTGGTGGGTGGCCACCACATAGCCAAGGCCGGCGCCTTGGTAGAGCACGTTGTCCCAGGCTAGCGAGGCTCCGCCGCGCTCGTCCGGCAGGCGTGACAGCGTCAGATTGGCGGTCAGCCACGGAGCATGGCTGTAGCTGCGTGCAGCCGTCTTCAGCGCCTCGTGAGCGACGAAGACATGAGGCACGAGAAACAGCGGTGCGGCCCAGATCAGTTGTTCGGCGCGCAGGCGCAGCGTTCGCTGCTCGTCCGGTAGCCAGAGGTCGACTGCGAACGCGCGGCTGCCGGACGCGCGTTCGCAGTTGGCGACGCGGAAGACCAGCGCCCCGGTCAACACCCGCTCACCCGCGCGGGCACGA
>ERZ761603.3019-NODE-3019-length-11079-cov-13.508527_pt1 | contig 11079 bp, 5 predicted proteins | sample MGYA00511879_ERZ761603 | MGnify/ENA primary metagenome ERZ761603 (study PRJEB28899, sample SAMN02850040) | bioreactor sludge metagenome | biome: EBPR Sludge; feature: EBPR Bioreactor; material: flocular biomat | place: Australia: Thorneside Wastwater Treatment... | reverse complement strand
CCCTTCCGCGGCACGGGCCGGGCCACGCCAAGGCGCAGCCGCGACGGCGGCGGCGACACCACCATCACCTTCGTCAACAAGACCGCGGGCCACGTGCGGATGTTCTGGATCGACGGCGGGGGACGGCGACGGCCCTACGCGACGATCGCCCCCGGCGAATCGCACGCGCAGCACACCTTCGCCGGGCACGCCTGGGTGGCGGTCGATGCCGACGGGCAGGACATCGCGTTCTACGAGGGCGAAGATGCCGCATCGGTCGCCGAGATCGGGCCGACGATCCCCGCCGGGGCAAAGCCCGAAGAAGCGCAAGCGCCCAAGCGCCCAACGCCCGCGGCCTTCATCCGTGATCACAATGTCTTCAAGGACTCCCCCGATGGCCCCATCGCGCTGACCGAGGGCGCAACCGAGCGCGACGGATACGCACGCCTGACCATCTCGCCCGACGGCACAAAGGCCGCGGCGATCCGCACCCGGCACCCCGAGGAACGGAAGGTCTACTACGTCGAGAGTTCCCCCGCCGACGGCGTGCAGCCCAAACTCCACCACTACAACTACGCCAAGCCCGGCGACGACCTGCCCCACGCGCGGGCGGCACTCTTCGACCTCGCGGGCCGGCGCGAGATTCCCGTCTCCGATTCCCTGATGCCCACGCCCTGGTCCCTCACCGAGCCGCGCTGGGCGGCGGACTCATCGCGATTCACGCTTCTCTACAACCAGCGCGGCCACCGCGTGATGCGCCTGCTCTCCATCGACGCTTCCACCGGCGATGTCACCCCCATCATCAACGAGGAGTGCCCGACCTTCTTCGACTACGCCGCCAAGACCTTCCTCCACTTCACCAGCGCGGGCGAAGTCATCTGGATGTCCGAACGCGACGGGTGGAATCACCTGTACCTCATCGACGCCGCCACCGGAGACGTGAAGAACCCCATCACCCGCGGCGAATGGGTCGTCCGCGGTGTGGACCGCGTGGATGATGATGCCGGGCACGTCTGGTTCCGCGCCTGCGGCATCCACCCGGCACAGGACCCCTACCACGTTCACCACGCGCGGGTGAACTTCGACGGCACCGGCCTCACGATCCTGACCGAGGGCGACGGCACCCACGAGGTCACTTTCTCTCCCTCGCGCGACTTCCTGATCGACACCTGCTCGCGGGCCGATCTGCCGCCGGTGACGGAACTCCGCCGCGCTTCCGACGGCGCCCTGATCCTGGAACTGGAGCGGTCGAGCGCGGCGGAACTCCTGGGCGCGGGGTGGCTCCCGCCGCAACGCTTCACGGCGAAGGGGCGTGACGAAACCACGGACATCCACGGCCTGATCCACCGCCCCGCGAACTTCGATCCCACCGCACGCTACCCGGTGATCGAGGCCATCTACGCCGGGCCGCACGATGCCCACGTCTCCAAGCGATTCCGGGTGCAGTCCGGCGTCGGGCACCTGACCGAACTGGGCTTCATCGTCGTGCAGATCGACGGCATGGGCACCAACTGGCGCTCCAAGAAGTTCCACGATGTCGCGTGGAAGAACCTGAAGGACGCGGGGTTCCCCGACCGCATCGCATGGATCAAGGCCGCGGCGACGGCGCACCCGGAGATGGATCTCGACAACAACGGGAGGGGCGTGGGCATTTTCGGCGGATCGGCGGGCGGCCAGAACTCGCTCGCGGCCCTTCTGTGGCACGGGGACTTCTACAAGGCCGCCGCGGCGGACTGCGGCTGCCACGACAACCGCATGGACAAGGTCTGGTGGAACGAACTCTGGATGTCGTGGCCGGTCGGGCCGTGGTACGAAGAGTCGAGCAACGTCGTGAACGCGCACCGGATGCCCGACGGGTGCAAACTCCTGCTCACCGTGGGCGAGATGGACGAGAACGTGGACCCCGCCAGCACGATGCAGGTCGCCGCGGCCCTTATCAAGGCCGGCAAGGACTTCGAGCTGCTCGTCCTTCCGGGCATGGGCCACGGCGCGGGCGAATCGCCCTACGGACGGCGAAAGCGGCAGGACTTCTTCGTGCGGAACCTGATGGGCAGGGAGCCGAGGTGGTGAGTCTGCCGCCGCACCGGCACGCGATTGTTTCTCGACTTGATGCAACTTCTTCGTGGGCGGTCCATCCCGCACATCGCAGCGATGGCACGATGCCACCATGCCCCCGCCGTCCGAGAAGCCGTTTCGTCGCGCTGACGATCCGATTCTACAATCTCATGCTCGGCCTCGCATCGTGCGATGCTCCTGTGCAGCGAGGCCGGCCGAGGTACAAATCCATGCAACGACCCGCCCTTCTGGTGTATCTCATTCCTTCGCTTGCGGCGGCGCAGTGCGTGACTTGGAAACCCGGCCTGGCCACCCCCGGTGTGAGCGGCTATTCGTCGACGGTTTCCGCGCTCGGGCGCTGGGACCCCGACGGCGCGGGGCCGCTGGCGGCGCGGCTTGTCGTGGGCGGTTCTTTCAACTATGCCGGGACGGTGGCGAGCATGCACGCGGCACTGTGGGACGGCGCGGCCTGGTCGCCCATCGGCCTGCCGGTGAATCAGGCGGGCGGGCCGGTGCGGGCTTCCACCGAGTTCGACCCCGACGGGGCCGGACCTCAGCCCAACCTGCTCGTCGTCGCCGGATCGCTTCAAGGCACGGGCGCAGGCCCGGTCATGGCCTGGAACGGACAGTCGTGGACGAACTTGAGCGGCAACCTCGGCACGGCTCAGGTGAACCGCCTCGCGGTGTTTGACCCAGACGGCGCGGGGCCGATCGCTCCGCGGCTCTTCGCGTCGGGGTCCATGCCCAATCACAACCACGTCTGCTATTACGAGGACGGATTCTGGAGCAGCCCCGGCTCGGGCGCCAACAACCAGGTGAACGCCATGCTCGCCTGGGATCCCGACGGCGCAGGCCCGGAGCCGACCAAACTCTACATCGGCGGCGGGTTCACGACCCCTTTTCAGACGAAGGCCGCGTGGAACGGAACTTCGTGGGAGAGCGTCGGCACGGGCCTCACCGGGACCATCAACGATTTCGCCGTCGCCGACACCGACGGCCCCGGCCCCCTGCCCGAGCGTCTGATCGCGGCGGGGAGTCTGAACCCGCAGTTCAACGCTTCCGCCGCCGCGGTGCTCCACAACGGGGCGTGGCAGGTCATGGGCACGCTCATCGGGCCCGCGGCGCGCCTGGCGGTTGTCGATGCCGACGGCCCAGGCCCCGGGGCGGGCGTGGTGTACGCGGGTTCAACGGGGAACTTTGACCAGTTCGGCGAGTCGATTGCGCGTTGGAGCGGCTCGGCGTGGGTGACGGCGGGCATGGGCAGCGTGGGCGTGCAGAACTTGTACGCGATGGACTACGACGGCCCGGGAGGGCGCGACCCGGTGATCACCGTCGCAGGCTATTTTCGGAGTCTGGGCCCGTTCACCGCGCCCGTCACGGCGTGGGGCGTGGCCGAGTTTGTGAACGGTATATGGCGACCGCTTTCGGGCGGACTGGATGGGACCATCTACGCCCTGAGACTGTGGGACCACGATCAGAGCGCCCTGACGCCTCCGCACGTCTACGCGGGGGGTTTCTTCCTCGCGGTAGATGGGGTCGAGACCGGGGCCATCGCGTACTGGAACGGTCAATCATGGAACGGGCTGCCCCAGGGTCGGCGGTACGGGCCGCAACCCTTCTACGGCACGTTCCTCCCCTTTGATCCTGACGGCGCGGGGCCGCAGCCCGAGGAACTCATCATCGCCGACAGATTCGACACCATCTTTACGGTGGCGGCGCGGCTGATCGCCAAATGGAACGGAACGCGCCTGGCCCCGCTGGGCGACGGCCTTCCGTACAGCTTCAGCAGCACGTTCCGGGTGCTCGCGCTCGCGGCCTACGACGCCGACGGCGTGGGGCCGCAGCACAACCGCCTCATCGCCGCCGGCGCCTTCGGCGGCACGGGCTACCCGCAGGGCACGAACATCTCGCAGTGGGATGGGAGCGCCTGGTCGCCACTGGGCGCCGGGCTGAACGGGACGGTGTCGTCACTGGTGGTCTGGTCGCCGCAGGGAGCGGGTCCGTTCCTCTACGCGGGGGGCACGTTCAACGCCTCGGGCACGACTTCGATGCCGTACGTCGCGGTGTGGGACGGCTCGGCGTGGAACGCCCTGCCCGGCGCGGGGCTGAACGGGTGCCAATCCCTGCTCGTCTACGACCCCGATGGCCCCGGCCCCCTCCCCGAATCGCTGCTGGCCTCGACCGTGGGCAAGGTCCGCGAGTTCACCGGCGAGGAGTGGCGCGATTTCGGCGGCATCTTCACGCACAACAGCAGCACGCCCAACGTGGGCCGCCTCTTCACCATCGACCGCGATGGGCCCGGCCCGGAACTGCCCACGCTCATCGCGGCGGGGAACTTCGAGCGCTGCGCGGGTGTGGTGCTCCAGAACGGGCAGGCGCGGTGGAACGGGACATCGTGGCAGCCCCTCGACAACCCGCTGGGTGTTTCGATGAGCCATTCAGTCACGTTTGATCCCGACGGCCCGGGGCCGATCCTGTCGCGCACGGTTTTTTCCGGCGGGGGCAACAGCCCGCGTGTTGGCCTTGCGATGATGGACGTGGGCGGACCAGCGCCCGTGATCACGGACCAACCGACCGGCGCTGTCGCCTTCATCAACGGCTCGGCGGTCTTCACCGTGTCCGCCACCAGCGACACACCCATCACCCACCGCTGGAAGCGCGACGGCGTGGCGCTCGACGATGGCTCGTCGGCGACGGGTTCGATGGTCGAGGGCAGCGCTTCCGCGATGCTCACGCTGTCGGAACTGCGCGAAGGAGACAGCGGCCTGTACACCTGCACCGTCACCAACTCGTGCGGCGGCGTGACGACGATGGACGCCGAGTTGGTCGTGGTCTGTCACGCGGACTTCGACGCCAGCGGCGGCATCGACGGGGCCGATGTCGAGGCCTTCTTCATCGCGTGGGAGGCGGGCGGTGCGCTCGCCGATGTGGACCAGAGCGGCGGAGTGGACGGGGGCGATGTCGAAGCCTTCTTCACCGCCTGGGAAGCGGGCGGGTGCGGGTGATCGTCAGCACGTCGAGTTCATCCACGCGATGAAGAATGTCTCCACATCGCCGCCGTCGATGCCGCCGTCGAAGTTCCGATCGGCGCACGGGTTCGCGGCCTCCCAATCCTGAAAAAACGCCTCCACATCGGAGCCGTCCACGCCGCCGTCCTCGTTGTAATCGCCCGCGCAGCGCCTGCAGGCGCTGCCGATGGTGATGTTGTCCACGCGCAGGTCGAAGTTCGTGAAGCCGAAGAAATAACCGGGCACGAAGGTCGTGAAGGCGAGTTCATCCACGCCGCGCAGGACACTGGCGAAGGTACGGCCCGCGGGGAGGCGCGGGTTGCCCAGGTCGTCTTCATCACCGTACCCGCCCCAGCCCGGAGGCAACGCCGCGGCGGAAGGATCGGTGATGTCCACCGTGTAGGTCGCCCACTCGGGCTGCTCGCTGGTGAGCGTGCCCAGTTCGTACCAGACGCTGACCCAGGGGTACGGCCCGGGCGAATAGTCGCGGAGTTCAACCACGAGCGTGCGGGGCACCTCTCTCCCGAAGAAGTCGATGGAATGAACGCGGATGTCGAGGCTCAGGCGGATCGGGCCGTAGCGAGACAGGTCACCGAGGAAGGCCGCGTCGGTATTGGTGCGGATATCCGCGCCGAAGACATCGAGAAGCACGCCGTGCAGGTTCGCGCCGGGGTTGCCGCCGGCGGCATCGACCGTGTCGCGCCCGCTGATGGACCAGCCGGCGGGGCCGGTGTCAAATGTCACGGTATGATCCGCCGACGCGGTGCAGGCGAGCAGAGCAAGAGGGATGAACTCGCGCATGACAAGAGCCTCCGGGTTCGATGCGGCGGATCACCACGATGCCGCGGGCGATCAGTATAGAAGTTCGTTCACGACGAACGGGCGCGGTTACAGGTCCACGCCGGTGCGGCTGCGCGGAGCCTTGACGACGTACATGCCGCTGCGAGTGCCCGAATCGGAGAGGGCGGTGCGGGTGTCGCTCTTGTACGAGTCGCCCTTGTAGAAGCCCGCGATTTTGGGATCACCCCACGCCTCGCCCGCCTTCGCCCGATCGCCCTCGCCGCTCTCGGTCGGCGCTCGCTGTGATGTGGCCCATCGCACGGCGAAGATGCCCATCAGGACCGCGCAGCCCGCCGCCGCCGCGCCCGCGAGGTCCGCGAGCGACCACCCCACACCCGCCGCGCCGATCACCGCCGCCGAAGCGCCGATCATCCACCACACTTTGCCGGGTTCCGAAGTTGCGCTGTGAGTCGTCATGCCCGTGCTCCCGTCCGGAGAGAGGAACGAATAAGCACCGAAGCCGGAAGAGTCCGGCGAAAATCCGCACGCACACGCACACGTGCCGCGGAACGCACACCGTTCCGCCTATGGCCACTTCAATGGCCTGCCTCTTATTCTCTCTCGGTCGGGCCGAGAATGCAAGGTGAAATCCGGGGTCAAGGGCCGGAATTCCTACGAACAGAGTGCGAAAGAGGCCAGATGAGCAGTTTCATCCCGCGTGAGGATTCGTCCCGGCACACCGCACGCGAAGAGTGCTGATGGGTCGATTTCAAAAAGCACCGCCGCGGAGCGGCGGGGTACCACTCAAACACGGAATATCTGTGTCAGCAGGCGCCCGATTCCCATGCGAGGAAGAAGGCCTCGACATCACCGCCGTCAACGCCGCCGTCCTGGTTCACATCGGCATCGGCGTTGCCGTTCTGCCAATCAAGGAAGAAGGCCTCGACATCGGCACCATCGACACCGCCATCGCGGTTGTAGTCGGCGATGCAGGGCGGGGGCACGGCGAGGGGCGCGCGCCAGGCGCCGCGCCCGTACGTGCCGACGGTGATGGTGCGTGCGGCGCGGTGGATGGAGAGTGAGCCCACGTTCACGTTGGGGAGCGAGGCATCGTCCTTGATCCACTCATCGCCGTCATCGAGCGAGAGATAGACGCCCGAGCCCGAGCCCAGGTAGACCACCGGCGGGTTGTAGACAAAGTCCACCGCGAGGGCGCGCCCGGCCACGCCCGAGGGGAGCGCGCCGGAGATGCCGGTCCAGGTCTGTCCGAAATCCGCGGTGCGGTAGACGCGCCCGCCGCTGGTGCCGTAGTTGGCGATGTAGGCGCGGGCGGGGTTGCCGGGGTCGATCTCGATCTGGCTGATGCCGTTGCGGGGCAGGCCCGCGCTGCGGTTGTGCCAGGTCGTGCCGCCGTCGGTGGTGACGAAGACGCCCCCGCCGCTGTTGCCGACGTAGATGGTCTGGCTGCCGGTGGAGGCGACGGCGATGTAGTTGAGCGTGCCCCCCTCGGCGAGGGTGTTGTCGCTGATGGGGTTCCACGCCGGGGTGGTGGCGAGCGCGTTGGTGGTCTTCCAGACGCGGTTGGTGCCCGCGATGAGGATGTTGTTGTTGGTCGGATCGATGGTGAAGGGGCTGATCCAGTTGGTCGAGTCCGAGTCCCACGGCCCGCTGATGTTGCGGCTGGAGTTGTTGATCCAGCGCGACAGCGACATGTAGACGTAGGTGGTGTAGCGGGTCGAGGTGTTGGTGAAGTCGTAGACGGAAAAACCGCCGTCGCCGGTCTGGGTCTGCGGCCAGGTGAAACTGTTGCCGGTGCGCTCGGGGGTGCCGTTGTCCTGCGTGCCGCCCAGGGCGCGCTCGGGCTGCGAAGGATGCAGGGCGATGTGGTACATCTGGCTGACGGCGAGGGTGGCGTTCATGTTCTGCCACGTCACGCCGCCGTTGGTGCTGCGCCACACGCCGCCGTCGTTGCCCTCCCAGATCGTGCCCGTCGGCCCCCAGGCGATGGCGTGGTGATCGGGGTGGACGCGGTTGCCCGAGCCGGTCATCTCGACGAAGGTGGCCCCGCCGTCGGTCGAACGCATGATGCCGCCGACGGCGTAGCGAGGATCGACCCCGCCGAGGAAGACGGTGTTCTCGCTGGTGGGGCTGATGCCGATGTACGCGTCGTACCAGCACTGGGGCGAGCAGAAGTTGGGCGCATCGGCCAAACGTGTCCAGGTCGCGCCGGCGTCGATGGTCTTGTACAGCCCCTCGATGCTGCCGCCGTTGATGAACGCGGCGAAGAGCACGTTCGGGTTGCTCTTGCTCAGGTCCATCACGATGCGGCTGTAGCCGCTGGCGGGAAGCCCGTTGGACAGGCGGGTGAAGGAGCCGCCGCCGTCGGTGGACTTGTACACACCCTGGCTTCGGCGACCGACGTAGACGACCTGCGGGTTGGTGGAATCGACCTCGAGCGCCGAACAACTGCCCGAGAGCCGCACGGCCCACGTGCCGCCCCCGTTGGTGGTGCGGCAATAGCCGCCGCTGCCGGTGAGATGGATGGTCTGGCCGCCGGGCATCACGATGATCTCGCTGCACTGACTGCCGACCTGGCTGGTGGTGGCGATGCGCGACCAGGTGAGGCCGCCGTCGATGCTCTTGAAGACGCCGCCGCCGTTGGAACCCTGCTGGTACTCACCGGTGCCGACGTACACATGATCCGGGTTGGCCGGGTCGAGCGCGATGGCCCCGTGGTTGAGCGTGGCGAGTTCATCGCTCATGGGCGTCCACGTCGGGCTGGCCGCGGTCGCGTTGGTCGTCTTCCACACCCCGCCCGAGGCGCTGGCGATATAGACGATGTTGGCGTTCGTCGGGTGCGGCGCGATCGAAACCACGCGCCCCGCGGCGTTCGCCTCGCCGCTCCAATACTCGCTGCTGATCGGGCGCGGGCCGATGAACTGCCACGTCAGCGGGCTGGTCCGCGCCTGGTACCCCCAGCGCCAATCCGGCACCGGCTCGCCCGTGATCTTGAAGTAGCCCGGGGGTGGAGGCCCGAGCCGCTGCGTGCCGCGGCGGCGGTAGTTGAAGTCGCCCTCGGGCTTCGCCGCGACAGGCACATCGATGCGCTCGGATGACGGAGGCGGAACATCGACGAAACCGGTTGCCGAAGCCGGGCCGGCTACCGAAGTCAGGGTGGGTGCGGGGGCCGCATCGTTCGACTCCGCGGCGGTGAGCGCGCTTCCCCGTGGCGCGCAGGCGGGCACGCAGGCGACCAACCCGATGACACCCGTAGCGATCACGCTGAGCCGTACGTGCATGAAGACCCCTGAAAGAACGGACCTATCGGCAAAATCGAGGCACCAAGCCACCCGATGACGATCAAGGCCCGAGAACCGAACCGTCGAACGTCTGGGCTTCCGCTGTCGATTCGAGCGCGGCGTGGGGTCGGTTCGGTCGTTCGGGCGTGTTTGTGCTGAAATGAGCCTCACGCGCGATCCGAACAGCACCACGAAGCTCGCCGGGAGGGAGTCGCCCGGGGCTTGGCCCGGTGCTGCATGCAAGCATTCATCTCGCGTACACACCCGCCTTGGCCGCGCCCCGCGTCTCCAGGCAGCGCACGAGGTAGCGCAGCGCATCGACCGGGTGATCGTGGCCGTCTTTCACCGGGACCAGGCTCTGGGGCTTGTCCTCGGGATAGTGGTACCGCGTCATGGCCTCGATGAGTTTGTGGCAGCGATCGTGGATGAAGAGTCGCGGCGGGGAGCCGTCGGCGGGGCGCAGGCGGGCGCGGATGAACTCAAGCCCTTCCTGCAGCCCGCCGCGCGAGTGAGCCGTGGCCAGACCGCGCTCGCGGAGCGTGTTGACGCACGAGCGGCCGTGATGATCCTGGTTCGCGCCCGAAGGGTCGCAGCCGATCCACTGGGGGAGCGGCCACGGTTCGTGGCCCTCGCCCGGGTTGCCGGCGATGATGAGGTCGGCCTGCTGATGGATCGTGAGGCCGGGGCGGATGCACTCGTCGAGGATGTAGAGATCGCCCGACTCCGCGAGCGATGCCCAGAGAATGACCCCGTCGCCCCGGATGCCGAAATCCATGCCGCAGAGAAACGAGGCGCACGGGATGAAGCCGCCCAGATCCGTCCGGAGCGATCCCGCGCTGAACCGCCAGCGCCCGACATGCCGCGCGGGATCGAAGTCCTCGAGCACCGCGCCCGACCGGCGCGGGCGCAGGCAGAGCATCTCGGCCTGCCAATCGCCGAGGCTGGAGCGCCGCTTCTGACCGATGGCATCGGCGATGATGAAGTGGCCGCCCGGTGGCGTGGTCGCTTTGGCCCGCCCCGCGCACTCGGGAAGGAGCGGGCAATCAGGCCCGTCCGGGGCGGTGCAGCGGTGCGCGGGTCCGCAGGTTTCCAGCACGTCGAGCACGCCCCACTTGAAGAGGCGGCGCGAGCCGGCGGCGCATTCGGCGACGATGTCGTGCATGATGCCGTGCGGCCGGTGCATCGTCGAGAGGCACTCGACCCGCCCGGCGACCATGAACGGGCCGCAGCGCTTCGACCGTGTGACGAACTGCGCGGCCCGCCACACGTCCTTCTTGAAGAGGTCCGCCTCATCGCAGCGGAGAATCTGCACGCGCGTGCCGCGGACACTGGTGTGGGACTGGGACAGGATCTCGACCGATGATCCGTTCACGAGGCGGATGCGGCGGCCCGTCATCCCACCCTCGACCATCGCCGCGAGGTGCGGATCGGTGGCCGGATCGAAGAGCGCTCGCAGGTGTTCGAGCATCCGGCGCGATTGATCGGCGGAGCCGCCCAGGATGCGGATGTCGATCCCCGGCTTGAAGACCAGGTCGAGGAGCGTGGCGACCGCGCCGAGGAACGTCTTGCCCCCGCCCCGGTTCGCCCACAGGACCAGGTCACGGGGAGTCGCCGATTCGAAGAAGGAGTGGCACAGATACTCAAAGGGCGCGGCGTGGCCTTCGAGCATGGGGCTTCGGGGACAGGTGATCTTCAGCCGCTCGCGGAGAAACTCATGGAGTTCATCGGGCGTGGCCGGGGCGGAGGGATTGACGAGCGGGGCGCGGCGGGCGCGCTGGGGCGTTCGGCGGGCCTGGTCGCGGCGTGACGGCTTCTTCGGATCGCGGGGCATGGTGCATCTCCGTGTGTGTCAAGGGGCGGTGTACGCGACGCGTGGAGAGGCGAGGGCCGCGGCGGCGCACACGGCCAGGTCGATGGGATCGGCATCGCGCCGGGCGCGGGTGGCGCGGCTGTCGTTG
>ERZ761603.3014-NODE-3014-length-11082-cov-10.133400_pt1 | contig 11082 bp, 10 predicted proteins | sample MGYA00511879_ERZ761603 | MGnify/ENA primary metagenome ERZ761603 (study PRJEB28899, sample SAMN02850040) | bioreactor sludge metagenome | biome: EBPR Sludge; feature: EBPR Bioreactor; material: flocular biomat | place: Australia: Thorneside Wastwater Treatment... | reverse complement strand
TCCTCGAGCGTTCGGGAATGGCCGAGGACCTGCTCGACACGATCGGTCAGCTCTTCGGACCCCTGCGCGGCGGCCTCGCCTTCGCGGTGATCTTCGTCGGCGCGCTGCTCGCGGCAACCACGGGCGTTGTCGCCGCCTCGGTGATCTCGATGGGGCTGATCTCGCTGCCGATCATGCTGCGCTACGGTTATGACACCCGTCTGGCCAGTGGGGTCATCGCCGCTTCTGGAACCCTGGCGCAGATCATTCCCCCGTCGCTGGTGCTGATCATCATGGCCGACCAGTTGGGCAAGTCGGTCGGCGACATGTACGCCGGCGCCTTTCTGCCCGGTCTCACGCTGACGACGTTCTACGTCGGCTACGTCGCGCTGGTTGCGGTGCTGCGCCCGCGCCACGCGCCGGCACTGCCGCCGGAAGCGCGCACGCTACGCGGTGTAAAACTCCTGATGCGCGTGCTGACGACCCTGCTGCCGCCGCTGTTCCTGATCTTCCTGGTGCTCGGCACCATCTTTCTCGGCATCGCGACGCCGACCGAAGGGGGGGCGATGGGCGCTACCGGCGCGCTCATCCTGGCCGTCGCGCGCCGCCGCCTGACCGTGGGGCTACTGCGGCAAGCGATGGAAACGACCGCCAAGCTGACGACCTTCGTCGTCTTCATCCTGGTCGGCGCGCGGGTGTTTTCGCTGACCTTCTACGGCGTCGATGGACACAAGTGGGTCGAACATCTGCTCACCGGACTGCCCGGCGGCGAGGTCGGCTTTCTGGTCGTGGTCAACGTCCTCGTCTTCCTGCTCGCTTTCTTCCTCGATTTCTTCGAGCTTTCGTTCATCGTCGTCCCGCTGCTCGGTCCGGTGGCGACTGCGCTCGGAATCGACCTCATCTGGTTCGGCGTTCTGCTCGCGGTAAACATGCAGACTTCGTTCATGCACCCGCCGTTCGGTTTTGCGCTGTTCTACCTGCGCTCGGTTGCCCCCGCTTCGGTGAAGACAACCGATATCTACTGGGGTGCGATCCCGTTCGTGTGCATCCAGGTCATTATGGTGGCCATCCTGATCTTTGCGCCGCAACTCGTCACTTTCGGCCTCGACAAGGACGCCAAGGTCGATCTCGATTCGGTGCAGATCGATGTGCCGAGCTCGGAGTACGCGACGCCGTCACTTGGCAGTCAGGAGGAGGGCAAGGGATCGCCAGCCGATAGCGACGACGCGGCGGCGCGTGCCATTCGTGACGCGATGAAACAGGAGCAAGGCAGGTAGCTTCATCGACCGGGCCCGAGGTGGATCCTTCTTGAGCGCTACGGGCCCGGACAATGACAAAAGACAAAAGGAAACGACAAAAAGAAACGGAGGCTGCGCCTCCGTTTCTTTTTGAGACTGCATTGTCCGCGACGTCACCGCTCGCGGACGAAACTCATTTCTTCTTGCTGTACATGTAGTTGGCAAACGCGCCTTCAGCGATGCTGAACCACAGGTTCTGGTCGTCCATGAACTTGCGGTAGTCGTCGTAAACCTTCTTGAATTCGGCGTTGGTGGCCGACGTCTCGGCATACAGCTCCATCGCCGCCTTGTAACAGGCGTCCATGACCTCGCTCGGGAACCTCTTGAGCTGTGTTCCCGAGCCGACCAGTTGCTTGAGTGCGGTCGGGTTCCTGGCGTCGTACTTGGCCATCATGTCGACGTGAGCGTCGGCGCAGGCGATCTGCAGGATGGTTTGATACTCCTTCGGCAGTTCGGCCCACTTCTTGAGGCTGACATACGCCGATACCTGCGGTCCCCCCTCCCACCAGCCAGGATAGTAGTAGTACTTGGCAACCTTGTTGAAGCCGAGCTTCTGGTCGTCGTAGGGGCCGATCCATTCGGCGGCGTCGATCGTTCCCTTTTCCAGCGCCGGATAGATGTCGCCACCCGGGATCTGTTGCGGTACGGCGCCCAGCTTGGAGAGCACGGCGCCGGCGAAGCCACCGATGCGGATCTTCAGACCCTTGAGATCGGCAACGGTCTTGATCTCCTTGCGGTACCAGCCACCCATCTGCGTCCCCGTATTGCCGCACGGGATGACCAGGATGTTGGACTTGGCAAAATGCTCGCCAAGCAGCTTGGCACCGTTCCCGTAGCGAAACCAGGCGTCCATCTGGCGCATGGTCATGCCGAAAGGAACCGCCGTCTCCAGTGCGTAGGTTGGATCCTTGCCGTAGAAGTAATAGGAGACCGTATGCCCCATCTCGACCGTTCCGTCCTTGACCGCGTCGAAGACGGCCGGACCGGGAACGATTTCCCCGCCGGCAAAAACCTGGATCTGAAACTTGCCGCCCGTCGCTTCGGCGACGCGCTTGGCCATGTATTCAGCGCCACCGTAAATCGTGTCCAGGCTCTTCGGGAAGCTGGAAGCCAGCCGCCACTTGATCGTCGGCGCACTCTGGGCAATCGCCGGCATGGCGACTGTCCCTGCCGCCAGACCGAAACCGGCATTCTTCAGAAACGAACGTCTTTCCACAATGGTCTCCTCAAGGTTCTTGTAAATGGACTGCCCGGCGATTATAGCGAAAGCGGCCCTCGCGTAAACAAGGGTTTGCCCGCGCGAAAGCGGGAACTAATCGCCGGCGACGGTCATGCTGTCGATCAGCAGCGACCCTACCTGCTTCGAACCGCGGACCAGGACGTCATTGCCAACGGCTGCGACGTTCCTGAACATGTCGCGCAGATTGCCGGCAATGGTGATCTCTTCGACCGGAAAGGCGGGAGCACCGTCTTCGATCCAATACCCGGCCGCGCCCCGCGAGTAATCGCCGGTTACGTAGTTGACGCCGTGACCCAGGAGTTCGGTGACCAGCAGACCACGCCCCATCTTGTGCAGCAGGCCGGTGAAGTCGTGCTTGCCCGGATGGACGATCAGATTGTGATTGCCACCGGCGTTGCCGGTACTCTGCATTCCCAGCTTGCGCCCGCTGTAGGTACTCAGAAAATAGCCCTGCAGACGGCCGCCGCTGACGACTTCACGCTCATGCGTGGCCACGCCGTCGCTGTCAAAACACGTGCTGGCCAGGGCACCGGGCAGGTGAGGCCGCTCGCTGATGCGAACCTTGCGCGAGAACACCCGTTTGCCGAGGCTATCCAGCAGGAACGATGCCTTGCGGTAGAGGCTGCCGCCACTCGCCGCATGCACGAAGTGAGCGATCAGCGACGACGCCAGCGGCGCTTCGAAGAGCACGGGAACCTGGCAGGTCCTGAGCTTGCGCGCGCCGAGTCGCGACACGGCGCGCTCGGCGGCCAGTTGGCCGATCGATTCCGGGGTCGCAATCGTCGCCGGATCGCGGGCGATGGAGTACCACTCGTCACGTTGCATCCCATCGTTCTCGCCGGCGATGACCGAGCACGAGAGATAATGCCGCGAGGTCGGATACCCACCCATGAAACCGAGGCTGTTGGCAGAGACGAACTGCCCTTCCTGAATCGACACCGTCGCTCCTTCCGAATTGCTGACCCGCGGGCTGTAGGCAAACGCCGCCTGTTCGCATCGCCGCGCGAGTTCAGCCGCCGCGTCGACGCCGAGCAGCCAGGGGTGATGGAGATCGAGGTCCCGGCACTGATCGGCGTTCGCCAGCCATTCGCGCTCGGGAAGTCCTGCACAGGGATCGGCCGCCGTGAAGCGGGCGATGTTGAACGCGGCCTCGACCGTCTCCCGCCATGCCTTGGGGGAAAAGTCGGACGTGCTCGCCTGACCCTTGCATTGCCCGACGTAGATGGTCACCGCAATCGACTTGTCGCGGTTGTGCTCGATCGTCTCGACCTCGCCGCGGCGTACCGTTACCGACTGTCCGAAGCCATCCGAGACATCAACCTCGCAAGCGCTCGCTTCCTGTTTGCGGGCCTGCGCCAGGACGTCGGAGGCCAGTTGCTGCAAGGTTTCGAAACGATGGCTGAAACGGGCGGTACTGGCGGAAGGGTCGGCTCGGCGAGTCATGGAGAGTGGCGAAGAGAGAAAAGGGACTATCATAACAGTTCACGCAGCAGGCATTTCTGCGTGCGGTGCCGGCCACGCCGGATCGATCAAGGGCACGCGTGCCGATTGAAGAGAGTCGATGAACATTTCTGGCGGCCAGGCAGAGCCTTTGTCGAAGACCCGGCGCAAGCGGGCGATGAGCGAGCTGCAAGCGCTTGGCGAGCAACTGCTGACGCTGCCCGACGAGCGCCTGGAGGCGGTCGAGCTGCCGGACGAGCTGCGCACGGCCGTGCGTGAGGCGCAGCGCATGCAGCGGCCTGACGAAGCGCGACGCCGCCAGATCCAGTATATCGGGCGGCTGATGCGGGACACCGACGTCGAACCCATCCGCCAGGCCCTGGCCGCGCTGCGTGGGCAATCCTTGACCGACAGCGCCCGCTTGCATCGTCTCGAGCGTTGGCGCGACGAGCTGCTGGCCGATGAAAGCGTCGTTCACGAGCTGGCCGCGGCACATCCCGCGCTCGACGGTCAGCAGTTGCGCTCTCTACGACGGGCTGCCTTGCTCGAACGCGAGAAGGGCAGGCCGCCGCGCAGCTACCGGGCGATTTTCCAACTGCTCAAGAACGTTGAGACCGCTGCCGATTTGCCACTCCACGACGATGAAACAGGACAACACTGAGGAACTGCGGATTGGGCTGGTATCGATCAGCGACCGCGCCGCGCGGGGTGCTTATGAAGACCAGGGAATTCCGGCGCTCGAAGCCTGGCTGGCGAGTGCGCTGACTTCCCCCTGGCGCAGCGAAAAGCGCCTGATCGCCGACGAGCGTACGCTGATCGAGAGCACACTGATCGACCTCGTCGATCAGTGTGGCTGCCATCTGGTGTTGACCACCGGCGGCACCGGACCGGCCCCACGCGACGTCACTCCCGAAGCGACGCTCGCCGTGGCCGATCGGGTGCTCCCCGGATTCGGTGAGGAGATGCGGCGCATCAGCCTGCATTTCGTGCCGACCGCGATCCTCTCGCGTCAGCTTGGCGTCATTCGTGGGCGGGCGTTGATTCTCAACCTGCCCGGACAGCCGAAAGCGATTCGGGAAACGCTCGAGGGTGCTCGGGATGCGAACGGGACCTTGCTCGCCGCCGGCATTTTCGCCGCCGTTCCCTACTGCATCGACCTTATCGGCGGCCCGTATGTCGAGACCCTGGATGCGGTAGTCAAGGCCTTCAGACCCAGAAGCGCGCTACGCTTCCCATCCGGGACCTGATTTCGTCGCCCTCAGGTCGCCGACGCCCGGTCGTGAAAGCGACCGATCTCGTAGTCGACGCCCGTCTCCTCCAGTTCAGATGGGGTGATCATCCGCCGCCGCCCGGCGTCGGAGAACTCGAGCGCTTCCCGCACGTTGAAGCCCCCCGGCGGCAGCAGGATGCGCAGCAAACCCGGGCTGACGCTCTCACGCAACCAGATCCCGGGTTCGCCGAGCACGCCGGCAAAACCGCTCCGCCGCGGCCGCAACTGCAGGCTTTGTGCCTGCCGGGACAAGATCTGTATGCCCAGGCTGATGCGTTCTCCAGGGAGGCGGGAGAAGCGGCGCACGACGGCGAGCAGCCAGTTGTCGCCCCCTTCGGGTTGCAGACAGAGCAGCGCTCCCAACTTGACGCGACCCTCTTGCGAGTGGCCGACACAGGCGGAAAGTCCACCCAGACTGACGTTTTCGACCAGCCAGACGTCCTGGCCGGTGCCGAGGTCAGGACTCGGCGAATTGCCCGAGAATACCTTGTAGCAGGCTTCGAAGCCATAGACGAGGCTCATCCTGGTCTGCACGGGATGGCGCTGGTATTTGCGCTGGGGAGGTAATGGCGCCCAATGGTGGCGCAGGTGCCGCAGAGCCAGGAGCAGGGCTTTCGGGGGGTAGTCGGCGCCGAGATTGAGGTCGGCAGGCACTTCGCCACGCTCGACGACCGTGATCAGTTCCTCGACGGCCGCAAGAGCAGTACCCGGGGCAAAGAAGCGCAGACCAGGGCTGACAGCGCCTGGCGGGCGCACGAGGCGCGTTGGCAGGGAGCCGACCGCCGTATCGACCCAGTAGACGCTATCCGGACGACAGTCGGCAACCAGGGTGAAGCGGGACAGAAAGTGGGCGATCAAGCGGTCGGCGATTTCGATCTGTTGTGGCAGAAGGCTGTCCATCGCCGAGGTGAAGAAAGCAATCGCATGCAGGTACTGCTGTCCAATGCTGGTCAGGCCGCGCTGAACCGGATAAAGCTGCAAGGTCTTCTGCGCATTGCTGGCGACTTCCGCAGCCAGGTGCGTCTGCCCAAGCGCCCGCCATAGTCCCTCATCGAGCGGCCCATAATGAAACGCCAGCCATTTTGCCTGCAGGCGCCTGGCTGCCTGTGTGCGGGCAAGCGCCAGCGGCAACGACGGCCTGAAGGTGTTGACGCCCTTACCCTTGGGATCAAGCTGTGCGCGCTCGACGCATCGAGCATAGGTGTCGCCGATCTCACGCCAATAGCCGTGTATCGTTGCCCACAGGCGCTGCTCTTCCTGCGCCGGAAGACCGGGTGACTGCAGGTAGTCACGCGCCAGGCGCAGCAAATGCGGTTGCGCTGCCTCGTCGAGCTGGCGAACGATCTCGAAATACTGGGCGAGCCCGAAGTCCTTGGCGTCTCGCAGCGAAGCCAACCAGTTGACGACCTCCTCGACGCCGTTGTGCGGCTTGGCACGAAGCAGTTCGGCAAGGACCTTCTTCAGCTCCTTGCTGTCCGAGAGCAGGTGATCGGGGCGTCGGGGAAAGAGTTTGAGGAGCATGGAGGTCAACCCTGTGCAGCCCACCACATGGGGCGCGCCAATTGTAAGCCAGTGCTTGCGGATGTTGCCATTGCGGCGTGTGTTCGCTTGCTGACAAGGGCAGAACGTGCGGCGTTTGCCCTACAATTTAGCTTTGTCACTCTGCAAACCACCGCCGCATGCAACAGTACCTCGATCTGATGCGCCACGTGCTCGAACAGGGCGCAGACAAGGCTGACCGCACGGGAACCGGCACGCGCTCGATCTTCGGTGGGCAAATGCGCTTCGACCTTGCGGCAGGATTCCCTTTGCTGACGACAAAAAAACTTCACCTGCGCTCGATTATCTACGAGTTGCTGTGGTTTTTGCAGGGAGACACCAATGTTCATTTCCTGCAGCAAAACGGCGTCCACATTTGGGACGAGTGGGCGGACGTCAACGGTGATCTCGGTCCGGTCTATGGGCAGCAATGGCGACACTGGCGTCGCAGCGACGGGGGCGAGATCGATCAGATTCGGCGGCTGGTGGAGGGTTTGCAGAACGATCCCGATTCGCGCCGTCACCTGGTGACCGCCTGGAATCCAGGTGACGTTGAACGAATGGCGCTGCCACCGTGCCATGCGCTGTTTCAGTTTTACGTGGCGCCGGCGGCACCTGCAGCGTCCGACCGACGATCGACCTTGTCCTGCCAGTTGTATCAGCGCAGCGCCGACATCTTCCTCGGCGTTCCCTTCAACATCGCGTCGTACGCCCTGCTGACGCTGATGCTGGCGCAGGTTTGCGGCTACCGTCCCGGGCACCTGATCCATACATTGGGTGATGCGCACCTCTACTGCACGCATTTTGAGCAGGCGCGCCTGCAGCTGACGCGGGAACCGCGGCAACTGCCGCGGATGCGCCTCAACCCCGAGGTCAAGGATCTCTTCGCGTTTCGCTTCGAGGACTTCGTGCTGGAAGCCTATGACCCTCACCCATCCATCGCGGCCCCGGTTGCAGTGTGAGTTGCACGCAATCAGGCGGCGGGCAACGCCGCGCTTGACCGGCCGTCTGCAATGCTGGCACTGATCGCCGCGCTGGCGCGCAACCGGACGATCGGGCTCAACGGGCAACTGCCGTGGTACCTGCCGGAAGACATGAAACACTTTCGCGAAACGACGGGCGACAAGACCGTGCTCATGGGCCGCCGGACATGGGAATCGTTGCCAGCAAAGTTTCGCCCTCTACCCCGGCGGCGCAACATTGTCGTCAGCCGTAATCCGGCCTTTCTGGCCCCGGGAGCCTGTGTTGCCGGATCGATCGCCGATGCCTTGTGTCTGGCGGGTGACGACCCGGAGGTGTTCGTGATTGGCGGCGAGGAGGTCTACCGCCAGACCTTGCCGCTGGCGCAACGTCTCTACCTCACCGAAATCGCCGCCGATTATCCTGGCGATGCCTTCTTCCCCGCGTTCGACGCGGCAGCGTGGCGCGAAGTGTCACGCGCTCATACAGCCGCCCAACAGGCTGGTGAGCCAGCGGTCGCGACCCGGCCGGCGTTCGCCTTTGTCATCTACGAGCGCCGCTAGGCGCAAGCACATGGCCGTGGTCGATTTCGTACCAGCGATCAGACCCGCCGCCAGCGATGGCTGAGCGGCTTGATCACTATCTCCAGGCCGAAGCGGGTGCCGGCAGGATACTCGCGCACGCCAAACTGCTGAGCAGGATCGCGGAGATTTACGCACGCACCGCACCGCCGCATCTTCTGGCGGCGAGCAAACTCGCCAATTTCAAGTCCGGAATCGTCGTCCTGCACGCGGAAAGTGGCGCCGTCGCCGCCAAACTGCGCCAGCTCACGCCGACCCTGATCGACGAACTGGCGCGGCGGGGGATTGCCTGCCGCAGCGTGCAGATCAAAGTGAAGGCTTGCGAGCACCCTTTGCCGGCCCGGTCCGCCAGCGTCAAACCCTTGAGCCCTCAAGTCTGCCGACAGCTCACTTCGCTGAGCAACGCGTTACCCGCTTCGCCCCTGCGCAATGCCCTTGAAACGCTGCTGGCGCGCGCCGCTAAACGGGAATGACGGCGACGCGTTCGAGAATCATCAGCGCAAAAACGAGCAGCGCAACGATCAGCGAGAAGCGAAACAGGCGCCACGAGAACTGCAGGTAGCGCCGATCCCGCGTAAACATGAAGGCGAGCACTCCGCCGGCAATGGCGATTCCGGTCAGGACCGCCAGCAGGCGCAGCAGCCACATCGCTTCAGAATGCCGGCGACGCGAGCCAGCTGACAACCGACCGGGGTGCCGACTCCTGGTTGTCGAATGTAACGTACTCCCAGGCGTCAGGGTTGGCCAGCAATTCGCGCGCCAACTGATTGTTCAGCGCGTGTCCCGACTTGTGCGCGACGAATGAAGCGAGCAAGGGGTGACCGAGCAGGTAAAGATCGCCGATCGCGTCAAGCAGCTTGTGCTTGACGAATTCGTCGCCATAGCGCAGACCGTCCGCATTGAGAACGCGATACTCGTCGAGGACGACCGCGTTGTCGAGCCCGCCCCCCTGAGCGAGTCCGTTTTCGTGCAACCATTCGACTTCCTGCATGAAGCCAAAGGTGCGCGCGCGTGCCAGCTCGCGGACGTAGGAGTGATCGGCAAAATCGATCGTCACCGACTGGCCGGTGCGATCGATCGCCGGATGGTTGAAGCCGATCGAGAACGACAGGCGGAACCCGTTGTAGGGTTCCAGGCGCGCCCACTTATCACCGCTTGCGTCGCCTTCGCCGACCGCAAGCGGGCGTTTGACGCGAATGAAGCGCTTGGCAACCGGCTGTTCCTCGATCCCGGCCGAGTGGATCAGAAAGACAAATGAAGCCGCCGAGCCGTCGAAGATCGGCAACTCGGCCGCATCGAGATCGACGAAAGCATTGTCGATGCCGAGGCCGGCAAAAGCCGACATCAGGTGCTCGACCGTACCCACCCGTGCTCCCTGATGCTGCAGGCACGAGCACATGCGGGTGTCGGCAACGAGTTGCGCCGAAGCAGGGACGTCAACCACGGGATCGAGATCGGTGCGGCGGAAAACGATGCCCGTGTTGGCTGCCGCCGGGCGCAGGCTGATCCTCACCTTGATCCCGGAATGCAGGCCGACGCCGGCCGCGCGGACTACGGACTTGAGCGTTCGTTGCTTCAACATCTGCCTGAAGAATGGGTGCAATTTGCCATTTTAGCACAGCGCGCCCGCTACTCCCCGACTCGCCCGTTCCGGCGAGCAGGGAGCAGGCGTCCGCCGCCCTCAGTCCGCCTGCTTGCGCAGGAAGGCCGGGATGTCGTAACGATCGACGCCGCTGTTGGCCAGCGCTTCGACCGTCGCGCTGCGTCCCTTGCGCACGATCGCCGGGATCTGGTCCAGGCTCGAATAGTCGATTCCCTGCGCATGAGCGAAACGGTCGTGGGTTCCGGTAGCTTGGGTCAGCGTGCTGTTGATGACTTCGAACGGCTGCCGCTTCTGCGCCTGGCCAAGCCCGGTGGCGACCACCGTCACCCGAATATCTTCGCCCATGCCCTCGTCGTAGACCGCACCGAAAATGATGTGCGCTTCGTCGGCAGCAAAGGCGCGTACGGTCGTCATCACTTCATTGACTTCCTTCATTTTCAGCGAGCGTGTCGCGGTGATGTTGACCAGCACGCCCTTGGCTCCGGAGAGATTGATCCCTTCCAGCAGCGGCGACGCAACCGCGCGCTCGGCGGCGATCCGCGCCCGGTCAACACCAGCGGCATTCGCCGAACCCATCATCGCCATCCCCATCTCGCCCATCACGGTGCGCACGTCTTCAAAGTCCACGTTGACCAGACCAGGATAGTTGATGATCTCGGCGATCCCGCCGACGGCATTGCGCAACACATTGTCGGCAGCCTTGAACGCGTCATCCATCGATACGTCGTCGCCGAGAACGTCCATCAGACGGTCGTTGAGGATGACGATCAGCGAGTCGACGTGTTTCTGCAACTCGGCGATCCCGAGCTCGGCGACCTTGAGCCGCTTGCCCTCGAAACCGAACGGTTTGGTGACCACGGCCACCGTCAGCACACCGAGTTCGCGTGCCACTTCGGCAACGATCGGGGCGGCTCCGGTCCCCGTGCCACCCCCCATGCCTGCGGTGATGAAGACCATGTGCGCACCGTGCAGCGACCCGGCGATGGCTTCGCGCTCCTCCAGCGCTGCGCTGCGTCCGGCCTCGGGCTTGGCGCCGGCGCCCAGCCCGGTCTTGCCCAGTTGCAGTTTCTGCACGGCAATGCTGCGCCCGAGCGCTTGCGAATCCGTGTTGGCGGCAATGAAATCGACGCCGTTGACCCCCTCGCGGATCATGTGATCGACAGCGTTGCCGC
>ERZ761603.3013-NODE-3013-length-11087-cov-6.205402_pt1 | contig 11087 bp, 7 predicted proteins | sample MGYA00511879_ERZ761603 | MGnify/ENA primary metagenome ERZ761603 (study PRJEB28899, sample SAMN02850040) | bioreactor sludge metagenome | biome: EBPR Sludge; feature: EBPR Bioreactor; material: flocular biomat | place: Australia: Thorneside Wastwater Treatment... | reverse complement strand
AATCCACACCATCCTTTGTCGCGAGCTTTGTCGTTAACTTGTTCGGGGGATCGATAGCGAAAGCGACGGCGACAGCGACAGGGATGATGGATGTGAAACTGGATGCGAGGTTCGGCGGCATGGTTGAAATAGGACCGTGATCGATTCATTCTCGCGGCTCGGAAGGGACTCCTCGCCCTATCAGAGGGGCTGGATCAACATTCAACAGCCGACATACAACATCCAACATTCAATCGAAACCGGGGGACAGAAACCGGGGGACATAGAATCAGCCTCGTAATCGTTACGCCATAAGCCGATTACGAATACGATGATGATGGGGGTTGAGTTGGGATGGTGTGTCGGGATTGTCGGGTTTTCCCGTTTTGATCATCGCCAAAGGGCGGGTGATGTGGCATACGGGGCGGGCGTATCGCGAGAGGCGATGGCGAGAAAGGCTGAACATGACACCGGATATTCCGTTTACATTTGACCAGTTTGGATTGGACGAGGCGCTGATGAAGGCCATCCGGGAGGCGGGTTTCCGCCAGCCCAGTCCCATCCAGGAACAGGTGATCCCGCTGATTCTCGCCGGCCGCGACCTGGTTGGCCAGGCCCACACCGGCACCGGCAAGACGGCGGCGTTTTGTCTTCCGGCGATGCACATGATGAAGAAGAACCGCGGTGTCGAGCTGCTGGTCGTAGCGCCGACCCGCGAATTGGCGGCCCAGGTCAGCGATGAAATGTACCGGCTGGGCCATCATGCCGGCATCCGTTCGGTGGCGATCACCGGCGGTCAGGCTTATGACCGCCAGATCAAATTGGTGAACAGCGGTTGTCAGGCGGTGGCGGCGACACCGGGCCGGATACTCGATTTGCTGAAAAGCGGCAAAATGAAAAACTTCAAGCCGGCGATCATCGTGCTCGACGAGGCCGATGAAATGCTCGATATGGGTTTTCTGGACGACGTGAAGGCGATTTTCGATTTCCTGCCCGCCGAACGCCAGACCCTCCTGTTTTCCGCGACCATGCCGGAACCGATCCGCAAACTGGCCCAGACCATCCTGCGCGATCCGGCCCACGTCAAAACCAACGCCGCGAATGACGCCGCGAACAAGGACATCGAACAGAAGTACTATGTGATGGAGGAGTCGGAGCGCAAGGAGGCGGTGGTGCGGTTGATCGAGGATATCGATCCGGAAAAGGCGATCATCTTCTGCCGCACGCGGCTTGAAGTGGATGAACTGTGCATGTTCCTCGGCGCCCGCGGATTTCTCGCCCAGGCGTTGCACGGGGACATGGAGCAGGGAACGCGCAACAAGGTGATGGCCGGTTTCCGGCGTGGCGACTTCGACCTGCTCGTCGCCACCGACGTCGCCGCGCGCGGGCTCGATGTCGCCGACGTGTCGCACGTGTTCAACTACCACATCCCGTTCGACAGCAAGAGCTACATCCATCGCATCGGCCGCACCGGCCGGGCCGGCCGCAAAGGCATCGCGCTGACGCTCGTCACCCCGCGCGAATACCGGCAGATCGAGTTCATCCAGCGCGACACCGGTTCGAAGATGGAGGCCGGGCATATTCCGAACCGGCGGACGCTTCGGCTCAACCGCCTGGCCCGGTTGCGGGACACGCTGGCCGAAGTCAAGATTGCGCCCGAGGCGGTGGAGATGACGGCCGCGTTCCAGGAGGATTTTCCGCCCGAGGTGTTGGCGGCCCGTTTGCTTTCCATGATGCTCAACCAGCAACAGGAAACCGGCCCGGACAGCATCGGCCTGCATCCCGACGAATTGCATCGCCTCAAGTCCGGCCCGCGCAAGAAATTCAAGCAGTCCGGTCCGCATCACGGCCCGCCCGGCCGCTTCAAGCCCTGGCTCAAACGCGAAGCCCAGCGCCGCAAGAAAAACCAGGGCGGTTAAGCCCGGCTTGAGCATGGCCCGGTTTTCTGGCACGTTTTTCCACGCATGAACGAACCGACACCTGACCGTTTGAGCATCATCGCCGGCCGCGGCGCCTATCCGCGCGTCTTGGCCGAAAGCGCGCGTCGACAGGGCGTGCGCCGCATCGCCGCCGTGGCGTTCAAACGCGAAACCGACCCGGTGATCGAGAAGGTCGCCGACGAAGTGGCGTGGGTGCACATCGGCCAATTGCAGGCCATGCTCGACGCATTGCAGGCGTTCCGGATTCCCCGCGCGGTGATGGCCGGCCAGATCAAGCCGACGCACCTCTTCAACGTGCGCCCGGACAAACGCATGTTCGACCTGCTCGCCCGGCTCAAGGAGCGCAATGCCGAGACGATCTTCGGCGCGGTGGGCGAGGAACTGCGCACGATCGGCGTGGAGCTGATGCAGGCCAGTCTCTTCATGGAATCGACGATGCCGCCCCCGGGGCAGATCGGGACGATCGTGCCGACGGCCGCGCAGTGGGACGACATCCGCCTCGGCCTGCGCGTGGCCAAGGCGACCAGCGGACTCGACATCGGCCAGACCGTCGTCATCAAGGAAGGCACGGTGCTGGCCGTCGAGGCGTTCGAGGGCACCGATGACACGATTCTGCGGGCGGGCGAGCTGGGCGGGCCGGGCGCGGTGGTCGTCAAGGTCGCCAAACGCGGTCACGACATGCGGTTCGATATTCCGGTGATTGGCGACCGCACGTTCCAGAGTTTGAAGAAAAGCAAGGCGGCGGTGCTGGCGGTGGAGGCGCGGCGTTCGATCCTGCTCGATCGCGACGAGCTGATCAAACTGGCCGAACGGCAGGGCGTGGCGTTCCTCGCCGTCGAAATGGACGAATCGACAACGGTTGGCGAAGCGAAACAGGTGACATCATGACGGATGGAAAACGGATCAAGGTGGGCGTGGTCGGGGTCGGGAGTTTGGGCATTCATCACGCGCGGATATACAAGGAGTTGCCGGGCTGCGAATTGACGGGCATCTATGATGCCAGCGTCGAGCGGGCCGAGCAGGTGGGGGCCCAGCACGGGGCGCCGGTGTGCCGGTCGCTCGAGGAACTGATGGAACGGGTGGATGCGGCGAGCATCGTGGTGCCGACGCACCTGCATTTCGATGTCGCCTCGCAAATGATCCGCCACGGCAAGCATCTGCTCGTCGAGAAGCCGATCACGTCGACCACGTCCGAGGCCGAGGAACTGGTGCGGCTGGCCAGCGAGCACAAGGTGGTGCTGCAGGTCGGGCATGTCGAGCGGTTCAATCCGGTGATGGAATACCTCGAGACGGCGGCGCGGCATCCGAAGTTCATCGAGGCCCACCGGCTGTCGCCGTTCCCGCCGCCGCGCGAAGGCTTGCATCCACGTGGCACCGAGGTCAACGTGGTGCTGGACCTGATGATCCACGACATCGAAGTCATCCTGCACCTCGTGCATTCGCCGGTGAAGGAAGTGCGCGCGGTGGGCGTGCCGGTGTTGAGCGGCAGCGAGGACATCGCCAACGTGCGGCTCGAGTTCGAAAACGGCTGCGTGGCCAACATCACCGCCAGCCGCATCAGCCCGGACCGCATGCGCAAGATCCGCGTATTCGTGGAAGACGCCTACATCTCGCTCGACTACCAGAACCAGGCCGGCGAGGTCTTCCGCAAGACGCCGGCGGGAATCGTCGGCGAAACGGTTCCGATCCAGAAAGGCGAGCCGCTGGCCAACGAGCTCCGATCGTTCGTCGAATGCGTGGCCTCGCATGGCACGCCCAAGGTCAGCGGGGTGCATGCCGCCGAGGCGCTCAAGCTGGCCGCGCACATCACCCAGCTCATGCGCCGCCGGCAGCATGGATGACCATGGCCGACGCCCCGCGCCAACCCAATTTGCTGGTCATCGCCGGCGAAGTGTCGGGCGACATGCATGCCGCCCACGCCGTGCGGGAACTGCTGAAAAGGCGTCCGGGGCTCACGGTCTGGGGCATCGGGGGCGATCGTTTGCGGGAGCAAGGTGTCGAATTGCTGCAACATACCCGCGACATGTCGGTGCTGGGCTTGGTTGAGGTGCTCAAGCGGTATGGATTTTTCCGGCGGGTATTCCGCGATGTGTTGCGCGAGGTGGAGGCGCGGCGTCCGGCGGCGGCGTTGCTGATCGATTATCCCGGGTTCAATTTGCGCCTCGCCGCCGAGCTGAAAAAGCGCGGCGTGAAGGTGGTGTATTACGTGTGCCCGCAGGTGTGGGCCTGGCATCGTTCGCGTATCCCCAAGATGGCGCGCATCATCGACACGTTGCTGGTGATTTTCCCGTTCGAGGTGGAGATCTTCGCCAAGGTGGGCCTCGACGTGCAGTTTGTCGGGCACCCCTTGGTTGAGGAGGCGCGCAAGGTGATCGACGCCCCGCCGGTGCAACTGCCGTGGCCGGCCCCGTTGCGGATGGCGATGCTTCCGGGCAGCCGGCGGCAGGAGCTGGAGCGGATTCTGCCCGCGATGCTCGACGCCGCCGCGCGGTTGGAAAACGAACGCGGTGACGCGGGGTTCCTCTTGCCGGCGGCCTCGCCGGAAATGGAGGAACTAGCCCGCGCGATCATCGCCCGCCATCCGCGCCCGCCGAACCGCCTCGTCATCGTGAGCGGTCAGACCCGGTCGATACTGCGCCAGGCCCGCGCGGCCTGGGTCACGTCGGGTACGGCCACGCTCGAGACGGCGTTGATGGAATGTCCGATGGTGGTTATCTACAAGACGGCGCAACTGACCTATGAGGCGGGCAAACGGCTGGTGCGGGTGCCGCATCTTGGCATGGTCAACCTGTTGGCCGGTCGCGAGCTGTGTCCTGAATTGATCCAGCATGCGGTTACCGGCGAAAACCTGGTCAACGCGATCAGGCCCTTGCTCGACGACACGCCGGCGCGCGCGGAGATGATCGACGGCCTGCGCCGCGTCAACGCCTCGCTGGGTGAAGGCGGCGCCGCCGGACACGTCGCCGCCGTGCTCGATCGAACGCTGGCCGCGCCGGTGCCGCCGGCGGCGCGGACGTAACCGGATTGACCGGCCGGACAACGCGGACCCGCGCCGTTTCCAATCATTGGAAAGGCGAGGAACGTATTTTTCCAATGCCTGGAAAACGTTCCGGTGGTATCCTGTGTCCAAGACACGGACATGAACGGGTATTCCTTTTTACAAGATCTGGCCATGGTGATGATCGTGGCCGGGATGGTGACACTGCTGTTTCATCGATTGAAGCAGCCGGTGGTGCTGGGCTATTTGCTGGCCGGCTTCATCATCGGTCCGTACACGCCGCCGTTTCCGTTGATCAAGAACGAGGCGACGATTCAGACGATGGCCGATCTCGGCGTGGTGTTCCTGATGTTTTCGCTGGGCATGGACTTCAACCTGCGCACGTTGAAGAAGGTCGGCTTGCCGGCCTTCATCATCGCGGCCTTCGAGATCTCGATCATGATCCTCGCCGGCTATCTGATGGGGTCGGCGTTCGGGTGGAGCAAGGCGGACGGCTTTTTCCTTGGCATCATGCTGGCGTTGACCTCGACGATGATCGTGGTGAAGAGTTTGCGCGATCGCGGGGAAATCCAGTCGCGGCACGCGCAGTTGATATCCGGCGTCAGTCTGTTCGACGACATGTTCGTCATCCTGCTCATGGTGGCGTTGCCGGGTTTCGCTCGCACGGGAAGCCTGCCGACTTCCGATTTGGTGTTGATGTTGTCGGGCCTGTTCGTATTCCTCGCGGCGGCGGTGGTGGTGGGGTTGCTCACGGTGCCGCGACTGCTGCGTTACATCGCGCGGCATGCCACTGACGAGACCTTGCTGATCGTATCGCTCGCCTTGTGTTTCGGCTTGTCGCTATTCGCGGTCCGGCTCGAATTCAGTGCGGCGTTGGGGGCGTTCCTGATCGGGGCGGTGGTGGCGGAGTCGCGCGATGTCGCCCGCATCACCAACCTCATGGCGCCGTTGCGCGACATGTTTGTCGCGGTATTTTTCGTGGCCATCGGCATGCAGATCGACCCGCGGTTGCTGGTGGGCAGCATTCTGCCGGCGTTGGCCATCACCACCGGGTATGTCGTGGTCAAGGTGCTGGCCTGTGCGGTGGGGTCGTTCCTGACCGGCGCGGATGCCCGGACCTCCATGAAGGTCGGCACCAACATGGCGCAGTTGGGGGAATTTGCCTTCATCCTCGCCACGCTGGGGGCGCAACTCAACCTGACCAGCGATTTCCTGTATCCGCTGGTGGTATCGATCGCCTGTCTCAACGCCTTGATCCGTCCGTATCTGGTGGACAATGCCGAGCGGATGGCGGTGTGGATTGGTGCGGCGTTGCCGGGTCCGCTGGTCAACCAGCTCACGGTGTTTCGTCGCCGGGCCGCGCGCCTGCCGGGCCAGAAGGGCAAACGTGCGGCCATGCGGCATGTGTGGAGCCTCGCCTTCCAGTTGTTGCTCAACATGGCCTTGATTGCCGGCGGTTTTATGGTGGCCGGGTACGTCACCCGGGTATTTCCGCATTGGTTGGCCTGGTTGCCGGAGTTCGGACGGGGCGGACAAAGCTTGGTATGGCTTGGCACGGCGGTGCTGCTGTTGCCGCTGTATGTGGCCACCTACCGCAAGATGCAGGCGATGGCCATGATGCTATCGGAGTTGATGGTCAGCGGGGCGGGGGAGACCCGGTCGCGGCGGGTGGTGCGGACTGCTTTGAACGGGGTCTTGCTTGGTGCGATGGTCATTTTTCTGGCGATCCTGACCTTGTTGGTCAGTGCGGCGTTGCTGCCGCCTCTGCATACCCTGGCGGTGTTGTTGGTCATCATTGCCTTTTTGGTATTCCGGTACGGACGCGACTTCAACCGTTGGTATTCGGAGGGGAAATTCGCCTTGATGGCCACCTTCTTGGAACCGGAACCGCCTCCGGCAGCTCCTCCGGTCGCCCCGGCCATGCATCTTTCCGATGCTCATTTGCGTAAAGTCGAAGTGCGGACGGGAACGCATGAAGGCAAATTGATCCGGGAAATCCAGTTGCGCACCCAAACCGGGGCCAGCATCGTCGCCATGGAGCGGCAGGGGCAGTCCATCATCAATCCGGGTCCCGACACGGAACTACTCGTCGGCGACGAACTGCTCCTCATCGGTAACCCCCAGCAACTCGCCGACGCCATCGCCGCGTTTTCCGGCGCGCCCAAGCCGCCATCCGAGCCGTAGAACAGGGACATAGAATGCAGGACTCCCGGCGGGTGTAGTCGTAACTGATTGATGGGGAGTCGATATCGACTTCGATTGCGATTTCGATTTTGCCGTGAAAAGAGGGACATAGAAGAAAAACGGCTATGCTCGGCGGTCCATATGCGCTGCATTGGGGCATGATGACCAGATGAGCAGGCTGCGCATTACGATTGGCAAGAGTTCCAAGCTGTTGTATGGTGTCTGGTTTTTGGGAAATGAGGAGTTGCCATTGAAAATTGCTCGCGGTGGTTGGTCACATATTTTGGTTGGCGTGGTCGTGGCGGGACTGGGTGTCTTCAGTTTGCGTCACAACCTGTTGGTGGCAGGCTCATTGCTTCTGGTCGCCGGATTGGCGATCGTGGCGTTTATGGTTTACTTCTTCCGCGATCCCGAACGCCAGGCGCCGGCAGAGCCTGGCGTAATTGTTTCCGGTGCAGATGGTTGGGTAAGGTCCGTCGAGCATATTCCCGAGGCCCGGTATTTGAAGCGCGACACCTTGCGGATCAGTACCTACCTGACCCCGTGGGATGTGCATGTCAACCGCGTTCCGATGGCCGGCCAGGTCGTAAAGCTCGATTATACGCCGGGTCAACATATTCTGACTCGCAACCCGAAATCTTCCGAAGTCAACGAACACAGCACCATTATCATTCAAGGCAAGGACACGGTCTGCATGGTGCGCCAGATTGTCGGGCCGTTGGTGCGTCGGGTGAAATACTGGCTGACCGATAACCAGTCGGTGGCGCAGGCGGATCGTTTGGGTATCATGAAATTTGGGTCACGGTTGGATATCTACTTGCCCGTGGAGGCGGTGGAGCCCACAGTGAAGCCTGGAGACCGGGTTTTCGCCGGCACGACGATCATTGCCCGACTGAAGAAAGGCTGAAGCCCATGACCTGGAGAAAAGTCGTACCCAACCTGATCACGCTGGCCGCCCTGCTGGCCTCGTTTTTCTGCCTGGTTGCGGCTGCTCGCGGCCACTTCTATCAGGCGGCCCAGTTGATCATGCTCGTGTTGATCCTGGACGGGTTGGACGGCATCATGGCCCGCCTCCTGCGCGGCACCTCGAAGCTGGGCGCCGAGCTTGACACCTTCGTCGACATGACGGGCTACGGCATCGCCCCGGCCATGATCCTCTACCACATGATCGTGCCCGAGGCCGGTATCTGGGCGTTGGTGTTGGTGGTATTGACCTTGTTTTCCGGAGCGATTCGCCTTTCCCGCTTTCGTATTGTCGATCCGTTCCGCGGGCAACACGGTTATTTGGGCTTGCCCATCACGGTTAATGCGAGTTGGGTGGCGATGATCGTGATGCTTAGCCACTCGGGCAGTGGTTACTTCGATTCCCTGACCCTGACCTCGGGACTTCCCGCCTTGATCATCTGGAGCGTTTCGGCGGTGATGGTGTTCTTGCAGGTATCGCGGGTCCGTTATGGCAAGCCGGTGAAAAATCCGATCATCTTCATTCTCGGCGCGATCATGACGATCATGCTCTTCATCGAGGAAGTGGCCGTATTGTCCTGCCTCGGATTCTGCATGAGTATCGTGTACTACACGTTCATTTCCCCGTTCCTCGCCAAACACGACGAGGTCGAGGAAGACGAGGAAAGCCCTTCGATCAGCGCCGGTCCGTCGTGACCGCGTGATCTCTTGGTTGGCGTGACGGCGCGGGGCGGCACCCCGCAGTCGCCGCGTTACGCGTGGTAGTCCTGCAACGCGGTGACGTCCCAGTCGGTTTCCTTCACGACCTCGATCGCGTGTACGGTCGCGTACGCGCCGTCCTGGGTGGTGATGATGGGGATGCCGCGGGAAATCGCCTCGGTGCGGATTTTGATTTCGTCGGCACGCGCGACCAGGCTGCTCGGGGTATTGATGACCATCTGCACGCCGCCCTGCTTCATCAAATCCAATACGTTCGGGCTTTGTCCTTCAACAAGCTTGTGCACAACCGATGAGTGGATCCCGGCCTGTTCCAGCGAATGCGCGGTGCCCTCGGTCGCCACGATACGGAACTTCATGGCGGCAAGTTTTTTGCCGATCTCGACCATCCACGGTTTGTCCACGTCGCGCGCGCTCAGGAATACCGAGCCCTCCTTCGGCAGTTTCTGCCCGGCGGCGATCTGGCTCTTCCAGTATGCCAATTCGAATGTGCGGTCGATGCCCATGACTTCGCCGGTCGATTTCATTTCCGGGCCGAGGATCGGATCGACGCCCGGGAATCGGTTGAACGGCAGTACGGCTTCCTTCACGGCGCACCACGGCACATCTTGTTCGCGTTGGACCAGGCCCAGTTCCTTGAGCGTTTTGCCGAGGGAAATCTTGGCGGCGACTTTCGCCAGTTGCAAGCCGGTGGCTTTGCTGACATACGGCACGGTGCGGGAGGCGCGCGGGTTGATTTCGATCACGTAGATTTCATTATCCTTGACCGCCATCTGCACATTCATCAGGCCCTTGACGTTCAGGGCCAGGGCCATCTTGCGGCAGGCCGCCTTGATCTCGTCCACGATGGCTTTCGGCAGGGAGTGGGGCGGCGTCGCGCAGGCGCTGTCGCCGGAGTGGATGCCGGCGACCTCGATATGCTGCATCACGCCGCCGATGTACACGTCGGTGCCATCGCACAGGCAGTCGACATCCACCTCGGTGGCGCGTTCCAGGTAACGGTCGATCAACACCGGGAACCCCGGGCTGGCCATGAACGCCGCCTCGACAAAAGGTCCGAGCTCATGGTCGCCGTATGCCACCATCATGGCGCGGCCGCCCAGGACGTACGACGGGCGGATCATCACCGGGTAGCCGATGCGGCGGGCGGCCACGGCGGCTTCCTGAACGGACGTCACGGTGTCGCTTTCCGGCTGGCGCAAATTCAGGCGGTTCAGCAGGTCGCGGCACCGTTTGCGGTCCTCGGCGATGTCGATGCTGTCGGGCGAGGTGCCCAGTACGTTGCAGCCGGCTTTCATCAGCGGCACGGCGAGGTTCAGCGGGGTCTGCCCGCCCATCTGGACCACGATGCCGTAGGGCTTTTCGTTGTCGTAGATGTTCATCACGTCCTCGAACGTCAACGGTTCGAAGTACAGCTTGTCGGACGTGTCATAGTCGGTGGAGACCGTTTCGGGATTGCTGTTCACCATGATGGCCTCGTAACCGAGTTCGCGGGCCGCCTTGACGGTGTGCACGCAGCAGTAGTCGAACTCGATGCCCTGGCCGATGCGGTTGGGGCCGCTGCTCAAGATGATGACCTTTTTGCGGTCGGTCACGCGCGACTGGTCCATCGTCTGGTAGCTGGAATAGAAATACGGCGTATAGGCCTCGAACTCGGCCGCGCAGGTATCGACGAGCCGGTACACGGGCTTGATGCCGGCGGCCTTGCGTTGGTCGCGGATCGCGTGCTCGGATTCGCCGCGCAGGGCGGCGATCTGACGGTCGGAGAAGCCGATGCGTTTGGCCGCCTTCAGCAAGTCGGTGGCAAGCGGCTGGTCCTTGGGCTGCGCGAGCAGCTCGTGTTCCATCTCGATGATCTGCATGAAATTGTCGATGAACCACGGATCGAACTTGGTCAGTTCGGCCACCCGGGCCGGCGGGATGCCCATCTTGAGCGCGCGCTTGATGAGGAAGTGCCGGTCGGCGCGGTGTTTCTTCAGTTCGCCCTCGATGTCCTCGATGTTGGCGACCTTCGCCTCCAGCTTGAGGTCGTAGCCATCCACGCCGATCTCCAGTCCGCGCAGCGCCTTCTGGTAAGCTTCCTTGAAGTTGGTGCCGATGGCCATGGTCTCGCCGACGGACTTCATGCTGACGCCGAGGATCGGTTCGGCCCCGGCGAATTTCTCGAAGGCGAAGCGGGGGAATTTCACCACGCAGTAGTCGAGCGTCGGCTCGAACGAAGCCGGCGTCTCGCGGGTGATATCGTTGGGGATCTCGTCGAGGGTGTAGCCGACGGCGAGTTTGGCGGCGATCTTGGCGATGGGGAA
>ERZ761603.3011-NODE-3011-length-11087-cov-74.951958_pt1 | contig 11087 bp, 8 predicted proteins | sample MGYA00511879_ERZ761603 | MGnify/ENA primary metagenome ERZ761603 (study PRJEB28899, sample SAMN02850040) | bioreactor sludge metagenome | biome: EBPR Sludge; feature: EBPR Bioreactor; material: flocular biomat | place: Australia: Thorneside Wastwater Treatment... | reverse complement strand
AATCTGGTCCTCGATCCACTCGACCGCCTCATCCAGCGTCTGGAAGACCTTGACATGCTCGGTCGTCGTCGTCAGTTCCATCCGATCGAAGAAGTCGGCAATGTTGCGCCCATTCGGCAGCGTGTGCGAGAGACCGCTGAAGATCAGGTAGGCGCCGCGTTCGGTCAGCGAGTCCCTGATCTGGCTGAGCAGATGCACGGCGGTCACGTCTACCGATTGAACACGCCGCATGTCGAGAACGATGTAGGTCCGCTTGCGCAGCTCGGGTTCAAGCGCCATGTAGAGCTGGTCCTTGGTGCCGAAGAAAAAGCTGCCCTGCAACTCGAGGATCACCGCCTCGTTTCCCCGCTTGGCAAGCAGGTCCATGTCCTGCGCCAGGCGAACGCGTTTCGAGAAACGGCTCGAACCATCGATCTTGTTGCGGATGATCGTGCTGCCGAGCTGCTCGCGGATGAAGAGAAACATCGCCAGCGCAATGCCCACGCCGGAGGCGGCAATCAGACTGTAGCCGACAGCCACGGCGACGACGACGACGATGACGATGAAATCCATGATCGTCCATGGCGACTCGAGCAGCTGCAGGCTGTGGCGGTCGATCATCCGGATGCCGACGACGATCAGAATCCCGGCCAGCGCGCCGACCGGAATCCAGGTGATGAAGGCGCCGAGGAGGAGGAAGGCAATCAGCGAGAGAACACCTTCCACCACGCCCGAAACACGCGTCTGTCCACCACTCGCCAGATTGACCAGCGTCGCGCCCATCTGTCCAGCCCCGGGCATGCCACCGGCACAGGCCGACGCAATGTTTCCAACACCCTGCGCGACCAGTTCGCGATTCGAGTCATGGCGCGAGCGGGTCAGCGCGTCGAGCACGACGGCGGTCTTCAGCGTGTCGATCGAGAGCAATACGGCCAGCGTGAAGGCCGTGCCGAGCAGGCTGCCGATCTGGCTCAACTTGAGTTCGCCAATCTCGCGCCAGCGGCCGGTAATCGCGTCGAGCAAACTCGAGGCGGACCCGCCGAGTGTACCGATGATCAGCTTGTTGCCTTCGACGATGAACATCGACTCGTCGACCCAGAAGGCCAAGCCGAAGTAGGTCAGCACTCCCGCCAGCAGGCCAAGAATCGCCGCCGGCACGGCGCGCGTCACGAGCGGCGCGAGTACCATGACGCCGGCGGTCACCGCTCCGATGACGGGGCTCTGCCAGTGCCACAACTCCGGCGAGGTGAGCGTTTTCCACAGCGAGTAGCCACCGAACACGCCCAGAAATTTCGGGATCTGGCTGCCAATGATGATCAGCCCCACGCCGGTCAGGTAGCCACTCACCACCGGAAACGGGATGTACTTGATCAGGCTGCCGATGCCCATGAATCCCAGTGAGAGCTGCACGATGCCGGCCACCAGACCGAGCGCAGTCAGCATGAGAACAATGAAGGGCGCCTCGACTTCCTGTTGCACCAGGCCGATGGCAAACGCCGAGAGAACGGCGGCAGCCGGCGCGCAGGGTGCGGTGATCAGGCGGTTGGTCCCGCCAAGCGCAGGCGCCACCAGGCCAAGTGCCGTTGCCCCGAGAATACCGGCCAGAGCGCCGAGGCCCGCGTAGCCCGGCCCGATCGACCCGTAAATCGTCACGCCGAAAGCGATGGCCGATGGCAAGGCAACCAGCATGGCTGCCAGCCCACCCCAGAAGTCGCCGGCCAGTTTGTCATTCTTGAGCTTCAGTGTCAGTTCCACGCTTCCCTCCCCTATGGACAGTGCGACGACATGCGAGCCTCACGCCAACCCGTCTGAGTTGGGCGAGTCCGGACACGCTCGGTGCTCACTGAGCAACCGGGCGCATTGCAGCAGTCACTGGCCGCCGCATCGTTCTCGTGCGGCGCTGTCGGCAGGCACGCCAAGCGCGCTCGGGCAAGCACGCCGGTGCGATCCCGCAAGTGGGTAAGGCGCAAGCTACCCCGCGTGGCCTGCGCTGGTGCCCGGCGAGTTCGCCCGGGCCTTATTCCACAGACCGCAACGCAAAGTTCAGGTTCCCGGCGCGTCAGCCGCTCGGGAGGCCGCCTTCGTTCAGTTCGCGGAAGAAGCGATAGCAGTTGCGCCCGTCGTTCTTCGCATAATACATCGCAATATCGGCGCTCTTCAGCAATTGGCTTACATCCTCGCCATGCTGCGGGTAGGCAGCAATGCCGATGCTCGTTGAAATGTCGATCGCATGTGGCCCGATGGTGAACGGCTGGCTGAGCGCGAGCAGCACCTTCCTGGCGATCAGGGCCGCATCGGCCGCCTTGTCGATCTGCGCCAAAAGGATGACGAACTCATCGCCGCCAAGGCGCGAAACGGTATCCGACTCGCGCGGAACACAGGCCCGCAGACGCAGCGCGACTTCCTTGAGCAGGAGATCGCCCACATCGTGCCCCAGGATATCATTGACCGGTTTGAACTTGTCGAGGTCGAGGAACATCAGGGCCAGCGTACCACGATCGCGGCGCGCCTGCGCCAGCGCCTGTGCCAGGCGGTCACTGAGCAGGACGCGATTGGGCAGATCGGTCAGTTGGTCGTGATGCGCAAGGTGCTGGACGCGTTCTTCGTTCGCCTTGCGCTCTGAGATATCCTGCTTGATGGCAACGAAATGCCGGATCGCACCCTTGGCGTCGGTCACCGGCGAAATGATCAGCGCCTCGTCGTACAAGCTGCCGTCCTTGCGCCGGTTCACCAGTTCGCCGCTCCACACCTCACCAGCCAGGATCGTCTGCCACATGTTCTGGTAGAAACGGGCTTCCTGCTTGCCCGAGTTGAGAATCTCGCTCGGCTTGCGGCCAACAGCTTCGGCCAGCGACAAGCCGGTCATCCGGGTGAAGGCCGGATTCGCCCATTCGATGGTCGAGTCCAGGTTGGTGATGAGAATTCCATTCGCAGCCGAATTCAGGGCAGCTTCGAACAGGCGCAGGCGAGATTCGAGCTTCTGGCGGACCAGCGCGTGTCTGATTGCCCGGCCGAGCGCATCGTGCTCAAACTGACCTTTGACCAGGTAGTCCTGCGCTCCCGCCTGCAGCGCTGCTTCGGCAAGCTGGTGGTCGTCCTGGCCAGTGAGCACGACGATCGGCACCCCCGGAACCTCAGCGCGCAACCCCTGGACGGTTGCCAGCCCGGAAGAATCGGGCAGCGACAGGTCGAGCAGGACGACATCGGGTGGATTCGCCGCCGCCACCGCGATGCCTTCGCGCAGCGTCCGGGCGCAGATCAACGCGTTCTCGCCGGTCAAGGTCTGCACGCCGGCACGCCGGATATTCAATTGAATCAGCCGAAGGTCGCCGGGGTCGTCTTCGATGACGAGAATCGCAATCTGCTGCTGCGCCGACCTGTTCATCCGGCGGCCTCCTGGACACTCACATGCGGCTTGTCTTTCGCTTGCCACAGCGCGCGCCACGCGGCCCGCAGCGCCGGCGTTCGCCGCTCGATCGGCTTGCTCCTATTCCCGGACAAAACTGTCATCGTGCCTCATCGCCCCCGGCTGCGGGTCTCCCGGCTGCATTAGTCGTTGTGCGGCAAACGCACGAGCCTGAACCAGTATTCACCCAGAACGTTCACCATGTCGATCAACTCCTGGAAGTCTGTCGGTTTGGTCAGATAGCCGGCGGCACCGAACTCGTAGGCCGAGCGCACGTCGGTCTCGAGCAGCGACGAACTGAAGGCGACAACCGGAATCGCGCGCAGATCGTCGTCCTGCTTGATCAGGCGAAGAAAATCCAGGCCACTCAGGCGGGGCATCTTGAGGTCCAGCACGATCAGGTCGGGGCGTGCCGCGGATTGCCGCTGGAGCCCGGCGCGACGCAGATGTTCGAGCGCTTCGTAACCATCCCAGACATGATCAACCTCAGCGCTAAAGCCACTCTGGCGCATCGCCAACTGCAAGAGACGGGCGTCACCCGCCTCATCCTCGACCATCAGCATGCGCTTGCTACGTTGGGAATCAGCCATGATCGACTCTTCGCTCATTTGCCACGCGCGGGCAATCTTGCAAGTGTAAGCCAGTATCGGCTCAACCGGCCAAAAGCGACAATCAGATCGTTCACACTGGACGACTTGGCGACATAACCGGCCGCACCCAGGCGATAGGCACTGCGCACGTCACGCTCGGCCTCCGAAGTGCTGAGCACGACCACCGGTATTCCGCGCAAGCCAGGGTCGCGCTTGACCGCCGCGAGGAACTCGAAGCCATCCATGCGCGGCATGTTCAGATCGAGCAGGATCAGGTCCGGCCGCTCGGTGCCGACGAACGACGGACCTTCCCGACGCAGATAGGCCAGTGCCTCGCGGCCGTCGACGACATGCGCGACCTCGGCCGGCACGCGGTTCTCGCGCAAGGCAAGGCGAACCAGGTGCGCGTCCGCCGGCTCGTCCTCGACGAGCAGGATGAGCACCGCTCGCTCGCGCGCCGTCAGGTCCTTGGCCACCTGGCTCCCCCGACCAGGGCTTCCGGCGGACTGCTTGCTGGCAGTTCGAGCACCACGCGGCAACCGCCTGCCGTACTTTCCTCTAACCAGGCGCGGCCACCAGCGCTCTCCGCAATGCGGCGCAGGATCGCCAGACCGACACCGGTTCCCTCGCCGCCGGATGACAAGCGCTCGAACAAGCGAAACACCCGCTCGCGATACACCGCCTCGACGCCTGGTCCGTTGTCGCTGATCGAATAGCGCACCTGCCGCCCCGACTCGGTGCCGCCGATCTCGATCGCCAGGGGCCGCTCACCGCTCGCATGGCGCAGGGCGTTGTCGAGGGCAATCTCGAACATGCGCGCCAAGCGCCGAGCATCGATGAACGCTGGCGGAAGTTGTGCCACAGTGACTTTGGCGTCGACCACAGCGATCCGCTCCGCGAGGCGGCCAAGGACCGACCGTACCGTACCGGCAGCATCGCACGGCTCGCTCTTGCCAAGCGGCTGATCCGCCGCCAAAAAGAGTTCGAGGTCGCCCAGGAGCTTGCGCAGGCGCTCGGCCTGCGCGCAGATGAAGTCGAGCGACAGATCGACCTCGCGATCATCAAGCCGGCCTGCGAGTTGCTCGCGCAATCGCTCGCTGTAGCTGATGACCCGGCGTGCGGGCTCCTGCAGGTGATGCGCCGTTACCTCGGCGAAACGCTGCAGGTCGGCAGCGCGCTGCGCCAACCGCTGTTCCAGCAGCGCTTCGTGTGCGCGGCTCGCCGCCATCGATCGCCCCTGCCAACCCGCCTGCCAGGCGAGCAGCAAGCTGAATGCGAAACCGGCAAGAGCCTTCCCGAGCAGTCCATACGGATCATTCCAGCCGGTTTGCGGGGCAAGCTCCAGGGTCCATCCCAGACTCGCCGGGTGTAACGATTGCTGCACAGGCTCGGGCAGCGGAGCGGCCGAAGACGCGACAATGACGCGCTGCTCGTCACCGTTGTTCGTTGTCCGCAACAGCCTGTAGGCGTAACCGCGCTCGCGCAGGTCGTTCAGGCGGGCCTGCGTCAACACCTCCGGCAAAGAGAAGAGCACGATGGCAAACCCCCAGAAAACCTCGCGTCCGTTCCCATTGTCGAGAAAGACCGGCAGCCGCCCGGCCGCCGCCAGACCACCCTGCAGCAGATTGAACGGGCCAAGTACGACGACCTGACCGGTCGCGCGTGCCTGGCGCATCTGTTCGCCACGAACCGGGTCGCGCAGCAGGTCGTAGCCGATCGTTTCCTCGGCACCGCGCAGCGGAAAAACCTGGCGGACAACGCCGCCAGGCGCAAGCTGCAGGCCGATCGCCCCAGGATAGGCGCCAAGCATGTGTCTGGCGGCGGCCTCGAAATCCGCGATCTCCCCGTTCCCATGCCGGAGCATCGCGGCCAGCGCGTGGGTTGCGCCGAGCACCCGCTCGATACCGAGTTCGATGGCGTGCACCTGGGTCGCCGCCAGATCGGCCGCCCGGCTCCGCTCGTCGGACAGGCGCGCGCGCTCCTGCTGCCAGATGACGCCGGCAACCAGCATGGCGACGATGAAGAAGACGATCGCCTGGATGCGTACCGGCCAACGGAACGCCGCACGCTGGCCATGGTTGGCGATCTCGCCTGCCAGCGATAACCCGGATTGCTCCGCCGGCGCTCTCACGATTCCTCTTCCGGTAGCGGCAAGGCGACGCAAAACGTGCTCCCCAGGCCGTCGCCGGCTGACTCGGCCCATATTCTGCCGCCATGATGCTCGGCGATTCTGCGGCAAAGCGCCAGGCCAACGCCGGTTCCCTCAAACGTCGAGCGGCTCTGCAAGCGCTGAAAGACATGGAAAAGGCGATGCTTCTGCCCGTGGTGAATGCCGACACCATTGTCGCTCACTTGCAGATGCCAGTGGCCATTCGACACGCTGCTGCTGATACCGATTTCCGGCGCCCGCCCGGCGAGGCGAAACTTCGCCGCGTTGCCGATCAAGTTCTGCAACAGGCGCAGCATCTCGTCCGGGCGCACAAAAACGCGTGGCCAGATGCCGTACACCGCAACCTGCGCGCCGCTCTCGGCGAGCGCCGGCTGCAGGAAAAGCAAAGCTTCGTCGAGAATCGCCCGACTCTCCACCCAGGCCGGTGGTTCGCCCAGCCGACCGACGCGCGAGTAGTCGAGCAGCGCAACGAGCATTTGATCGAGGCGACGTGCGCCATCGATCGCGTAGTTGAAGAACTCGCGCTGCTCGCCGTCCAGCTTGTCGCCCAGATGAGCGTCGAGCAACTGCAGGTAGCTCGAGATCATGCGCAGCGGTTGCCGAAGATCGTGCGAAATGGCGTAGCTGAAGCGCTCGAGTTCGGCATTCGAGCGCTTCAGCTCCTGCTCGGCCTGTTTGCGCTCGGTAATGTCCTGCGTCGTTCCCAGGCAAAGCCCTGGCCTGCTGTCGGCACCACAACTGAAATCGGCCATCTGGCGAACGTGCCGAATGTTCGTGCCGACGACGATCCGGTGTTCGTGTTCGAAGGTCTGGCCGCGCTCGATCGCCAGGCGCCAGGCTTCCTCCAAGGGAGCCCTGTCTTCCGGCACCACCTGCGCCAGATACGCCCGATAGTTCCCGCGCGTGCCCTCGCGAACGCCAAAGATGCGACAGGTCTCGGCCGACAGGCGCATCTCGTCGGTCATCAGATCGTAGGTCCAGCTGCCGACATGCGCGACCGACTGGGCGCGAATCAGATTTGCTTCGCTCTCGCCAAGCGCCTTCATCGCCATGTCCAGTTCTTCGACCTTGCGCTGCAGATCGCTCTGCAAGGCCTCGTGCTCGCAGATCAAACGATAGGTACGAATCGCCGAGCAAACCGAAACATAAACCCGGTCTGCATTGAGTTCGGACTTCAATCGGTAACCGTTGATCTCGTAATCGCTGACAACCTCGCGCTGCGGGGCATAGCCCGGCTGTCCGGTGATCAGGACGATCTGTACGCTGCGGTTGGCGAGCACATCGCGCACGTAACGAACGAGGTCCAGCCCGGCCCGGTCCGATTCCATAACAACATCGAGCAGAATCAGCGCCACGTCCCGGTGCGCAAGCAGGATCGCCTTTGCTTCGCCAGCCGAGCGTGCATCAAGCAAGTGCAGCGGGCGGCCGTCCACCACCACGTCACGCAAGGCCAGATGCAGCACGGCGTGCACATCGGATTCATCGTCGACCAGCAGCACCTTCCACGCCTCGCCCATGGCGCTGGGGCTGGGAACGGCCTCGCTTCCGGCAAACAAGATCTCGTTGCCGGAACTGTCTTCAACAGAGGGGTCGTCCATCTCGAACCGGTCGCGGTCTGCTGTCACGGGTTGTCCTTATTACCTGTCGGAAGAGTCGCCCGAGCGTCGGCTGGGCGCAACGGGCATCTGGGCGACGTGTTTGCAGCGATCTACCACGACGCTGGAGGAAGCGCTTGCTGCACGCGCTCCGGAGGCTCGATCCGGCCTTGGTTGGGCAGGAAAGAAAGCGTCTCCCGTTACCCTTTACGGCCGTTCGCCGGCGTTCTTTAGGGGCCTGAAGCGCTTACCCTGACTGCTTCGCTCGCCGGCTGCTGTGGCGCCGCACCTATCCTTCGGCCGGCCGCCCAATCCCGGCGAAAACGCTCTCTGCTACAATGACAAACCGTTTCAAGCCAGCCGCCAGCGCGGCGCGACCCGGCGTATTCGCCTGGTTTCTTTTTCTCCAGACAGAGGCAATCATGCAACCCACAGTCAAACCCAAGAATCTCAACTTTTCATCGGGTCCGTGCAGCAAGCGTCCTGGTTACGACGTCCGGGCGCTGCAGCTCGACACCCTGGGCCGCTCGCACCGCTCGGCTCTCGGCAAAAAGGCGCTTGGCCTGGCATGTTCGGAAACGGCCCGCATCCTTGGGCTGCCGGAAACCTGCCGGGTCGGCGTCGTGCCTGGGTCGGATACCGGCGCGGTGGAGATGGCCTTGTGGTCGCTGCTCGGCGCACGTGGCGTTGACGTTCTCGCCTGGGAGTCTTTCGGCTCCGGTTGGGCAACCGACGTGGTCAAGCAGTTGAAGCTGGCGGACGCCAGGGTGCTGAAGGCAGACTACGGCGCAATTGTCGACCTTACGCAGGTGAATTTCGACCATGACGTGGTGTTTACCTGGAATGGAACAACCTCCGGCGTTCGTGTGCCGAACGGCGACTGGATTCCGGCCGAGCGCGCCGGACTGACCATCTGCGACGCCACCTCGGCGGTCTTCGCGATGGATCTTCCCTGGGACAAGCTTGATGTCGTCACTTTCTCCTGGCAGAAGGTGCTCGGCGGTGAGGGTGCACATGGCATGCTGATTCTTGGTCCGCGCGCGGTCGAACGACTGGAAAGCTATACCCCGCCCTGGCCGCTGCCCAAGGTCTTCCGCTTGACCTCGGCGGGCAAGCTGAGCGAGGGAATCTTTCGCGGTGAAACGATCAACACGCCATCAATGCTCTGCGTCGCCGATTATCTCGACGCGCTGAACTGGATCGAGAGCATCGGCGGCGTGGCGGGAGCGATTGCGCGCAGCGAAGCCAACCTGCGGGTCATCGCCGACTTCGTCGCCGCCAACGAATGGATTTCCTTCCTGGCCACGGACCCCGCAACACGCTCGAACACCAGCGTCTGCCTGAGCGTCGATCTGTCCGCCGAGCAAGTCAAGAAAATGGTGAAGCTGCTCGAGAGCGAAGGCGTGGCCTACGATATCGGCTCGTACAAGGACGCACCGGCGGGCATACGCATCTGGTGTGGAGCGACCATCGAAACCTCCGACGTTGCTGCCCTGATGCCCTGGCTGGCCTGGGCCTACGCGCAGGTCAGCGCCTGAGCGCCGACCGCCCTCCCCCAGACCTTATCGAGTGAGCTATTCATGTACAAGATCCGAACCTACAACAAGATCTCGGTCAAGGGCCTTGATCGGTTTCCACGTCAAAACTACGAAGTCGGCAGCGACATCGCCCACCCCGACGCATTCCTGCTGCGTAGCCAGAAACTGCAGGGAGTCGAGGTCCCCCCGTCGCTGCTCGCGGTCGCCCGCGCCGGCGCCGGCGTCAACAACGTACCGGTCGCCGACTACGGAAAGCTCGGCATCGTCGTCTTCAACACGCCAGGTGCGAACGCCAACGCCGTCAAGGAACTGGTCATGGCCGGCATGCTGCTCAGTGCACGCGGCATCGTCGCCGGCATGAACTATGTCCAGTCGCTGGCCGAGCTCAACGACCCCGGCGAGATGTCGCAGCGGCTGGAGAAGGAGAAGGCGCGCTTTGCCGGCAGCGAAATCCGCGGCAAGACGCTCGGTATCGTCGGCCTGGGTGCGATCGGCTCGATGGTTGCCGATATGGCACTGGCCATGGGCATGCAGGTGATCGGCTTCGATCCAGTGCTGTCGATCGATGCCGCATGGCGTTTATCGAGCGAGGTAGGCCGCATGGAGAACCTGCAAGCGTTGCTCGCCCGTTCCGATTACGTCTCGCTGCACGTCCCGGCGGCAGACGCCACGCGCCACATGATCAACGGCGACACGCTGGCAACGATCAAGCAGGGCGCCGTCCTGCTCAACTTTGCGCGCGACGCCATCGTCGATGCGCCGGCGGTCCTGCGCAGTCTCGACGCTGGGCGGCTGGGCAAGTACGTGTGCGACTTTCCGGAATTGGCCCTGCTTGGCCATCCAAAAGTCATCGCCATGCCGCACATTGGTGCGAGTACCGAGGAATCCGAGGAAAACTGCGCCGTGATGGCCGCCAACCAGTTGGTGAACTATCTGGAAAACGGCAACATCGTCAATTCAGTCAACTTTCCGAAGGTTGTCATGGAGCGCCGACCCGGCACGGCGCGCATCACCTTCTCCAACAACAACGTTCCCGGCGTGCTCGGTCAGGTCCTGTCGGTCCTCGCCGAGAGCAAGGTCAATGTCGTTGACATGATGAACAAGAGCCGCGGTGAGCTGGCTTTCAACATCATCGATGTCGAGCATGCGCCGAGCGACGATGTGCTTGCGGCGATCAGCGCGCTGGCGCACGTGATCCGCGTGCGGGTGATATGACGCAGCTGTTCGTCGACGGCGCAGCTTGGCAGGCTCTGCCGGCGCTGGCCTTCGCCTTGCTCCTGGCGGGCGTGTTCATCCTGATCATCCGCCAGAACCGCAAGGATCTGGTCGAACTGGAAGAGATCCTCGCCAACGAAAACGGCGAGTGGTAGGACAACCGGGCTCTTGAGCAGCCGTAGGCTGCAGCGCGCGGCGGTGGCAACGCCACCGCCGCGGTCTGGCCGACTGAACGGTCAGCCGGTCAGCGCGTCCACTCGCTGTCGTGCGCCCATCGCCAAACCGCGCGTCCCTTTGCCAAGAACGACCCGCGTTTGGCCGATGTGGCCCCGGAAATTCGGACAGCAGGATAAGTGAGTGGCAACCTTGCCCTCACGAACGGCTGCGGCAGCGGCCATAACGGGAGCAAGAGCATGACGAGAAGGACGAGGCGGAACCACGCACCGGCATTAAAGGCGCAAGTGGCGCTGGCCGCGCTGCAGAGCGACAAGACACTGGCGGAGTTGGCCCGGCAGTATGACATTCACCCGAACCGGATCACGGACTGGAAGCGGCAACTGACAGAGCGTGCGGTTCAGGTATTTGGAGACGCCG
>ERZ761603.3006-NODE-3006-length-11094-cov-10.969291_pt1 | contig 11094 bp, 11 predicted proteins | sample MGYA00511879_ERZ761603 | MGnify/ENA primary metagenome ERZ761603 (study PRJEB28899, sample SAMN02850040) | bioreactor sludge metagenome | biome: EBPR Sludge; feature: EBPR Bioreactor; material: flocular biomat | place: Australia: Thorneside Wastwater Treatment... | reverse complement strand
GTCTCCCAGCTTCAGACTCATTTCTCATCCTTCGAGATAAAGTTCGTTTCTTGAAAACCCTGTGATAAAAGATAAGATACCCACCCTTTTTGCCGCTTCTTAAAATTCATCCAATCCGCCATATCAGGCAATTCAATATATAATGAACACACAATGAAAACAAAGCATTTTCTCGTCATTACTGCGGCACTCCTGGGATTTTTGATCCTGGCATTGAGCCTGTCAAATTTCAACCCGCCCCCCGCTCTTGCCCTTGACTTTAACGCAAGCGAGCCCATTCGGCCGGATGCCGAACCCGCCGTACAGATAAACGACAGTTCAGAGATCGGCTCCACAGACGGGATCGTTGTGATGGGTATTGTGATCGTATTGACCGTGACCCTGCCGCTTGCGTTTCGCAGAAAAAAATAATCCGCAGTCACTCACTCCCGGAAAAGGTGCATAATGGGCGTTAACATTCGGTATTAAGGTCATTAACCCCGTCTTAACCGAAGCGGCGAACCATTATGATATAGTGCCATTCATGCCTGAAAAAATTTTGATCGTCGAAGATGAAGTGGCTTTGCAGGAAACGCTCGCCTATAACCTTAAAAAAGAGGGATACAGTGTCGAGACCACGGCAGACGGGCGTTCCGCACTCGAAGTTGCCCGTAAGTCGAAACCTGACTTGATCGTGCTGGACATTATGCTGCCCGAAATGGACGGGTTCGAAGTGGCGCGCATCCTGCGCAAGGAAATGAGCGCCGCCATTCTGATGCTCACCGCCCGCGACGATGAGATCGACCGTGTGGTGGGGCTTGAAGTGGGCGCGGATGATTACCTGACCAAGCCCTTCTCGATGCGCGAATTGATCGCACGGGTTAAAGCCCAATTGCGTCGGGCACGGTTACTAAAAGAAGAAATGGGCAAGCCGGTCGAAGAGACCCGGCATGAAACCCTCACATACGATAACCTGACCATCAACCTGACCCGCCGGGAAGTCCTGCTAAACGATGCTCCGATCCAACTCAAGCCAAAGGAATACGAGTTGTTGCTCTTCCTTGCTGAACACCGCAGACAAATGCTCTCGCGCGAATTTATCCTCGAGCGCGTCTGGGGCTGGGATTTCATCGGCGACAGCCGTACTGTGGATGTTCACGTGCGCTGGTTGAGACAAAAGATCGAAGAAAACCCCAGCGAACCGAAGCGCATCGTCACCGTACGGGGCGGCGGATATCGATTCGAGGGATGATAACGTGATGCGTAACCCGTAATTAGCTCATCACGAACCACAATTTCGTATCACGCATGGCTCAGTTCCCTTATTTTCTCGCAATCTTATTTTTTCTGGCCGCCATATGGTTTGCGTGGCGATATTTTGATTTAAAGCGGCGACTCGATTCCTATGCCCAAACGATCCGCAAACAGGGTGAAATGCCGGAACTATCCGGGGAACTCGAAGGCATCTCGGCTGCCATGAATATCTTGCAGACCGCATTTCATTCCGAACAACTGGCGCTCAATGCCGGAAATGCCCGCCTTGCCACCGTACTGGCGCAGCTCACCGACGGCGTACTCATCGCCGACGCGGAGGGACGTGTCCAACTGGCGAACCCGGCCGCAGGCAAACTCTTCGGCGTCAACAACCCAACCCAGCAAACCGTGGCGCAGGTAGTGCGCAACCATCAACTCATCGAAGCCTGGAAGCGCTGCCAGAAAACACGTCAGGTCGAGATCGAAGCCGTGGAACTGCCAGCGCGCAAACTGATGCTTCAAGTTACGATGATCCCCGATCAACACGAAGGCGGAAGCCTGCTGCTCGTGCAAGATATGACTCAAGTTCGAAAGCTGGAAATAGTGCGGCGCGATTTCATCTCGAACGTTTCGCACGAATTGCGGACTCCCCTCGCCTCGCTCAAAGCATTGACCGAAACCCTGCAAGGCGGTGCATTATCGGACCCGGATGCAGGCCCGCGTTTCCTGGAACGAATCCACACCGAAGTGGACGCGCTGAGTCAGATGACCCAGGAATTACTCGACCTTTCGCGCATCGAGTCGGGACAGGTGCAGTTGAACTACGAATCCATCTCCCCGCGCAAGTTGATCCATACTGCGGCCGAACGGATGAAGGCTCAGATAGAACGCGCCAGACTGAAATTGGATGTCTATTGTGAAGATGGATTACCGAACATCATGGCAGATCGGAACCGCCTGGAGCAGGTGCTGGTCAATTTGATTCACAACGCGGTCAAATTCAACCGCCCAGGGGGAAGCGTCACACTGAATGTGGAATCAATTCCCGGCGGGGTGCGATGCGCCGTGCGGGATACGGGGCTGGGCATTCCGGCGGAGAGTCTTGCCCGCATCTTCGAGAGATTCTACCGGGTCGATTCGTCCCGCACCGGTTCCGGTACAGGACTGGGTCTCTCGATCTCAAAACACATTGTCGAGGCGCACGGCGGCAGGATCTGGGCCGAGAGCGATGAGGGGCGCGGCAGTTCGTTCTTTTTCGAGATCCCCACAAACAAAAATCAATGACCGAGCAGGACCGCCTCGGCTGACTCGAGCTGCGAGTAAACAGGGATGATCGCCGGAATATCGGTCATCTCAAGTACACCCATCACGTCCGGCATGGGGTTGAGAAGGACCATTTTCCCTTTGCGTGACTGCATGGATTTGGCATTTGTCACAAGCAGACGAATCCCGATGGATGCGAGAAAATCGACGCCCGACAAATCCACGAGCACTTTGGGTCGTTCACCGGCGCAATAACCGGAAAATTTCGTTTCAACTGCATTGACTCCCATGATGTCCATCCTGCCGCGCAGTTGGAGCAGGGTGATGCCGTTCTTCATTTCTTTTGCCATGAATTCCATTTGAATCACCTGTTGCGTTGATATGACTCATTATATGGATGTTGGCGCAGATGATTGTTAACAACAGGTTATGGTTTTCGGTGGGCAGCCTATAAACTCATCAAATGCTGCTGGACGTCGAAGCGTTTTCCTTCGTCTTCTTTTGTGGCACGTTTGTACGAGCCGTCTGCCTGGAGGATGCGTGCGCGGGTATTGTCTTTGAGGTAGGCTTCGAGGATTTTCTCGCGCAGGAAGCGCACTTGTTTGCGACTCTCGACCGGGAAGACGACCTCGACGCGGTGGTTAAGGTTGCGAGGCATGAGATCGGCGCTGCCAAGGTAGACCTCTTCAATGCCGTTGTTTTGAAAGTAGTAGAGTCGGCTGTGTTCCAGGTAGCGTCCCACGATGCTTGATACGCGGATGTTATCGCTGACGCCTTTGATGCCGGGCCGTAAGCAACACATGCCGCGTACAAGCAGGTCCACCTGCACGCCTGCCTGGGAGGCTTGATACAAAAGCTGGATCATCTCCATATCCACCAGCGAGTTGACTTTAAAGATCAGGCGCGCCTTGTTCCCGGCTTTGGCATGATCGATCTCGCGCATGATCAGCTTTTCCATTTGCTCGCGCAGGTTGACGGGGGCGACCAGCAGTTTCTTATAGCCTTTTTTGGTGGAGTACCCTGTAAGATAGTTGAACAGGTCGGTGGCGTCGGCGCCCATGTCTTCGTCGCAGGTGAACATGCCAAAGTCTTCATAAATGCGTGAAGTAACGGCATTGTAGTTGCCGGTCGCAAGGTGGAGATAGCGGCGGATGCCCTCACCCTCACGCCGGACGACCATGGCGACCTTGCAATGGGTCTTCAAACCCACCAACCCGTAAACGACATGCACGCCCGCCTGCTCCAATGCGCGCGCCCAGCCAATATTGGATTCTTCGTCGAAGCGGGCTTTCAACTCCACCAGCACCGCCACTTGCTTGCCGCGTTCGGCGGCTTCGAGCAGGGCTTCGACCACGGGTGCGTTGGAGCCGACCCGATAGACAGTCTGTTTGATCGCCAGCACATGCGGATCCCGCGCGGCGGCAGCAAGAAAATCCACCACCGGCGAAAAGGAATCGTAAGGTTGATGAAGAAGGATATTCTCGGCGCGGATCACATCGAAGATGTTGGTGGTCTCATCGAGGGAACGGAACGGTTTGGGGATGCGCTGACTGTACGGCACGTACTTCAGGTCATGCCGTTCGACGTTGTTATATAACTGCCAGAGGTTCGCCAACCCAAGCGGAGGCGGAAGGGTATAAACATCGTTCTGATTCACTTCGAGATTTTCCACAAGCAGGTCGCGCATTTCATCGGGCATGGAGGGATACACTGCCACCTGCACCACTGACCCAAATTTGCGCTTGCGGATATTCGCCTGCATGGTCTCCAGCAGGTCGTCGGCTTCAAGCTCCTGGATCTCGATATCTGCATCACGCACGATGCGGAACGGGTGGGCGGCAAGGACTTCCAACCCGGGGAAGAGTTCGCCCAGATTCGCCGCGATGACCTGGTCCAGCCAGACGAAGTAATGATGGTAAGGTATCGTCCCGTCTTTGCGCTCACCGCCGGAGGATCTTTTAATTGGAACCAGGCGCGGCAGGGTATCGGGAATCTTAAGGCGGGCAAATTTTTCGTGTCCTTTTTTGTCGCGGATGACGATGGCGAGGTTCAGGCTGAGATTCGAGATATGGGGGAAGGGATGCCCCGGGTCAAGGGCGAGAGGCGTAAGGACGGGGTGGATCATATCCTTGAAATATTTATCAGCCTTTTCCTTTTGGGATTTGCTGAGCTTCGAATAGTCCAGGATATGGATCCCTTCCTTATCCAGCCGGGGAAGGAGCTTCTTTTGAAAACAACGCTGCGCATCCAACATCAATTGCTGAACCGCCTTGCGGATGACGGCAAGTTCCTCGCGCGGGGTGAGACCGTCCTCTGAAAGTTTGGTGACGTTCGCTTCGATCTGTTTGCGGATGCCTGAAACCCGCACCATGAAGAACTCGTCCAAATTGGAGCCGAAGATGGCAAGGAACTTCACGCGCTCAAGCAGGGGGTTTTCTTCATCCAGTACCTCTTCGAGCACTCGGCGCTGGAATTCCAACAGGCTGAGTTCGCGGTTGATATACAGGGAGGGGGAGGAAAGGTCGAAAGAATCGGTCATGGGATTTTTCGGGTCAACCGCCGATTTCGACCAGAATGCCGGGCGTCAGCAACCATTCGATCGTGGCTTTGCGGGTGTGGTGCAGGTCTTCGGCGGCGAGATGGCAGACCCCGCCTTTTTTGAAGGTCATGTCAACCGGCGAGCCATCCGCTGTCAACAGGCTGACCAATGTGGAAAGATACGGCTCATGCCCGACGATGGCAAGGCTGGTCACGGAATATTTTTCATTGATCTCGGCAAAAAGCAATTCCGGATCGCCCATGGGGGTGAGGTTTTCGCTGACAGCAACCTTCTTTTTCATTTTGAACAGGTCTGCCAGGATATTCGCGGTCTGTTCCGCGCGGACGTAGGGACTGGTCAGGATAAAGTCGAATTCGACCCCGAGGGCACGCAGCCCCTTTGCGATGGCACGCATCTTCTTCGCGCCTTTTTCAGTCAACGCGCGCTGACTATCCTCTCCCGTGGCGGATTCTTCCTCGGCAATGGCATGACGGATAAGATACAGGTTCATGGTTGGTCCTTCTCCCAGGGAAATGGTTGGTCTGGCGCGGGACGCCAGAAGACAATGGCTTCACCGCTGTCCTCGATGAAACTCGAAACAGCCGCATTCAGGCGGGACCTAAAATATCGAACGACAACTTCAAAGCCCGGTTCTTCAGCGTAACGTTCGACCTCCGCGAGCTTTTGCAGGGCGATATCCATATCCTGAATGTCGCCCATCTTCGACTGATAATCGTGCATCCGTTTCAGGTGACCTGCAGGATAGGTCGAAATCAGAGGATGAACGACCTCGACCACATAACGGAAGCGTTTGAAAGCAATACGCAATTTATGAATGCCGGGAATGTTCTCCGGGCTCATCACCGTGCGCGCGTCCATCATACGCGCATAGACCTCGTCACCTGCAGAGAGGAGTTGCCGCGCAAGCGTTTCGTCTGGCAAGCCTGCCATCATGTCGCGCGTCTTCCTCATCCGGGTCTCCAGCTTGTCGAAATCCCGTGACCGGATCGCCTTGCGGGCGTGTTTCAATAATTTTTTTTCTTCCGCCTGTAATTGTATCTTGAAAAATTCCAGGTCCGGCAGTTCATGCAGCACTTCTGAAATATCCGCCAGCAAAACCTGCGTGTCGCGCAGGTCGTCGAGGTCGTCGAGCTGGTCCTTGAGTGCCCGCCGTATCTTTTGAATCCGCTTGTGCGACAAGATGGATCTCAGCAAGTCGAGGAAAGCCAGCAGGCGACGGGATGCCACCCTCAGGTCATGCACTGCCTCTTCTGAAAATTCAACACGGCAGAGTTTCAACTCGGCGCGGAATTTACCCCATCGCATATCGAAGGCTTCGAGCAAAATCGTTTTCGCATCCATATCAGGATTCGACCTCCAACTTTACGCCGAAAACATCTTGGAAGAGCGAGCGGCGCTTCTCCAAAGCCCAGGTCTCCAGGCTCAAACTGCCTTTGCCGTCCAGTTGCAGAGTCCATTTATTCCTGCCCTCCCGCATCGAAACGGCATGCACACGCTGGGTATGGCTGACATCCATCGCGTCGGCAAGGCGTAAAAGCACGGAAAGCCGGATCACTGCGGAGCGGTCACGGGAGGAAAGAGCGCGGAAGTTTTCATCCTGCAAAGTCGGCATGGCTTTGCGGTGATAACGCGCCAGGCTTGCCACAATATCCACTTCGCGGCCCGTCAACCCGATCAACGGACTGGCTTTCAAAAGGTATTGGGCATGACGATCATGATCGACCGTATTTACAAAATGCCCAATGTCATGCAGTAACGCCGCAACGCCCAGCAGCAACTTATCGTTCTCTTCCAGGTTGTGCAGCGAATGGGTCTGGTCGAACAGACTGCCTGCAAGATGAGCCACCAGGTTGGAATGTTTTCCGTCGTATTGATACTTCTCTCCCAGAAGCATGGCAGACATCCACACCTGCTCGCGGCGGGCGGGGCGCGGAGACTGGCTCTGGCTTTGGGCAAGGTCGATCAGCAACCCGTCCTTCAAACCGACGTTGGGAATCCTGACCTCGTCGACCCGTGCTTCCTTTACGATCATCTTCAAAACGATGGACGCCGGCAGGATGACATCGGCGCGGTCAGGCTTCATCTTGAATTTGCGCATCCGTTCCTGGACCGTCATCTGACTCAGCGTTCTGGTGAGTTTTTCCAACTCCTCGAACGTGATCGCCGAAGCGCTCTCGCGCTTGAATAGTTTCTTCCGCAAAACACCCATCTCTTCGATATTCCCCCCCGTGCCAATGCAAACATCCAATTTCTTCTTACCGACTTCACGCTCGATCCTGCGCCTCGCGGCTTCGGCATATTCGCGCACCAGTTCATCGAAAGGCAGTTTGGCGGGCTTATTGCTCAATTTCTCAAGCAGGCGCACCGTACCCATGTTGTAACTTTCGGTGGAAAGGATGTTATTGCCCTGCGAGAGGGTCACTTCCACGCTCCCGCCGCCGATATCGATCAGCATGGCGTATTTATTCTTCAAATTAACGGCGTTCGCCACCGCCAGATGAATGAGCCGCGCCTCTTCCTCCCCGCTGATGGTCTCGATCTCGATCCCGGTCGTTCTGGCGATCCGGTCTCGTAAAATATCGCTGTTGTTCGCTTCCCGCATGGCGCTGGTCGCCACCGCGCGGATCCTCTCCACCCCGTGATCATCCGCCACCTTGCGAAAGCGGACGAAGGCATCGAGGGCAAGCTGCGCTGTCTCTTCCTGAATCTGTTTGTGCGAAAAGGCATCCCGTCCCAAACGGACTGGCAGACGCAGGTTTTCCAGCGTTTCCAGTTTCTCGTCGAAACTCACCCTCCCGACGACCATTCGCATGGCGTTCGAACCGACATCAATTGCGGCTATGGTTTGCATGGGCTGCCTTTCGATGAATTATAAAGGGAGTTCCCAATAACAACTTTGACCCGTTGTTAACAACAAGTAAAGAAACTCCGTCGACGGGACCATACAGTTTGCAGCAACATGAGCTGGCTCGGTTTCACCGTCCTCGGGGGCAGGCATCGGACCGGAGATTCGTAACCTTGCATAAGCGTTCACTGGTTGTTAACCAGTTCTTAAGTCCAATATAAACGCATCGGTGTAAGATAGAAGCATGGAAACGTACTTCGCATTTTTCCTGTTCCTCGCTTTGCTGACCGTCTTCTCGGTGGACGCCTCTCGCAAGCGCCGCGAGTTCTTACAGCGACAACCTCGCGCGTAGTTTTTCCAGTCTTCTCCTCCTTCGACCACCCGCCTGAGAGCACAGGCGGGTGGAATCGTTAACAAAACCTACACGGTAACTTCAAATCTCCTTAACAACCCGCTGATAAACTTTGCAGGTATGAAACACATCACCAAGTTTATTTGTCTCAATATGAGTTCAGCACCGGAGAATTGAATGGGATTAGCAGACCTGCACATCCATACCATCTACAGCTACGACGGCACCGCCACCGTCCCCGCTATTTTACGCCGCGCGCGCGAGATCGGTTTGAACGTCATCGCCATCACCGACCATGACGAGATCGCCGGGGCATTGGAAGCGGAAAAAATTGCCTCACACTACGGCATGGAAGTGATTCCCGGCAGCGAGATCACCACCGCCGAAGGCGACCTGCTGGCATTGAACATCCGCGAAAAAGTCCAACCCAAACTTTCACTTATCGAAACGATATTACGTGTAAAAGACCTGGGCGGCATAGCCATTGCAGCGCACCCCAAGGCCGGCGGTTGGGGCATGAAAAGCCTGACCCCAACATCTATTTTGAAGGCGCTCCGTCATCCAATGGCAGGCAATGCGCTGGTCGGTATTGAAGCCTACAATGGCACCGCCATCGACCGCATCAGCAACCACGCCGCGACCCTCTTCGCAAACGGATTAAAGATCGCCCATGTCGGCAACAGCGACGCGCACATCATCGATACCATCGGCTTCGGTGCGACGGAATTTCCCGGCACCAGCGCCGCCGATTTACTCCACGCCTTGCATGAACGCACTACGCGCGTCCGAAAATTGAATGAATGGAGCGCCCTGCGTGTGATGAGCAGTTGGGGGTTGCGCTATCTCGAAAGTTCCTTTGCCCGCCTTGCAATGGCACGGGCATAATCCATTCTTTCTTCTTTCGTCTTTCATCAGTACAATAGGGGAAACGAATCTAAAGAGAAAACAATAATGACCAAAAGAATCCTAGTCACCAACGACGATGGTGTGCTCGCCCCCGGCTTGCTTGCCCTCGCCAAAGAAATGCGAAACCTGGGCGATGTGACCATCCTCGCCCCAGATCGGAACTGGTCCGGCGGCGGTCACGTCAAAACCTTGGACCGTGCCCTGCGCGTGCGCGAGTTCCGCCTCGAAGACGGCTCACAAGCCTTCGCCAGCGACGGCGCCCCCAGTGATTGTGTATCCCTGGCTTTGCTCGGCTACTTCAAGGAAAAATTCGACCTCGTGGTATCCGGCGTCAACATCGGCGCGAACCTCGGGCACGATGTCACCTATTCCGGGACCGTCACCGCCGCAATGGAAGCTGTCATCATGGGCATACCCGGCGTTGCCGTTTCGCTCGAAGTCCCCGAAGCCACGCTGGGACCGATCGATTTTTCCGCATCCACATATGCTGCGCGGGTGGCTGCCCAAAACGTGATGGAACACGGGCTGCCCGAAGACACGCTCCTCAACGTGAACATCCCATTCTTGAAGAAGGAAGATGTCAAAGGCTTCCGCGTCACCCGCCAGGGATTGCGCGTGTATCACAGCCGTCTCGACGAACGTCTCGACCCGCGCAACCGCCCCTATTATTGGATCGGCGGCGATGCCCCCACCGGCGTCCCTGAATCCGGCACTGACGTCGGCGCGTTGGCAGAGGGATATGTCTCCGTCTCGCCATTGCAGCTCGATCTCACAGCCTATCGCGCACTATCTGATGTCAGCACTTGGGAATGGAAATAAGAGCTTAAACCACAAAGTGTTACAAAGGCACACGAAGGTTTCCTTTGTGACACTTTGTATCCTTTGTGGTTTTTATTTTCAAACGCTGGCTTTCAATACTCGACTCTTTTGCAACGGCTGGATTTGATACGCACCACAACATGCGGGGATCAACAGCGTCTCAAATTTATTGAGGACGAACGCCTCACGCTTCGCGTCCGCCGATACCTGGACCTGCCCTTCGATCACGGTCAACCCGTGAAAGGATTCTCCCTTCGTCTCCATACGGACAGTTTTCTCCCCCACCCGAATTTCATCCAACTGAAAATACTGACATTGCGTGAGCGTGGTCACTTCGCCATCTTCCATCTGCGGCGGCTTGACGGGTAGTGACACAGCATTCGAATTCGAAACTGCCACCGCTTTCTCGATGTGCAATTTACGCGTCTCGGTTTCGGGTCTGCCCCAATCGTACACGCGATAGGTGATATCAGAGGTCTGCTGGATTTCGTAGATGAGCATGCCCGGTCCCAGCGCGTGGACTGTCCCTGGGTGCATGAATAGTGTATCGCCCGGAACCACTTTTACTTTTTCCACCAATTCCAGAGTTTTTTCACTTTTACTTTGAATGGCGGCAGTCAACTGCTCGGCAGTGATATTCGGTTTGATGCCTGCGATCAGTTCTGCATTTGGTTCCGTTTCAAGCACATGCCAGGCTTCGGTCTTGCCAAAGAAACCTTCACCTTCCAGCTTTTGTGCCTGCTCATCGTTCGGGTGGACTTGTAACGATAGCCATTGGGCACAATCCAAGATCTTCACTAACACGGGGAAACGATTCCCGGTTTGTGCGACAGCTTTCGAACCGAGCAGGTCCACGCCAAATTCAGAAGAAAGGCCTGAGAGGACGCGCCCGGCATACGGTCCAGACGTGATGCGATTGCCTGCGAAGATGATCCAAGCCTCAGCGGTTGGAACGATATCCGGGCGGAGTCGCGATCCACCCCAAACATAATCCCGATATTCAGGAGCAAGGGAAAGAGGAGTTGTGTCCATGAAACAATTGTAACTATCTTTGCGGTTTTTGATATTGCAGGATTTAACGTGATGTTAACTTGCCCTTCCATTGACCTTAAGCTC
>ERZ761603.3003-NODE-3003-length-11104-cov-44.627659_pt1 | contig 11104 bp, 11 predicted proteins | sample MGYA00511879_ERZ761603 | MGnify/ENA primary metagenome ERZ761603 (study PRJEB28899, sample SAMN02850040) | bioreactor sludge metagenome | biome: EBPR Sludge; feature: EBPR Bioreactor; material: flocular biomat | place: Australia: Thorneside Wastwater Treatment... | reverse complement strand
CCGAAGCGCTGCGTTTTTCAGCCCAGTGGGATGCCGATATTTGCCGCATCGAGATTCTCGATCGTGGGCCAGGCCTCGATGGCGAATCGGCACAGCGACTGGGCGAGGCATTCTTCACCACCAAGGCCGAAACGCGCGGCCTCGGTATCGGCCTGTTTCTCACCAACGCCACTTTCGAGCGCTTCGGTGGCAAGGTCGAACTTTTCAACCGCGATGACCCGCAGGGTGGCGCCTGTACCCGCGTCACCCTGCCGCTGAACCGACTGAAGGCCTGACACCCATGCTTGAACAAACACCGAGACTACCCGACGACGAGCGGTCGACGCTGCTTCTGGTCGACGATGACGACGCTTTTCGACGGGTGCTCGCGCGCGCACTTGATCGTCGGGGCTATGCCGTGACTGTCGCCGCCAACGTTGCAGCGGCCCTCGTCAAGGCACACGCGCAAGCCCCCGAGTATGCCGTCATCGATCTCAAGATGCCGGGGGAATCGGGCCTGGTGCTGGTCGAGAAACTGATGAAACTCGACCCGAACACGCGCGTGCTCATGCTCACCGGTTACGCCAGCATTGCCACCGCGGTCGAAGCGATCAAGCTCGGCGCCATCCATTACCTCGCCAAACCCTGTGATGCCGACGAGGTGGTCGCGGCGCTCAACAAGAGCAGCAGCGGCGACTCGGCGATACCGGTCTCGGATTCGCCATTGTCGATCGACCGCCTCGAATGGGAACACATCCAGCGCGTGCTGACCGAGCATCAGGGTAATATCTCGGCGACCGCCCGCGCCTTGAAGATGCACCGCCGAACGCTGCAGCGCAAGCTCGGCAAACACCCGAGCCGGGAATAGCCGTGACCAATAGCCCCGAGATAGCGCTGGCGCGCATGCGAATCGACAAGTGGCTGTGGGCAGCGCGTTTCTACAAGACGCGCTCGCTTGCGGCCCAGGCGATCGCCGCCGGTCACGTCAAGCTTGATGGCCATACCGTCAAAGCGGCTCGCGAACTTCATGTCGGCGACCGCCTCGATGTGGCGACCAGTGAGGTCCCCTGGACTGTGGTCGTTCGCCGGCTCAACGAACAGCGCCGCCCGGCCATTGAAGCGCAGCAACTTTACGAGGAAACCGCCGAGAGCAGCACGCGGCGTGCGGCGCTCCGGGAAGCAAGACAACTCGCACCGGTTCCCGGCAGCGAACTGCGCGGCCGGCCAACCAAGAAAGCCCGAAGGCAGATCCGCGGCTTCAACGAAGGCTTCTGAGCTTGCCGCCATCGCACCAGCCTCCTGCTTGCTCTCGAAGCGCATGAGAAAGATGTCTGGAGCCGCCGCATGAGCTATCGTCTGCTGGCCGACGGCGTCGTCTTTGTGCACTTCCTGTTCATCGCCTTTGTCGTTGGCGGTGGCTTGCTGGTACTGCTCTGGCCACGGCTGGCCCTGCTGCACATTCCGGCCGCCTGCTGGGGCGCCCTGATCGAATTGAGCGGCTGGATCTGTCCGCTGACACCACTGGAAAACGGCTTTCGTCAGGCGGCCGGCGAAGCCGGTTATCAGCAAAGCTTCATCGAATATTACCTGCTGCCGATCATCTATCCGGCCGGACTGACGCGCGGCCTTCAGTTGGCCATGGCGGCGGCGGTGATCGTCATCAACCTGTTTATCTACGGGTGGCTTATGCATCGACGCCGGCAGGCTCGATCCCGCGCAGAGCAGGCCGGGAACGACCGTGGATTTCCCTAGTAGTTCGTGCCGTCAATAAGATTACAAATGAAATTGATGCATTCTCGTGCAAGGCAAGGCGCAAACCACAGCCATAGCCGTAGCTATGGCGAGGATTTGCAACGCCGCATGGCGCGAGAAGGCGCGATTTTATGTAATTGGTTTGGCGGAACGAACTACTAGCAAAGGCGGCCGACAGCCTGCCGAACATTGAACGGTCCTGACCGGCGCAGAGCAACCGCCAGCTACGGCCGCACCTGCACAGGGTGTCTGCTACTCTGGCTTACGCCTGGCGCGAGGGTGCGCCTGATCGTAGACCGCGGCCAGATGCTGAAAGTCGAGGTGGGTGTACACCTGCGTTGAGGCGATACTGGCGTGGCCCAGCATCTCCTGCACCGCGCGCAGATCGCCAGAGGACTGCAACACGTGCGAGGCGAAAGAATGGCGAAGCATGTGCGGGTGTACCCGTGCCGGCAGCCCCTGCACTAGGCCACGCCGATGCAGCCGCAACTGGATCATGCGCATGCCCAGACGGGTACCGCGCTGGCTGACGAAGAGCGCCGTTTCGTCGGCTGTCGCCAGCCTGCTGCGCTGCCCTGCCCAGAGCGACACCGCTGCCCTGGCCTTGCTCCCCACGGGCACGAGGCGCAGCTTGCTGCGTTTGCCGAGGACGCGCACCTCGCCGGCCAACAGATCCTCCAGACAGGAAAGGTCGAGCGCCGCGAGTTCGGCGAGGCGCAGGCCCGAAGAGTAGAACAGCTCGAACATCGCCTGATCGCGCAACTGCAGCAGGCTTTCGCCTTCGGTTTCCAGCAGGCGGCTGGCTTCATCGGGCGATAGCGCCTTTGGCAGCGCTTTCGGGCTCTTTGGCGGCCGGACGCTGTCTACCGGGTTGCGCGTGACGGTATCATGTTGGCCAAGCCAGCGATAAAAGCCTCGCCAGGCTGAAAGCGTGCGCCCAAGTGAGCGGCCGCCCAGCCCCCGGGCATGCAGCTGGGCAACGAAACGACGGACATGATGCGCCTCGATGGCGGCGAAGCCGCAGTCGCCAGCCAAGTCTCCGATCAGACTGCAGAGCAGTTCGAGGTCGTGCCGATAGCTCCTGACTGTATGCGCCGACAGTCGTCGGTGCTGGGCGAGTTCGTCCAGGTAGGCGTTGACGCGGGTGGTGCGGGCTCCAACAGTCATTGCTCGGTTGTCAGCTCAGCACGCGCGCCAAGGCGGCCGACGCCATTTCCCCGAGACGCTCGAGGTAAATCGTCCCCATTCCGGCGTAAAAGCGCTCGCCATCCTCACTGCCGAGCGCGATCAACCCGATCGTGCCACCACCATGGCGCATTGCAATCAGCCCTTGCGAGCGAACATGGGTCGAAGCCTCACCGAACCACGAAGAGGTCTCGAAGCCGCTCGTCGAACCACAGTAGGGTTGGGTCAGCGTTTCAGCAAATGTCTGCAACTCCTGGCTGACATCGGCAAATTCAGGCAGCTCGTCACTGCCCTCGGGGCGATTCCAGAGACGCACGGCAACGTGCGGCACGGCGAAATCGTCACGGAGGTGGAAATTCAAGGTGTGCAATACCGACTGAAAACTTCTGGTGGCAATCATCGCAACCGCCAGTCGGTGCATCTTTTGGCTGATCGCATCGTTTTCCTCGCCGAACTGCAGCAACTCGCCCATCTTGCCTTCGAGTTGCTTGTTCTTGTCGCGCAGTGCCAGCATCTGCCGTTCAGTGATCGATATCGTTCGACCACCATGCGGATGAGGCACGACCACGTTCGCGATCAGATCCGCGTGCTGCTCGAAAAATCGCGGATTCTCCTGCAGGTAACGCGCTACTTCTTCCGATCTCATAACTCAATCTCTCCCTTGAAGACGGTGACGGCGGGGCCAGTCATCAGAACCGGGCTGCCTGTCCCGTTCCAGGCAATGCTCAGCTCGCCGCCGCGCATGGCAACGCACACCGGCGAATCAACCAGGCCGCGGGCAACCCCGGCCACCACGGCAGCGCAAGCGCCCGTTCCGCAGGCCAGTGTTTCACCCACGCCACGTTCAAACACGCGCAGGCGAATCGTGTGCCGGTCCACGACCTGCATGAAGCCCGCGTTAACCCGCTGCGGAAAGCGCGGATGCGACTCGATCAGCGGCCCCTGGCGGTCGACTGGCGCGGTGTCGACATTGACAACCAGCTGGACGGCGTGCGGATTTCCCATGCCAACAGCGGTGATGGCGATTTCATCGTCAGCGAGCGGGAGCACTTGCAGCAGGTCGTCGGTGGCACTGACAAATGGAATCTGATCCGGGGCGAAAACCGGCAGACCCATGTCGACGGTCACCGCACCATCTTCCTCAAGTCGCGGAACGATCACGCCGCGCAGGGTCTCGACGCGAATCTCGCGCTTGTCCGTCAGACCCTGCTCATGCACGAAGCGGACAAAGCAGCGTGCACCGTTACCACACTGCTCGACCTCGCCGCCATCGGCATTGAAAATCCGATAGCGAAAATCAACGCCGGCCAGCCCGGTCTGCTCCACCAGCAACACCTGGTCGCAGCCGATGCCGAAATGGCGGTCAGCGAGGAAGCGCAGTTGCTCAATTGTCAGTTCGACCGACTGGCGAACACCGTCAAGAACGACAAAGTCGTTGCCCAGTCCGTGCATCTTGACAAATGTCAGTTTCATCGTCATTCAGGATGGTGCAGCCTGCGCAAGCAGTGACCTGGCCATTATAAAGTCGTCCATGAGGAAGCCGTTGCCAATATCGACGCAGACCGATTCGCGTATGGCGAAGCCCTGCTTGCCGTAGGCCGCGATGGCGCGTTCGTTGCGCTTATTGACCGCCAGAATCAGCGTCGGGCAGCCGACCGTCCGGGCGTGGGAAACCACCTGATCGATGAGTCGGGCGCCAATTCCCGATCGCTGCCGGGCCGGGTCGACGTAGAGCTTGTCGAGCTTCATCTCGCCGCCTCCGGTGACCATGCACGACGAAAACCCGGCCAGCTGGCCATCGACACTCGCCTGATCCCACCAGACCTGCGGCATCGTCAGTTCCTCAAGCAGGCGCTGCCGGCTATAACGCTGCTCGAGCATGAAGTCGATCTGCTCCTGGGTGATGATCCCGGGGTAAGTCTGCTGCCAGACCAGGCGTGCGAGCGCGATAACGGACTCGACATCGGCAGGGGCAACAGGTGCGATCAAGACGTCCAATTGGCTGGCTTTGCCAGTCGGGTCTGAGGCGCGTGTCGCTTGACCCGGCGTTCGTCTGCCGCGGCGACGGTTGTTGCCTGATTCACCCCGCTTCACGCGCGGACGATTCGTACGCTGTCGGTGCTGCCGGCACGCGGTCCGGCAGACCCAAAGACGAACGCCACCAGGTCGCCCTCGCGTACGATCCCCGCGGCACGGGCAGCCGCTATGGCCAGTCGCAATTGCTCGTTGGCATTGAGGTTCTCGGGTAGTACGAGCGGCTGCACGCCCCAGACCAGCGAAAGTCCACCAAGCACCTGGGCATTGGCCGAGATACCGGCAATCGGGACCCTGGGTCGGAACGCAGCAACCCGATGCGCCGTTTCACCGCTGCGAGTCGGGCACAGGATCGCGGCCACGCCTAGCTCCTCCGCTGCTTGCACCGCGGCGTGCGCGACCGCCCACGCCACACGGTCGCCATCGGCCCCTGCGGCTTCCGGAACGACACGTTGGCGCGGCCAGGCCTCGGCCGACTCGGCAACTTCGCCCATCATGCGCACGGTTTCGTTCGGAAACAGCCCCACCGCTGTTTCTTCCGACAGCATCAAGGCGTCAGTGCCGTCGAGCACCGCGTTGGCCACGTCGTTGACTTCGGCGCGCGTCGGCAAGGGTGAGCGCGTCATCGACTCAAGCATCTGTGTCGCGGTGATCACCGGCTTTCCGGCCATATTGCAGAAACGGATGATCTCCTTCTGCAGCAGCGGTACGCTTCGCGCCGGCATCTGGATGCCGAGGTCGCCGCGCGCGACCATCACCGCGTCGGCCACGCGGACGATATCGGCGAGGTTGTCGATCGCTGCGGCGGTCTCGATCTTGGGCACCAGCGCCGGCCGCATGCCGCGCTTGGGCAGCATGGCGCGTACGCGCTCGACATCTTCGGCCCGGCGTACGAACGAGAGACCGAGGAAGTCCACCTTCGCGGCAATCGCCATCTCGAGCGCCAGTGCGTCGCGATCGGTAAAGGGCTCGACGTGCGCCTCGGCACGCGGCAGGTGCATGCCCTTGCGCGATCGTAGCGTGCCGCCGCGCACGACTTCGGTGCGCACGTCATTACCGACCGAGGCCAGCACGCGCAGTACGATCGCACCATCGGCGAGGTAGACATCGTCATCGGGGCGTACCCAATGCGCCAGGTCGGTCAAGGTCGTGGCGACGTGATGTGCATCGCCCTTGCCGTGGTCGCTGCCGCTCAGGATGAACTCCTGGCCGCTGACGAGTTCCACCTCGTCGCCTGCCACCAGGCCTGAACGGATTTTCGGACCAGGCAAGTCGACCAGCACGCCGATATTGCGGCCGAGGACCTGCGCCAGCTCGCGCACCCGGCGGACGTTGTTGCTGTGCGTCTCCATGTCGGCATGCGCCGCGTTCAACCGCACGACATCGACGCCGGCTTCCAGCAGCTGGCGCAGTGGCCCGGGTGCAGCGGTGGCGGGGCCAATCGTGGCCACAATCTTCGTTCGGCGCATCACTTGCTCCTCGAATGGGTCGGCATCCAGCCTCGGCTGCCGACCAACAAAAAAGCCACCCCAAGGAGTGGCCTAACTGATTGCTTTCGCTGGTGCCCCCAGTCCGAATCGAACCAACACCTGATGATTACAAATCAAAAGATCGATCACCATTTTCTGTTGATTGCCGTTCACGAAATCGACAGAGGAAACAAAACGCAAGCAAAATCAGGTAGTTCTACGGGAAAAACCGTTGTTTGACGGTGATCCATGTGGCCATGAGCTGGCCACATGGAATTCTGTCTAGCCAAACCCGGAGCCGGAAACACGAACCGCGAACGCTTGACCCCCGACAGAGTCCGCCACTTTACGCCGCCCGAAGGCGCTGGACAAGCCTTAGCTTTCCTATCCGACACCGATGCGCCGCGGCTGGCGGTTCGCGTCACCGCCGGCGCCAGCAAACCGCGAGCGCTACAACCTGCGCTGACTGTGCGGGGGATATTGCGACCTTCTCCAGGCCCAATTCGATGCGAGTCTGCCCGCTGCCCTGATTCCCTTCGACATCGAGAGCAAGGCTCTATGCCGTTTCGGGTGGACGCGATTCCAGCCATTGCCGCGCGCCGGAAGCCGGAGATGGCCCGCAGGCTTGAAGGCTGGCTGAGTGGCGAGCACAGCGCAAGCCTTCGAGGTGCTGCTGGCCCAAGGCTGGCGCCGATTGTCGATGCACTTCATGAATCGTGTAGACCCTGACTGACTGATTTTGCGCGGAGTACACCTGCCCGACTCCCGCCAGACATTCTGATTATCCCGAGAAAACCCCGGCTCTGCCGGGATCGGGCAGCTCGGATAAGGAAAAGAGACTCGCTGGAACACTGGAAACGCATGTATAAACTTGTTGTTGCTCCACTGATCGCCGACCTCGCCAAACTGCGCTTCCCAGCGCTATTTGCCATCACCGCCGTCTTGTTCATCGTGGACTTCTTCATCCCGGACGTCATCCCGTTCATCGATGAAATCATGCTGGGTCTGAGTGTCGCACTCCTGGGGATCTGGAAGAAGCGGAAAGAGCCGGGGCCAGCCGGCGATAACCGCGGTCAATAACTGTTGGCCTCCACTTGACTTCCCTGGCGCGCAGCTTCAGCCGTTGCTCGTCTGGCTGGCCGCTCCAAACCATAAGCAGCCACTGAGTCTTCGTGGTGTGCTGACTGCCACCGACCCTGAGCGGCCATTGATCATCCGAACGCCATACGGCGGCTATCCGGGCCTGACCGATCGCATGGCGAAGTCAGAGGAGCACAACGGACCGACTGGCTTGCCGGCTTTGTCGACATCCCCTCGTCTTGCCACGATAATGCTGACGTCGGTTCGCAGAGCGCTATCGGACTGTGCCGGCACCCGCGCATGCACCGAAGGTTTGAAGACCTGAGGAACGACAAATACAAAAGGTAGGCAGGCCGTGCACCTCGTACCGATCTTCCTGTCCACCGTCAGCGCCGAATTCCACAGCTACCGCGACACCCTGAGCCACTACCTCACGCGCCCCAACGTTTCGGTGGCGGTGCAGGAGGATTTCATCGCTACGGGCACCGAAACCTTAGACATGCTGGACGGCTATATCCGGCAGTGCGATGCCGTCATCCACCTAGTGGGCGACATGACCGGCGCACCCGCACAGGCGCCTTCGCTGTCCGTGATCCGCGATCGTTATCCCGACCTGGGTGAGAAACTGCCGCCCCTGGCGCCCCTCCTGGTACCTGGCGCGTCGGCGCTTTCTTACACGCAGTGGGAAGCGTGGCTCGCCCTGTACCACCGCAAGCCGCTCATCATCACCGTGCCCGAGGAGTGCACGCCGCGGGACGCGCGCTACGAACTCCTCCCGGAACAGCGTGCCGCCCAGCAGGCGCACCTGCAGCGCCTGGCCGAGGTGGAACGGTACCCCATCCACTTCGCCGGCCCCGAGCGCTTGGCTGTGGAAGTGTTTCGTTCCAAGCTATTTGATCTTTTCGTCGCCGCCGGCGTGGCCAAACGGGTCACCCATCTCCCCTATCCCAGCCTCGGCGACCTATTCAGGGGCCGGGGGGAGAGGCTGAAGGCGTTGCACGCCAGCCTCGTCAATGCCCCGGCCAAGGGCGCCGCCGCGGTCGTCGGCAAGGCGTTACATGGTCTCGGTGGGGTGGGCAAAACGCGCCTGGCGGTCGAATACGCCTGGCACCATGCGGACGACTACACGGCGTTGCTGTTCGTCGGCGCCGACAGCCCGGAGGCGCTGCAGCGCAACCTTGCTCGGCTGTGCTCTCCCGCCATCCTCGAACTGCCGGAATGTCAGGGCACGGAAGTCCCTGTCCAGTTCGCTGCGGTCATCCGCTGGCTACAGCGCAATCCTGGCTGGCTGCTGATCCTGGACAACGTCGATAGCGAAGCGGCCGCTCAGGCGGCCGAAGGCCTACTGCCTCAACTGCCCGGTGGCCATATGCTCATCACCAGCCGCTTGAGCAACTGGAGCGGCAGCGTCGAAGCCCTGCCGCTGGACGTGCTGGATACGCCTGCCACAGTGGACTTTCTCCTCGCCCGCACCGACGCCAAGCGGCGCAAGCAGGCAGACGATGCCGAACAAGCCCGTATCCTTGCGGTGGAACTGGACGGCCTTGCCCTGGCGCTGGAACAAGCCAGCGCCTACATCGCCCAGCGCCGCCTCAGCCTGACGGGCTACCTCGCCGAATGGCGCGGCCAGAGCGACAAGGTCCTGGCTTGGTACAACGAGCGCCTGATGCAGTATCCGAAGAGTGTGGCCGTCACCTGGCAGACCTCCGTCGATCAACTCGGCGAGGCGGGCCGGCGGCTACTGCAGCGCCTGGCCTGGCTGGCGCCAGACCCGATTCCGGAATCGTTGCTGGATGTGGCCGTGCCGGGGGCGACGACAGACGACGATGCTGACGCCGCCCTGGCGGAGCTGGAATCCTATTCGCTGGTGGTCCGTGCCGCGGATGCGCCGGTCTTCACCATCCATCGCCTCGTGCAGACGGTGACGCAACGCGTGGCGGATGGCGCGGCGCTTACCGAAGCACTGTGCTGGATAAGTGGGGCCTTCGTCGGCGATCCGTCGGACGTTCGCAACTGGCCAGTGCTCACCCCCCTGCTGCCCCACGTCCGTGCCATCGCCGCCCATGCCGATGAGGCGGGTATTGCCGACCCGACCGCCTTGCTGATGAATCAGACCGGACTATTGCTCCACGGAATGGGGCTCTACACCCAGGCCGAGCCGCTGTATGCGCGCGCGCTGGCGATCTGGGAACAGGCGCTGGGGCCCGAGCACCCCCACGTGGCCACGAGCCTCAACAACCTGGCGAGGCTCTACGACGCCCAGGGGGCTTACGCGAAGGCCGAGCCGCTGTATGCGCGCGCACTCGCGATCTGCGAAAAGGCGCTGGGGCCCGAGCACCCTCACATGGCCACGTGCCTCAACAACCTGGCAGTGCTCTACCACGCCCAAGGGGTTTACGCGAAGGCCGAGCCGCTGTATGCGCGCGCGCTGGCGATCAGGGAAAGGGCGCTGGGGCCCAAGCACCCCGACGTGGCCACGAGCCTCGACAACCTGGCGCTGCTCTACTACGCCCAGGGGGCTTACGCGGAGGCCGAGCCGCTGTGTGCGCGCGCGCTGGCGATATTGGAAAAGGCGCTGGGGCCCGAGCACCCTGACGTGGCCACCTGCCTCAACAACCTGGCGGGGCTCTACCGCGCCCAGGGGAGTTACGCAGAGGTCGAGCCGCTGTATACGCGCGCGCTGGCGATATTGGAAAAGGCGCTGGGGCCCGAGCACCTGGACACGCTTGCGACGCGAAAGGCGATTAACAAGTTGAGCAGTCAGACCACTTCACAAATGCAAGGATCCTCGATCGCGGCTAATGCCCACAATGGCGTGACTCTGACTCGGAATAGGCCGTGTCCGTGTGGATCCGGGAAGCGTTACAAGCAGTGTCATGGCGCCCTAACGTAACGTAGCGAGTACCCTTCGTGATCGCGCCAGTCGAACCCCCCTCTATGCCCTCGAAGCTGGCAAACCTACTATCGCAAGGGATTTGCCTCCTTACGGCGCCACTCCCGGTCGGGAAATGCGATATGCCTTAGGCGTAAGACCGGAGAATGGTCTCGGCCAAATTGCGATCGGCAGGTTGCGGACCACAGCAGTCGCTCAAACGGCTGGATATACGAAGATTCGTACGGCCGCTTCTGGCCGGCTGCCGACCCACACCATCCTAGATCCACTGACTGCTTTCCGGAGCGCAGCGGTCGGTCACCCGAGGACAGTGACATCCCCAGCCAAAGGGCCGCTTACCGCTGGTGGCTTCAGGTCCAGGTCGGCGTTGGAGAAGGGTCGCCACCGACAACGGCGCCCAGTTATCGACTGTTGCCGACAGATCCTCGGCACTCGGCGACGGGGGTTACTGCGTAACAGCGACGTGGTGACCAAGGGGTCCCCCTGTTGCTGGCGACGGTCAGATCGGGATGAGGCAGCGCACTGCCGGCAGAGAGCCAGGCTTTCCTTGTTGGCTTGGATTCGGATTGCTGGCATCTGGCTACGGCTACATGGTGGCTACACAGACCCGAGCATACCTATGACTTGTGGCTGGAATTCGCCAAGTCCTTGATTATCTGGTGCCCCCAGTCGGAATCGAACCAACGCCTGATGATTACAAATCAACTGCACG
>ERZ761603.3002-NODE-3002-length-11105-cov-6.100905_pt1 | contig 11105 bp, 11 predicted proteins | sample MGYA00511879_ERZ761603 | MGnify/ENA primary metagenome ERZ761603 (study PRJEB28899, sample SAMN02850040) | bioreactor sludge metagenome | biome: EBPR Sludge; feature: EBPR Bioreactor; material: flocular biomat | place: Australia: Thorneside Wastwater Treatment... | reverse complement strand
TCGGCGGGCCGCCCCTTTTTCACGAGCGTTACGGCGAGCCGATGATGCGGGCGCGGCACCTGAAGTTCCCGATCGACGAGGCGGCGAGGCAGGAATGGCTGCATTGTTTCAACCGGGTCCTGGAGAGGGCGGAGCGGGACTATGCGTTTCCGGCCGAGCATCTGGACGGGTTCCGGCGCTTTCTCGAGGGTTTTTCCGCGTGGATGGTCAACCGGCGGTCATGAGCAAGGGTCGAACCATGCACACCCGCGTCACGCGATCGCCCCGCGTGGCGGCATCGGTCTTGCGCGCGGGAGGGGTGGTGGCGTTTCCGACCGAGACGGTGTACGGGTTGGGCGCGGATGCGTTGCGGGAGGAGGCGGTGCGGAAGATTTTCCGGGCGAAAGGGCGGCCGGCCGACAATCCGCTGATCGTTCATATCGCGGAACGGGCGTGGATCAACCGGGTGGCCCGGAGGGTGCCGCCTTCGGCCCGGCGGTTGATGGAGGTTTTCTTTCCGGGTCCGTTGACGGTGATCGTGCCCCGTCATGCCGACGTGTCGTTGGCGGTGACGGCTGGACTCGACACGGTTGGCGTGCGCATGCCGGAACACCCGGTGGCGCGGGCCTTTTTGCTGGCCGGCGGGACGCCGGTGGCGGCGCCTTCGGCTAACCGATCCGGTCGGCCGAGTCCGACCACGTGGCGGGCGGTAGCGGATGAGTTGGGAGGCCGGATTCCGTGTATTCTACAAGGCGGGGCGTCGGCGGTCGGTTTGGAATCCACCGTGGTGGACTGCACGGTGTCGCCGCCGGTGATTCTGCGCGAGGGGGCGGTGACGCTGGAGATGTTGCGCCGGGTGGTGCCGCGGGTGCGCCGATCGCGGGGCCACCAAAGCGGAGCGGCGCGCAGTCCGGGGATGAAATACAAGCACTACGCGCCGACGGCCCGGGTGGTGCTGGTGGATGGACCCGGCGATGTGCCGGCGGAGGGGCGGTTGGTTTCCGCGTGGATCGGGCTTACAGCGTGGACGGTTGGGCGGAAGCCGGTCCTGGCAGCGACATGCCGGGGAGTTCCGGCATATGCGCGAGCGCTGTTTCATTTTTTCCGCGTTTGCGAGCGCCGCGGCGTGAAGACGATTTATTGCCAGCGCGTTCCCCGGGTTGGTTTGGGGCGGGCGTTAATGGATCGACTTGAGCGGGCGGCACACGATCACCCCACTGCTTCATGAGATGCAGGTACAATTCGCGGCTGACCCAGGCATCGGTGGCGGCATAGACGATTTGCGAGCGGCTCAAATTCGCCTTCGCCCAATTCGAGCGCTGTTCCTTTTTGGAAATGCGGAAGCCCAGCAACAAACCGGCGAGCGTGCGAAGGCCGGTCTGTTTGAGATCGAACGCCTTGGCCAGATGACCGATTTCAATAAAATTGCGCGGGGTGAATTTCCAGCAATCGTTCAGTTGTTTGATGTCGTCGGACAATGCCACGCCGGCTTTGATGATGGCGGGATTCTCCAGGATCTCACGCAACGCGCCCAGACCGCCGAGCGCCTGAAACTGGAACACGAACACTTCCGAGCTGGTGGCGAGCTGGAGCAGGGCGGGAGGATAACTAACGCCTCGCTCGAACGAAGGCCGGGTTTCCGTATCAAAACCAAGAATGGATTCGCGAGCGAGGATCTTCACGCAATGATCCACCTGGTCGCGGTCGTTGATCAGCCGTATCGGTCCGTCGTAAGACCTTATCGGCAATTTGTTTAATTCATCCTTGGTGATGACGGCAGACACTCGGGCGTCGTTCTGCTCTTCCGGTGCCGGGTCGTTTGTCTTGGCCATGATCATGTCGTTTGGACTGCGTTGCTGTCGTTCTGTTGAGATAAACGTTCGACTCGTTTCCCGAGCCTCCGCAACGACTCAAGATTCAACAGATTTTCACCCCATGACGGACATTGGTCAAGTCGGGTCCTTCGGCGGTGATAAAATAGTCTTAACGCATTTACTGTAAACAAATAACGCTAAATTCTGTCCCGGCGGGGCGGTCCGGTTCGCGCAGAAAATCCCGCCGTCCAAGAAGGTGTGAGGCGGGAAATATATTTGCAACCAGTTGGCTTGTAGTTGTTTAGTCGCCGCGCTTCCCGGCCGCGATGGCGTCGAGCAGCCGTTTGCCATCGAGGCTGGCGATAAAGGGGATCAGGTCATCGCGGGTCTGGATGACGTAATCTGTTAGCTGTTTGCGCACGACGGCCTGCAGGTCTTCGACTTTCCACGGTTTGGCGATGTAGTGATTCAGGCCGGCTTCATTGACGGCGCGGATGGTATCTTCCTGGCCGGCCTGTCCGGTGATAAGCACTTTCCGGGTGGGGGCGTAGCGGGGATCTTTCTGGAGCTCGACGAGGAAATCCACGCCGCGGGTGCCGGGCAGCAGGTGATCGCACAGGATAAGGCCGACCTCGTCCTGTTCCTTATCGCACTCCTGCAGGACCAGCCTGGCATCCGCTACATCTTCGGCGGCCTCAATGCGCATCAGCGGTTTGAACGGGGTGAGATCGCGCAGCACGGCGGCGCGCACTTCAGCTTCATCTTCCACGCACAGGATCACGATTCGGTTCATGGTGAGGGCTCCTCGCTCTGGGTCATCATACGGTTTGCTGGGGAAATGGGAAGCGTAACGCGGAATTCGGTGCGGCCGGGCCGGGAGTTGACATCGATCGTTCCGCCGTGGCGGGCGATGATGTTGCGGGTGATGGACAGGCCGAGCCCCAGTCCGAACTCCACCCGGCCTTGGCGGGTGGTGAAGCGCAGGCTGAAAATTTTCTCGAGGTTTTCCGGCGGAATGCCGGGCCCGTTGTCGATCACGCTGACCGCGATGGCGTGGGGAGGCGCCGGCGCGGTGACGACCGTGATCTGTCCGCGGTTCTGCATGGCGTCGAGCGCATTGGCGATGAGATTGGTCCAGACCTGGTTGAGCTCGCCGGCATGCCCGTGGATTGGCGGCACATCGCCGTATTGGCGTTCCACCGTGACATCCCGCAAGCGGTTGGAGAACAGCCGCAACGTATCCTCCAGGCCTTCGTGGATGTTGACCTCGCGGCCATCGGCCTGGTCGGCCCGGGTGTAGGCGCGCAGGCTTTTCACCAGTTCGGAAATACGTTCGGCGCAGCGGTCGATGTTGCGCAGCGCGCCGCCCAGTTGGTGGTAGCGCTCCAGTTTGGCCAGTTTTTCCTCCGGCGAGCCCGTCAGTTCACCGGCAAGGTTGCGGTAGGTGTCGGGTTGGTGGATGCCGATGGCCACGAGGCGCTCGGCGAGCGTTTCGTCACCCAGTTCGGTGGCCAGCAACTTGCGGAACTCGCGTTGCTCGCGGGTGGAGAAGGGCTTGCCCTGCATGGTGCGGGACAGCATTTCGCGGAACACCCGGCCGTCGGGCAGTTCGGCCGCCAGCGCTATCAGGTCCTCGCGCACGTACTCGGCGGCCCGGTCGATGGCCGCCACCGGATTGTTCAACTCATGGGCGACGCCGGCGGCGAGCTGGCCGAGGGTGGCCATCTTCTCGGATTCCACCAGCAGCGCCTGCGCCTGTTGCAGTTCCTTGAGGGTGCGGGCAAGCATGTCGCGCTCATCCTCGATGCGGCTGTTCAGTCCGAGCACCTCGGTTTGCAGCTCGACCAGACGCTTGTTGCGGCGGCCCATCGAGCGCAGCAGCACGGTGATGAACGCCTCCATCAGTTGCGGATTGCGTTGCAGGGCATTGTCGAGGTCGCCGAAGCTGATTTTCAGCACCTTGGACGGCGTGAGGGTGCGGCAGTCGAAAAACGAACGGCTGTGGCGGGTGAGGGCGAGCAGACCGATGATCTTGCCGACGGTCTGCGAATGGAACACCACTTCGCGTCCATCGATTTCCTGGTACAGCGAGACCTTGCCTTCGATCAGGATGTAGATGCCGTCGAGCGGATCGTTCTGCCGGAACAGCACGGTGCCCTCGGGCAGGTCGAGGCGGGGCGGATGATCGAGCTCGATGTCGAGCTGTTCGATCATGCGCTGTTCGACCTCCGCGTCGGGTGCGTGGAAGCCGCCGAGAAACGACCTGCGCACGTCATCCATCATTTGTCGAGCACTCCGAGCCAGTTCCAATAGGGCTGGGACAGGAAGATGAACAGGATGGCGCCGAATGCGCCGAAGATGATGCCGGTGATGGCCATGTCCTTGGTCTTCACCGCGCCGGTGGCATAAGCGATCGCGTTTGGCGGCGTGCTGATGGGCAAGGCCATGGCGATGGAGGAGCCGTTGGCGATGAAAATGGCGATGGCCACCGCCCCGAGCGAGGCATTGCCGCTGGTGGAGAGCGAGGTGGCCAGGCTCATGCCGATCGGCACCAGGAGGTTGGCGGTGGCGCTGTGCGAGATGACCGTGCCGAGCAACAACGCGGCCATGAACATGCCGGCGGCGATCGCGCTCGACCCCATCGCTTCCCAGTTCACCAGTCCGATCAACCAGGTGTCGACGCCGCTTTTCCCGATGCCGTCGCCCATGGCGATGCCGCCCGCGACCAGCCACAACACGCTCCATTGCATCGAGTGGAATTCCTTGTCGGTGATCAGCCGGGTCGACAACATCACCACCACCGGCAGGAATCCGACAATATTCGAGGAGATGCCGTGCAACGGCTCGGTAAACCACAGCAGAATCGTCGCGGCGGCGGTGATATAAAACAGCACGGCCTTCGGCGAGGTGTCGAATTGCGTGTCGAGTTCGATGTCGATTTTCGTGTCGCGCGACATGAAGAGCCGGTCGAGCACGAACCAGGCGAAAGCGAGGATCACCAGCATGAACGGCATCACCATCAGCATCCAATCGATGAAGCTGATGGAAACGCCGGTCTTCGCCGCCAAGGCGCCGAGCGCGATGGCATTGGGCGGCGTGCCCACCGGGGTGCCCATGCCGCCGATGTTGGCGGCCGTCGGGATCGCCAACACGAGCGCGATGCGCGAACGGTCCTCGACGGGCAGGCGGGCGATGATCGGCAAGACCACCGCGATCATGGTGGCGGTGGTGGCGGTGTTGCTCATGAACATCGAGAAGATGCCGGTGATCATCATCAGGCCGAGCAGGATACGCGAGGGATTGTTGCCGAACGGCCTGATCAGCACCTTGACCAGGTTCTTGTCGAGCTTGTACTTGGCGGCGCCGTCGGCGAGGAAAAAGCCGCCGAGAAACAGCATCAGCACCGGATTGGACAACGAGTTGAAGAACACCGTGAATTTCGGCGCGGTGAATCCCTCGGGCAACGGCAGCATCGCCTTGTCGCTGACCATCAGGATCTGCAGGAGGATGATCAGGGCGGCGGTGGCGTGCAAGGGGATGGCCTCGGTGATCCATAAGGCAATCGCCATCAGGAACACCGCGAGCACCCGGTGGCCGGTGACCGACAGGTTCTCAAACTGGAAGATGAACGGGATGCTGAAGAGCAGCGCGGCCGCCAATAAACCGATCAGTTTCACCGGGGTCATGCCCGCGTTCTTTTTACCTGCACTCATGAATGAAAACTCCTTCCATTGTGGACGGACGATCGGATCACATCGCCGTATCAAATCCGCGGCATCATCGCATGTTTCGACAAACTGGCAACCGTGGAACCTCCCGATTCGCGATTAAGGGATTCCATTAATCCCGACTTCAGAAGTTGGAACCACGGATGGACACGGATGCACACGGATTTACAGCATGTTGCCGCGGAACCGACCAAGCATGGATTAACCCGAAAGCCGAAATTGAAGAACCGCGGATTTCGCAGATAACGCCGATGGTGAGGAGGTTGTCCTCTTAAGGTCATCAGAATTTCGCGAAGTTATTGTTCGAACGAATAGGAACACAACGTAGTGCCATCCGCGTACATCCGCGCAATTCGCGGTTCCAACATCTGAAGTCAGGATTAATCCTCGCCTGGAGCGGGCTGAATGATCAGTAACATCCCGTATCTGTGTGCATCCGTGTCCATCTGTGGTTTCGATCCCACTTTTTTCAATAACGCACGGACGCAGACAGGTCGACGTGCCTTTTGGATTTCCCGGTTTAATACCGGTCGCGGCGGCGGCTGCGTTCGCGTCGTTCGGCGGCCAGCATCAAGGCCTGCGGTTGGTGGACGGGGTAGGGAATGGCGTTGCTGGTTTCGCGGGCTTCCATTTGCCCCGGAGCGTTTTCCTCGCCGGCGGCGATGTGTTGGTCAAGGCGCATGGTTTCCTCGTCCAGGTAATCGTGGCGCGGATCGGCGGGATGCACCAGGGGAGGTCCAAGCCGGCGCCGGAGCCGCTCGGGCGCGTCTTCTCCCTCCTGCACATGCCGGTAGATGGCGGCGAGATCCTCCCGGCGCCGCGCGGTGAGGCGGCCCGCCCGCGGTAGGGCCGTCAACGGAGCGGCGGATACGACCCGGCTGTTCCACACGCATGCGACCGTCAATGCCGGCGCGGAGAGGCCGGTGGACCATTCGCCCCACCAGGCCGGGGTGGCGAACCGGCCGAACGGCACGATCAACCAACGGCTGCGGCCATGCGGCGCGAGCACGGCGACATAGACCGGCCCCCACACGGTTCCGGCGGGCGGCAGAATCACGATATCGCCCGGTTCGATTTCCCGCGCCGGGCGATCATAACGGAGCGTACCGGCCGGTGGCTTCACGGCGGCTTGCCCTCGGCCCGCGGCCGGTTCGTCCGGCGATTCCTCCCGCAGGCGTTTCTCCAAGTCCCATTCGGCCAGCCATTCGGCCAGCCGGGTCCGGTCGGACCGGCGCCGCGGCACAATCGTATACGATGGCGTGTTCATATCTACCCAAGGAAGCGAGGGGTGAATTTTTCCAGCACTATTTTTTCTTCAAGCAGATCCTGCAATGTTGACAGGCATAAACGCGCGAAAAAATATTGCACGGTGGTCCCGTCTTTTCGGAAAAGCGACCCGGCGGCGTGTTGCAACGATTCCAGCACGGCATGCACGTCCTTGTAGTGGATGCTTTTGGTCGCCTTGGTCCATCGAGCAAGCCGGCGGTCATCCAGCGACATGCCGCGCCGGCGCGCCCATAACACGAGGCATTGGCGGCGGGAGAGCCCGGGAAGCAGGTTCGCGACTTCGCGGCGGGCCAGCTCCTCCCACTCCCGCCACGCAACCTCGTCCGCCACGTCCACCCGGTCCGGCAGCAAGTCCTCCAGCGTATGACCGGCTTCACCATCTCGCCGCTCCGGTTGCTGCAACGACACCATGAACGACGCGGCGTGTTCGTGCCGCAAATACCGGCGCGTCGCATCGCGGATCAACAAGCTGGCCCCCGACTCCAGAAAGGCCGGAGCCTCTTCGCCCGCCCCCTCCGCCCGGGCAAACAACCAATCCTTGTACCGCTTGCCCGAACGCGTCTTGCCGAGCTGGGCGTGCGATTCGAGCAAATGCCAGGCATCCGGAATATCGGCCAGCCGTCGGCCGTCCGCCACCCCGCCCGATGACCGGGTGTAGCGGTTGAGATAACCAAGAAAGCGGCGGCGCCCGAAATCCCGGAGTTCCGCGGCGACGGCCGGCGGACACAACGCCGCCGCGCACCGGTCCTGCCATGTGCGCCAAGCCGCCTCCGAAGTGGTCGCGGGAAACTTTTTCATGGGGTGTCGAAAATTATTTTCAGTTTTAACTCGTTGTCGTGCTGCATGATGCGAAATCGATCAAAAAAAGTTCGGGAAAAATCGGACCTTCGCTTCCTTGTCATCTTGGAATCATGAACGAGCGCGTGCTCACACATAACAGCAAGAAGAACAAACCTGAAAGGAGAAAATCATGAGTTCCATGAACCACGTGTTTCTGATGGGGAATCTGACCCGCGATCCGGCGACCCGGACCACGCCGGGTGGAATGGCGGTGGCCGAACTTGGCCTGGCCGTTTCCGACAACTACAAGGGGAAGGATGGTGAACTGGTCAAGCAAACCTGTTTTGCCGATGTGGTGGTCTGGGGCAAACAGGCCGAACATTGCACCGAGTACCTGAAGAAGGGCTCGTCGGTGATGGTCGAGGGCAAGCTCCAATACGACAGTTGGCAGACGGAGAAGGGGGAGAAACGTTCGCGGTTGCGGGTGAAGGCGAACCGCGTGCAATTCCTCGGGCGTCCCGGCAAGACCGGCGAGGCGGAAGAAACCACCACCATCGAACCGGGGTTTTAACATGGAAACGTCCATAAACGAGCCGGTGCAAACGGAGACCGATTTCAAGGGCCGCTCCATCAGCTTTTATCATCCGAACAGCCGGGGCACCGGCAGTGCCTTGCGGCTGGAGCCTCGGATCAATCGCGATGACCGCGACCGTTACAATTGTTTCTTCCTCGAAATGGCGCCGCAGAAAAGCGCCCCGAAACGCGAGGGGGGAACGCTGGTGCCGGCGACCTTCGACTGGGGCGGCAAGATCACCGTGAAGATGAATTTCAACGACATCGCGGAAATGCTCACCGTGCTCGAAGGCCGGGCCGCGCAGGTCGGCGGGGAACGGCAGGGTCTCTACCATGCCCACGGCAATGGCAATACGCTGATCACGTTCCAGCGGCAAAAGGAAGGCGCCGGATACTTCTTCGCGCTGTCCGGCAAACGTGGACCGGACCAGCCGCCGCGCAAGGTGGCGATCAGTTTGAGCGAAGTCGAAGCCACCGGACTGCGTTGCCTGCTGCAGACCGGTCTGTTCTTCGTGACCTTCTCGTCGCTGATGCGGGGGAGGGATTAGTTGCTGTTCCACCGTTCGTCCGGCGGCGGCGCCAGGGTGTCTTCGATGTCCTGTCGCTGCTGCCGGCGGCGGCTTTCCTCCCGTTTGGTCCGGAAGAAATCCTGCATCAACTCCTTGCACTCCGCCTCCAGCACGCCGGTGATGCATTCGACCCGGTGATTGAGGGTGTCGCTCTGCAGGATGTTGAATTTGGAAATCGCGCCGCCGCGCAACGGATCGCTCATGCCCCAGACCACGACCGGGATGCGGGCCAGCACGATCGCACCCGCGCACATCGGGCAGGGCTCCTTGGTGACATACAGCACCGTGTCGTTGAGTCGCCAGTCGCCCAGCGCGGAAGCGGCCTGGGTGATGGCGATCATCTCCGCGTGCGCGGTGGGGTCGTGCAGCAACTCGACCTGGTTCCAGGCCTGGGCGATCAACCGGTCGCCTTGCACGATCACCGCGCCGACCGGAACTTCATCCGCCGCCGCGGCCTTGCGGGCCAGCATCAAGGCTTTGCGCATGAACCAGCGGTGCGGGTGGAATAGGTCGCTCCCGCCTTCGTTCTGGGCTTCGGAATCGTTCATCGCGGCGCATCATGCGGCAAAATCCGCCGGGTATCAAATGGATTGACAAAGAGGGGTCCCGGAATAGATTGCCACCATGCCTCGAATACCCGATTGGATCCGTCTGAAATGGAAAGTGGACAGCGATTTCGCCAAGGTGCATGACCTGGTCGGCGGGCTGGGCCTGCACACCGTCTGCCAGAGCGCGAAGTGCCCGAACATCCACGAATGCTGGGGCGCCGGGACCGCCACGATCATGTTGTTGGGCAATCTCTGTACCCGTCATTGCAAATTCTGCTCGGTGCCCCACGGCCGCCCGAAGGCGATCGACCTCGACGAGCCGCGCCGGGTGGCCGAGGCCGCCCGCGGCATGAAACTGCGTCACATCGTCCTGACCAGCGTGAACCGCGATGACCAGCCCGATGGCGGCGCGGCGATTTTCGCCGAGACCATCGAACGCCTGCGGGCCGACCAGCCGCAGTTGAAGATCGAGGTGCTGACGCCGGATTTCGAAGGCAACACCGCCGCGCTGGAAACTGTCTTCAAGGCTTGGCCGGACGTGTATAGCCACAATATCGAGACGGTATCGCGGCTACAGGCCGTGATCCGCCCGCAGGCGTCCTACGGCCGTTCGCTGGCCGTGCTGCGCGCCGGCGCGGAGTGGCGCCCGAAGATGGCGATCAAGAGCGGCATCATGCTGGGCATGGGCGAGACCGACGAGGAAGTCGAACAGGCGATGCGCGACCTGTACGAAGCCGGCTGCCGCATCCTGACGCTAGGCCAGTACCTGCAACCGACCCGCCACAACCGGCCGGTCGAACGCTATGTCATGCCGCGCGAATTTGATGCCTTCGCCGCCACCGCCAAAAAAATCGGCTTCGCCGGCGTCGCGTCCGGCCCGATGGTGCGTTCGTCCTATAAAGCGGAAGAGCTGTTGCAGGAGGCGCTGAATCAGGATCCCGAACTGGTAGCGGCGCGTTGCGTTACAGCGTGAGGCGTCATGAAGCAACCGGAGACCACCGGACCTTCCTTTTGTGTGATCATCCCGGCCTACAACGAGGCCGCCGGTATCGCCGACATCGTAGCGCGCACGCGGGTCCATGCGCCGGTCGTGGTCGTGGTGGATGACGGATCAACCGACGACACCGGTCAGCTCGCCGAACAGCAGGGCGCCGTCGTGATACGCCATCCGCGCAACCTCGGCAAGGGCGCCTCGCTGATCTCCGGATTCGCTTACGCCCGTGAACATGGCTATGAGCTGGTGATTACCTTGGATGCCGACGGCCAACACGATCCCGCCGATGTGCCGCGGTTCGTCGACACCTATCGCCGCACGAACATCCCGGTACTGATCGGCAATCGCTTATGGAACCCCGGTTCCATGTCCCTCCTCCGACGCGCGACCAACCGCGCCATGACCCGGCTGCTGTGCCGCCTCATGAAGGGGTATCTGCCCGATACCCAGTGCGGCTTTCGTTTGTATCGCACGGAAATCCTGCCGTTCGCCCAGACCGATTCCCAGCGGTTCGCCATGGAATCGGAAATTCTGTTGCAACTGGCCTGGCGCGGTTTCCGGTTCGACTCGGTGCGCATCACCAGCCAATACCACGGCCAACGCAGCCGCATCCATCCGCTGATCGATGCCACCCGGTTTTTTCTCATGCTGCTGCACGTGCACCACGAACGCCAGGCCCGCCGCGCCCGTTGAAGCCAGCTCCGCCCCCGAGCCGGACAAAACGTGCCCGCGCAAGCGCGAGGGACATAGAAACGGAGCGCCGCGGCTTCCCGCGCCGTCGTCGCGCGACCGGCATTGCCGACCGGCGGGTTGTCTATTATGATGCCCCGCCA
>ERZ761603.2999-NODE-2999-length-11111-cov-7.208665_pt1 | contig 11111 bp, 11 predicted proteins | sample MGYA00511879_ERZ761603 | MGnify/ENA primary metagenome ERZ761603 (study PRJEB28899, sample SAMN02850040) | bioreactor sludge metagenome | biome: EBPR Sludge; feature: EBPR Bioreactor; material: flocular biomat | place: Australia: Thorneside Wastwater Treatment... | reverse complement strand
GGCGGGGCGGACCTCTTTTCAGCCACCGCGTAAGAATCGGACCTCGCCGCGCCATACCAACCCGAAAGGATTCACGCCATGCATGTTCCCATCATCTTGTTTTGCTTCTTGAATATCGCCGCCACCGCGGCCACCCAACCCGCCTACTTGGTGGCCACCGACCAGATCTCCAGCAATCGTCCGGAACGGATCGCCCTGGCCGCGATCGAACGGGAACAGGAAATCACGTCATGGCGACCGCTGAACCCCGAAGAACGCGCCGCCTATCGCCCCGTGCCGCTTCCCGATTCCTCCCGCACATCGTCCCGGACAACGACGGGATCCGTTCGCTCGCTCACCCACACCCGGGCAACCGGCCTGACCGTCACCAACGCGGAGCCGCCCGCGCTGCTGACCCAGGCCCTCTTTTCATCCGCCGGATCGACCGAACCCGGCCAGGTCTCGCCCGCGCCCAGCGGCCCCGAGCCGTTGTCCTTCGGCTCGCTCACCAAAGTGACCGGCCCCAGCAACACCGACATGCGCGTGGCCTGCAAGATTTTCGTGACCTATCCCAACGGCAATCAGTACGTGGGATCCGGGATGTTGATCGACCCCTATCACGTCATCACCTGCTCCCACATGGTATACAACTCGTCCCGGGGCGGGCTCGTCACATCGATCCGCGTCGTACCTGCCTACGAAAACGGCGCCACGCCGTACGGCGACGCGAATTATCGGCAGGTCCATTACTGGACCGCCTGGGAAGACGATTTCGGTTATGACCTGGCGGTGATCGACCTCGACCGTCCCCTCATCGCGGTTGGGTGGAACGGTTATGGCTCCCACACCGAAACCTCGTTCTATACCGGCAACACGTTTCGCAATCCCGGCTATCCGGCCGCCACGCCATACGACGGGGAGTGGATGTACCGCTGGCAAGGCACCATGAACACGGTAAAGTCGCGCACGCTTATCACCTCGCCGCACGGCTATGGCGGGCAAAGCGGCAGCGGATGCTACAAGCTGGACAACCGCACGGTGTACGCCATCCACGTCGCCGCCAACGAAAGCGCCAACCAAGCCACCTTCAAACGCATCATCTCGTCCGATTTCTCGCTCATCAAGGACTGGCTGGAGGAGGACCGCGCCGCCACGTTCGACCTCATCGCCGGATACACGACCGCTCTCGACACCCAGGTCGTCGCCGGCGCCTCCATCAGCGGCTTCAAATACCGCCTGCTGAACTATGGAAAGACCACATTCTCCGGCACGGTCAATATCGACGTGTATCTGTCGGACAATCCCTTTATCACCCAGTCCGACATCCTGCTGGACTCCCGCACGGTCAGCACCACCCTGGGCGAGGTAGATCGCCTGCTGATCAACGCCAACGACTTGTATGTTCCTTCGACCACGAAGCCCGGCTCGTATTATCTCGGCGTGCGCATCCGCAATTCCGACGCCGACACCTCCAACAATGCATCGTCCTACCAGGATGCCTGGCCGATCCGCGTGCGCCCGGCCGTCCCGTACAACGATGTCTTCGCCCGCGCCCGTTACCTGTTCGGCTCGGGCAGCATTACCGGCCTGCATACCGAAACGGCTGGAACCGAAGTCGGCGAACCGAATCACGGCGGGAACAGTCCCGCGCACAGCATCTGGTTCGCCTATGTCCCCTCCCGGTCCGGCCACCTCGGCCTGAACACGCACACAAGCAACTACGATACCGTGCTGGCCGTCTACACCGGCGCCACCCTGACCGCGTTGACCCGCGTGGCCGGTAATGACGACAACGACGGGCGCCGATCCAGCCGCATCAACGACATCGATGTGAAGCGAAACACCACCTACTGGATCGCCATCGACTCCTACCGTACAACGGACTTCGGACTCGCCGCCCTGACCTGGACCTTCACGCCGAACATCGTCGGCAACGATGCCCTTTCGAATGCAACCGCCCTCGCCCTGGCCTCCGGCACGGTGCGCACCAACAACAGCGACGCGACGACGGAAGCAACCGAGCCCTGGTCCGGACAGCAAACTGTCTGGTACCGCTTTACGCCGGCGCAGGACATCGGCATCTCCCTGTCCACCGAGGGCAGCGGCTTCAACACGACACTGGCGTTGTTCGAAGGCGCCGATTTCGCCTGGCTTCGCCGGGTGGCCTACAACGACAACGCCCGCGACGAAGTGATGCATAGCGCCCTTTCCAATCTGCTGTTGCGGGCCGGGCGCACCTACGTGGTGGCGGTGGGATCGGTCTATGATGACGGCGGCGATGTGGTGCTGTCGTGGATCACGCATCCGTATCGTTCGCCGGACTTTTTCGTCAACGCCCGCACCCTGACCGGCGGTTATGCGGATCACGAGGATTCGCTCGAAGGCTTCACCGCCGAGTCCGGCGAACCGGCCCATGCCGGGCAGGCCGCGCATGGTTCCTACTGGTATCGCTACACCGCGCCCACCAACGGCATCCTGCGCGTTTGGGTGCACTCCGAGTTCTTCAGTCCGCGCGTTGCGGTATATGACGGTAACTCGGCGGGCAACCTGACCGTGCTGCCATCCCGCTCCGAGTACGGCTCGTATGGGGACGCCTGGACATCCCATTACGTCCAGGTCGTGGATATCGGCATGCGGCCGGGACAATCCGGCCTGATCGCCGTCGACACCCGCGACGGCCGCACCGGTCCGTTCTACATCAGCGTCGATTTCACCCCGGTCAGCGACCGGTACAGCGATTGGATGTTCGGCTACCTCGATCCCTCGGCTGACGACGATGCCGACGGCATCAGCAACGAAGGCGAGTGGCTGGCCGGAACGGATCCGTGGAATCCCGGAAGCCACATCAGCATCGATCTCGATCCCCGTTCCATGCAACTGACGGCGACGCCCACGCTCCCCAACCGCCGCTATATGATCGAACACCGCGCGTCGCCGGATGCCGCGCCCGTGGTGATCCGTTCGTGGGGTCCGGGCGAAACGCCGGACACCTCGGCGATCAACCTCGGCGAACTCGGGCCGCACGGCCTGCTCTCGATCCGCGTCACGGCTGAATAGGTGTCAGCCCGTCCCCGGACGCGCGCATAAGAAACGTTCCCGGCACGGCTATACCCAGCCATAACAGGAGAATGCCACATGAAACGGTATCAAGAACAAGCGCAACGCATGAACCAAACCGCAATGGAATACCTCGTCGTCCAGGCCGCCGTGATCATCACGATCGCGATCCACTGGATCCAAAGCCTCGGTTGAGAAGTAGCGCCGCCATTCGGTTTGCCATGACGCGATCGACCACCGCTCTCCGCGAACGCGACTGCTGGAACGCCCGACCCACCCTCATCCACGGCGCTGAAGGCGCCGAACTGGACAGCCCGGCACCTTGTGCCGGGGTTCCTGAACAGGAACAGGCAAGGGAGCCCGCGAAGCCACGACCGCCCGACCGGGCTCGTCAGCCTTTCTTTCCCTTGTCCTCGAAGGGAATCTCCAGCGCCCCGGCGACGTTCGATACCTCCTGGGCAACCTGGTTCAGGATGTCGACATTTCCGCCAAGCGGGGCATGGAGCGCATAGGCGTGGCCGTCCCGATGCACGACCACCAGCTTGCCGCCCTTGGCGTTCCATCGGATCGCCGTAATTTCTTCGCGGGGTATCCGGTCCCCGTTCCAGTACAACGCGCGCCGCGTAGCCCCGAGATCAAACACCACCTCGCCGGTCTTGGTGTTGTTGAACATCTGCCGGTACGCCATGATTTCGTCCGGCTCCACCACCGCCTCCGGCCGGCTCCGGCGCGCCCGCCGGTGCAGGAACCAGCCCGCGCCGGCCAGCGGAATCCATGTGCCAAACAGCGCCAGGGAAAACCCCACTGGCCCCAACGCCGCCGCCAGCGATGGCGCCACGTGGAGTTCGCCGGCGATATATGTGTCGACAGGCACGCCGGAATCCAGATAGTTCCCGTTCATACCCATCAGCGCCAACCGGAGCGGATACGTTCCGGTTGCAACGTTGCGGTCGCAGGCAAACGTGACGTCGTAATGGAATGATGCGCCATCGGCGGTGTAACGGGTATTACCCAAGCGCCACGACACCGAGCCGGCCTTGCCGGTGATCTGTTGCCGCACGATGGAAATACCCTGCGGAAGTTTCCATTCCGCACCCGCTGCCAGCGCCTTTGCATCGACATCGTTGAGCGGTGTGTACTTGTCATCATCGCCCTGGTAGTAGGAAAACGAGCCGCTGAAATGCGCTTCTCCGCCCGGCGTCAGGATCCGCAAACGCCACGGCGCCTTTTCCGGCGTGCTGATGTAGGCAAACATGGCCACCAGGGCGGCGATACCGGCGACGACATACAAGCACGTTCCGGCCTTTTGCTTCCTTTGCTGGGCTGGATTCGGGGGCTGAAGATAAGGACCCTCCGGCCTTGGCCCCGGCGGCGGCTCGGCTTCCGGTTCGGGCGCGGGTTCCGGTTCGGGTTGGGCCTCGGGTTCGGGGATGACGCCGTTATGGGTGTCACCGGCCGCGGGCGGACGCAGACGGGCCAGGGCATCGCCGGCGTTGGCGTGTCCGGCTTGTGCGGCCCGTTCCATCCAGACGATTGCTTCGGCGAGATCGACCGGCACGCCCCACCCGTTCTCGTGGGCGAGGCCGAAGTTGAACATTGCGTTCACCTCGCCCAGGCTGGCCGACGCGCCGAAACATTTCGCCGCGCGGGCCTGGTCCTGCGGCACGCCGTCGCCGTTCAGGAACATGATGCCCAGGTTGTTCATGGCGGAGGCATGCCCCAATTCGGCCGCCCGCGCGTAATACATGCCCGCCTGCGCGGTATTCGCCTCCACGCCATCGCCCGCGGCATACGCCAGGCCCAGCTGAAACCAACCATCCGCATCGCCAGCTTCGCCCTGGCGAAGCCACTGCTCGCGCTCCTGCTCGTTCATGATGTGACCTCCTTGTGGTCGCGCTGATTCATACTCCGTCGCACCGGTGGTGTCACTCGATTTCGCGCGGCCATGCGGAGCGGGGCGCGGAAAAAACCGGAACCCGTTCTCACGTCCGCGCCATTCGCCGGCTGCGGTTTGGTCGTCGTCCCGTTCATCATCCGGGCGAGACGGAGCTTGCCCCTCCGGCAGGACGGGTGCGTTTTTGTTCTCGCGTACCGTTAGTGGCAAGGCATGCGGGCCGTCCTCGGACAAGTGCCGTGGACGGTCGCGATCAAGCGGCCAGGAACGCGAGCCGCAGATCCGACGAGAGGAACTGCATGCGCACCTTGCCCCCGTGGACACGGCGCAGGATGCCCGATCCCGGACGGAAGAACGACGCGACCAGCGGGATCAGCTCGCCGTCCGCGGGTTCTTCGATGCGCAGGATCCAATCCACCCCGGGCCGGGTGATCTTGCCGGCCGAACGACGCCGCCCGACAACGCCGATTTCCGCGGGATTCCCCTGGTATTCGACGCGCCAGTACAACGCATTGGTGCCGGAGTGACTGATCGGATGCAGGTCGAGTTCGTTCTCCAGCCAGGCCAGGAACGCCCGCTCGAACGCATCGGCCGCCGGATCGGGATCACGCACCGGCCGGTCGATGGTGATGCCGCCGCCGCAGGTCAACGTCTGGTTGCCGCGCGGGCCCAACGCCTCCTCCCGGCTGTCCCGTGACGCCGGCGGCTCGGTCTCGCGCATCGCGTCCAGGAATTCCCGCCGCGTGTCGCGCAGGATGTGCAGGAGGCGCACGAACACCCGGCCGAACGCCTCGCGTTCCGGCAGCAGCATCTCGGCCACGACACTGACGTGGTCGCCGAACAGTTTCACCTTCGCGACCTTGTACTCGTGGGTCAGGCGGGTGGCCAGTCGCTGCACGGTTTCCCGCTGGCGCTCGGACTCGATCGTCCAGATGCCGGGCAGGATGATGCAGTGGTACATCAGGTCGTTCGTTTCGGGCCGGATGTAGAAGAACAGGCTCTCGAACTTGAACACGACATCGCCATCGGCATCGATCGTGGGACGAAACCCCTCCGCCACCAGGCATTCCGAGTAAAATTGTTGAAGCTCCTCTTTCATGACTACCCTCACACAGGCGGCGACTGTCCGCCCTTTCATCGAACGCGCAAACCATGACCCCAGATCAAAACGGAGCGGCCTGTCCGCAACCAGAACAACAGAATAGAACTAAAGAAAACGAAGATGCCAAACCACGGATGATCATGAAGGGACACGTGCTTTGAATTGCTCCTTGTCCGTGTTCATCTGTGTTCATCCGTGGTCGGCTTCGTTCGGGCGGGCGCTTACGCCTCGCCGGCCTTCACCCACACTTCCTTGTAATGGCCGGGTTTGTAGGCCTTCACCCAGTGGCCGTCCCAGCACTCCATCACGTACGACGGCTCCACCCAGACCACTTTCTTCACGTACAGCGGGCGGATCGTGCACACGGAAACCGTCACCGGCGCCACCGCGGTAAACGCCGCATCCGACGCCACCACGACCGTCGAGCCCGCGAACGTGCTCACCACCAGCGTCTCGCGCGTCTCCGCCCGGGCCGCACCCGCCGCCAACACCGCAACCACCGCCAACATAGCCCATTTCATCGTTTTCATACTCAATCCCTTTCGTGTTATGCCTCATCGGCTTCTGACGGGGTATTGCCGGGAGGAGGAGGGATCTTACGCGGTCGATGGAAAGTGCCGTGAAATCGAGGTTGTAGTGGCATGTATGTACTCCACCGGATTGATAACCCACTTGTTTAACCACGGATGAACACGAATGAACACAGATGGAAAACTGCTGGTTGTCCGCGTTCATCCGTGGTTATCCATCTTCGTTTCGTTTTATTCAATTTCCGGCATGGAGATGCGGCCAGGCCGCGCCGACAACGAACCGGCTCAACTCGTTCCCTTGGCTTCCGCGATCGCGCGTCGCACGGCTCCCGGGGCCTTGATGTTGAATGCTTCGCCGTTGTCCATGGTCACCTTGCTGATCGTGCCGAGGGCCAGGACGGAGAATTCCTCTTCCACGGCGGCGATGCGGCGGACGGGCAGGACCATCATGGTGGCGTCGAAGTGTTCGGCCGTGCCATGGAAGAACTCCGAGGTGTACGGGAAGTCCTTGAAGCGCGACTGCAGCAGCAGCGCGTCCGGGGTCCGGTAGATCCGCGCGGTGATGCCCTGCGAGTCCGGCTTCCGGATGACGGTTCCCTTGCCCGCCAGCGTTCCCTTCGTGTCCAGCGACAACTCGGATTTGCTCTGCTCGCGGCGTTTGTCCTTCGCGACAAACGCTCGCACCGCGAGCACCAGCATCAGAATCGCCACCCCCCCGCGACCACGGATTGCCATGGGCCAGACCCTCGATCAGGTCCGTAATGGCCAGTGGTTGAAGCGTCAGGTTCTGCATGTTCACATCGATCCTTTATCCCGCCGGACCCAGCAAAGTGATCCCCCTGCCGCGGATTACTCCTTCATCTTGCCGGCAAAGGTCGATACACCATGTTCCAAGGCGGCGAGCGCCCGGTTGAATACATGCCGGAATTGTTCCGGTTCGGCGACAAACAACTCAGCGCAGCTCGTCACGCTATCGCCCACGATAAAGGTCTTAGCCACCTTGCTGGTCCGATTCGCAACCTCCGCCGCGACAAGAACGCGCATGCGCTCGTTTTCGTCCTCTATCTTCCAGTAGCTCGGAAAGATGAGGCGGAAGTATTCAAGATCTGTTTCGTTTACGATGATGTAATAGCTGCGGCCTTCCTTCTTAAAGTGAACATCGCCATCGCCATCAATTTCCGGGCGGAATCCTTCCTCGACCAGATAATCCATATACATCTGTTGCAGCGATTCCTTGTTATGGGAACCCGCGCCGGTCGCCTGCGCCATCGCATTCGAACCTCCGGCCAACACACCAACCACTACCGCCGCGCACAGGCACATGACATGATTCCAACGTGATTTCATTTTGCTTCCTTTTTTTTCCGCCTTGATCGTTTCTTCCATTCGACATCGGTGTGGCCGGGGGGCCATGCGGCCATCGTTCGCGGCAACTATCTCTTTCCGAGGCTGTCGGCATCCAGCGCGAGCCTGGCGGCCATCGTCACAAGTTCCTCTTTTCCAGCCCGTCGCCTGGTCGTCATGTCCTTGAGCGACCGGGCGGTCTCCGTCAGCAGTTCATCGGCCGCGCCTTCCATCAGTCCGTTGCCGGGCCCGCGCAGGGCCATGACGGCGAGCGGATCGGCGGTTTGGCCGGCCCGCAGGCGTTGCTCCGTCTCCACCAGGCGCGTGAGGTACGCGTGATAGAACCATTCGCCGGGGGCAGGGGCGGTGGCCAGCGACCAGGCCTCATCGCCGCCGGCTCCGGCGGCGCGGCGGTTGGCGGCGGTGGAAACAAACGAACGCGAACGTTCAAGGATGCCGTCGGCCAGCTTGAACGACGAGGCGCCCAGGTCGGCCAGTTCGCCCATGTTGCGGGTGGCCACCATGCCGGCGGTGCGATACGCCATCAGTTCCTTCTGCGCGGGCGATCCGCCGGGCTGTTCCGCGATCTTGCCCATGCCATAGGCCGCCATTTGAAGCTCGGGGATTTCCCGAATCTCATCGACCACAACCTCGGGTACTTGTTTGGCACAGCCGGCAAGATGCAACGCCGCGATCATCGTGCCCACAACAGCCCCGCTATTCCCGAAAAACGTGCTTATACGCCAGCCGCGCCGGCCGTTGGTCGGGAAAGGCTTCATCGTGTGATGCCCTCAACGCGACTTCCGGCTCGAAAGTCGAGGCTGCCATTAACCTCAACGCCTGACGCCTTGTTTCCGGAGATGCGTTTGATGGTGATTTCCCGGCGCTCGCCATCCTGTTCAACCACGACGTTGTCTCCCTCTTTGACTTCACCAGGCCGATCAAGCGCCAAAACAACGTAGCCCCAATCGCGATTGACCGACTCGACCACCCCAAGCGGACGACCAGACGGTTCAATCCGCGGAGCAACAACCTCCGCGGCCATGGTTGCGGGCGGAATGTCCGGAGCAGGAACCACGGACAGCCCGCGGTTGTTGGAGAAGTAAAAATCACCGATCAACGAAGTCGATTCCCAGGGCGTTTGTCGACCATCACTGGCGGCATCGACATCACGACGGGTACGTTTGAACACTTGTTCGATATCGACATCCGCCGTCAGCATGTGCCTGGCCAGTGCGGCGGAGTAAGGACTGTTCACCCCATCGCCATCCATCGCCACCGAACCCGGAGCGGTGGAATAGGCGATGATGACGCCTTTCGGCGCATCCATTTGGGCCAAACCGCTGTTTGCCGAACGAAACGAACGGGCAAACGGATTGTCGCGGCACGAATCAAGAATGACGATACTGACCGGTGGGCCGGCCAGCGCAAGTTCATCCAGTATTTTACCGACATCGTAAGCCTCGTATTTGACGTCGGTATCTTTTTGTATTTTTGCCTGAACCGGAATCAGGTAGTTGTGACCATTGATTTGAACGGCATGGCCAGCGTAATAAAAGAGCGCGACATCCGCGCCGGACAATTTCTGGCTGTAGTCCCTGACGGCGTCCTCCATTTCCCGAAGGCTTGCGTTCTTGGCCAGCGTCACTTCGAAGCCGAGGTGTTGCAGGGTTTGAGACATCAACATCGCGTCGTTGACGGGATTACGGAGAGGTCCGGACGAATAGGCGGAATTGCCGATAATCAACGCCTTTCTGCCTTCGGCGTAACCATCATGCGACACGACGGCGCAAACCAGCATGCATGACCGGGAAATGATGGAGACAATTCTTTTGTTCATGGCGGGCTGCTTAAGCGATTGAAATTCGCGACGTCATTCATCTTGCCGAATTGATATACGCATTCAAATCATAGGTGCCGCCGGGAGCCGGCTGCATTCCAAGCACAACGAATGCGGCGGCCAATCTCTTGTTCAATTGACTGATGTCACTCGCCGAAAGTCCTTTTGGCAAGCTACGAAGGCCGGGATACACAAGCTTGTCATGCATCTTCTTGATGAAGGCTGGATACTCTTCCGCAGGTGTGCCCTTGTAAACGGGAAGACCGGCGGTTTGCCATCGATCATCAGGCCATACGACCCCGCCTGCCGGCGGCCCTTTCCGAACGATTCTAAATGTAACCTGCTCGTAACGCTCCGCCTCCGGCAGCGGCACCCCATTCCTTGAGGTGATCTGATGGCTGTCGCATATGATGATACAGTCGCCAAATGAAAACCACTGCGTTTCCTTCACACTCAAACCTGGCGAGTACCGGGAAAGTTGAATCTGATGCGGGTCCCGAATTTCGTAATGTTCCTTCACAAGCGCCAACGCGATGTCCAGCGGTATGAGGTCCTGCTCGATTTCGCTGACAAAAGATTCGGACGACTTCACCGAGGTCGTCGTTGTGCAGCTGGTGTGGAACAGGATGAACAGAGCAAGTGGTAATCCTGCCCGCGCGAGCGATGACGAAATCTGGTTCATGACGTCTACTTCAACCCCATAATATATTGGTTTAAATCATACGTGCCGCCAGGCGCCGGATGCGCCCCAAGCACGACAAGCGCGGCGGCAAGGCGGCTATTGATGTTCGCGACTTCCTTGGGTGTGGCTGCGGCCATCATCGGTACTCGACCCGGCACGTCATACCCAAACATGATGCGAGTCGTTTCATGCACGTTGGGTTCGAACATGCTTGGATGATGTGACATCGTTTGCCATACTCCGCCACGGGCATCCAGGTTGTCTATTCCGCCTTTTTTGTAGATATTCACAACCTCACCAAGCCACCCATAAACGACCACGCAGTTTGTAATTGCAAACCAACGGCTTTGGGTCGCCTCTGCGCCGGATCCGCTTCTTTTGAATAACGAGAGCAAGATCGCATGGCCATCTTGAATCTCAAAGTGCTGTCGGACAAACGCTAGTGCGGCATCACGGGGAATCAACTCGCGTTCGATCTCGGAAACATAACCTGCCGATGAAGGCACCGAAGAAACGCCGTTATTCACGCAACCATGCAGAGCAACAATCGAGAAAAGAGCCGTTATGGAGCGCAACACCCCTGCCGTGCTGAATTTAACCATGTGGTGTTAATTCCTTTTCGCCGATGATTTACCCAGCATAAAAATCCCGCCGAGCACCAGGACGCCGCCGGCGCCCAGCAG
>ERZ761603.2992-NODE-2992-length-11134-cov-11.871017_pt1 | contig 11134 bp, 12 predicted proteins | sample MGYA00511879_ERZ761603 | MGnify/ENA primary metagenome ERZ761603 (study PRJEB28899, sample SAMN02850040) | bioreactor sludge metagenome | biome: EBPR Sludge; feature: EBPR Bioreactor; material: flocular biomat | place: Australia: Thorneside Wastwater Treatment... | reverse complement strand
GGAAGGTGCGGCCGATGGCCATCACCTCGCCGACCGACTTCATCTGCGTCGTCAGTCGCGAGTCGGCCTCGGGAAATTTCTCGAACGCGAAACGCGGCACCTTGGTGACGACGTAGTCGATCGCTGGTTCGAACGACGCTGGCGTCTTGCCGCCGGTGATCTCGTTCGCCAGTTCGTCGAGGGTGTAGCCGACCGCCAGCTTGGCGGCGACCTTGGCGATCGGAAAACCGGTCGCCTTCGAGGCCAGCGCCGACGAGCGCGAGACGCGCGGGTTCATCTCGATGACGACCATCCGTCCGTCGCGCGGCGAGATCGCGAACTGCACGTTGGAGCCGCCGGTATCGACGCCGATCTCGCGCAGGACGGCGATCGCGGCGTCGCGCATGAGCTGGTATTCCTTGTCGGTCAGCGTCTGCGCCGGGGCGACGGTGATCGAATCGCCGGTATGAACGCCCATCGGGTCGAGGTTTTCGATCGCACAGACGATGATGCAGTTATCCTGGCGGTCGCGCACCACCTCCATTTCGAACTCTTTCCAGCCGATCAGCGATTCCTCGATCAGCAGCTCGCGGGTTGGGCTCGCCTCCAGGCCACGCCTGCAGATGTCGACGAATTCCTCGTGGTTGTAAGCGATGCCGCCGCCCGAACCGCCCATCGTAAACGACGGCCGGATAATCGCCGGATAGCCGATCATCGCTTGCACCTGCAAGGCTTCCTCGAGCGAGTGGGCGAGCGCCGAACGCGCCGACGCCAGGCCGATCGCGGTCATCGCCGCCTTGAACTTCTCGCGGTCTTCGGCCTTGTCGATCGCCTGTCGGCTGGCGCCGATCATTTCGACGCCGTAACGTTCGAGCACACCATGCCGGGCGAGATCGAGCGCGCAGTTGAGGGCGGTCTGACCGCCCATCGTCGGCAGCAGCGCATCCGGGCGCTCGTGGTCGATGATCTTCTCCAGCACCTTCCACGTGATGGGCTCGATATAGGTGACGTCGGCCATTTCCGGGTCGGTCATGATCGTCGCCGGATTCGAGTTGACGAGAATCACCCGGTAGCCCTCCTCGGCGAGCGCCTTGCACGCCTGTGCTCCCGAGTAATCGAATTCGCACGCCTGACCGATGACAATCGGGCCGGCACCGATGATCAGGATGCTCCTGAGGTCCGCGCGCTTAGGCATGCTGCACCTTCGTTTCGTGCATGATGCGCGCAAAGCGCCGGAACAGGTAGGCGATGTCGTGCGGGCCGGGACTGGCCTCCGGGTGACCCTGGAACGAGAAAGCCGGCACATCGGTGCGGGCAATCCCCTGCAGCGAGCCGTCGAAGAGCGAAACGTGCGTTGCCTGGACGTTGTCGGGCAGGCTCTCGCTATCCACCGCAAAGCCGTGATTCTGACTGGTAATGAGTACCTGTCCGGTGTGCAGGTCCTTGACCGGATGGTTGGCGCCGTGATGACCGAATTTCATTTTCATCGTCTTCGCTCCCGACGCCAGCGCCAGCAGCTGATGGCCGAGGCAGATGCCGAAAATGGGTACCCCGACCGCGAGCAGCTCACGAATGGCTTTGATCGCATAAGCGCAGGGCTCGGGGTCGCCGGGGCCGTTGGACAGGAAGACGCCGTCGGGGCGATGCCTGAGCACTTCGCTGGCGCTGGTCTGCGCCGGGACGACGGTGATCCGGCTGCCGTGTGCTGCGAGCAGGCGCAGGATGTTGTGCTTGACGCCGAAATCGTAGGCGACGACGTGCGAGCTTGCCGGCGGTGGCTGGCTGTAGCCTTGCAGGCTCCATGGCCCGGCGGTCCACTCGTAGGGGGTGCCGACGCTGACGACCTTGGCCAGATCCATCCCGCTCAATCCCGGGAAAGCGCGTGCTTCGGCGATCGCCTGGGCTGCGTCGACCTCAACCGCCATGATGCAACCTGCCTGAGCCCCTTTCTCGCGCAGAAGGCGGGTGAGCTGGCGCGTATCGATGCCGGCAATGGCGACGATGCCGTGCTTCTGCAGATAGCCGCCGAGCGTGTCCTGCGCCCGCCAGTTCTCGGCGCGCGGCGGCAGATCGCGAATCACCAGGCCAGCCGCATGATTGCGGCCTGACTCGAAGTCGTCGGCGTTGCAGCCGACGTTGCCGATGTGGGGGTAGGTCAGCGTAACGATCTGGCGGCAATACGAGGGGTCGGTCAGGATCTCCTGATAGCCGGTCATCGCGGTATTGAACACGACCTCACCACTCGTGCTGCCAGCGCTGCCGATCGAATCACCGTGGAAGATGGTGCCGTCGGCGAGGGCGAGAATCGCGGGCGAATGAACAGGTAGCAGGGACACGCAGGACTCCTGTGAAAGTGGCTGAGGTGCGCGCCGCGGATCCGGACACCAGACACAGAAAAGCGGGACGGGCTCGCAGCCCTCCCGCTCGGATACTCGCAAGCCGCCGGATTATACCGAAGCGCACCCCGGAGTGGGCAAGTTGATCCCCGGGTGCGGGCGCGACGGGCGGCTAGCGGCCTGGCTCACCGCGCCCAAACCGTTCAGCTCGTGTAGCCTCTCGCAAATAAGCATACATTCCACGAGCCCCGGCCTGAATGGTAAACGGCTCCAGTTTCTGGCGATGGAACATCCGGAGCAGGCATGGCTAATTAAGAGACACCCCACTGGCGAAGTAACAATTGGAAAACGCGTCGCTCAACGCAAGCCGAGCACGTCCTGCATATCGAACAGGCCGTTCGTTCGACCGACCAGAAAGCGCGCAGCGCGCAGGCCACCGAGGGCATAAGGCAGGCGGCTGCTCGCCTTGTGCGCAATCTCGACGCGTTCGCCGAGGCCGCAGAACATGACCTGGTGATCACCGACGATGTCGCCGCCGCGGATGGTCGAGAAGCCTATCGTCGACGCGGCGCGTTCGCCGGTAAGCCCCTCGCGCCCGTAGATCGCGCATTCCCGGAGGTCGCGAGCGAGCGCCTGGGCCACCACCTCGCCCATGCGCAAGGCCGTTCCCGAGGGGGCATCCACCTTGTGCCGGTGGTGCGCCTCGACGATCTCGACGTCGTAGCCCTGGTTGAGGATGCGGGCGGCGACGTCGAGCAGCCGGAACACCGCATTGACGCCGACGCTCATGTTCGGCGCGAAAACGATGGGGATCTCCTGCGCCGCGCTGCTGATTGCCTGCTTGCCGTCGGCCGTGAAACCGGTGGTGCCGATGACCATCGCGATCCGCTGACGGCGGCAGGCGTCAAGGTGACGCAGGGTGCCTTGCGGACGAGTGAAGTCGATCAGGCAAGTCGACTCGGCGATGGCTGCTTCGAGGTCGCTGCTGACGATGACACCGCAAGGCGTACCGACCAGTTCGCCGGCGTCCTTGCCGACGACGGACGAGCCCGGCTGGTCGAGCGCTGCCACCAGGGTAGCCTCGGCGTCGTGCAGCGTGGCTTCGATCAGCATCCTGCCCATCCGTCCGCCGGCGCCCGCAATCGCAATTCGCATGCGCTTTCCTTTCAGAGACCTATGCTGTTCAGCATCTTGCGGAAGAAGCCCGGCTCATCGGCGGCCGGCATCGGCGCGCTGCCGTCCGTCGGCAGCGCGCTGAGATTCATCTCGCGTTTGCGGGATTCCGGTGGCTTCGCCCCATCGTCCAGCGTTGCCGCGGTGACGTCACCGGCGACGCGGACCAGCTTGCCGTCAGCGTCAAAAAAGACCGAAAAACGCCGCGATTCGACCTCTCCGCTCCGCCCTTTCCGCAGCCAGAAGAAGTAATCCCAACGATTGGCGTGAAACATGTCGGTCAGTACCGGCGTGCCGAGGATGAAACGCACCTGGTCCTGCGACAGCCCTGGTCGTAGCTGGGAAACCATCTCCTGGGTCAGGACGTTGCCTTGTTGTACGTCGATTCGGTATTCCGTGACCAGACGCGGCACCGACGAGCAGGCGGCGAGCGTGCAGATCGCGATCAACGTGCCGGCGGGTCTGGAGAGGATCATCTGTGGTCAGGCAGTGAAGACTAAATGCGAAGCGTGCGCGCTCAGGAGTCGCCGGTCCGCGCCGGCCAGGAATCCATGGCGCCGCGGCCCGACCAGCGAAGGTATATCATAACTGAAAATCTTCCCTCCCTTGGCAGGCGATAAGGATCCCGATGAGCAGTTCCGAAGACCTCAAGAGCATGGGGTTGAAAGCGACCCTCCCGCGGCTCAAGATTCTTGCCCTGTTCGAGAAAAGCGAGGTTCGCCACCTGACGGCGGAGGACGTCTACCGGTTGCTCCTGGCCGAAAGTCTCGACGTCGGTCTGGCCACCGTCTACCGCGTGTTGACGCAGTTCGAACAGGCCGGTCTGCTCGAGCGCCATTACTTCGAATCCGGCAAGGCGGTGTTCGAACTCAGCGCCGGCCAACACCATGATCACCTGGTCTGCATCGAATGCGGCCGGGTCGAGGAGTTCTACGACGCCGAGATCGAGCGGCGGCAGACGAGGATCGCGAAGGAGCGCGGCTTCGTCGTCCGCGAGCACGCGCTCTACCTCTATGCGGAGTGCACCAAGGAGGATTGCGCGTACCGTGGCAGCTCACTGCGGCCCGCCGGCGAGCGTCAACGGACGCCGTCCGCGGGTTGACGCGGTGCCGCTGTCAGCGGACCGGGCCCGAGCGTTTGACGAATAGCTCGGGATCGACCATCGCGCCGTTGAGAATCACGCTCCAGTGCAGGTGTGGTCCGCTGGCCCGACCGGTCATTCCCGAACTGCCGAGTCGCTGTCCCTTGCTGACGCTGGTGCCGGCTTCTACAGCAAAGTCGTCGAGATGGCAGTACATGCTGATCAGACCATTGCCGTGGTCGACGAAGACCGTCTTGCCATTGAAGAAATAGTCGCCGACCGCAAGGACGATCCCGTGCGTATTGGATCTCACCGCCGAGCCTCGGGGCACGGCGATGTCGAAACCGGCATGCGGTGAGCGCGGCTCGCCGTTGAAGAAACGGCGGACGCCGAAGCGTCCGGTCAAGCGCCCGTGGGCCGGTAACACGAAGTCGGTGTCGGTATCGCTGCTGTCGCGCCAATGCTGCTTGAGCTGCCGGATAACGGTCAGCTCGCCTTCGACGCGCGCGAGGTCGCGCGGCGAAAGCTCGACCTTGCTGGTGTCCTTGAGGGTGATCCGCTGTTCGGGGTAGGTCTTGTGGGCGACCGAGAAGTCGATCTGACGCGAATCGCCTGTGCCTTCGATGCGCAGTGCGTAGCTTCCGGGAAGCGTGTCGAGCGCCAGGCCGACGACGGCGACCCACTCGCTGCCGTCGGCGGCGACGAGAACCTGTTGTTCGCCAAGCCAGGCGCGAGGTCGCTGGCCCTCACCGGTCACCCGCGCTCCGAGCGGAACCAGGGCCACGCCACCGGGGACGCTGGCTGCTCGCGGCAGTCCGGCAAACGCTGGCGCGGACGCCAACACGCCGACGAGCAGCAGGTTCGTACACCAGATCACGAGCACGGATCGGCGGCTCGCGATGCCCGTGATCACAGCGACGCTGTGCTGAAGGTGTCGCACTGGCTGAGGTCGCCACTGTCCATGCCGCGTCTGAACCAGCGCACGCGTTGCTCGGACGAGCCATGGGTGAACGACTCCGGCACTACCTGGCCGCGCGCTTGGCGTTGCAGGCGATCGTCGCCGATCGCGGCGGCGGCTCTCAGCGCCTCTTCTGCCTCACCCGGTTCGAGCATCCGGCGCATGCTGTCGGCGTAGTGGCCCCAGACGCCGGCAAAACAGTCGGCCTGCAGTTCGAGGCGTACCGAAAGCGCATTGGCCGCCGCCTGACTGCCGCTGCGCTGCTGCGCGGCACGCACCTTGTCGGAGATCCCAAGCAGGTGCTGCACGTGATGCCCGACCTCGTGGGCGATGACGTAGGCCTGGGCGAAGTCGCCGGGCGCGTGAAAGCGTTCGCGCAGATCGTGATAGAAGGCGAGGTCGATATAGATCTTTTCGTCTCCCGGGCAGTAGAAAGGGCCCGTCGCCGAGCGCCCGGTGCCGCAGGCGGTCGGTGTGACGCCGGAAAAGAGGACCAGCTTCGGTTCCCGGTAGCGGTGCCCGGCAGCGCGAAAAATGTCGTGCCAGGCGGCTTCGGTGCTGCCGAGTACCTTGGCGACAAAGCTCGCCATGTCGTCGTTGGCGGGCGGTCGCGGGGCCGGGCGGCTGGTCTGGGGTACGGAGGGGGTATTGGCCACGAAATTGAGAATCGTCGTCGGGTCGACGCCAAGAAAATAGCCGGCGACGAGCGCGATCAGCAGCGTTCCGACGCCGATGCTGCTGCGTCCGAAGCCGCCGCCGCCGCGACGATCCTCGACGTTCAGGCTTTCGTTCTGATCATCAAGACGCATGTTTTGTGCTCCAGGGGGGGCTGCAGGCATTAGCCGCATCAACAAAATGTACCAACGCGCCCATTTTCGTGGATAATCCGCGCACATTTTACAAGAAGCGGCCGCGAGGCTCTTGCCAGGGAAGGAGGCGTATGGAAACGTTGTACTATCTCACTGTAGCCACTGTCGTGATTGTGCTCTTCTTTGACTACACGAACGGCTTTCACGACGCCGCGAACATCGTCGCCACGGTGATCGCCTCGCGGGCGATGACGCCGGTGCAGGCGGTGGTCGTCGTCGGCGTGTTTGAATTCCTGGGGCCACTGCTCGGCGGCACTGCGGTTGCCAACACGATCGGCAAGTTCGTGGACCTGTCAACGCTCGACAAGCAGGCGGCGCTGCTGATTCTGTTCTGCGGCCTGCTCGGTGCGATCGTCTGGAACCTCGCCACCTGGTGGTTGGGCATTCCTTCCTCATCGTCGCACGCGCTCGTGGGTGGTCTGGTGGGTGCGGTGGTTGCGGCGGCGGGTTCGCAGTACGTGATCTGGGGCTGGGCGCCACTGATGCAGGACGGCAAACTGGTCGGCGTGATGAAAGTCATAGTCTCGCTTTTTGCCTCGCCGCTGCTCGGTTTCTGGGTGGGCTTCCTGATCCACCGTCTCGGGCGGCGCTTGCTCGCTGGCGCGAGACCGACAGCGAACCAGACGCTGCGCAAAATGCAGTTCGTCACCGCCGCTGGCCTTGCCTTCTCGCACGGCGCCAACGACGCACAGAAGAGCATGGGCATGCTGACGCTGGCGCTGGTCCTCGGTGGCTTCCTTCCCAAGTTCGAGGTGCCATTCTGGGTGATGCTGGCGTGCGCGATTGCGATTACGCTCGGCATTCTTTCCGGCGGCTGGCGCATCGTGCGCACGCTGGGTTTCGCCATCTACCGCGTGCGCCCGCTGCACGCCTTTGATTCGCAGGCGACTTCGGCGATCCTGATCTTGTCGGCTTCGTATCTCGGGGCTCCGGTTTCGACGACGCACGTCGTCGCAACGTCGATCATGGGCATCGGCTACTCCGAGCGCCCACGAGCCGTGCGCTGGAAGAAGGCAAAAGAAATCGGCAAGACCTGGTTGTATACGATCCCCGCTTCGGCCCTGACTGCCATTGTGATTTACGCCGTTGCCAAAGTCATTGTTGGTTAAACCACCTGAGGAGAGGAACCATGAGCGATAACCAAACCCAAGCCAACACGCCGATCTTCCGCCGGCTCTACGAACGCGTCTTCCCGACCGTTGCCGACTTCTTCGGCATGCTCGCCGAGCAAAGCGCGAATGCCGCCGAAACGACACGCCTGCTGGTCGAATTCATGGAGACCGGTGACGTCCTCGTCAGTCAGAAGGTGCGCGCCGACGAGCACGAAGCCGACCGCGTCAAAGCGAGCAACCTTGGCGTCCTCAGCGAAGCGTTCTCGACTCCGATCGACCGTGAGGATATTCACCTGGCGATCATGACGCTGGACGACATCGTCAACTACTGCAAGTCGACGGTGGTGGAAATGGACGTGCTGGGACTCAAACCCGACAAGTCGAGTCTGGAAATGGCCGTGCATTTGCGCGACGGGGCTGAAGCTTTGGCCAGAGGCTTCGCGCGGCTGCAGACCGATCCTGCCGGCGCCGGAGGCGATGCCGCCGCGGCGCGCAAGGCCGAGCGCACCGTCGAGAAGGCATATCGGCGGGCGATCGCGGAGTTGTTCCAGGGTGACGACTATCTGCACATGTTCAAGCGCCGTGAGACGTATCGCCACCTTTCGAACGCCGCCGACCGCGTTTCCGATGCGGCGGCTGCACTCGACAGCATCGTCGTCAAGCTCTGCTGACGATGACCGACTGAACCGCGCGCGCGACCGGGAAAGTCGGTACACGGTCGACGATTGCGCGAACAGCGGCGTCCCGCCTGCCCGGCGCGGCGCCGCGCCGCTGTCTTTTTTCTGGCCTTGCCCTATTCGCAGAGCGCGCGACAGGGCTGGGCACTGTTCGCGCAGTTGCCGTCGCCCTCCACCTTGCAGCTGAGTCGTGAGCGGTGGGTGAAGCGGATGCCTTCGCCGTAGTCACACGTCAGCAGGGTGATCTTCGCTGCTCGGGAGACCGTGCACCTTGTGCCCGCAAGGTCTGGACGCGTGCTGCCGGCAGCTCGCAGGAAACGTAGGCCATGAAGTCGCCATCGGCCGATTCCCATGGCGCGACGTTCTTGAGTCGGCGGTACGCTTGATAGTCGGTACAGACTTCGGTATCGCCGATGTAGATGCGCCGATCGTCACTGCAAAAGCCGTTGAAGGTATATTTCAGCTCGGCTTCGCTCGGACAGTTGCCGACCTGGGTTGCCGCTGCGAGGTCCGGGCACACCCGTTTTTCGCCTGCAGCCAGGCTCAACGCCGGCGTGAATAGGAGGCAGAGAGGGAGGTAGAGCGCGAAGGGTCGGACGTTCATGAAGATCTGGCTCCGGTCGAAGTGGAGTTACGGGGATCTGCCGGTACGCCGCGGGCTGGCCGCCATTGTCTCGCGAATCGAAGCGGCAATCTGCGCCACCGGGAGTCCGTAGCCGAACTTGCGCAGGTAGCCGCCGTCGGGACCGAGCAGGAACATTCCGGCCGTATGATCAAGCGTGTATTCGCCGGTGGCCGCGCCCGGTTCGAGCACCTTCTCGTAGCGCACCTTGAAGCTGTCGGCGGCACGACGAAGCAACTGCGGCGAACCCGTGAGCGCCAGCAGCGCCGGATGGAAGAAGGCGACGTAGCTGCGCAACTGGCTCGCCGTGTCGCGCTCGGGGTCGACGCTGATGAAAATTGGTTGCAGACGCGCGGCGTCGTCGCCGAGCGCGTTCATCACCGCGGCCATCTCCGCCAACGTTGTTGGACAAACGTCGGGGCAGTAGGTATAGCCGAAGGTCAGCAGCTGAAAGCGTCCCGGAAAGTCTTCGTGGGTCACCGCCCGGCCGTTACCGTCGATCAGCAGGTAACGAGCGGACACGCCGACCGGCGTTTCGTCGCGTGCATCGGCGAGCGGGTCGCCAACAGCCGCCGTCGGCAACACCAGCAGGGTCGCCACCAGCAGTGTGATCGCCCGCATCGAGCCTAGCGGGTCGGCGCTGCGGCGACCGGCAGCAACTGCTGCAGCCGGGTCGCCAGCTCGTCAAGCCGGCGGGAAAAGGCGTCTGCGGTCTGACAGCTCGCATCCTTGCCCCGGGCGAGAAACGCGCCGTTGGTCTGCTCCTCGAAAACCTCTCCGTAACGCCTTGTCTTCGGGGCGTGGCGGATCATCAGTTTTTTGGCCTGGTTCGAGATCGCCGACTGGCCGCAGGCCAGCGCTTCGCCGTTGAGTCGCCCGAGTTCGGCGACCGTGGCCAGTGGGTCTTCATTGGTCGCGACGACTGGCAGGGCAATCAGGAACAGGGTTGCGAACAGGAAACGGCGGAGCATCGGGCTTTCCTTCGGAGTCGGAGGTGAGCGATTATAGGCGCTGCGCTTCGGTTCTGACGCTGATTCTGGGGAAGCGCTGACTTAATCGGTTTTTGAATTTTATATTCAATATAATCAATTGATTATGCTGCATGTCTGACGCGAGAACCGATTAAATCAGCGTTTTCCTAGGCGCGCGAGAAACCTCGCCCGACGCCGGGTTGGAGACTGGAGAGTTGGCAAGTCATCGCAGCATCGGGCGAGCGTGACAGCAAGCGCTCCAGGATCTCGATGCGATGACGATGCGGCGTGGTGATTGCGAAGAAACGCTCCTGCAACTGTGTGGACTGGCCGACTGTAACCAGGCTTCCGGACCGCAACTCGTCCTGGACCACTACCTCTGGCAGCACGGTCAGCCAGCCGCTGTCTCGCGCGATCAGGCGCAACATGGCCATGTCATCGACCTCGGCGTGCAGGCGAGGGGTCACACCGGCAGAGGCACACAAGGCGTCGAACTGTGCCCGCAGTGCGTGCCGTGGACCGGGCAGTGTAATATCGATGCCGTCGAGGTCTTCGGGCACGCGCAAGCTGTGCGCTGTCCAGATGCTGGCCGGTCCGACCAGCGAGATGGCCTGACTGCCCAGGAATCGGCAATGCAAGGGGTGGTCCGGATCTGCGGGCACCGTTTCATTGGCCAACACCACGTCGAGCTGATGTTGGGCCAGACGCGCAAGCAGGCCTTCCAGCAGCCCCGATTCCAGGATCAGCACCACCGATGGGTGGTCGGCCAGCAACGGGCGAATCCAGTTCTCCTGGTAGTTACGCGACAGCGTGGCCACGCTGCCCATGCGCAGTCTCGTCATGCCTTCGCTGCGGCCCTGCAGCCGCCCCAGCATTTCCTGTCCGAGGCCGAAGATGTTTTCGGCATACGAGAGCACGAGCTGGCCCGTGTCCGTCAACACCAGACGCCGGCCCTCGCGGGCGAACAAGACCTCGCCCAGCCGGCCTTCCAACTGACGGATCTGGGCCGAGAGCGCCGACTGCGAGGTGTGCAGCTCCAGCGCTGCGCGCGTCAGGTGGCCGACCTTGGCGACGCGCCAGAAATACAACAGGTGATGGAAGTTCAACTGCTCCAGATTCATTGTTCAGTTTTCAATATGATTACGTTCTAATCAATGTAATTTACAGAATAATTTAGAGCAAGCAATATCTCGGCAGGTTCTTCATTGAGAGTGTCTGCCATGGATAGGCTCCACGTTATTTCTGCGACCAGCGCCTTGGCGCCTGTCGCCCTGATGCTGGGGGCGGTGCTCTTGCCCAATTTGATTGTGCAAGCGTTTTTCTGTAAAAGCGTCGAGGCGATTCCATTGGGATCGG
>ERZ761603.2984-NODE-2984-length-11163-cov-69.736856_pt1 | contig 11163 bp, 7 predicted proteins | sample MGYA00511879_ERZ761603 | MGnify/ENA primary metagenome ERZ761603 (study PRJEB28899, sample SAMN02850040) | bioreactor sludge metagenome | biome: EBPR Sludge; feature: EBPR Bioreactor; material: flocular biomat | place: Australia: Thorneside Wastwater Treatment... | reverse complement strand
CTCGGGCTGTCGAGACGCAGCCCACGCGCGAGATCGAAGCAGCAACCGTGAAGGATCTGTTCGACCGCCTGGAGAACATGGAGGTTGTCGGGCGGTCCTTGCCGGCACACAAGGAGCAGGAGAAGAAGCAGGGGCAAGATCGCGACGCTGCCAAAGCTGCGACATCCGGCAAGGCGGACGACGTCGGCCTCGTGCAGCCTGAAGGGTCGCCCGCAACCATCGAGCAACTGCAGAAGCCGGAGAAGGCTGGCGGGAAGACGAAGCTTCTCACGGATGCGCCGCGCGTCAAGCACGTTGTCGCGAGCAGCGGGAAAGAGCTGTTCGGCGTCATCGCCATGCGCCTGACGAGGAACGAGGCCAAGTCTGTTGACCCCTACTCATGGCCGAAGGACGGCGGGTTCTTCATCCGCATGGAGCATGTCGTCCGCCCCGCGAGCGTCGCAGAGCAGGAGCGCGCGGTTTACAATGTCCACGAACCGGACGGCATCACGGGCGACCTCTTTCGCGGAACCACGCCAGACCTCTTTGCAGACACCGATCATGCGCTACCCGCTGCGGCCAGAACGAATCTACACCGGGAAAGGGCGACCCCCGAAAGAGCTGCACGTCCTGCTCCCAGACCCGCTGCCCGCGTACTCGCCGTCCGTCAAGCGCCCGACGCCCCGGGGCTCTACCACGTCTCGACGCAACTCGTCACCGTAGGCGAACGCGAACTCCCGGTCGAGCGTATCCGCTCCATCAAGGACGCTGCCGCCGCTTTCGCTTACCTGCCGCGCTTTGCGGTCGAGCACTACGACGCCATCGTCACCGACAAGGACGGCAAGCCTCTGGCGATCATCGGGGGGTTCAAGGGTGACATTGGGTCGACGAACGCGCCGCCGAGCACGCTGATTGGCGAGTTGTCGCGCATTGATGGTGCGAGCAGGCTGTGGACGGCGCACAACCATCCGTCCGGCCTGGCGATGCTGTCGGCGGCCGATCGTCGCCTCGACGAGGGGTTGCGGAACGCCCTGGATGGTTCCGGCGTCGAGTATTACGGCCTGTTTGCCATGGTGGGAGCGGGGAGTCGCTCCGGCGTGGTGAGGTACGACCACACGCAAGTCGGTAGCGGCGAGGTTCGGAGGTCGAGGCAGCCTCTTGTCCGGGTGCCGATCGTCGAGCGCGAACTGACCGACCGTCGCGACGAGGTTGAAAAGATCGACTCCCCGGAAAAGGCAAAGTCGGTCATCCAGCAGATCGCCGGCGACAGTGCTGGACTGGTGTTCCTTGACTCGCAGAACGGCGTTGCCGCATTCGCCCCGTTCAGCGCCGACGAAATTGGTTCGCTGCGCGTCCAGGGCCGCCTGATGCGCCTCTTTCGGGCAGCCAGCAAGGCGAACGCCAGAAGCGCCATCATGGCGGACCCGGGCGGCAAGCTGTCGCCCGGTCAGGCGAGAAACTTGCGGACGGCGATGGTCAACCTCGACATCGGCTTGCTTGACGTGATCACCTACGCTACTCGTGGTGGCGAGGGTCCGGCCAAGAGTTGGATGTCAGGAATGGAGGGGCTCCCAGGAACAAACCCCGGCAACGTGGTGTTCTCGGCTGCTTCGGCCGGTAGCGCGGCATCGCCGGCAGACCGAGCCATCTTCGACATGGCGCAGGATGGAAAGCCTGCAGGCGAGATTCTGTCGTTCATCGCCAAGTCCAGCCGGAGCCCGTTCAATCGCGTGCTGGCCGCGGCGCTGCGCAGGGTTGGCGTGTCCTCGACGGTGGCGCTCGACGACGCCGGTGGCTGGCAGTTCGGCAACCGCTCCTACGCGCAGCGCTATGCCGCGGCATACAACACGACGACCGACACGGTGGCGCTGTTCACGCCGCACGACGCTGAGCGCCACGTCCTGCACGAGCTGGTGCACGCCGCAACCCTGAAGGCGATCGCCGCCGGTGGGCCGGCTGCCGTCCGCATGCGGGCGCTGTTCCGGCATGTCCAGAAGTCCGGCAGGCTCGACGGGCAGTACGGGATGAGCAACGTCGACGAGTTCGTCGCCGAGGCCTTCAGCAATCCGCGGTTTCAGGAAGCACTGAGGGGTGTCCCGGCGCCGGCAGGATCGACGCTGAAGAGTGCCTGGCAGTGGTTCGTGCGGATCGTCGCGAGGATCGTCGGCATCAGGACGCAGCCGTCGGAAACGGCGCTCGATCGTGCGCTGACGGTCGGGGCGCAGTTGATGCGGGAGAACGTGGCGTTGAGGGATGTGGCGACTGGGAAGGTACCCGGCGCGAAGAATGCCAAGGAATTGCTTCCTTCCGTCCTTCTCAACGCGCGAAACGACGCCGGGGTTAAGCCAATGGTTGTCGCCGCTCCGAGCGATGTCAACCGGGGAGACATCCGCTTCAACGTCGCCGGCACTCAGCCCGCCGTCACGCCGCCGGCGTCTCCCGGAAACCTCTGGCAAGCCGCCAAGGCGAAGGCGGCCGCGCTCCTGACGCCGGGCCGGATTGACAAGCTGATCTACGAACTGCAGGACAAGTACGTCGACCTGCGCCGCATCCGCGACCACATCCGGGAGATCGGCGGGACGATCAGCGACCTGAACGATGCCTACCTCGGCGAAGAGCTGTATCACAAGCGCCTGGCGCACCGGACGCAGGACTTCCTGAAGGCCGAGCTGCGGCCGCTGCTGGCCGACATGAAGGCCCGCGGCGTCGGCATGGAGGATTTGGAAGCCTTCCTGCATGCTCGCCATGCCCCGGAGGCGAACGCCGAGATGGCGAAGCGCAATCCGAACCAGGCGGAGATCGACGCCGGCCGGAAAAATGCAGCGGCGGTTGTGCGCGGCCTCGAGCGGAACCTTCAGACCGCACAGGCCCGCGGGATGGCGACGAAGGCGGTCGAACAGGCGCTGAACGACGCGCGCGGGGAGCTGGTGAAGTGGAATGGCGCGCAGGCCTTCAGCGGCACCGAGCAGGAACGCCGCTCACTCTCCGGCATGACGGACCAGGCCGCGGCGGCGATCATGGCCGGGCTGTCGCCGCAGCGGCGCGCGGACCTCGATGCGCTCGCCGCCCGGGTGGATGACATCAACGCCGGCACGCTGCAGCTCCTCGAGGACTACGGACTGATGAGCGAGGCGAGCCTCGATGCCTGGCGCCGGACGTACCAGTTCTACGTGCCCCTGCACCGGGACGAGGCGCATCCGGACAGCGCCAACCATCCGGTCGGGCAGGGCTTCAGCGTGAAGGGCGAGGCAGCGAAACGGCGCACCGGCAGCAACCAGAAGGTGACGCACATCCTCGGGCACATCGCCATGCAGCGCGAGGCGGCGCTGACGCGCGGCGAGAAGAACCGCGTGATGCTCAAGCTGTACCTGATGGCTCGCCAGAACCCGCTGCCGGACGTCTGGAAGGTCGGCGCCGTGCCGATGCTCGACACGATCGACCAGGCGACCGGCTTCGTGAAGTCCGTTCCGGATCCGCTGTACCGCAATCGTCCGAACGTCGTGACGCTGCGCATTGCCGGCAAGGACGTGGCGATCACGATGAACGAGCACAACCCGCAGGCGCTGCGCATGGCGCAGGCGCTGAAGAACCTCGACGTCGATGACCTGCACTACCTGATCCCGGTCGTCGGCAGGGCCACGCGCTACTTCGCGGCGATCAACACGCAGTACAACCCGATCTTCGGCGTCATCAACCTGGTGCGCGACGCACAGGAAGCGGCGCTCAACCTGAGCACGACGGAACTGGCCGGCAAACAGCGACAGGTGATGCGCGACGCCCTGGGCATTCTCGGCGAGGTCGTGAAGAACAAGGGCCGCATGCCGACCGGCGGCCGCTGGGGCCGGCTGTTCGAAGAGTTCAACGAGGTCGGCGGCACGACGGGGTATCGCGATCTCCATCTGAACGCCGAAGACCGGGGCAGGGCGCTGCTGCGCGAACTGCAGGCGCTGGACCGCGGGCAGCTCAGCCGGGCGGCGCATGCCGTGGCGAGCTGGCTCTCCGACTACAACGAGGCGATGGAGAACTCCGTGCGCCTGGCGGCGTACAAGGCAGCGCTCGACCAGGGGCTGAGCCGCGAGCGGGCGGCGAGTCTCGCGAAGAACCTGACCGTGAACTTCAACCGCAAGGGCCGGCAGACGCGCGAGCTGGGCGCGCTGTACGCCTTCTTCAATGCCGCGGTGCAGGGCACGACGCGCATGGCACAGACGCTGGCCGGGCCCGCCGGGCGGAAGATCATGGCGGGCGGCGTGCTGGCCGGAGCGCTGAACGCGTTGCTCGGCATCGCCACGATGGGCGGCGGCGAGGACGACGACGAGTGGGCGAAGATCCCGGAGTTCGTGAAGGAGCGGTCGATCATCATTCCGCTCGGGAAGCAGGACTACCTCACGATCCCGATGCCGCTCGGCTTCCAGTTCCTGCCGAACATCGGGCGCCTGGCCGTCGAGATGGCGGTGTACACGGACAAGACGGCCGGCAGGCAGATGGCGAGCCTCGCCACCGTCCTGGCGGACGCGTTCAACCCCCTGGGCGGCTCGGCGCCGGCGCTGCAGATCGCCGCACCGACGGTCCTCGATCCGTTCGTCGCGCTGGCGCAGAACAAGGACTGGACCGGGCGGCCGATCTACGTCGAGAACTTCAGCGCGCTCAACCCGGAGCCCGGATTCAAGCGCACGAAGGACTCCGCGACGCCTTGGGCGAAGGGCTTTGCCGAGGCGATCAACGCCATCACCGGCGGCACGCAGTATGTTCCCGGCGGCTGGTCGCCGACGCCGGACCAGATCGACTACGTGATCGGGCAACTGACCGGAGGAATCGGCCGCGAGGCCGGGAAGGTGGCAGCCACAGCGGTGGCGCCATTCACCGGCGAGGAGCTGCCGCCGTACAAGATCCCGCTGGTCGGACGGCTGTACGGGAGCACTGGCGGCACGTCCGGGCAGAGCGAAGCGTTCTATGAGCGGATCCGGCAGGCGAATGCAGCGGAAAGCGAGATCAAGGGGCGGCTGAAGGACGGCGGCGGGATCGCGGCCTATCTGCAGGAGCATCCGCACGCGCTCGAGCTCGCGGCACTCGGGAATGCCGCCGAGCGTCAGGTGCGCGAGCTGCGCGGGATTCGTCGCGGCATCGTGAGCCGGGGCGAGCCCGATGCGGTCAGCAGGGCTCGCGAGGTCAACGAGCGCATGGCGGCGGTCATGCGCGGGTTCAACAGGCAAGCGGAGCGGATACAATGACCGACGATCAGCGGCAGTACGATGGTGATGGCGAGCGGCGCCTGTCGTGGCGGGCCGAGGCCGAGGTGCTGCATGGCCGGCTCGATACGATCGAGTCGCTGTCCCGGGCGACGCACGATACGGTCGTCGCGCACGTGGCCGAGGAGCGGGAGATGAAGGTGGCCATCGAGGAGCTCATTCTGCTGTGGCGCGGGAGCAAGATGATGGTATCAGCGGCGAAGATCCTGATCCCGATCGCGGCCGCGCTGGTTGGGGCGGCGGTGTGGGTGAAGGATCATGTGAAGTGGTGAGGCGCCGAGTCCGAGTGGCTGTGAGTGAAGCAGCGTAGAATGTCAACAAGTCTTACAGCTTATGACAAGTTTCGGCGCACTGTCTGCTGCGCCGGCTGGCAAGCGCCCTCAGTGACATGGATGGGCGAGATGCCTTGCGCGGAGAACGATCGTGGGCGCTTGACTTAAAGAGTGCGAGAATACTGTCCTTAGCCCCAGCCCTTACCCCTCTGTGAAACGACTGACCGTTCGAAGGAAACGCTATCTTGCTTGTAGGGCGCGGAGGGCGGCTCGGCTTGCGTGGAAGAGGCGTCACAGGCCGCCACACGCGACCCGTGTGAGAGCGGTTGGGTTCGCCCGTGTTCGCGCACCAAGAATCTTCTGCGCGCAAGGGGACCGACATAGGCATGAACTGCTCACCTTTCTGGCAGAGCTCCGTGAACGGTTGGTGGTAAAGCGCCTCCCAGTAACGGTTGACTTTGCTCTAACCAGTCGTATGCTCGCAGACGGAACCTTGCTCTTCTTGGCCGAGTTACGTCGATGTCAGGAGATACTCAATGGCCACATGACCGTTCGCTGCATCCTGCCGAGGAACGTTAAGGTGGCGCAGGTCTTGAAGCAGATCGGCGCGCTAGCGCTCTTGAATTGCCACAAGAAAATCGTTCCCAAGTTCCCGGACGTGATTCACTGGCGCTATGCTTCGGGCTACCAGGTTCAGGGTGAGAAGTACGAGAACCTTCTGGGGTCATACGACGGCCGGGTCGCAGGAACGCTGCTCAGCAGCCTCTTCAAGGGTGTGACAGAAGCAATGACAAACTGTCACCACCACGCGTACATCGGTATCCGACCAGATGGGCTCAATTACCAGGACACGAGGCGGAATTGGTGGATGTTTTCTCGGGAAAACGATGGATATCTGACCGTCGTATTTTGCGACTTGGGTATCGGCATTCCAGTTACGGTTCCGACGAGGAAGCCTAGCTTGTGGAAGAGGTTGCTTTCCATGGGCAAGGCTGGCAGCGATAGTAAGATCATTGAACAGGCGGTGCAAGACGCCATATCGCGTACTGGCAAACGGTATCGCGGCAAGGGTCTTAAACAATTGATTGGGGCGGTTCAGGCATACGACGATGGTCAGTTAGTCATCCTTAGCAACAGAGGAAGCTACACTTTCAGAAATGGGGACGTTAAGCTTCGGGATTATGTCGCCAGTATTAATGGAACCTTGATTCAGTGGAAGGTGCCAATTGGTCAAAGAGGACTGTTTTCATGACAGCACGTGAGATACGAGTGGCGAGGGATTTCTCTCGATATCCAGCAGGGCGTTTCCGAGATGATGGACCGTACAGCGGTGAAGCGTTCAGGGAGGACTTTTTGCTTCCAGCCCTACACGCGGGGGAGCAAGTGGTTGTTGACCTTGACGGAGTTCGGGGCTACGGATCTTCATTCCTTGAGGAGGCTTTCGGAGGGCTTGTCCGCAAGGGGGTGACGCAGTCTCTTATCAAGAGGCTCGTCTTGCTGCGTTCTGTGGATAAGAGCTTGATTGAGGAAGTCGAGGATTATATCGAGCACGGGGCCGAGCCAGATCAGGATGTGTGACGTAAGGTATTCTGTTGTCCACCCAATGGGGACTTGGGTTGTCATTGTTGCCGGATGGATTGTCGTCCACTTTCTTACCGTAACGCGAGAGCGACAAAAGGAGATTCGCGATTTAAAGTCGAGACTCGTTGAGCGAATTCTGGAAATCGAGAAGCGTTCGATAGACTTTCATCAGGCAGAGATCTATAGTCTAGAAAATGGTTCGTGGATAATCGCTGAAATTCATCGAGCGAGCAAATCTCTTTCCCGGCAGCCATTGTCATCTCTCGGTGTGAAGCCGGAAGTAGTGAAGAAATTTCGACAGAGCATAACCGGACGAAATTTTGATCTCAGTTCGTTCGTACCACAACGGTCTGCTAGCGACTTGGTTCGGGCCATATCTGCTTGCGCCGAAGATCTGTCGGAAGATGTGGAGAGAGCGTACGCGTCCAAATATCTCACGTCCTGGTGGCAGATTTTTAGGGTTTAGCTCTGTGGCTCCATGCCGTTTCGCGCCTAACCGATTGCCATCTGCCCTTTGGCGCCAACCATGCAGGCCGAGCTCAATCAAATGCAACCGCGACGTCTCCTCTTTGCCCTGCTGCTCCTCCTCTCCCTCTCCACCCACGCCACCACCCTCACCGGCACCGTCGTCTCCGTCACCGACGGCGACACCATCACCGTCCTGGACGCACACCACGAGCAACACAAGATCCGCGTCGCCGGCATCGACGCCCCTGAGAAGTCCCAGCCGTTCGGGCAGCGCTCGAAAGACTCCCTGGCGGCGATGGTCTTCGGGAAAGAAGTCGACGTACACTGGCACAAGCAGGACCGGTACCAGCGCATCGTCGGCAAGGTGATGGTCGCGGCCCCGAGCTGCCGGGCCACTCAATGCCCGAAGACGCTCGACGCAGGCCTCGCGCAGCTCACGGTCGGACTCGCCTGGTGGTACGAGAAGTACGCCAAGGAGCAGTCGCCGGAGGACGCCGGCCGGTACGAGTTCGCCGAGCACGAGGCGAGGGCGAAGAGGGCAGGGCTGTGGGCAGATGGTCATCCGGTGCCGCCGTGGGAGTGGCGGAAGGGGGAGCGCTGATGGAGCCGAAGCGGTGGCCGGCGACGATCGACGAGGCGGTCGGCGTGGTGATCGCGACGCTGTCGGACGAGGACAAGGCGGCGATCGCGGCGATGGCGGAGTCGGAGCTGATCGGGCTACACTTCGGGTTGGGAGCCTGGATTCGGAACAACCTGGGGCTGTGGAAGGGGAACCGGGCGCTGCTCGAGTCGACGGGCGAGGCAGATGCGGATGATGCGTCGATGGTGATCGTCGAGGCGGTGTGGCGGCGGGTGCGGGAGATGGTGCCGAAGGTGAATTGATGGGGGGCTGGTGGCGGCTAGGAACCGACGCCGAAAGCAGTCACGGACGCGATTTCGGCGTATGCTAGCGCGGCGAGTTACCTTTTCCGGAAGACGCTCATGAAACCCCCGTGGCAACGCGTCCGGGCGGCAGCGGCTTGACCCAAACCGACGGACGCCTACAATCCCCATAGGTACCGCCGCCGAGCCGCTTCAGTCCAACGAGGTTTATCTGCTGCGGATGCACCAACGGCAAGACCGGAAGCTGTCGGCGCGGCAGATAAACGCTATTCGTTGTCATTGGCGCTCGTCCGGCTGAGCGCTCAGCCAGAGAGGTTGCGAGGCGAGGAGGCGCTGACGCAAATCTTAAGACGCATATGTAGGGTAATCTGCCCACACCAAATTACGGAGGTATCATATGTCATCTGAGTCGAAATCTCTCGATGTCTTGCTCTTCGATGCTGGTTGTTCGGAAGAGTTCGTAGAGTACGCAATGAACCATCAAAGGGTCTATAGTGGCGATTTGTACAAGTTCATCGATTTTATTGAGCACTTGATGGAGCGCGACGCCGAAAATGAGATGCACGCCAACGCCGATAGCTCAACGTTAATGGATAGCGGCGCGCGAAGGGCCGAGCATGATTACACTGGGGACAATCTCACAACTGGCGGCTATGACCACATAGATCAAAATCGCCGTTGGTAGGATGTCGCCTAACGAAAAGCCTTTATCTGCCGCCCCGAAAGCGCCAGGCCCAACCGCTGGCGTAGCAGATCAACGGCATTGGACTAAAGCGCCCCAGCGGTCGTGCTCGCTGACATTGTAGGTGCCCGCCGGTCGGCGTCAATCTCGTCCGACTCCCGCCCGTGCCGAAGCCGTGGCGGGCCGCGATCCCGTCACGCCGCCTGCCGCCCACCATTCAGCAGCTCAGACAGCCGCGCCAGACCCTTCGCCGTCACGCGAACCTGATCCCGGATCCGCTCCCGGCCCTCGGAGTCGATGAGCACGACGGACTTGTGCTCGAGCACGCCGGACTGAATCCGGTCCTGGTACCCTATCCAGTTGGTCCCGCCGGCGCGCTTGTAGATCCAGTGGTTCGAGGACAGGTAGCCGATGAGGTCTTTCGGCCGCACCTGCAGCTCCTTCGCTGCGTCGGTGAGGCACAGCGACCCGTCAGCGCTGGCGATCCGATCGAGGGCTTCCGCCTTCGGGGCGGCGATCGCCAGCTTCGCCTCGATCGCCAGGCGCTCCTGCTCGGCCTGCATCGCCAGCTCGATCAACTGCAGGCGGGAGAGATTGGCGGGGTTGAGGGCCGGCGGGGCCGTGACCATCGCGTCGTAGGCGCGAATGACCTTGAGGTGAAACGCCGGGCTGATCCACATCGCGTAGGCGTAGACGAGTTCCTTGACGACGTAGGTGCCTTGCAGAAGTCCGCCTTGCATGACGGCAAGAGGTTGAATCTGCTGCGTTCCGGGAATTCCCGGAACGGTCAGCTCAGCGACAAGATCCTGCGTGTTCTTGAGGCGCAGCCAGTCTGATGGCTGATGCCGCTTCTCTCCGCCAGCAGCCCGGTGCAGATCGTTCAAGCAGTACCGTCCTTCAGCGTCCTGACGGATGGCGGTGTCGGCGATGGTCAGCTCATGCATGGCAGCTCTCCTCGAGTTGCTCCGTCAGAGCCTGGCATTGCAGGAAGGCCTCGGTGTCGAAGGCGATGCCCTTGTTCGCCTTGGCCAGCAGCGCGTCGTTGCCGCGCGTGTCGAGGCTGTCCCCCATGTGCCTGGCGGCGGCGAGCAGCCACTTGCTGAGCACGTGCGCGAAGCCGACCATCTGGCCTCGCAGGCTGTCTTCCTCGGCGGAACCCGGCCGGATGTCGCCGGCAGCCAGACGCCGCGCCCAAGCGATGACCATGCCGCCGAGCATGGGTGCGCAGATCTCCGCATCGTTCTCGCGAACATGCTTGAGGTACATGGTCGCGATCGCTTCGCCGGTCATGTTGCCGCCGAAGTAGCCGCCGCTGGCGGGGACGTTCCACATGGAGAACGACTGGTCTGCGGTGTGCTCGCGACCGACGAACGGCAGGCGGCGCACCGGGTACTTCTGGCGAGGACGGAAGGCGAGGGGTTTGGTCTTGGGCGCGGGCGCGAGGGCAGGTTGTGCCATGGTATTGCTCCTGTTGTATCGTTCAAATTCGCCCTGTTCAAGGGGCGGCCAAGTGTTTGAACACCGACAACAGACGGCCGGCAGTGTTTCCCTTGCGGGTCTTGTATTCCTGCCGACACTCGGCCATTGATCGACGACCAATAGGCGCAAAAAAACCGCGAAGACTGACGGGCGCGGGGGCCGCTGTTGTTTGGTGTGTTCAGCACCTGCGAAGGAATTTAGACCGTTGCGCTCGAGATGTCAACCATCACCGGTGTTCTGCTCGCTCCGGTACGGCGTCAGGCGCGAGACCGCTCGCGGTCAGCGGATGAGCTGTGTTCGCTGATCGAAGAGCTGCGGCGGGACATCGCGGCAGCCATGGGTTAGCCGGCCTGGGCAATATCCGAATGATGCAGGGCTATAATTCTGGGTGACACGGGAGGGTGCGATGCAACTCGGGTTTGACCTGCAGCGTTTTGAAGACTCGTCGAAGCAGAATGGCGTGCGCTACTGGAATGCGCACGAATTCATGCGCGCGCTCGGCTATGAGGCCTGGCCAGCGTTCCAGAAGGTGATCAACAAGGCCATGGCGTCCTGCGCGGCGCTGAATGTGCAG
>ERZ761603.2982-NODE-2982-length-11166-cov-49.489245_pt1 | contig 11166 bp, 7 predicted proteins | sample MGYA00511879_ERZ761603 | MGnify/ENA primary metagenome ERZ761603 (study PRJEB28899, sample SAMN02850040) | bioreactor sludge metagenome | biome: EBPR Sludge; feature: EBPR Bioreactor; material: flocular biomat | place: Australia: Thorneside Wastwater Treatment... | reverse complement strand
CCGGCGACGATCTTCCAGAGCGAAAAATCACAGCCCTGGCACTGGAACTTCTTGTACGTCTCCTTGATCACCTTGCCGCACTTGGGACAGGGAGTCGCCAGCTCACCGAAGTCGCCGGGGACGCTGTCGCTGTCGTGACTTCGTGCGCGGTCGACGATCCGCCGGGTCATTTCAGCGATCTCCCGCATGAAGTCGTCGCGCGACAGTTCGCCACGTTCCATCCGTGCCAGCTTCCACTCCCACTCGCCAGTCAGCTCGGGTGCGGTGAGTTCCGGGATGCCCAGTCCGTTGAGCAGCGTCATCAGGGAGAAGGCCTTGGCGGTCGGCAGCAGATCGCGGCCTTCGCGCAGCAGATACTGTTCGGCCAGCAGGTTCTCGATGATCTGGGCTCGGGTGGCAGGAGTTCCCAGCCCGCGACCGGCCATCGCAGCGCGCAACTCCTCGTCATCCATGGCCTTGCCCGCGCCCTCCATGGCCGTCAGGAGGGTGGCTTCTGAGTAGCGAGCCGGGGGGCGGGTCTGCTGCGCGGCGATCAGCACATCGCTCGTGTGCACCGTCTCGCCGGCGGCGACGGCTACCAGATTGCCGTCTTCCCCTTCCTGTGCCGCGCGACCATAGACGGCCAGCCAGCCAGGGTTGACGAGAACCCGGCCCTCGCTCTTGAAGGGCTCGCCCTCGACACGGGTGATGCGGGTGGTGATCTGGTATTCGGCCGCGGGATGGAAGACGGCGAGGAACCTCCTGACGACCATGTCGTAGAGCTTCGACTCGGGCTCGGACAGGTGCTTTGGCGCCTGCAGCGTCGGAATGATGGCGAAGTGATCGGAGACCTTGCCGTTGTTGAAAATCCGCTTGTTGGGCTGCACCCAGTGAGCTTCCAGAATCGCCTGCGCAAAGGGCGCGTAACGTGCCAGCAGCCCCTCGTCGGACAGTCTGGTGCTCGCCTCGCCACCGAGCATGGCGAGTGTGCTGACCACCGTCGGCCGGTAGTCCTCGGGAAGGGCGCGGGAGTCGGTGCGCGGATAGGTGATGACCTTGTGTTTCTCGTAAAGTGCCTGTGCCAGCGCCAGGGTGGCCTTGGCCGAGAAACCGAAGCGGCTGTTCGCTTCTCGCTGCAGGCTCGTGAGGTCATAGAGCAGGGGCGAAAGCTGGCTCGCTGCCTTTGACTCCTCGCTGACAATGCCCGGCTTGCCAAGGCACTTGCGTTGCAGGAGCAATGCTCGCTCCTCGTCCCACAGGCGGTCGGCGCGGGCGTGTTCATCCTCGTTCTTGCCCTGGAACCTTTCGTCGAACCACTTGCCGCGATAATCCCCGGCAGCGCAGGCGAAAATCCCGTCGAGTTCCCAATAGGCACGCGGCTTGAACTTGCGGATGCGGTCCTCACGGTCGACAATCAGCGCCAGCGTGGGAGTCTGGACGCGACCGACGGTCGTCAGGTGGAAGCCGCCAGTCTTCGAGTTGAAGGCCGTCATCGCCCGTGTGCCATTGATGCCGACCAGCCAGTCGGATTCCGAACGACAGACGGCTGCCTGCGCCAGCCCGTGCATTTCGCTCCCCTTGCGCAGCCTGCCGAAACCCTCGCGGATCGCCTGCGGCGTCATCGACTGCAGCCAGAGCCGCTCGACGGCCTTGCCGGTGCCGGCGTGCTGGCTGATGTAGTTGAAGATCAGCTCTCCTTCACGACCGGCGTCGCAGGCGTTTACCAGGCTGATCACGTCCTTGCGCTTGATGAGGCGCAGCAGCAGCTTGAGACGGGCCTCCGTCTTGGCGATCGGCTGCAGCGCGAAATACGGCGGAATCACCGGCAGGTGAGCGAACGACCACTTGCCACGTTTGACCTCATACTCGGCGGGACAGGCCAGTTCGAGCAGATGGCCGATGGCCGAAGAGAGAACGTAATCGTCGCTCTCGAAGTAGTCGTCATGGCGAACGAAACCACCCAGGGCGCGCGCGAGGTCAGCGGCGACGGACGGTTTCTCGGCAATGATCAGTTTCTTGGTCATGGGGGACTCGGTCAGCCGCACTGGGGCGAGGTAGGGGTTATCGGGTGCTGCGCGGCGGGGCCGCCTGCGGACGATGATAAGAGCAGTTCGCCGGGCTTGGCAAGCGAGCCTGCCGCGGTCGCCACTGGCGGCCGGTACCACGATGCTTCGGCTGCCGGTCGGCGGGGCGAGGTCACGTCAACACACGGGCGCCCGCGCCGATCCGCTTGGGCGTGGCCGACCGCGGCCTGGCGTTGCCGCGGGGGCGGGCGATGCGCTGGCAGTGAGGCGCGTCGTACGCCTAGCAGCGGTCGTTCGTCGAGGGGGCCGGCAGCCGCTGGTAGCGACCGCCGGCCATGCTGGCGATCTGGCCCTGAAGTTCGAGTTCAAGCAGGACCACAGCCGCACGTTCCGCCGTGAGGCCAGCGCGCGTGACCAGTTCATCAAGGCTGAACGGATCGAAACCGACGGACTGCAGGAGGCGGCCGGCCTCGGTGGCGGTGTTCGGATCGGCAGCCGGTAGCGCTTGGGATGCTGATCCGCATCCTTCGCTCGCCGTTCTCCAGCGCAGCTCATCGAGGATGTCGGCGACGGTTTCCACGAGTTTCGCTCCCTGCTTGATCAGCCGGTGGCAGCCGCGCGACTGCGGAGAGTGAATCGATCCCGGGACTGCGAAGACCTCTCGTCCCTGTTCCGCAGCGATGCGGGCGGTGATCAGCGATCCGCTATCGACGGTGGCTTCGATTACCAGAGTGCCGCGCGAGAAGCCGGCGATCAGCCGGTTGCGACGCGGGAAATTGGCCGCCAGTGGTGGTGTTCCGAGGGCGAACTCGGAGATCACCGCACCCTGGCGGCTGATCTCTCGGGCCAGCTCCCGGTTGCTGGCGGGGTAGACCCGGTCGATACCGGTACCGACGAAAGCCACCGTACCTCCCGAGCGCGCCAGCGCCCCCCGGTGGGCGCCCGCATCGACGCCCAGGGCCAGGCCACTGGCGATCGTCAGCCCCGCGTCGGCCAGCGCCGCGGCAAAGCGCTCGGCATTGCCGAGGCCCTGGCGAGTCGGATTGCGGCTGCCGACGATGGCCAGAGCCGGAGAGTTGAGGAGTTCGAGGCGGCCGCGAACATAGAGCAGCGTAGGTGGATCCGGAGTCTGCAGAAGCGCCTGCGGGTACTCGGGATCGGCCAGGGATACCAGATGCTGCGCCGGCTGCGCCGACCAGGAGACGGCTTGCTCGAGTCGTTCGGCGTTGTCCTGGTCGAGCAGCAGGTTGGCGGCGCGCTCGCCAGCGACCGCCGCGAGCGCCGAGCGGCCAGCACTGAAAATCGCATCGGGTGGACCGAAGGCGCGCAGCAGCTTGCGCTGCGTCTCGCCGCCAATTCCTGGGGTCAGAGTCAGGCGCAGCCACGGCAGCAGCTCGCCTGCCCCGCTACCCATCACTGCGGGATGCGGGCGAAGTCGTTGACCTCGACGGTACCGATGGCCTGAACGACGAGGCCATAGGAGATCCGTTCGAACGTGCGGAAGATGAACAACAGCCCCACCCGTTCCGGCGGAATCGGGATGACCACCGTAGCGTCGTACTCGTCGCGCTCGACGATCGTGCGGTTGCGCTCGAGAGCGAGAACGTGACCGATTTCCATGCCGTCGGCGCGGCCGAGGTTGATGGCGACGATGGAGCCGCGCCCGGCGGCATCGACGCCGCCGTAAACCGATATCACGCGGCCATTGACCGTGAAATCCGGCTTGTGGGGGACATACGGGACCAGCTCGGGTCGCACCAGCGGAAGGAGACGGTCGCCACGCCCGATCTCCTCCTTCGCGGTCAGGATCTCGAAGGTGGCCGGATTGCCGGGCTCGATCTGACGTGCTGTGCCCAGATAGTACGCTTGGTAGCCCAGAATCTCTTTGCTGTCCGGATCGATCAGTGGCTGGCCTTGCCGGTAGATCTGCCAGCCGCGCTGCCTGGGATCGGCGTCGGCGACATAGGCGCGATCACCTCCGCCGAGATAGATGCGATCCGGCGGCAGGGCAACGATGCGTGCTGCGTTGGCGAGACCATCCTTGTCGACGATCAGTGGCTCGGAAAGGAAGGGGCGGATCTCGTTCGGGGGGATCGGGGGTACGCCGGTGTCGATTCCCTCGGCGTAGATCCGCGGCAGCAGCTTGGCGCTCTCCAGGCGCAGCCATGGCTTACCGTCGGCGTGGCGGTCGAGGACAATGACGTCTCCGGGGTAGATGAGATGCGGATTGCGGATCTCGGCGCGGTTCATTCGCCAGATCACTGGCCATTCCCAAGGGTTCTTGAGGAACTTGCCGGCGATCCCCCACAGCGTGTCTCCCGGGACGACGATGTGTCTGTCGGGAGCACCTCCGGCCAGCTCCAGAGCCTGACCGGCAGCGCCGGAAGTCCCGCCGAGCACGGCCAGGATGAAGGCGAACAGGAAGCGGATCATCGTGTTATCCTCGTACGTGTAGCCGCACGCTCGGGGGAACTCAGGGTCGATGCTCCTGTCGGATTGCATCAATTCGGTAGCCCGGCCGCCAAGCTTCCGGTGCGTGCGTTTCACGGATGCCGGCATTGGCGAGACACTGCCTTAAATTCTGCACGTAGTTACTTATTCGAGCAAGTTTTTTATGTCTTTGCTGCCAATACTTCGTTTCCCTGACCCACGTCTGAAAAAGGTTGCCGCTCCGGTAGTGAGCATCGATGACGGTATTCGCCGGCTGGCGCGAGACATGGCCGAGACGATGTACGAAGCACCGGGGATCGGTCTGGCGGCAACGCAGGTGGATGTGCACCTGCGACTGATCGTCGTCGATGCCTCCGAGACCCGGGATCAGTTGCTCGTGCTCATCAATCCGGAGATGCAGGCGCAGGAGGGCTCGCAGAAATCCGAGGAGGGCTGTCTGTCGGTGCCTGGCATCTACGACCGGGTCGAGAGGGCGGAGCATGTCGTGGTCCGCTACCTTGATCTTGACGGCCGGGAGCGGAGCGTCGAGGCATCCGGTTTGCTCGCTGTCTGTCTGCAGCATGAAATCGACCACCTGCAGGGTCGGGTGTTCGTCGAGCACCTGTCACAACTGAAGCAGTTGCGCATCCGCAACAAGCTGGCCAAGCAGGCTCGGATCACTGCATGAGGCTGGGCTTCGCCGGAACACCTGGTTTCGCGGCCGCAGCGCTGCGGGCCTTGCTGGCAGCCGGCCATGGGGTCGAGCTGGTGCTGACACAGCCCGATCGCGCGGCGGGACGTGGCTTGGTCATGCGTCCTTCGCCGGTGAAGGAGCTGGCGCAAGCGGCGGGGCTCAGGCTGCTGCAGCCCCTGACCCTGCGCGACCCGGTGGTTCAGGAACAGATTCGCTCCCGCCAGCTGGACGTTCTGGTCGTCGCGGCTTACGGCCTGATCCTGCCGCAGGTCATCCTCGACATGCCGCGCTGGGGCTGCATCAACATCCACGCCTCGCTGCTGCCACGCTGGCGCGGCGCGGCGCCGATCCAGCGGGCCATTCTTGCCGGCGACCGCGAAACGGGTATCAGCATCATGCAGATGGACGCCGGGCTGGACAGCGGTCCGGTCTTGCTCTCGGCCGGGCAGGAGATTCGTGATGATGACACCGCCGCCACGCTGCACGAGCGGCTCGCAGAACAGGGAGCCGACCTGATCGTCGCGGTGCTCGATCGATTGCCGTTGTCTGGCTGGCAGCAGCCGGGCAGCGGGATCACGTACGCTGCCAAGATCGACAAGGCTGAGGCGATGCTCGACTGGCGCCTGGCCGCAGTGCAGCTCGCACGGCAGGTGCGGGCTTTCAATCCGCTGCCGGTGGCGCGCTGCGTGCTGGACGGCAAGGCGCTGAAGGTCTGGGCAGCACGCCCGCTTGCCGCAAGCGGCCCACCCGGCGTGATCCTCGCGGCTGCGCGGGACGGGCTGCTGATCGCCTGTGGTGAAGGCGCTCTGTGCATCGAAGAGCTGCAACCCGCGGGCGGTCGGCGAATGTCGGTGGCGGAGTTCCTCAACGGCAAAGCGGTGCCGGTGGGTTCCTGTTGCATGCTGGCGACTGCCTGAGGGCAGCATGCCCCTGTCCCCGGTGCGGGCTGGCGTTGCGGGCGTTCAATGGCGGCTGGCGCATGTTTCACGTGAAACACCATGCACGGCCGGTTGACTGGATGCGTTACCAGCGGATGCTCCACCACTCCCCAGCGCGGCCCGTAACAGATCGGCAAGTCGATAGCCGGCTTCGGCAACGCGACGACTGGCGATGTCCAGTGCTTGCTGGTGAAAGTCGGGAGTGATCGTCGGTAGCTCCTCGCCGTCCGGCGGGTAGGCGTGAGCACGCGCCAACCGCCAGCTCTCGTCGATCCACTGTGCCGCTGTCGTACGCCCTGTCGGTGGCGCATGGCGGGCCGCAAGGCTGCTGACCGCCGCCGCCAGGCGGCTGTCGCGCAGCCACGGCGGGCCCGGCAGATCATCCCAGTAGCGGTGGAGTGTCGTCACCGGGTAGCGCGTGTTGAACGGATTGACGATACTGACCGCGTTGCCGCCCTGATCACTCGTGCCGTCAGGCGAGTAGCGGCTGGCCGCGTGCAGCGGCTGGTGGGCGTCGCCAACCAGATGAATCAGCCACGGCAAGGCGTAAGCGCGTTCGGCCGCGCTGGCCCGCGGGTTGCCGACGACCCGCGCCAGCCTCTCGATCTGCCGCTCGATATCACCGGCTGGCGCCTTGCGGATCGCGACGCCATTGAGAGGCCGATCAACGTAATGCCAGTCGAGTCGCCGCTCCATGTCCGGGAAGCCAGGAAGTGTCGGTGTCGGCTCCTCGTCGCCGGCGGTGTAGAACCGCCGGTCGCGACGGATGTCGTCGGGCCAGGTCGAGGCTTCGACGAACGCGCTCTGGCCCGGATCACCACGCTTGCTGCGCGCCAGCCAGCGGTCGAACTCAGGATGTCCGCGAAGGACCGTCGTCACCGCTGCCTGACAGCCACCGTCGAGGTTCTCCCAGGCAATCATCGCGCTGATGCGATGGCCCGCGGCATTCCAGGCCGCCGCCGCCGGTGCAAGTCCGAGCAGCAGGAGCAGGAGGATGGCTTTGCCGGGTGTTCGCAGCATGCATGCATTATCGGCTCTCGGGGCCCGCCTCGCCAGCTGCCGGCATCGTGCTAAACTCGCCGCACTCTTGAACGCCGATGAACAACCAGCGCGTGCCATTACCATCATCCGCCCCGTCGTCGCGCGCCCAGCGAGTGCGCAGAGGGACATCGGCCAGTCGGCCCTGTCGGTTGCCGCCCGATTCGTTGGCCTTCAGCCTGTTGCTGGCGGCACGTGTTGTGGCTGCCGTGCGTGCAGGACGAAGCCTGACGCAGGCTCTCGCGTCGCTGGTCGGCGACTCGGCTCCTGCCCGCGCCGAGGCGCAGGATGCCGTCTATGCGACACTGCGGCGCTACGGTCGCGGTGAGTTCCTCCTGCGGCGCCTGCTGACCCGGTCGTTGCCACACCCGCAAGCCGAGGCGCTGCTGCTGGCCGCGTTGTATCGCCTGCAATCGCGACCGGAGACCGCCTACGTGGTGGTCGACCAGGCAGTCGAGGCCGCCACCGAAGTCGCTGGAGGCGTCTACAAGGGCCTGGTGAACGGAGTCTTGCGCAACTACCTGCGGCAGCGCGAGGATCTCGATCGTGCGATGCTCGACGACGACGAGGCCAGGTATCAGCATCCGGCTTGGTGGTTGAAGCGACTTCGCCGTGGCTACCCCGAGTGTTGGCAGCAAATCGTCGCATTCGCCAACCGGCCGCCGCCGATGACACTGCGCGTCAATCAGCGGCGCGCCAGCGTCGCTGACTATGCGGCGGGGTTGCACGCCGCCGGCCTTGTCGTGCGGCCCGTCGGCGCTGCCGGGTTGTTGCTCGCCGACGCGGTTGCGGTGGATGCGCTCCCCGGCTTTTGCGAGGGCCTGGTATCGATCCAGGATGCGGGCGCGCAGCGTGCCGCCGAAATGCTGGCCCCGCGTGCGCGACAACGTGTTCTCGATGCCTGTGCGGCGCCTGGCGGCAAGACCTGCCACCTGCTGGAACTGGCCGACATCGAACTGCTCGCGCTCGACGTCGAGGAAGGCCGGGTACGAAAGATCAGGGACAACCTGCGTCGCCTGTGTCTGCCCGCGACGGTGACCCTGGCGGACTGTCGAAGGACTGCCGACTGGTGGGACGGGCGAGCCTTTGACGCCATCCTTGCCGACGTGCCCTGTTCGTCGTCGGGTGTCGTTCGCCGGAATCCGGATATCAAGTACCTGCGCCGCGAGAGCGACATCAGGCGATTCGTTCACCTGCAGCGGGAGATCCTCGACGGTCTGTGGCCGGTGCTGAAGTCAGGCGGAAAGCTGCTCTATGCGACCTGCTCATTGTTCGAGGAGGAGAATGCGGGGCAGATCGACGCCTTTCTGTTTCGCCAGCCGGATGCCAGGCGCCTGGCCGAAGAACGACTGCTGCCCCAGGAAGAACATGACGGATTCTACTATGCGCTGCTGGAGAAGGCTGCTTAGCTGCTGGCTTTGCGGCCTGCTGCTTCTGTCCGGGTCGTCGACCATCCAAGCGGTCGACATCAGTGTTCGCAACCCCATTCTTGCGCCCGGAGACGAAGGCTACCTGCTGTCGGCGGACTTCAACATCAACCTGAATGCCCGCCTCGACGACGCCATAGCACGCGGCATCACGCTGTACTTCGTCGTCGACTTCGAACTGACACGGGCGCGTTGGTACTGGCTCGACGAGCAGGTGGTCAGTCGCAGCCAGACCTTCCAGCTCTCTTATCATGCGCTCACCCGCCAGTATCGCCTGTCGAGCGGCGCTCTGCATCAGAGCTTTCCCTCGCTCGATGACGCGCAGCGAATCCTGTCGCGCCTGCGCAACTGGCCGGTCCTCGAGCGGGGTGCGGTCAGGCCCGGGGAGAGCTACCAGGCTGCCGTCCGCATGCGGCTCGACCTCAGCCAGATGCCGAAGACCTTCCAGGTCAACGCCCTCGCCAATCGCGATTGGAATCTGTCATCGGATTGGACACGCTGGCTGTTCACTCCCACCGAGCCCGTCGTACCGGCGGTGCCCGTCGCGGTCCCCGTGCCCGCCGCGGTCCCGGAAAGCAGATGAAGAGCCTGGTCGTCGCCGCCGCCTCCTTTGGTGGCATCCTGCTGTTTCTCCTTGCCTCGGCGAGCGCCAACACGGCGCTGTTCGCCAGCCACTATCCGTGGCTGCTTGGGCTCAACGCCATCGTCGCGCTTTCGCTCCTGGCGCTGATCGCCTGGCAGTTGCATGACCTCTGGCGGGAGCATCGGGCGCATGTCTTCGGTTCGCGTCTGAAGCTGCGCCTGATGCTCATGTTCGGCCTGATGGCGGTGTTGCCCGGCGTACTGATCTATGCCGTTTCGGTCCAGTTCGTCACCAAGAGCATCGAGACCTGGTTTGACGTCCGCGTCGAGAAGGCGCTCGAGGCCGGTCTCAACCTTGGACGCAGCGCGCTCGATTCGCTGCTCGAGGACCTGGCGGCGAAGGGACAGATCATGGCGCTCGAGCTGGCCGAGCGTTCCGAAGCGCAACGGCGGCTCGACCTGAACCGGCTGCGTGAGCAGCATGGGGTGCAGTCGGCTGCGCTGTTCTCGACAAGCGGCGAACTGCTCGCGACGGCGACGGGTGATCTGGCGACGCTGTTGCCGTCGCAGCCGAGTGACGAGCAACTGCGCCTGGCACGCAAGGAGCGACGCTATGCGGTCATCGAAGGCAACGGCGAAAGGGATCTGACGCTGCGCGTCCTGATCGCCGTGATGCCGGCTGGCCTCGGCGTCGAGAGCCGCTTGCTGCAGCTCATCGACCCGGTTCCCAGCGCCCTGGCGCTCAACGCCGATCGGGTGCAGACGGTGTACGCGGACTATCAGGAGCTTTCGCTGGGTCGCGAGGGCCTTACCCGCATCTATGCCATGACTCTGACCCTGACGGTGCTGCTGGCCCTGTTCACCGCCATCGCGCTGGCCTTCGTGCTTGCCCGTCGCCTGTCGGCGCCGCTGTCGATCCTCGCCGAGGGAACGCAGGCTGTGGCCGCCGGCGACTACACGCCGCGGCAGGCAGTCTATAGCCGCGACGAACTCGGTGTCCTGACCCGCTCGTTCAAGCAGATGACCAGCCAGCTCGACGAGGCGAGGCGCGACAACGAGCGCCACCGCAGCGAACTGGAGGCTGCCCGGGCGTACCTCGAGTCGATCCTCGCCAACCTCTCTGCCGGCGTGCTCGTGTTCGACCGGCGCCTGGCGCTGCGAACCGCCAACCAGGGTGCATCGACCATCCTGATGGAAGATTTTGACGGCCTGCTTGGCCAGCCGGCCGATCTCTGGGTGCGGCAGCAGGTGCTCGGCACGGCGATCAGCAGGGCTTTCGTCCAGCACGAGCGTCGCGAATGGCAGGAGGAGATCGAACTCGATCACGCAGGTGGCCTGCCGCAGATTCTTCTCCTGCGTGGAACGGAGCTGCCATCCGAATCGCACGGCGGCTACGTCGTGGTGTTCGATGACGTCACGCGACTGATCGCCGCGCAGCGCAGTGCGGCCTGGGGCGAGGTGGCGCGACGGCTGGCGCACGAGATCAAGAACCCCCTGACGCCGATCCAGCTCTCCGCCGAGCGTTTGCAGATGAAGCTGGCCGATCACCTGAGCGGTGTGGACGCCGAGATGCTAGAGCGGGCGACGCGAACGATCATCACCCAGGTGCAGGCGATGAAACGCATGGTCAACGATTTCAGCGACTATGCGCGCCTGCCGGCACCCGAACTGGCCGCTGTCGATCTGAATGCACTGATCGCCGAGGTGCTCGGCCTCTACGAGACTTCGGGGGGGCGAATCAAGCGCAAGCTCGCCGCCAGGTTGCCGCCGGTTCTCGGCGACGCCACCCAGTTGCGACAGATCATCCACAATCTCCTGCGCAACGCCGAAGAGGCGCAGGAGGGGGCCGCTGCGCCATGTGTCGTCATCGTCACCCGCTGCGCAGAGAACATGGCCGAGCTGGTCGTGAAGGACCATGGGCCCGGGTTTCCGCCCGAGATCATCGCCCGGGTCTTCGAGCCCTACGTCACGACCAAGGCGCGTGGCACCGGACTCGGCTTGGCGATCGTCAAGAAGATCGTCGATGAGCATCATGGGCGCATCAGCATCAACAA
>ERZ761603.2981-NODE-2981-length-11168-cov-40.348871_pt1 | contig 11168 bp, 10 predicted proteins | sample MGYA00511879_ERZ761603 | MGnify/ENA primary metagenome ERZ761603 (study PRJEB28899, sample SAMN02850040) | bioreactor sludge metagenome | biome: EBPR Sludge; feature: EBPR Bioreactor; material: flocular biomat | place: Australia: Thorneside Wastwater Treatment... | reverse complement strand
ATGTTCGCGCCCATGGCCAGCGCGATCCCCGCATGCAGGCTGATGAAACCCTGCCCGGCCATGACGATGACGATCCCGGTCGTCGCTGACGACGACTGGATGATCGCAGTGAAGGCGGCGGAAATCAGTACGGCCAGAACTGGGTTGTCCATCGTCGTCATCAGGTCCAGGAAGGGCTGGAAGCTCCGGAGCGGGTGCATCGCCTCGCCCATCACGTGCATGCCGAAAAAGACCATGCCGAGGCCCATCAGCATTACGCCGTAGTGCTTGACCTTGTCGTCCTTAGCGATGAACAGCATCGCGAAGCCGACGGCGATCATTCCCAGCGCCGCCTTGGTAATTTTGAAGGCGACGATCTGCCCGGTAATCGTCGTGCCGATCTTGGCGCCGATAATCACCCCGATCGACTGCGACAACGACATCAGGCCGGCCGAGATGAAGCCGACGACCAGCACGGTGGTGACCGACGACGACTGGATCACCGCTGTGACCAGCGCGCCGGTGCCGACGCCCATGAAGCGATTGACCGTCAGCGTTGCGAGGAGCTTCTTCATGCGCTCGCCGGCGACGGCCTTGAGGCCCTCCTCCATCTGCGTCATGCCGAAGAGGAAGATCGCCAGGCCGCCGAGCAGCTCGACGGTCATCATCAGCCAGTCGGGGTCGCCGGTGGCCCCATCGGCGGCCAGCGCCGGTCGCGTCAGCAGACCGATCGCCACGGCGAGTACGCAGACCGCCAGCGGCAGCACGAGCGGCTGCCTGCGGTGAAACGTTGCGAGATTCATGTTGTTGTCTCCTCCTGTGGTTGCAGATCAGCCCTTCCCGCGCTCCTTGACAATGGTGACCGGCAGCCGGGCCAGGCTGACGACCTGCTCGGCAACTGACCCGAGCAGCAGGTGGCGCAGTCCGGTGATCCCCTTGCTGCCCATCACCAGCACGCTCGCCTTCTGCTTCTGCGCCACCTGGAGGATGCGCGTCACCGGGATTCCCTTGACCAGCAGCAGTTCAGCCTTGTGCAGCGCCTGCCGCTGCGGGTGCTTCTTCTTCGCTTCGGCGAGAAAGGCGTCGAGCATCTCGCCGGCGATGTCCTCCATCCGCGTCAGCGTCTTCTTGCGCGCCATGCGCGCGTAGTAGCCGGGCATGTTCAGCGGATCGTGCACTACATGCAGGATCACCAGCCGTGTCCCCAGGCCGGCGGCCAGGTCACTGGCCAGCAGCAGGGCGGCCTCGGAATAGTCAGAGAAATCAACGGGAACCAGAATCGGCCCCCGGACCGCGGCGTGCGGCTTGGCGTCGCCTTGTTTCTGTTCAGCCATGGGCAATCACTCCTCTCATGAAAAAACGAGCCTGTCAGGCACCGCTCGAAAGACCAGCCGGCCGCGGCCAGCCTGGGCAGAACAATTCACTGAAGACATTCATTCAGAGGCTCAATGGGCGGAACCTTGACTTGCATCAATCGAAAGATACAATAAATTCTCGCTGCATACATGGTCTTTTTCCCTGTTGTGATCCCTCAGCGCCGCGCGCATCGCCAACGGACGCGGACCTGGCCAGCTGGTTCGCCAGCGCGGGCGCCGGCAGAGAGCCCCCGATGATCCATCGGCCCTTGTTTCCGTGCGGCATTGCGCCTATCCTTGCGTGTTGCACGTTCCGGTGTCGTTTTTGGCCGCCGAGCGTCCTTTAGCCGGGTTTTTGCTGCGATCTGCTGCCAGAACGCGGCAGCATCTCTGCAACAACACTTCCTGAGGCGGGGGCATTTCATGGAATGGTTAGGCGTGTCGTCCGCTGACTTGGAACTGGTGGTCCGCATTATTATCCAGTGCTGCCTGTTTTCCATGTCGGCCTTTTTTTCCGGCTCTGAAACAGCCCTTTTTTCGCTCAGCCGGATCGACCTCCAGAAACTGCGCAATTCGCGCAATCCTCATTCCGAGAGCATTCACGCCATGCTCGACGAGCCGCGGCGCCTGATCGTCTCGCTGCTCTGTGGCAACGAACTGGTCAACATCGCCGCCGCCGCCAACATGACCATGATCCTGGTCACCGCCTTCGGCGAGGCGGATGCCGGCTGGATCAACGTTGTGGTGATGGTGCCCCTGCTGCTGCTGTTCGGCGAAGTAACGCCCAAGACGATCGCGGTCAACTTTCCGACCAAGTTTGCAACGCTGCTCTCGGCCCGCTTCCTGCCCAAGTGGATTTTCATCGTCACCCCGCTGCGCAACGTCGTGCGCATGGTCGCCGACCGCGTCACGACCTTCGTCGTCGGCGAGCACGTCGGGCGTGAAAACATCCTCAAGGCCGACGAACTGCGGACGCTGATGGCCGACAGCGAGGAAACCGGCGTCATCCAGGCCTCGGAACGGGTGCTGATCGACAAGGTGCTCGAGGCTGCCGAAACCGACGTCGCGCGGATCATGACGCCGGGACCACGCATCCGCTTTCTCGATGCCGACCTGCCGGTCGACGAACTGATCGAGCGCTTTCGCAGCTATCGCCATCCGCGCGTGCCGGTATACCGTGGCCACTGGGACAACGTCATCGGCTTCCTGCACGCCGAGGACCTGCTACGCCGGGTGCGTGCCGGTGGCCGCTCGGCGATCGAACTCAAGGAAATCCTCAAGCCGGCGCACTTCGTGCCGCCGACCAAGAAGGTCGACGAAATGCTGGAGTACTTCCAGCGCTTCAACACCCGCGCTGCGGTGGTCATCGGCGAGTATGGCGAGGTGCTCGGCATCGTCACCATCAAGGATGTGCTGACCTTCATCTTCGGTGAAATCTCGGGCAAGATGCGCGGCCAGGAGTACTTTCAGGAGGAGGACAACGACAGCTTCACCGTCCCCGGCCACATGCGCCTGGCGGACCTGCGCACGCTGACCAATTTCGATATTGAAGACCCGCTGATGAACACCATCGGCGGCGTGACTCTGGTCCTCTTCGGCCGTTTGCCGCGCGTCGGCGAGAAAGTCTTCTACGCCGACTACGAAATCACCGTCAAGGAAGTCAGCGGCATGCGCATCACCAAGGTTCGCGTCTCGCGCGGCCGCACCCCGGATGAGCCGGAGGAAGCGCCGGACGAGCCACTGGAGATGGAGAGCCTGGCAGCTGAGCCGGCAGCGGAAGGTCTGCTGGCTGGCGCGCCGGTAGACCAGGAGCAGGAAACCCTGGACGAATACGAAAGCGACCCGCTGAATGAACCGACTGAGGCTGAGGCTGAGGCTGAGGCTGAGGCAGAGGCTGAGGCAGAGGCTGAGGCTGCCGCGGACCACGAGGCAGAGAGCAGCCCGCCTGCGGGCAGGGCCGCAAGCGCGGCGAACTAGACAAGGAGACGAACAATGGAACTGCTTCTGCAATTGCTGGTCATCCTGATCTTTCTTGTCCTCAAGGGGTTTTTCTCGGGGTCCGAGTTGGCGATGGTCAATTCGGACAAGATTCGCCTGCGGCATCAGGCCCGACTCGGTGACCCCGGCGCCAAGCTGGTGCTGAACCTGTTTCGCACCCCGGACGTGATGCTCGGCACGACGCTGGTCGGTACCAACATCGCGACGGTAACGATCACCACCATGGGAACGCTGATCTTTGTGCACCTGTTTGGGGACGCGGGCGACCTGGTCTCGGTACTGGTGTTCACGCCCTTCCTGCTGATTTTCGGCGAGATCGTGCCGAAGAGCATCTTTCAGCAGAAGGCCGACACGATAGCCGTCAAGATCATCTACCCGCTGCGTTTTTTCTCCTACCTGTTCTATCCGGTGATCTTCGTCTTCAGCCGTGTCGCGCGTGTTGCCGCCCGGATCTTCGGCGGCGCAACCTCGGGCCAGAGCGGCTTCATCAGCAAGGATGAATTGCGCGTCCTGATCGATCTGTCGGAAACCTCGTCGGACAGCGCCGCGACCAGCAAGCAGCGGATTCGTCGCATCTTCCGTTTTGCCGACACGACGGTTGGCGAGGTGATGACGCCGCTGGCCGAGGTCGTCGGCTTCAACGAGACGCGCGAGATGGGCGAGGCGGTGCGGCGAGTCTGGGCGTCCGGATTCAATCGCCTGCCGGTCTTTCGTGGCAACATCACCAACGTCACCGGGGTGATGACGTTGAGCACCTGGGATCTGCTGCTGCCCGACATCGAGCAGCGAGCGGTGGAGGATTTCGTCAAACCGGCCCTCTACCTGACGCCCAAGCAGAGCCTCGATCAAGTGCTGCCGCTGCTGCGCGCACGCGCCGACCACATGGCAATCGTCGTCGACGAGTTCGGCTCGGCGATCGGCATCCTGTCAATGGAGGACATCTTCGAGGAAGTCGTGGGCACGGTAGACTCCGGCTACGACTTCGACACCATGAAGACGCGCCGGGTGACCATCGAATCGGAGAGCGACGATACGCACCTGATCAGCGGGCGCGCGCCGATCTCGGAGCTGAACGATTCGCTTAAGCTCAATCTCCCGGTCGGCGACGCGCATACCCTCGCCGGCTTCCTGATCAACCGCCTGCGACACATCCCGGAGGTCGGCGATACGGTACTCGAGCAGGGCTATCGCTATACGGTGACCGAGGCCGATGCGCGCTCCGTCACCAAGGTGCGCGTCGAACGGGTGTAGGGGCACAGCAGTGGGCGGTGCCCGACGGTCACCGCCTTCAGGGATCGCCGGCTATTGGCCGCACAGAGAAGTTTCGTTGCGAGGAGTGCTTGCCCTGACCCAAAGGTTCGAGGAGGCCGGCATGGCGCAACTGGCTCACCATACGCGATACCGTTTCGAGCGTCAGCGCGGTGATGTCGGCCATATCCTGCCGCGACGGCAGGACGACCTGTAGATCTGCTGGCTGGTTCACCGGGTTTTGCTCAGGCGCCTGCGCAAGCATCATCACCAGGCGGCGGACCCTGTCAGCGGCCTGGCCGCAGCGCAGTGCGATGACCTCCGCGGCGCGGCGCTCGGCCTTGGCCAGCGTCCGCAGCAGCGAGTAGTCGCCAGCAGGCGGCGTCCGATCGTCCGGCCATGGCGCGAGAACACAGTCGGCAAGGGCCGTTGCCGTGAAACTGTACTTGCCGAAGAGCAGCGTCTCCGCACCGATGACGTCGCCCCGAACAGCCAGGTTGGCAAAGCTCTCCTCGCCGGTGGGCTGTTCCTCGCGGTCGAGCCGAACCGAGCCACTGAGAACCCGCCAAGCAGTCCCGTGGGCATTGCCGGCGTAGATACGCTGTCCGCGCAGGACCGAGCGTTGTCTGGCTCGGGTCATTCGCGCTCCGACCCGGCGCGGCCTTTGTTCGGCATTCGACAAGACGGCTGGCTACATTGCTCTCTTTGACCTCAGAAGCGGACGTGTATGCCGGCAAACGCGCTGACACAGCCGACATTGGTCGGGTCGAGGCTGGACATGGCCAGAGCGGCGGCTACCGCGATCGGCTTCCTGGTAAACGGCATCGCGAGCTCTCTCCTGTTCTTGATTTGGCGAATATCTGGCCAATTCTAGGGAGGGATGGCGTGTGGCGGAATGTGGCATATCGCCGCACAAGCCAAGGTTCTTGAAGGCTCTTGATACAGATCACTACTGGCGACAGCAATGGCTCCGGCGGCGCGGGGAAGGACTCCCCGACTTTCAGGAGGCTCACAAACGGGCTCACTTGAGCTCACACCAATGGTAGGTCGGTCATATCGCTGCTGCCGCTAACCATGTGGGGCAACTACATTGGAGCGCAAGTGGGCGACAAGAGCCCTGTTTCTTCGCGAACGCCTGGCCCGCGTGCGGGGTTGGGAGGCTGATTACTGCCAGGGGTCCCGCTGCCCTAGCAGCAATCACATCACCTGATTCACCTCGAACACCACGTCGATCCCCTGCCCATTCCGCTGGTATTCCAGATAGGCGGCGTACAGGCAGCTTTTCACCAGCGCGGTACACAGGGCGGAGAGGCACGGACCGCCGTGGTGGCGTACGACGAGGCGCGAGTCTCAAGCCGTTTACTATACTGTCCCCTTTTTCAAGCAGGCGAGGCCGTTCCATCCCATCTCACGGCCGTCGTGACAAGTATCACGTCGCCGGACCGGCTTGAGTGTTTCAATCTCTTGGCACAGGCAGCAAGCCGTGCGCGCCAGTGACCACCCCAACAATAGGCTGTGACCGACGATGGCATGCGCGGTTGCAGCGACAGTCCAGGACAGTCTTCCGAACAGGTGACCAAGTGAAAAAGTTGCGAATTCCGGCCGGGCTCTACGATGCACTGCCCTGCTTCTATGTCGGCGCCGGCCTGCTTGCGATGATCGTGCTGCACAACGGACTGGCGGTCTTCATGGGCCTGGCCCTGATGTCGGCTGGCGGCATCCTGGGCCTGCTTCGCTACCAGTGCCGTCGGGGCCTCCATCAAGGCACGGCCGGAGTCGATCTACCCGAGGCAAAGGGAGAACAGGCACCTGCGCAAGGATCGGTCCAGATTTCGTGGCTTCACGCGTTCGACAGCGGACATCCGGTCATCGACGGGCAACGCCGTCGGCTGTTCGGGCTGGGCGGCGAACTGATCAACGGGGTTCTGCTGAAGCAATCCCGCGCGCAGGTGGAAAGGCTGATCGATGAGCTGATCGAACGGATCATTGAGCATTTTCGTACCAAGGAGGCGGTCCTCGCCGAAACGAATCAGCCAGCTCTCAGGAATCATCAGGAAATCCATCGCGCCTTGCTGGCCAGAGCAGCCAGTGTTCGTGATCATTTTCTCGGTGGGGAGATCTCCGCCAGTGAGCTGGTGGGGTTCGTTTCGTGCGAAGTCATGTCGGACTACCTGATCAGGGACAGCCAGGAAGTTGCGGGTGAGGCGAAGATCTGGCCTCGCGGCACGACCAGCGAGTCTGCACCGACTTCAGGATGTGGTCGGTGGTCGATGCCACAGACGCCGGCCGAACAGGACGAAGAGGCCGAAGAAGCCGGACAGTCAGCTCCCGGGGCAGTGCCGGCGCTTCGCTGAACCTGTTTGCGCTGCGGTTTCCCGCAGCGGCTTCTGCTCCGACCGATCAGACAGCAGTCGCATGCGATGAGTCTGACAAGGCGACGTCGACCACCCGTCCTCCGGTCATGGCCAGCAACTCCTGCGGCGAGAGCTTGAAGACCGCGTGTGGGTGTCCGGCGGCGGCCCAGATGCTGTCGAAGCGAAGCAGATCCTGGTCGACCAGCAGCGTCGTATCCTTGACATGGCCGATCGGACACACGCCGCCGATCGCGTAACCCGTGTGCTCCCGCACGAAGCGGGCGTCTGCCTTGCCGAGCGGGCCGACCAGCGCCGCCACCTTGCGTTCGTCAACGCGATGAGCGCCGCTGGCGACGACGATCACCGCCGCGTCGTCCTCCATACGGCGGAAAACGATCGACTTGGCGATTTCGGCGACGCTGCAGGCGAGACCGGCGGCCGCTTCAGCCGAGGTTCGGCCACTGGCGGGCAAGAGGACGACCAGCTTGCCGTGGCCGATCTTCTCCAATAGATTGGCGACACGTTGCGCGCTATCGGGCAGTTTGTCTGCAGAATCCATGGGCACACCTTCCAGCGTTGATTGACAATGACCCCCGCCGTCGCGGGTGTTGTAGCGCCAGGCGCGCCGACGCTCTCCGGCGAGCAGGCGGGAGTATGCCATAAGGGGGACTGTGGCTGGACCAGCGCGCGCAACGCGCCGCCCGACACGATGCCGATTTGCAAAAGGCCGGTGGCTTGTTAATCTGCGTCCGACTCGACTGACGTCGGATGGCCTGAAGCACCGGGCCAGCGGTAAAAGCCGAGCTTCCCCAACGGAAAAGGACCGCCATGCTCAACTCCCCCGACGAACACCAGGAAATTCGCGACGCCGTCCGCGACCTTTGCCGCCAGTTTCCGGACGATTATTTCCGCAGGATCGACGAGCAGCGCGCCTATCCCGAGGCTTTCGTCGATGCGCTGCTCGGCGCTGGCTGGCTGGCGGCGATGATTCCCGAGGACTACGGTGGCTCCGGCCTCGGGCTGACCGCGGCGAGCGTGATCATGGAGGAGATCAATCGCAGCGGCGGCAACTCGGCCGCGGTCCACGGCCAGATGTACAACATGGGAACGCTGCTGCGCAACGGCAGCCAGGCGCAGAAGGAGAAGTACCTGCCGGCGATCGCCGCCGGCAAGCTGCGCATCCAGTCGATGGCGGTGACCGAACCGACCACCGGCAGCGACACGACGAAGGTCCGGACGACGGCCGTCCGGCAGGGTGACCGCTACGTCGTCAATGGCCAGAAGGTCTGGATCTCGCGCGTGCAGCACTCGGATCTGATGATCCTGCTGGCGCGCACGACGCCACTCGCCGAAGTGAAGCGGAAATCGGAAGGGATGTCGATCTTCATCGTCGACCTGCACGACGCCATCGGCCACGGCCTTTCCGTGCGGCCGATCGCCAACATGGTCAATCATGAGACCAACGAACTGTTCTTCGACAATCTCGAGGTTCCTGCAAAGAACCTGATCGGCGACGAGGGCCAGGGATTTCGCTACCTGCTCGACGGCCTCAACGCCGAACGCGCGCTGATCGCCGCCGAGTGCATCGGCGACGGCTACTGGTTCATTGAACGCGCCAGCCGCTACGCCAGCGAGCGCATCGTCTTCGACCGGCCGATCGGCATCAACCAGGGCGTCCAGTTCCCGATCGCCGAGGCCTTCATCGAGGTCGAGGCGGCCAATCTGATGCGCTTCAGGGCCTGCGCTCTGTTCGACGCTCGGCAGCCCTGCGGCGCGCAGGCCAACATGGCCAAGTACCTCGCCGCCAAGGCCTCGTGGCAGGCGGCCAACGTCTGCCTGCAGACGCACGGCGGCTTTGGCTTCGCCAGCGAATACGACATCGAGCGCAAGTTCCGCGAGACCCGCCTGTATCAGGTGGCGCCGATCTCGACCAACCTGATCTTCTCCTACGTTGCCGAGCATCTGCTCGGCCTGCCGCGCTCGTTCTGAGCCGCCGGAGTCCATGGAGGCCAGCATGCGCCCGCTCGACGGCATCACCATCGTCACCCTCGAACACGCCATCGCGGCGCCGTTCTGCACCCGCCAGTTGGCCGACCTCGGCGCCCGCGTGATCAAGGTCGAGCGCCCGCGAAGCGGTGATTTTGCCCGCGCCTACGACGAGCGCGTGCGCGGGCTGGCGTCGCACTTCGTGTGGACCAACCGCTCCAAGGAAAGCCTGACGCTCGACCTCAAGCATGCCGAAGCGCCGGGCATCCTGGCCGGACTGCTCGGCGTCGCCGACGTCCTGGTGCAGAACCTGGCACCCGGCGCCGCCGCCCGCCTTGGCCTGTCGTATGAGGCGCTGCGCGAGCACCACCCGCGACTGATCGTTTGCGACATCTCCGGCTACGGCAGCGACGGCCCGTATCGCGACAAGAAGGCCTACGACTTGCTGATCCAGAGCGAGTCGGGCTTCCTCTCGGTGACCGGCTCGCCCGACGCGCCGGCCAAGGCCGGGTGTTCGATCGCCGACATCTCGGCCGGCATGTACGCCTACAGCCAGATTCTGGCAGCGCTGCTGCAGCGCGGCAGGAGCGGGCGCGGCTGCCATATCGAGGTGTCGATGCTGGAAAGCATGGTCGAGTGGATGAGCTATCCCCTGTATTACGCCTTTGACGGCGCCAGCCCACCGCCGCGCGCCGGCGCCGCGCACGCGACGATCTACCCCTACGGCCCGTTTCCCACCGGCGACGGCAAGACGGTGATGCTCGGCCTGCAAAACGAACGCGAGTGGGCCGTTTTCTGCACCGCGGTGCTCGATCGCCCGGACCTCGCGAGCGACCCGCGCTACGCTTCGAACGCCCTGCGCACGGCGGCCCGCGACGAGTTGCAGCCGCTGATCGTCAGTCGCTTCGCCGGCCTCAGCGCCGAGCAACTGATCGCCCGCCTCGACGCGGCGCAGATCGCCAACGCCCGCATGAACGACATGCAGGATGTCTGGCAGCATCCGCAGCTGGCGGCACGCCAGCGGTGGACCGAGGTGGCGACGCCAGCCGGCCCGATTCCGGCCCTGCTGCCACCCGGCACGGTCGATGCGTACATGCCGCGGATGGATGCAGTACCGGCTCTCGGGCAGCACACCGACGCCATCCTCGGCGAACTGGGTTGGGACGCGGCGGCGATCAGCCGCCTGCGTCAGCTGGCTGCCATCTGACAGGCGGTGAATTGTTCCCCGGCGACGGGGCTGGGTGTACCGTCATTCCCGTGCAAGGGGAAGCCACCGGCTGTATCCGTTTGTTTTTGCGAGCAATTGCCTGAACGGAGCGGAGTCAGATCGTCGTCCGCCCGATGGCGCCGACGATTCGCCGCAGCAGCCACTTCGGCGTTGCCCGCCCGGCCAGGGTCGCCGCCTGATTGAGTGCACCCGGCACCCGGATCACCTCGCCGCCCATGCACGCCTGAAAGCCTTCGGCAGCCACCGCGTCAACGTCGCCGATCAGGAAGCCCGGCAGCCGGGCGAGCGCCGCGCTTGCCTCGACCGCGCCGCTGAGCATCGGCGTCGCGGTGATGCCGGGGCAGAGAACGGTGACGGTGACGCCGCTGCCGCGCAGTTCCTCGGCCAGCGACTCGCTAAGGGAGAGCACATAGGCCTTGGTCGCCGCATAGGTGGCCAGCGAGGGGACAGGCTGGAAGGCCGCGATCGAGGCCACGTTGAGGATGCGTCCGCGGCCGCGCGCCACCATGCCGGGAACGAACTGTGACAGCATCGCGGTCAGGCCGGAGACATTGAGATCGATCATCTGCTGCTGGTGCTGCGCAGTCATTTCGACAAACGGGCCGTGCGCGAGCACACCGGCGTTGTTGACCAGCACGTCGATGGTCAGGTGCCGACGGCGCAGCTGCGCGGCGAGCGCCGGCACAGCGCCCGGCTGTGACAGATCAGCCGGCAACGGCACGGCGCGCACGCCGAACTCGCTGGCCAGCGCCAGGGCAAGCGCCTTCAGCTTGTTGCTGTTGCGCGCCACCAGAACCAGGCAGTGACCGGCGCTTGCAAAACAGCGCGCCAGGGATTCGCCGATACCCGACGAGGCGCCGGTGATCAACGCCGTCGACACCGCAGCACCCAGCCCTGTGGTCATCTTTCTCTCCTTTCGGAAGCGCTGCACAGATCAACACGGCGGCCCGCCCTGCCCCCGCCGGCCACCCGGGAAGCACGCGGGACAAGCCGACCGCGGCTCCGGCTGCCGGCCGGCTG
>ERZ761603.2979-NODE-2979-length-11172-cov-11.146352_pt1 | contig 11172 bp, 10 predicted proteins | sample MGYA00511879_ERZ761603 | MGnify/ENA primary metagenome ERZ761603 (study PRJEB28899, sample SAMN02850040) | bioreactor sludge metagenome | biome: EBPR Sludge; feature: EBPR Bioreactor; material: flocular biomat | place: Australia: Thorneside Wastwater Treatment... | reverse complement strand
CACGAGCCCGCAGGAGGCCAGCGTGGCACCCAGCATCCGCCGTCGCCCCCCCCCCACCCTGCGCTCGCCAGAGGGTCGCCTGGCAGTGGGAACGTAACCCGCAGCGCGCGCCGCGTTGGGTATCTCCATCCACACCTGGGTGCAGCGCTCGAACGCATGCCGGTGGGCGTCCGACAGCGACTGCCACTTCAGGCAGTCCAGTTCCATCTGCCTGGAACGCTCGGGGCCATGCAGCCGCGCCACCCAGGCGGCGGCCTCGTCGGCAATCCCGCGTGTCACCTTCGGCGGCGGATCGTCGGCGGCATCAAGGCCCGGGCCCGGTGTCTTCACTGGCGCCAGCCCTCCATCCAGCGGGCGATCTGCGCGGTGGACCGGGCGATGTTCTTCTCCACCCCGCTCACGGATAGCTGGTGCACTTCCGCAGCCTCGCTGAAACTCATCCCACCGAGCCGGACGTCGAGCAGGATCGCCCTGGACTTGTCGTCTAGCCTGGACAGGCAGACCTCCAGCCGCGCCAGCCGCTCGCGCGACAGCACGGTGGCCTCCAGGTCGGCCGCCGGATCCAGCAGCGACACGTCGGCCACGTCCACCTCCTCGCCCCGTACCGAGCGGGCGCGGTCGGCGCTGATCGCCAGGTTCTGCACCGTTCGTGCGAGAAAGGCCCCGGGCGATTCCACCGGCTTGTCACGCTGATAGACCGCGTACCTCAACCATGCCTCCTGGACCAGGTCGTCGGCGTCTTCCCTTCGTCGCCCGCGGCGCAGGAGCCAAGCGCGCAACGCATCCAGCATGCTCTGCCAGTTGCCGACCATCGGAATTGCCTCCCCAGACCTGCCGACGTCCCTCGCAGCTACCACTGTAGGACAGCGCAAGCCCAGTGGAAAGCGCAGCGGCCCGCCGCGGCCGACCGATGGATCGCGGACAGCCCGAGCAGGCCATCGCCCATACTGGGAGAAGGCCACACGACAGGGGTACCCCCGCCCGGGGATACGAGGCCCCAAGCGTTCGGCGCAGCAGCCTTACGGGCATCAGTTGGAGGAGCAAGAGGAATCCGCGATGGCTACCAGCCCTCCATCCAGGTGGCCAGCAAGGCGGTGCCCCGGGCCACGTGCTTGCCCACGACCGACTCGCTGATGCCGAACTCCCGGCCGATGTCCGCGTAGGTGCGCTCGCCAACGCGGTGCGCCAGCAGGATCTCGCGGGTTCTTTCAGGCATTCGCTCCAGGCAGGTCCACAGCCGGTCCATCCGCTCCTTGCCCAGCAACTGGGCTTCCACGCCCGGCGCCACGTCGATCACCTGCAGTTCGTCGACGGCGGTTTCCGCACCGTGGGCCGCACGGGCGCGATGGGCATCGATGGCGATGTTGATCGCCGTGCGTGTGAGATACGCCTCCGGGCTGGGCACCGCCGCGCCATCGAGGCGCCGCGTCATGCGCAGCCAGGCCTCCTGCACGAAGTCGTCGGCGTCGTGAGGTGAAGCCCCGCGCCGACGCAGCACCGCGCGCACCCGGGAGAACACTGCCTTGAGGTCGTCGAACATCGCCGCGCTTATGCCGAGGCCCTACTCGACCGCCCGGCGACGGTCAAATCGGCACTGCGGAGCGTGGCCACCCGGTGACATCGCAGGCGCTGGCATGCCTGCAGCAGCAAGCCAGCGGAAACGTTGGCGGCCGAGTGCAGGCGCAGCGCCTCGGGAGGATGAACCCCCTCAACCCTGTCCGACGCAGCGTCAAGTCTGAGACCTGCGCGGCGGTCGCCACATGCCAAGAGGTATGGGATGGCGGGCTCTGCACGTCCGGGCCTACTCACGGCTATCAGCCGAGCCGCGTGCATCGCCATTTTTTCGCCCCGGGTACCCATCGCACTCCCGAGGCCAGAGCCATTGGATGTGCCCGGAGGACTAACAGACTCGCGGGGGACCGCCGCCGTGCCGATGCAAGCGGGGTCCTGTCTCACGCACGACGGAAGTGGCTGTGACATCGGCGTAGCGGCACGAAACTAACACTATAGTCTCTGGCACGATAGTACCTGCGAACCCACGATTTACCAAGTGGGAACAGCAGAACGTCGATTCGGGAAGGAGGTGTATCGCCGCCGGAAGGCGATAGGCATATCGCAGGAAGAATTGGCAGACCGCGCGCAGGTGCACACCTCGTACGTCAGTCAACTCGAGCGAGGCCTCAAGTCGCCCACGCTCGGTGTCATCATGAGACTAGCCCGCGCGCTCGGACAACCAGCGTCGGAACTCATGCGCGCCGTAGAAGTCGGCTGATCCGAACTCCGGGCGGTTTTGCATTGCGACTACATCCCGTAGTCACTCGATGCCGGCGGCACGATCACACCGCCTGCGACGGCCAGCACCCTGGGAACGAACTGCGACGGCACGGCTCACGGCTCGGCCTCACTCGACATCGGGCACTGGCGGGCGACAAGCGGCTCACATCAGTCTCCGACGGTGCAGATTGATGGGCCCATCATGATGACGGTACCAGTGCTGCCCGGGAACGGACCATCCTGACGCTCAAGTTCCACTGGCTTCAATCGAACGTCTGCATCTATTCGCTGCGCGGCGGAACGAGCGCGACTTTCAGGCTGCGCGGTTGAGCGGGAAAAAGCTCCGCGGTGAGCCCTGGCATCTTCAACCTGCCTGACACAGGCGCACCCGAGCTGCAGCAGGCACCCTCCAATAGGGGGCCTCAATGCGCGTGATTCTCGACCTTGCCCTCCCCTTGGCAACATAACGGCCAGGAGGCCCAAGATGAGCGAAGCGCAACGAGTGGGATCACTCAGAGTGATAAAGAAGCTCTATCCGACCAGCCGTGGCGCCATCAAGTTGCATAACCAGTTCGGGGAAACCCTGATCTGCGTACGCCACAGGGTCGACGCCAAGGCCAATATCCGCCCGTCGCAACCTCCGCCATCGTGCCTTTGAACCGCCGAGTCGCCGTCGTCTTCGTGGGCCTGTCCTGTTGGTCGGCCGTCGCGCCGGCACAGTCACTCGCCGCGCCAAACGTCGTCGCCATCTCCCCAAACCTCGTCACCTCCGGTCAGCCCACGGCTCAGTCGCTGGCCACCCTCTCTCAGCAAGGCTTCCGGGCGGTCATCTACCTAGCTCCGAGTTCGGTCTCTGACGCGATCAGAGACGAGCCGGAGCTTGTCACCCAGCAGGGTCTTGAGTTCGTTCACGTCCCTATTCCGTTCAGTGCGCCTACAGAGGCACACTTCGAAGCAGTCTCAACCGCGCTGCAGCGGCTACAAGGCCAGAAGGTCCTCGTCCACTGCCAGGTGAACATGCGCGCGTCCACGATGGTCTTCCTGCATCGCGTCATCAAGGAGAACGCCAATCCGGCCGAGGCCTGGGAGTTGGTCACGCGTGTCTGGTCGCCTCAGGGTCCGTGGAAACGCCTAGCCTTGGCTCAACTGTCCAAGAACGGGATCAAGTTCGACCCGTTCTGAGCCGTACCCGTGGCGACGCCTAACCCCTCGCTCAAGCCGACGCGCTACGGCAGCCACCGCCTGGCCGCTCCAGGCCATGGTGGTCATTGTCCTTCCGCGGCCAGTCGGCGTCTGCCGCAGCGCGCGGCTTAGCTCGAACGTTAGGCCTCGCAAATCCATCGCTCATGTCTGACTCTTCCTCGTCCAATGTTCCCATCGAAGAAGAACGAAGGCGCCGCTTCTCTATAGCGGCAGCCGGAGGCAAGAGGTTCGGAAGCGGCAAGCGCATCAGCACCCACGCATTACTGCTTGAAATTGATATACGCCTTGCTTACTGTGCCGGCGCATGGATATCGGTAATCGTATTGGCGTGCTCAGCGATCGAGGCGCAGTTGCGCCAAGTAGACCAGGACGACTACACATCAGTTGCTCGTGACCTCTTCGCCGATGACCCTGACCTTGGTTGGCTTCGTGCCCTTCGGAATGGGCTAGTTCATTCCGGTCAGCCTGGCACGGAATCGCCACTCTGGAAGATTGCAGGCGCAGGCCTGGACGCAAACCACCGCGCACTTGAAGATGAAGCAACACGCGCAGTAGAGGTCATGTTCAAGAACATCTATGCTTGAACAGCAGCGAGGCCTAACCCCTCGCTCAAGCCGAGGCCCAGCGGCGGGGCGCCAGGCCCGCGCAACGCCTTTGTCAATCATGCGCCGCGCGGGCCTGGCGCCCCGCCGCTGGTCCCGGCTTAGCTCGAACGTTAGGCCTCGCAGGAGACGCTTCGCACGTGCTCGACTGTCCATGTAAAGTCCGAGCAACCTGAAAGCCAAAGAGGGAGAGAGACTTGGCTACAAGCCCGTCACCCAGTCCACCTGCGCCGTCGCCGGCACCCGCACCTGTGCGTCCGACGGTGCCTCAACCGGATCGTGATGTCAGGAACAACCCGAGGCCACCGTCGCAGGGACCCAAGAGGTAGGGCATGGCTGATGTTGAGAAGAAGCCGAAGGTAAAGGTCAAGCAGCCTACGGAAGACCTCCGAATTCGAGCGCCCGGTTCTATGGGCTTCGCCACCAAGAAGGCGCCAGCAAAGCGCGCGGCGGCCAAGAAGGCTCCCGCCAAGACTCCAAGGCGACGTGGGCCTTGACCGACACAGCGCCCCCTCGGCTAGAGGACTCTGACGAGGCTCGCCACCCAGATTGGCCACATGTCCTCGAGTGGGTTGAGAAGCAGGCACAGGACAGCCTGCGTTCTCGGTTTGAGACTGCCGGGATTGTTGCGAAGGAGGCGCAAACCACTCTCACGGTACTGCTGGCCGGGATTGGTGGAACAGCAGCCTATGCGGCCAAGCTCCTTGAGGCTGGGCCTCCAACAGTGCTCATGATTGCGTCAGCGGTGGTCTGCTGCTACTTGGTAGTGCTCGCGGTGCTACTTGTAACCCAGTGCATGATGCTTCGGAGCTATCCCGCGCTCTTCCAGCAACCGAAGAACCTGCTTCAGCCGCTCTACACATTGACAGAGCTTCGTGAAGCAGAGCTTGCCAACTTGAACGAACGGATCGAGGAGGCGGCCAAGTTGAATCGGGAGCGCGCTAGACGCCTAAACATGATCCGTGTGGCGACTGCCCTTAGCCCGGTCTTAGTGGTTGGGGTTTCGCTGCTTGTTGAACAGCCCAGTGCCACGCCACAAGTTCATCGAACCATTGCATGCACAGCGATGGAGGCTGCGTCGGGATCGACCGTGGAGCTTCGATGCAGTTGGCCAGAGTGAATCGTCGCGCCAATCCTGCAGCTTGCCCAAGAGCGAGGCCTAACCCCTCGCTCAAGCCGACGCGCTACGGCAGCCACCGCCTGGCCGCTCCAGGCCACAGTGGTCATTGTCCTTCCGCGGCCAGGCGGCGTCTGCCTCCGCGCGCGGCTTAGCTCGAACGTTAGGCCGCGCGAGAGCCAAAGCGCGAGCATGCGCAGGGCAGTGGTCACATCCTCCAAGCCAGTTCGTTGACGCCGCGCTCCGCGCGGCTTTGGCGCGTCAGGCGCAAACGCCGACGACTCGAACTGTTGTGAAGGTTCTCGGCTAGCCCTCCTCAGCGCGCCTCGCCACGCCACAGGCGCTCGTCGCCACTCAGCGCCTCGCCTCCTGCGGCAAGTCCCTCACCCGCTCGAAGACACGCCCTCCACCGCATGTGCGCTTCGGCAGCATTGCCAGCACGTTGGTCCCGGGGCCTCTGGCGTTCGCGGGCTCGGCCGGCCAGAATCTCTGCGCACGCCACGCCGTAGCTTCGGCCAGCACCCACTTCCTGCCAGCCAGAACATGCTCCGCACCGTCCTCAGCGCCGAGTCAGCAGCGCGGTCTAACCCCTCGCTCAAGCCGACGCGCTACGGCAGGCGCCGCCTGGCCGCTCCGGGCCACGGTGGTCATCGTCCCTCCGCGGCCAGTCGGCGTCTGCCGCAGCGCGCGGCTTAGCTCGAACGTTAGGCGTCACCAGAATGCACCGCACCGTCCGTCTCAAGTACTGGCTCTTCGACCACTATTGGTGGGTGCTCTCTGGTGCGACAGCACTTGTACTGGCAGTGCTCTTGGCCCGGAACGAGCAAATTGCCACCGTCGCCACCGTTGTCGGCGCACTTCTGTCAGTTGCGTATTTTTTGCAGAAGCAGAAGTTGGAGGAGATGCGCCTGTTTCGTGAGATTTTCAAAGAGTGCAACGCCCGATACGACAGCATGAACGAGCAACTTTCTGCCATCGCAGAGAAGCCTGCAGACAGTCTCACATCTGACGAAACGGCTCGCGTGATTGATTATCTTAACCTTTGCGGAGAAGAGTATCTATACTACAAGCGCGGATATATTGAACCCAGTGTTTGGCATGCGTGGCAAAACGGCATGAAGTCGATTCTTGAAGCCCCAAGTATCTATGCCGTGTGGGTAGCCGAGAAGAAGACGGGTTCCTACTACGATCTTCCGCTCTGACCCCGGGCCATCGCCCCAGGACAATCTGCAATCTCCATGTCTAGCTATGAAGCAGAACCTCGCCGCTCTCGGACTTGCAGTAATACTACTCATGGGTTGCGCAACAGGCCTCACCACGAGGCTAAGTGAAGCAAAGGCAGAGGGGCCCAGAGTGATCGCGTTAGACGCCCCCCGAACACCCTGGGTCGTCGAAATTGAACGTCGTCTACGCGAAGCTGGCTTTCAAGTTCTTCGGAGACCTAGCATAAGAACCGTAAAGGAACAGACATCGACGGAACGCACAGAAATATTCCGCGAGGCCTCGACGCGGTATGTGCTCACGATTGATGGTCGAGCGCCTCTGGACTTCATGAATAGATGCATCGGCGGTGGTTTCAAGTTTGACTACCTCAGCGTCGACGTAGTTGACACAGTGACGAATGAGACACTCGTGAATGTGTCGGGCTCGGGCTACTCTGAAGGTTGCGCTCCCGCGTCAGGAACAATCTTTCGCGACATCACAGACGCTGTCGCCAGCCTGTGGCAGAAATGACGCCTAACCCCTCGCTCAAGCCGACGCGCTACGGCAGCCACCGCCTGGCCGCTCCAGGCCATCGTGGTCATTGTCCTTCCGCGGCCAGTCGTCGTCTGCCTCCGCGCGCGGCTTAGCTCGAACGTTAGGCCGCACGGGAACGTCTGATCAAGACCGATTTGGCTCAACGGATGTCGGGCGTATCGCAAGTGACCCTGACGGCGCGACTGTAGGCGCCGAGTGCGGGCTTCAGCAAGCGCTTCGCGTCGCCGCGGAGGCTTGATCGGCGCGGGTTACAGGCCCGCGCCGGCCGTTCAGGCGAGCTTGTGCCTGACCATGTACAGGTTGCACAGCGCCGCGCTCGTCATCAGCCGGTTGGCGTTCTTGGCCAGCCCCCGGTAGCGCAGCTTGCGCCAGCCGAAGATGCACTTGATGACGCCGAAGCAGTGCTCGACCTTCGCCCGGGTGCTGGAGCGGATCTTGTTGACGATCTCGTCCAGTGGCGTGAGCCGGCGGTTGACGTTGTTCTTGAGCTGCGTGAGGTCGCGCGCCCGGGGTGCTACTTCCTTGATCACACGGCCCAGCCCGAAGTAGGCCTTGTCGCCCCACACGCGCCGCTCGCGGCCGTGCAGCAGGTGGCGCAGCATCATCGCGTCGGCGGTGTTGCCCGGCGTGGCCTTGACGGTGTGGATGAGCTTGCTCTTGTCGTCCACCCCGATGTGCGCCTTCATCCCGAAGAGCCACTGTCCACCCTTCTTGGTCGTGCCCATCTCCGGGTCGCGCTGGCGGTCGCGGTTCTTGGTGGAGGTCGGCGCGCTGATGAGCGTGGCGTCCACGATGGTGCCCGCGCTGAGCCTGAAGCCCCGCTCACGCAGGTGCTCGCCCACGCGCTGGAAGATCCGCTCGCCCAGGCCGTGGCGCTCCAGCAGGTGCCGGAACTTGCACACCGTGGTCTCGTCGGGCACCCGCTCGTGCCCCAGGTCGATGCCCACGAAGCGGCGCATCGACTCCGACTCCAGCAGTTCCTCCTCCAGAGCCGGGTCGCTGAGGTTGTACCAGTGCTGCAGGAAGTGCAGCCGCAGCATGCGCTCCAGCCCCACCGGAGGTCGTCCGCGTCCCGCCTTGGGGTAGTGCGGCTCGATCAGCTCGCACAACTCCTTCCACGGCACCACCCGGTCCATCTGCGCCAGGAACTCCGCGCGCCGGCTCGCCTTGGGGTACTTCGCGAAACCACCTTGCGCAAGGCTCATCTGCTTCATCGGGCCACCTCTTGTGCGTTGACACTTCAACGCTCGTGGCTACGATTCGGTGGACTTGATCAGAGATTCCCACGGATTCCCGAACTAAGCGCAACACTCCAAAGCATACGCCTCATTCGGCGTATCGAATCTCAGGACCTTTCTGGGTCTGTTGTTGAGTTCGCTTTCGATGACATCGCATTCCCGTTGCGTCAGTGCCTTGAAGCACATGCCCTTGGGCAGGTACTGACGGATCAGGCCGTTGGTGTTCTCGTTGGTCCCACGCTCCCATGAGTGATACGGCCGCGCGAAGTAAACCTCGATGCCGAACTCGTCCTTGAGCTGCTGGAACCCATGGAACTCGGTCCCGTTGTCCAGCGTCAGGCTCTTCATCTTCAGCGTTCCTCGTCGCAGTTCCCTGGCCAGCGCCTTGTTTACTTCGCTGGCTTGCCCGGCCGGCAGCTTGATGATCCGCGTCCACCTCGTCTTGCGCTCCACCAGCGTCAGCAGGCAGTGGCGACCGTCCTTGCCCATCACCGTGTCGCCTTCCCAGTGCCCGAACTCCCGTCGCCGCATCACCCTTGCCGGCCGCTGGCTGATGGGGGTCTTGCCCTGCATCCTTCCTCTGTGATCGACCACCCGGTAGCCCTTGCGGTACCGCTTGCTCAGCCGTCGCGTCCTCAGCCACAGTGATCCGCCCGCGGCCTTGTCTCGCCTGAGCCAGCGGTAGATCGTGGCCGTCCCGATGCTCAGCCTCTTGAGCTTGCGCATCCGGCGGCTGATCTGCTCCGGGCTCCACTTGCGCCCCAGCAGTCCGTGCACCAGGTCGACCTGCTCCGGCCGGAACTGCGTGCCACGTCTGCTGCGCCAGCGCCGGGCCCTTGCATAGCTGTCGGCCTTGTCCACCCGGTAGCGTCCGTCGCCGCTGTCGGCGTTGCGCCGCAACTCCCGGCTGATCGTCGACGGGCTCCTGCCCGGCATCCTGGCTATCGATCTCAAGCTCTCGCCGCTGGACTTGCGCCTCGCGATCAGATAGCGTTCCCTGTAGGTGAGTTGGTGATATCCCATGCTGCAACCCCTTCTTGCCCGAAGAGAAAACAGCAAGTCTCCAACTCACCGCCCTCTTCTCAAAGGTGTTGCACTTCGCTAGGCAATCCGCCGCGCATTGATGGCGGATTTCAGTCCACTTGTCTCCGTCGCCGGAGTCCTGGTTTCGGCCACTGTCGGTGGAGTCGCAACCTGGCTAGCGCTGCGAAAGCGTACCGAAGATGACACTCTCTCGCGAGCAACCCGACGCACAGCTGCACTCCAGCTGCTCAGTGACGAGGAGTTCACGATTATTCGAGTCCGCGACGAGTGTCAGAACATCAGGCACATGGTCATGCTCAAAGAGAAGGACCTAGGTGAGAACTGAACCGCCCCGGGTTTTGAGGAGGCCCCAACCTTTGAGAGGATGGAGCCATGAAGAGAGCAAGCAAGTTTTCGCCCGAGGTTCAGGAGCGGGCCGTGCGGATGGTCGTGGAGGCGCAAGGCCAGCACGACTCGCAGTGGGCGGCCATCGAGTCCATCGCCGCCAAGATCGGCTGCACGGCCGAGACGCTGCGGCGCTGGGTGCGCCAGCATGAGTGCGACACCGGCCAGCGCGAGGGTCTGACCACCGCCGAGGCGCAGCGCATCAAGGAGCTCGAACGCGAGAACCGCGAACTGCGCAAGGCCAACGAGATCCTCAAGCTGGCCAGCGCGTTTTTCGCCCAGGCGGAGCTCGACCGCCGGCTGAAGTGATGCGTGCGTTCGTGGACCAGCACCGCGACACCCACGGGGTCGAGCCGATCTGCCGGGTGCTGCAGATCTCCCCGTCGGGCTATCGACGCCACGCGGCCTGGCAGCGCACGCCAGCGTTGCGCAGCCCACGCGCGCAGCGCGACGAGGCCTTGCTGCCGCACATCGAGCGTGTGTGGCGAGCCAACCTGCAGGTCTACGGCGCGAAGAAGGTCTGGCGGCAGTTGCACCGCGAAGGTCATGCAGTGGCCCGCTGCACCGTCGAGCGGCTGATGCGCCGACAAGGCCTGCGCGGCGTCATCCGCGGCAAGGTTGTGCGCACCACGATCGCCGACCCGAAGGCGCCGTGCCCGCTGGACAAGGTCAACCGGCAGTTCAGGGCTGACCGACCGAACCAGCTCTGGGTCTCGGACTTCACCTACGTCTCGACCTGGCAGGGCTGGCTGTACGTGGCCTTCGTCGTCGACGTCTTCGCGCGGCGCATCGTCGGCTGGCGGGTCAGCAGTTCGATGCATACCGACTTCGTGCTCGACGCACTGGAGCAGGCGCTGTACGCCCGGCAGCCCGAGCGCGACAGCAGCCTGGTCCATCACTCCGACCGCGGCAGCCAGTACGTGTCGATCCGGTACAGCGAACGCCTGGCCGAGGCCGGCATCGAGCCCTCGGTGGGCAGTAGCGGTGACAGCTACGACAACGCGCTGGCCGAGACGATCAACGGTCTGTACAAGGCCGAGCTGATCCACCGCCGGGCGCCCTGGAAGACCAAGGAATCAGTCGAACTGGCAACCCTGGAATGGGTGTCCTGGTTCAACCACCATCGGCTGCTCGAACCCATCGGACATGTGCCGCCAGCGGAGTTCGAGGACGCCTACTATCATCAACTCGCCGAGTCGGCCACGTCGGCCTGACTCACACCAACGGGCCTCCACGAATCCCGGGGCGGTTCAGAACCACAAATTTCTCTCCGCCGAGGCCGAAAGAATCCTAGAAGAGTCACGTGAGCTGCTAAAGACAGTGCGTGACCGCCGCCGAAGCATTGAACCAAAGATTCAGTCTATGACCGCACCCGAGATCGAAGCAGTCATTGCCTCCGCGTACCATGGAAAGCGATTGGCCGAGGCCCAGCTACAACGAACGCTACTATCCAAGTCTGAGGTGCTTCGCGAGTACGGTGTATTTGGTTCAGCCCCGGCAAAGAATGCGCCCTAACCCCTCGCTCAAGCGGAGCGCCAACGGCAGGCCGCCA
>ERZ761603.2978-NODE-2978-length-11186-cov-40.181835_pt1 | contig 11186 bp, 11 predicted proteins | sample MGYA00511879_ERZ761603 | MGnify/ENA primary metagenome ERZ761603 (study PRJEB28899, sample SAMN02850040) | bioreactor sludge metagenome | biome: EBPR Sludge; feature: EBPR Bioreactor; material: flocular biomat | place: Australia: Thorneside Wastwater Treatment... | reverse complement strand
GGCATGTGGTGCGCGGTGTAGCCGATGATGTCGGAGATGATCTTCATCGACGGCTGTGGCGGATAGATGTAGGTATTGCGGACCATGAACTCCTTGAGGATGTCGTTCTGGATCGTCCCCGAGAGCTTCTCCTGTGGTACGCCCTGTTCTTCGGCAGCCACGATGTAACCGGCGAGGATCGGCAGGACGGCGCCATTCATCGTCATCGACACCGAGATCTTCTCGAGTGGGATGCCGTCGAACAGAATCTTCATATCCTCGACCGAATCGATCGCCACGCCGGCCTTGCCGACATCACCGGTGACGCGCGGGTGGTCGGAATCGTAGCCGCGGTGGGTTGCCAGGTCGAAAGCGACCGAGACGCCCTGACCGCCGGCGGCCAGTGCCTTGCGGTAAAAGGCGTTCGATGCTTCGGCGGTAGAGAAGCCGGCGTACTGGCGAATGGTCCATGGACGCACCGCGTACATCGTCGCTTGCGGACCGCGGACGAAGGGCGCGAGGCCCGGCAGCGTGTCGGTGTACCGCAGACCTTCCAGATCCTTCCTGGTGTACAGTGGTTTGACGATGATGCCCTCGGGGGTTACCCAGTTGAGTGCGTCAACGTTGCCGCCGGGCGCAGACTTGGCGGCGGCCTTCTTCCAGGCATCGAGACTCGCAGAATCGGGTAGTACAGGGTCGTTCGCGTTGGACATGACGGAACCTTTCAAGAAATCTGTGGGTTGAGGCGGGTGGCCCGCCTGGCGACGCAGAAGCCGTAGTGTTCAGAGGGGGCGTGCTGCCTTGCGCGGACCATTTTAACTCTTGACACCCCGCCCGGCGAATAATACTGTATCCATAATTATGAAAGCAAGGTCCCTTGACGGTCAGGAACGGCTCACCGAAGACGAGCGATGGCCCCGAGTCGTATAGCCCAGACGGCCCTTTACCAGGAAGTCGCCGAGAGACTGCGGCAGCGCATTTTTGCCCACGAGTTGCCGCCGGGGACACGCATCGACGAGCAGTTGCTGACACTCGAGTACGGCATCAGCCGCACTCCCTTGCGGGAAGCGCTGAAGGTCCTTGCCGCCGAGGGTCTGGTGACTCTGCGGCCGCGTCGCGGCTGTTTCGTGACCGAGATTTCCGAACAGGATCTGGACGAGATCTTCCCGTTGATGGCGATGCTCGAAGCGCGCTGCGCACTGGAAGCGACGAAGAAGGCGCGCCCGGAGCAGATCGCCCGGCTCGAGATGATCCATCGACAGTTGCAGCGCTTTGCCGGCAGCAACCAGATCGAGCGTTTCTTCGAAGCGAATCAGGAGTTCCATTTCCGCATTCAGGAAATGTCCGAAAATCGCTGGTTGCGCCAGGTGATCCAGGATCTGCGCAAGGTGCTCAAGCTGACGCGCCTTTTTTCCTTGAGCATCGATGGTCGCCTGCAGCAGTCTCTGGCCGAGCATGCGGCCATTCTCGAAGCAATCAAGGCTGGTGACGCGGTGCGTGCGCAGGCGATGATGCACGACCACATCCTTTCCGGACGGCAGGCACTGGCCCGGACCCAGAGGCTCGAGGAGGAGTTGGTGTCGTGACCGGCGCCGTGCTCTGTGTTCGCGAGGCAGCGGTGGCGACGGTGATCCTGTCGAATCCGGGAAAACTCAACGCCATCGATTTTGCCATGTGGCAGGAGTTAACGGCTGTAGTGAACGATCTTGCGGCCGACCGCCAGGTGCGTTGTGTCGTCCTGCGCGGTGAGGGTGAGCAGGCCTTCGCGGCCGGTGGCGACATCGAGGAGTTCCGGGTCCGGCGCGACACCCTCGACCATGCGCTGGCCTATCATGCGCAGGTTGGAGCGGCTCTGCAGGCGGTGTCCGCTTGCCCCCAGCCGACGCTGGCGTTGGTGCACGGCGCCTGCATCGGCGGCGGACTGGAACTCGCCGCCCAGTGCGACCTGCGCATCTGTGGCAAGTCGTCGCGTTTCGGCGCACCGATCAACCAGCTCGGTTTCTCGATGTATCCCGTTGAAATGGAAGGCCTGCTGCGTTTGGCCGGGACGGCGACGCTGCTCGAAATCCTGCTCGAAGGCCGCATTCTGGATGCTGCCGAGGCCTTGGCCAAAGGGCTCGTCACGCGCGTTGTCGCCGATGCCGCTGTGGTGGGCGAAGCCTATGCCAGCGCCCGGCGCATCTGCGAGGGCGCGCCGCTGGTGGCGCGCGCGCACAAGCAGTGGGTGCGTCGCCTGCAGAGCGACGTTCCGCTCAGCGGGGAGGAGTTGCGGGCCTCGTTCGCCTTTCTTGAAAGCGAAGACTATCGTGAGGGTCTGGCCGCTTTTCTCGAAAAGCGCAAGCCGAACTTTCGCGGTTGCTGATCGCCGGCCTCAGGCGAAGAGCCCCCACAGCATCTTGGCCGCAAGCACGACCAGGAGGGCCGAGAAGAGCCGTTTCAGGGTGGCGACCGGCAGGCTGTGCGCCAGCCTGGCGCCGAGCGGCGCCATCAGCATGCTGGTTGGCACCAGCCAGACGCAGGCCGGCAGGTAAATGTAGCCGAGACTCCACGGCGGCAGTCCGGGGTGTGCCCAGCCATTGAAAAGGTAGCCGAGCGAGCCTCCTAGAGCAATCGGAAAACCAATCGCCGCCGAGGTGCCGATGGCGTTCTGCACGCGCACATTGCACCAGGTCAGGAAAGGCACGGTCAGCGAGCCGCCACCGATCGAGACGAGCGCCGAAATGGCGCCGATGCCGGCCCCGACCGCGAAAACCCCCGCGCTGCCCGGCAACTCGCGTGCCGCTTTGGGTTTCAGATCAAGGACCATCTGCAAAGCCACCAGGCAGACAAAACCGGTGAAGAAGATGGCCAGCGGTTTGGCTGGCACGCTGGCCGCGAACAGGGTACCGAGCAGCGTGCCGAGGAGAATCCCTGGCGTGATCTGGCCGACCACTTTCCACAGCACTGCACCGTGGCGGTGGTGCGCCAGCAGGCTGGCAAGCGAAGTGAACAGGATCGCCGTCATCGATGTGCCGAGCGCGAGATGCAGCGCTTCGGCGGCGGGAAAGCCGGCTTGTGCTGCGAACATCATGGTCAGCGTCGGCACCATCACCAGTCCGCCGCCTATGCCCAGCGTGCCGGCCGAGAGGCCGGTGAACAGGCCGAGTGCCACATACCCCAACCACCAGCCCAAGGCGGACTCCTGTCAAGAAGCTTGCGAGAAGCTGGCTATGATCTCACCTTTTGGCGCTCGCCATAGTTCTTCTCGACCCATTCGCGGTAGGCGCCGGACTGCACGTCGCGCACCCACTCCTGATTATCGAGATACCACTGAACGGTCTTGCGAATCCCGGTGGCGAAGGTCTCGGCCGGTTTCCAGCCCAGCTCACTTTCGATCTTGCGCGCGTCGATCGCGTAGCGTCGGTCGTGGCCCGGTCGATCGGCGACGTAGGCGACCTGTTCGTGATACGCCTTGCCGTCGGTCCGCGGCCGCAGTTCGTCAAGCAACGTGCAGACGGTATGCACGATTTCCAGATTGGGTTTTTCGTTCCACCCCCCGACGTTATAGGTCTCTCCGGGGTGGCCGGCGGCGAGGACTCGCCGGATTGCCGCACAGTGGTCCTTGACGTACAGCCAGTCGCGAATCTGCTGGCCGTCGCCATAGACTGGCAAAGGTTTGCCGGCGAGCGCATTGACGATCATCAGCGGGATCAGCTTCTCCGGGAAGTGGTAGGGTCCGTAGTTGTTCGAGCAGTTGGTGGTCAGCAGGGGCAGGCCGTAGGTGTGGTGGTAGGCGCGTACCAGATGATCGCTGGCCGCCTTGCTTGCCGAGTAGGGGCTGTTCGGTTCGTAGCGGTGCGCCTCGCTGAAAGCGGGTTCGTCCCGGGCGAGCGAGCCATACACTTCGTCGGTTGACACGTGCACAAAGCGGAAGCTCTTGCGGGTTTCGCCGGGCAGATGACTCCAGTAGTCGCGTACGCTTTCGAGAAGGTGGAAGGTGCCGACGATGTTGGTCTGGATGAAGTCTTTCGGCCCGTGGATCGATCGATCGACGTGTGATTCCGCGGCAAAGTTGATCAACGCACGCGGCTGGTACTGCAACAGGAGGCTGTCGGTCAGTTCGCGGTCGCCGATGTCCCCCTGCACGAAAAGGTGCCGACGGTCGCCAGCGAGCGAGGCGAGGTTTTGCAGGTTGCCGGCGTAGGTGAGCTTGTCGAGGTTTACGATGGGCTCATCGCTCTGCGCGAGCCAGTCAAGCACGAAGTTTGCCCCGATGAAGCCGGCGCCGCCGGTGACCAGAATCATGTCGAGAACCTTTCACTGAGGGTTACGGGTGGAACTGGTGGCCGGCGGCCGGTGTTCGCCCGCCGGCGGTGCCGACGTTCATCTGCCATAGCTGTCTTCGAGGCGAACGATGTCGTCCTCGCCGAGATAGCTGCCGGACTGGACTTCAACCATTTCCAGGTCGATCTTGCCGGGATTCTCCAGGCGATGCACCACGCCGAGCGGGATGTAGGTCGACTGGTTCTCGGAAAGCAGCAGGGACTCGTCGCCGCGCACGACGGCCGCCGTGCCTTTGACCACCACCCAGTGCTCGGCGCGGTGGTGATGCTTCTGCAGACTGAGGCTGGCGCCGGGTTTTACCAGGATGCGTTTGACCTGATAGCGCGGTCCGTGGGCGACACCCTCGTAGCTGCCCCAGGGACGATGGACGATGTGCTTGAACTCGGTCTCGCAGCGTCCGCTGCGTTTCAGTTCGTCGACCAGCGTCTTGACCTCCTGTGCTTTCGACTTGTCGGCGACCAGTACCGCGTCCGGGGTGGCGATGACGACCAGATTGCGAACTCCGACGGTGGTGAGCAGTCTTCCTTCGGAGAAGAGCACGGAATTGCTGGTGTCTACGCTGAGTACGTCACCCCGCCGGGTATTGCCGCGATCGTCAGGTTGTCCGATGGCCGCCAGCGCATCCCAGGCACCGATGTCGTTCCAGCCGGCATCAAGCGGAATCACGACGCCGTGCTCGGTCTTCTCCATAACCGCATAGTCGATCGAGTTTGCCGGGCTGGCTGCAAAAGCTGCTGTTTCGAGACGCAGGAAATCGAGATCGCGCTGCGCACCGGCAAAGGCAGTGGCAATCTGCTGACGCATCTCGGGGGCGAAACGCTCGAGCGCCTCGAGGTAGGTGTCGGCACGGAACAGGAACATGCCGCTGTTCCAGAAGTACTCACCTGAAGCGAGGTAGCACTGCGCGGTTGCCGGATCGGGTTTTTCGACAAAGCGATCGAGACGGTAGCCGCCAGGCAGAGGATCACCGCGCCGGATGTAGCCATAGCCGGTCTCAGCCCGGTCGGGCTGCACGCCGAAGGTCACCAGAGCCCCTTGCTGGGCGTGCGGAATGGCGGCTCTGACGGCGTCCTGGAAGGCCGTCACCTTGGCGATGACGTGGTCCGACGGGAGCACCAGGAGCAGCGGTGGTGCTTCGCCAGTTGCCTGGCCGAGGGCCTGCAGCGCTGCCGCGGCAACCGCCGGCGCGGTGTTGCGGGCCGCCGGTTCGAGCAGAATGTCTGCCTGCAGGCCGATTTCGAGCAGCTGCTCGGCGACCAGAAAACGATGGTGCTCGTTGGCCACGGCAATTGTCCTGCCCAGTCCGGGTAGCCCGTCGAGTCGTCGCTGGGTGTTCTGCAGGAGCGAGAGATCGTCCACCAGACAGAGAAACTGCTTCGGGTAATGGGTGCGCGAAAGCGGCCACAGGCGGGTCCCCGATCCTCCGCAGAGGATGACCGGACGAATCGTGGGGGAGTTCATTTGCAGTGCCTCCAGAGAGGGCCGACTCGTCGCCAACGGGTGCGGGAGGCGGCATTATAGCGTTTCGATGGGTGTGCCGGCCTTGACCGGGCAGGGCCTATAATGCGCACTTTGCGGCTCAGACCCACTTTCCCGCCCCGGCCCAGCGATGCGCATCCTACTGGTAAAGACCTCATCGCTCGGTGACGTAATTCACAACCTGCCGGTGGTCAGCGACGTGCGCCAGAGTTTTCCCGAAGCGAGGATCGACTGGTGTGTCGAGGAGGGTTTTGCCGACATTCCACGTCTGCATCCGGGCGTTGAGGCAGTCATTCCGGTGGCCATCCGGCGCTGGCGGAGAAGCCTCGGCCGGCGCGACACTTGGCGTGAACTGTGCGAATTCCGTCGGCAACTGGCTGCCCGGAGCTATGATTTCGTGCTTGACAGCCAGGGTTTGCTGAAGAGTGCCCTGATCGCCCGCATGGCGCGCGGCAGGCATTGCGGCTACGCGGCTGAAGCTGCACGCGAATCAATCGCTGCCCGCTTCTACGATGCCACCTTCGTCATTCCGCGCAACGTGCATGCGGTGCAGCGCAACCGCTGGCTGGCCGCGGCGGCATTCGACTACCCGGTCGACCTGCCGCTCGACTACGGTATCGATGCGCCGGTGATCGATACCGCCTGGCTGCGCGGCGGGTACCCGGCTGTTCTGCTGACGGCAACCAGCCGGGACGACAAATTGTGGGACGAAAACCATTGGTGCGCGCTGGGTCGGGCGCTATGGCAGCAGGGGCTGACGCCGGTACTCCCGGCGGGCAATGCGCGCGAGCGTCAGCGCGCCGAGCGTATCGCCGGTGCGGTGGCGGGAGCGGTGGTCGCCCCGCCGTTGAGTTTGCCGCAGGTCGCCGCGCTGCTCGCCCGCGCCCGTCTGGCGGTCGGCGTCGACACGGGGCTGGCGCACCTGGCCGCAGCCTTGCGCGTACCGGTGATCGCCTTGTACATTGCCACGGATCCGGCGCTGACCGGGGTTCATGGTACTGGTTTCGTGCGCAATCTCGGCGGCGCGGGCACTCCGCCGCTGGTCGCGGAGGTGCTTGCGGTAGCCGAGCAGGCATTGCGTTGATGGCTCGTCTGATCTATTCGCTGTGCTTCTATCTGGCCATGCCCCTGGTCTGGCTGCGGCTGCTCTGGCGTGCGCGCCGGCAGCCGGAGTATCTGCAGCAGCTCGGCGAACGCCATGGCTTCTACAGTGTCGCCCCGGTCAGGCCGCTGATCTGGCTGCACGCGGTGTCGGTCGGTGAAACACGTGCCGCCGAACCCCTGATCGACGCGCTGCTGCGCGAACACCCCGGGCATGGCCTGCTATTGACGCACATGACGCCAACCGGTCGGGCGACCGGTCGCGAGTTGCTGGGCCGCCATTCCGGCCGACTGACCCAGGTTTACCTGCCCTACGATCTGCCGGATGCCGGCGCGCGTTTTCTCGATCACTTCCAACCACAGGTCGGGCTGCTGATGGAAACCGAACTGTGGCCGAATCTGATCGACGCGGCGCGGCGGCGGCGGTTGCCCCTGGCGCTGATCAACGCCCGTCTGTCGGAGCGGTCGCTGCGCGGTTATGCCCGGCTGCGCAGTCTGATCACACCGGCGCTGGCCTCCCTCGGTGCGGTTGCCGCACAGACGGCGGCCGATGCCGAGCGCTTGCGGCAGATCGGGGCATGCCAGGTCAGTGTCTGCGGCAATCTGAAGTTCGACGTCACACCACCCGCCGAAAAACTCCAGCAAGGGGCGCTGTGGCGGCAGGTGCTCGGCAGGCGACCGGTGTGGCTGGCGGCCAGCACCCGTGACGGAGAAGAGGTGCTGATTCTTGACGCTTTTGCCAGCATGGCGGTTCCCGAACTGCTGCTGCTTCTGGTGCCGCGCCACCCGCAGCGCTTCGCCGAGGTCGCCGAACTGCTTGCCGCTCGGCGGCTGCCCTTCTGCCGAAGAAGCACAGGGATCTTGCCGGGTGCCGAAGTGTGCGTCTGGCTGGGCGACAGCATGGGCGAGATGCCCGCCTATTATGCGCTGGCCGATCTGGCTTTGATGGGCGGCACGCTGTTGCCGTTCGGTGGGCAGAATCTGATCGAGGCGGCCGCCTGCGGTTGCCCCGTTCTGCTCGGCCCGCACAGTTTCAACTTTGCCCAGGCCAGCAACGACGCGGTCGCCTGTGGTGCTGCTCGTCAGGTTGCCGACGCGCGCGCGGCAGCGGTGCTCGCGGCGGGGTTGCTGAGCACGCCGCAACAGCTATCGGTGATGCGCGCTGCCGCGCGCAGCTTCGGCCTGGCGCATCGAGGTGCGACGGCGCGCACGCTGGCCTTGGTCGAACAGCTTATGGCGCCTCGAGCAGAGCGTTGATGCGCTCGAGGTCGGTTTCGCTGAGCGAGCCGACCGCTGCTTTCAGTTTGAGCTGGTTCTGCAGAGTGTTGTAACGGGCTCTGGCCAGATCCCGACGGGTGACGTACACTTGATTCTCGGCGTTGAGCACGTCGATATTGATTCGTACACCGACCTCGTAACCTAGCCGGTTCGATTCAAGCGAGCTGAGGCTCGACACCAGAGCCGCTTCCAGCGCCTTGACCTCAGCCAGACCATTCACCACGCCAAGGTAAGCCTGGCGGGCATTGAGCGCCGAGTTGCGTTTGACGTTGTCGAGGGATGCGCGTTCGGCATCGCGCTTGGCGAGTGCTTCGCGAGTCCGAGAGTTGACCGCGCCGCCCTGAAAGATCGGGATATTGACCTGCAGCCCAACCTGGCGAGTCGTTGTGTCGATAGCGCCCAGGCCGAACTGTCCAGGGCCGTTGTTGGCGCCGTAGTTGGCGACCACATCGACCGTCGGATAGTGACCAGCACGGTTGATGTCGACGGCCTTGCTGGCTGCCTCGAGTGCCGCTTCCTGAGCCTGAACGACCAAGCTGTCCCGTTCGGCCGCCTCCACCCACGGTTCCATGCTCGCCGGTTGCGGAGCCTCGATGGCCGCTTTCGGTCTCAGCCGATTGAGTTCGCCGGGATCCCTGCCGACCAGCACGCGCAAGGCGTAGCGTTTGACGTCGAGTTCACTCTGCGCCGCGATCTCCTGCGCCGTCGCCAGGTCGAAGCGGGACTGCGACTCGTAGGTATCGGTAATGGTTGCCGTTCCGACTTCGAAGTTCTTTTGGGCCTGTGCCAGTTGCTGAGCGATCGCCGCCTTGTTGGCTTGCACGGCGCGCAGGTTTTCGATCGCCACGAGCACGTCGAAATACGCCTGGGCAACACGCAGGATCAGGTCTTGTCCTGCCTGGGCGAAGCTGGCCTCGGTCTGCATCACCAAGAGCTTCGATTGATCATACTGGACCAGATTCTGCCAGCGGAACAGCGGCTGCGTCAGATTGACGTTGTAGGCATTGCTGTTGTACTGGTTTCTGTAGTGCGCGGAGAGCGAGCCAGTCCGGACGTCGAAACTGGTGTCGTTTCCGAAGGTGTTCCCGGTTGCGCCGATCGTCGGCAGCAGCCCGGCGAGGGCTTGCGGTTGCTTCTCGCGGCCGGCTTCGGCGTTGGCGCGTGCGGTGGCGTATTGTGCGTCATAGGCCAGTGCATCACGATAGATCTGTACCAGGTCGACGGCAAAGGCCGGAAGTGCAGCAGGGAGAATAACGGTCAGCAGGACGCAGGACTTCAAGGTTCTACGGTTCAGGGGCATGCAGCGGGCTCACTTTCAGTACTTGTGCATGGCCGGATCAACCTCCCGCGCCCAGGCATCGACTCCACCGGTGAGGTTATGGAGCGAGCCGAAGCCCTGCCGTTCGAGGAAAGTGGCGACTTGTCTGCTGCGTACGCCATGGTGGCAGATCAGGACGATCTCGGCCTGGGCATCGAGTTCGGCCAGTCGGCTCGGGATGAATGGCATGGGAACCGAGAGGGAGCCAGGCAGGTGGCAGAGCTCGTACTCCCAAGGTTCGCGCACGTCAAGCAAGAGTGGCCGAAGACGCGGCTCGCCGGCAACAGGAGTGGTCGCCAGCCACTCTGCCAGCTCTGTTGCCGAGAGGTGCCGCATGTTCGGGTGTCAGAAGACGAAGCCGGGACGCTTGCTGGTGGTCAGCGGTGCGACCACGGTTTCAAATACATCGATCGTATTGAAAGCCTGATCATCGGTGCGGACGATCAACCTTGCCTTCATCACTGGTGGTTCGCCGATGAAGGCCATTAGTCGGCCACCGATCTTCAGTTGTTGCAGAAAGGCTGCGGGCAGCTCGGGCAGTGATCCCGAGATGACAATGACGTCGTATGGGGCGGCGCCGGACCAGCCCTGCGAGGCGTTGCCCGTTTCCACGCCGACATTGGCGACACCGGTTGCCGCCAATCGCTGGCGGGCGTTCTCGGCCAGTACTGGGTCGATTTCGACGCTATGTACATATTCGGCTTGCGAAGCGAGGAGCGCTGCCATATATCCGCTGCCGGTGCCCACTTCGAGCACGATGTCGGTGTTCTTGATGGCCACTTCCTGCAGGATGCGCGCTTCGATCTTCGGTTGCAGCATTCGCTGCCCATTGCCGATCGGCAATTCAAGATCGGCAAAGGCCAGGGCCTCGAGTCCTTCCGGAACGAAGTCCTCACGCCGCACCGCTGCGAGCATTGCCAGCACCGCGGGATCCAGGACCTCCCAAGTGCGAATCTGTTGCTCTATCATGTTGAAACGAGCCCGTTCCATATCCATCTTTACTGCAGTCATGGCATTCCCCGTCGCAAGCGTATCGTCAGCACCATCAATTCTTCCGTTTCGGGCAAGATTATACCTCGTATCACTCGGCTCTCGCCGCGATCTGGTTCACTCGGGCACGCCATTGCCGACTACGCAGGCTGACTGTTGGCCGCGCGGCACATTCGCCGCGCGCCGGCCGAGAAGCTTTCTTCGAGTCGGAGCTTGGCACGGTGAACGCAAAAGCGGCGCCGGAGGCGCCGCTTTTGCACATGTTTCCCGAGCTTGTCTGGTCTTAGGCGGGAAGACCTTTGATCTGGGCGGCCAAACGGCTCTTGTGGCGCGCAGCCTTGTTCTTGTGAATGATCTTCTTGTCGGCGATGCGGTCGATCACCGACACCGATTCCTGGTAAATACTCTGGGCGGCAGTCTTGTCGCCGGCAACGATCGCCTTTTGCACACGCTTGACCGCCGTGCGCAGGCTGGAGCGGAGGCTGGCATTGTGGGCGCGCTGTTTGACGGCTTGGCGGGCACGCTTTCGCGCTTGTGCGCTATTGGCCATGGATGATATCCCTATGAAAAGCTGATGAGCAGGTCGAAAGGCGCGCAGTCTACAGAATACCGTCGCGGGACGCAAGCAGCAGATTGATCAATTGTCAAGCAGAGGCATCGGTCGGGCTTACCACCCATCACTTTTAATGTAATCTCTGATTATTACGAGGCAACACAT
>ERZ761603.2977-NODE-2977-length-11187-cov-6.873158_pt1 | contig 11187 bp, 11 predicted proteins | sample MGYA00511879_ERZ761603 | MGnify/ENA primary metagenome ERZ761603 (study PRJEB28899, sample SAMN02850040) | bioreactor sludge metagenome | biome: EBPR Sludge; feature: EBPR Bioreactor; material: flocular biomat | place: Australia: Thorneside Wastwater Treatment... | reverse complement strand
GTGGCCGATGCCGATCCGGCGCGCCGCGCGGCATGGAGCGGCGTGGCCGCCTTCCCCGATGCCGCATCGTTATGCGCCTCGGGGGAGGTCGATGCCGTCATCGTCGCCACGCCGCACTACGATCACACCGTGTCGGGCGTCATCGCGCTGGAGGCCGGCCTGCATGTGCTGGTGGACAAACCCATTTCGGTGCACAAGGCCGATGCCCGGCGGCTGTTGGCCGCGCACCGCGATCCGCGCCAGGTGTTCGCCGCGATGTTCAACCAGCGCACCGACGGCTGCTTCCTGAAAATCAAGGAGCTGCTCGACGGCGGCGCGCTGGGCGAGGTGCGGCGCGTGCATTGGATCATCACCAACTGGTTCCGGTCCGAGGCCTATTACGCGTCGAGCGCGTGGCGGGCGACCTGGTCCGGCGAGGGCGGCGGCGTTCTGCTCAATCAATGTCCGCACCAGCTCGATCTCCTGTGCTGGTTGTTCGGCTCGCCGGTCAACGTGCTGGCCCGGGCGGGCTTCGGCAAATACCACGCCATCGAAGTGGAGGACGAGGTCACGGCGTTGTTCGAATATGCCAATGGCGCGACCGGCGTGTTGGTGGCCGGGACCGGCGAGGCGCCGGGCACCAACCGGCTGGAGATCGCCGCCGAGAACGGCAAACTGGTGCTGGAGGGCGATGTGTTGACGTGGTGGCGCAACGAGCAGCCCATGTCGGTTTTTTCGCGCACGACGACCGAGCTGTTCGCCGCGCCGGCGGTGACCAAGCAGGAGTGGGCGGGCTTGCCGCGCGGCGAGCAGCATCTCGGCGTGTTGAAGAATGTCGTGGCGGCGGTGCTCGATGGCGAACCGCTGATCGCGCCGGCCGCCGAAGGCCTGGCCTCGGTGGAGCTGGCCAATGCGATGCTGCTGTCGGCGTGGGAGGGTCGAGAGGTCGCCTTGCCGCTCGATGCCGCCTGCTACGAGGAGCGGCTGCGGGAAAAGATGGCGGCCTCCACGGCCCGGCGGCGTCGCTCCGGAACGCCCGCCGGTCCGGTTGCCGACATGACGGGGTCGTTCCGGTGAGCGCGCCCGATGCCCGCGACGGCATGCGGTATGCGCCGAAGGGACGTCCGGCTCCGGTGTGCGCGCCGGGCGAGTTCGTGTTTGCCGCCGCCGCGCTCGATCACGGGCATATTTACGGGCAGGTGAACGGACTGCGCGAGGCCGGCGGCACGTTGCGCTGGGTGTACGATCCGGATCCCGCCAAGGTGGCGGCTTTTGTGCAAAACAATCCGGATTGCCGGGTCGCACGCAGTCTTGAGGAGATTCTCGACGACCGAGAGGTGGCCTTGGTGGCGTCGGCGGCAGTGCCCTGCGATCGCGCGCCGCTGGGGCTACGGGTGATGGATGCCGGCAAGGATTACTTCACCGACAAGTCGCCGTTCACCACATTGGAGCAACTCGACGCCGTGCGTGACAAGGTCGCCGCCACCGGCCGCAAGTACGCGGTGTATTACAGTGAGCGGTTGCATTCGGAGTGCGCGATGTTCGCCGGCGAGCTGGTGCGGCAGGGGGCGATCGGCCGGGTGATCAGCGTGCTGGGCCTCGGGCCGCACCGTCTCAATGCGGGCAGCCGGCCGCCGTGGTTTTTCCGCAAGGCGCAGTATGGCGGCATCCTGACCGACATCGGCAGCCACCAGTGCGAACAATTTCTGCACTACACGGGGGCGACTGACGGCACCGTGCTGGCCGCGCGGGTGGCGCGGTATCACGGCGGGCGGCACGGCGAGCTGGAGGATTTCGGCGAGGCGATGATGCTGGGGGACAACGGCGCGTCGTTTTATTTCCGGGTCGACTGGTACACGCCGGACGGACTGCGTTCGTGGGGCGACGGGCGCACGTTGATCCAGGGAACGAACGGCTACATCGAGCTGCGCAAGTATGTCGATATCGGCACGGACCGCATGGGCGACCAGGTGTACCTTGTCAACGGCGACGGCGAACGCCACATAAGCGTGGCCGGCCAGGTGGGATTCCCTTATTTCGGCCAATTGATTCTCGACTGCCTGCACCGCACCGAGAAGGCGATGAGCCAGGCCCATGCCTTCAAGGCGGCGGAGTTATCGATGCGCGCCCAAGCGTTGGCCGATGGTGGTGCGCGCGGTCCTTCGCACGCATGACGCCGGAGGTGTGGCATGCGCGAAGGGGATGCGTGCGGAGGACCGCCCGCCCCACCGGACGCCGGTCATGAACGGATGCGGTAGAGATGTACGTCCGGGTCAAACAAACGAGCAGATGTATTCGCAGATGCCGGATTCCACCGCAATGTCGAACGCGGAATGGCCGGGCACCTTGAAGTGGGTTCCGGCGCCGTAGGTTTTCCACTCGGTCTCGCCTTTCTGCCGCACCCTGCAGTCGCCGGCGACGATTTCCATGATTTCCGGGGCGCCGGTGCCGAAGTTGTATTGGCCGGGATAGATCAGGCCGAGGGTTTTCTTGGCGCCGCCGGGCATCAGGATGGTGTGGCTGACGACCTTGCCGTCGAAGTAGACATTGGCCTTGGCCACCGCGGTCACGTTGTCGAATTGGGAAGGAATGCTCATGGTTGTCTCCGGTTCCGTTGTTGGGCGCACAACGTAATGGCGAATACCAGCGGGAGCAAGCGGGTTTTGCGCGGGGCGGCGAGTCCCTTCACCGCCGGGATCAAGCGCGGGCGGCTGAACCGGACGTCAATGATACAGGAGGATCTCGAGCCAGCGTTTTCCGTTATCGCCCAGCGCCCAGTTGCCGTTTCGTTTGACGACCAGGCGAAGGCCATTGCGGCCGAGCGCGGTTTCATCGACCGACAGCACCGTGTTCGGCTGGCTGCCTAGTCGCCGTTTTTCCTCGTCCGTCGCCGGACGGCCCCATTGGATCACGCCTCCTTCCGAGACGCCGAACACCGCGGCGCCGGCGTGTTGTTCGCCGCCTTTCCACAGGCCGGGGTAGCGAACGAAATAATCCGGTCGGCGCACCAGTCGAACGGCGAGCTCGAACGAAGGAGGGTGCGTGGCCAGGTACTCGCCCAGGTTGAAGGCGGGATGGATGTCCTGCCAGCGGTACACGTCGGCCGGGTTGAGGCCGGTCAGGTTGTGGCCGTGGAAATTTCCGTGATCGGGCTTGAGTTTCTGGGCCTTGAACCAGCGGTGGAACTGCAGGTTGTTGATCACGCCGACCTCGAAGTGCAGATGGGCGCGGACGACCGGCAGGCCGGTGGAGGCGGAGTTGCCCATGAGGCCGATGTTCTGCCCGCGGGTCACGGCGTCGCCGGTTTTCAGCGAGCGCGGCACATCGGCCAGGTGCGCATAAAGCGTATAGATTTCCCCGGCGGGATCGGGGTGGCCGAGCACGACGTATTTGCCGTAGTTCGAATTGCCGGCGATGCGGTTGACATACAGCACGCGACCGTCGGCGGCGGCGAGAATCGGGTCGGTCGGCATGTTCTTGCGGTCGCGGGCGAGCGGGGCGATGTCGAGTCCTTCGTGGAACGACGGCAGGTAGTATTTCCCCTGCTGGGTGGTGCGCACGGAGCCGTAGAGCGCCGACTCGATGCGGCCGGACGCTGTCGGCATGTACACGCCTTCGGCATTGGTCATCAGCAGTTGGTGTTGCGCGGTGGGGTAGCCGAACACCAGGCCGGCGGGGGCCGGCGTGTTGGTGTCCGCAACGGACTCCGTCGCGGGGGAGACGGTTTCGGCCGGAGGCGTGGTCGCGTCCGGTTGATCGCGGCGGGCGCACCAGGCCAGCAACAGGACATCGAACACCAGCAGCGGAACGAGCCACCAGCCGTGGCGTTTCCAGAAGCCGGGCGAGGCGTCGCGTTCGGGTTCGGGCAATTCGTAGCGGTTCAACATGGGCATCCTGAAAAATGAACGAATCGATATGCCTGAAAGAGCGCGGTCGAATCAATCATGAATGCAAAAAAAGAGGAGGCGCGCGTGCGCCTCCTCCTCGCCGCCGCGGCATGTTGGCGGATCAGGCTTCCTGGGCCTTGCGCAGCCGGGCCTCGAGGTTGTCGAGTTCCTGCAGCAATTCGTCGGGCAGGTTGCCTTCGAACTTGGTGTAGTGTTCGGCGATGCCGCCGACCTCTTCGAGCCAGCCGTCGATGTCCACGCGCAGCAGTTCCTCCATCGCGCCGGGCGGCAGCTTCAGGCCCGAGGTGTCGATGGCGCCGGTTTCCGGCAGCAGGCCGATGGGGGAGGCAACGGTCTTGGCGGTGCCTTGCACGCGTTCGAAGATCCATTTCAGCACGCGGCTGTTGTCGCCGAAGCCGGGCCAGAGGAACTTGCCTTCCGGCGACTTCCTGAACCAGTTCACGTAGAAAATCTTCGGGAGTTGGGCGCCGGACGTTTTACCGAGCTTCAGCCAGTGGGCGAAGTAGTCGCCCATGTTGTAGCCGCAGAAGGGTAGCATGGCCATCGGGTCGCGGCGGACCTGGCCGACGGCGTGGGTGGCGGCGGCGGTGGTTTCCGAGGCCTGGGCCGAGCCGAGGAAGGTGCCGTGTTGCCAGCTCAAGGCCTCGAACACCAGCGGTACGGTGGAGGGGCGGCGGCCGCCGAACAGGATGGCCGAGATCGGCACGCCTTTGGGATCCTCGTAAGCCGGGTCGGCCACCGGACATTGCGACATCGGCGCGGTGTAGCGGGCGTTCGGGTGGGCGGCTTTCTTGCCGCAGCCGGGCGTCCATTTCTCATAGGTCCAGCTTTCCAGCTCGGCCGGAGGTTCGCCGTCCATGTCCTCCCACCACACATCGCCGTCGGGGGTCAGGGCCACGTTGGTGAAGATGCTGTTGGTGTTGAGGGCGACCATGGCGTTCGGGTTGGATTTCATGGACGTGCCGGGGGCCACGCCGAAGAAGCCTGCCTCGGGGTTGATGGCGTAGAGCCGCCCGTCGGCCCCGAATTTCATCCAGGCGATGTCGTCGCCGACGCATTCGGCCTTCCAGCCGGGAATGGTCGGGGTCAGCATGGCGAGGTTGGTTTTTCCGCAGGCGCTCGGGAAAGCGGCGGCCACGTAGATTTTTTTGCCTTCAGGATTGGTCAGGCCGAGGATCAGCATGTGTTCGGCCATCCAGCCTTCGTCGCGGGCCATGCAGGAGGCGATGCGCAGGGCGAAGCATTTCTTGCCGAGCAGGGCGTTGCCGCCGTACCCGCTGCCGTAGGACATGATCAGGCGTTCCTCGGGGAAATGGACGATGTACTTGTCCTTGCTGTCGGTGCGGCACGGCCAGGGTGCGTCCTTCTGGCCGGGCTCGAGCGGGCAGCCGACCGAATGCAGGCACGGCACGAACTCGCCGTCGCCGAGGGCATCGAGTACGGCCTGGCCCATGCGGGTCATGATGCGCATGTTGACCACGACGTACGCGGAATCGGTGCATTCGACGCCGATGTGGGAGATGGGCGAGCCGATGGGGCCCATGCTGAACGGGATCACGTACATCGTGCGGCCCTTCATGCAGCCGGAAAACACGCCTTTCAGCTCCTTTTTCATGTCGTCAGGGTCGCACCAGTTGTTGGTCGGGCCGGCATCCTCTTTCTTGCGGCTGCAGATAAAGGTGCGGTCTTCCGAGCGGGCGACGTCGGCGGGATTGGAGCGGCACAGGAAGCTGTTCGGCTTCTTGCTGTTGTTCAGTCGGACAAAGGTGCCGTGTTGCACCAACTCATCGCACAAGCGGTCGTATTCGGCCTTCGAGCCGTCGCACCAGACCACGCGGTCGGGGCGGCAGAGTTCGGTCATTTCCTTGACCCAGTTCAGCAGGTGTTGATTCTTCGTCATATGCATCTCCCTCTCGGTGTCGTTGTGCGGCTGATAAAGCGACGAAAACGATAGAGGAATGACGCCGGTCCACAAGCGCAAAGCCTGTAAACGCAACCCGAAATAGCTATCGGGGAATCCACGTGGATTGCCATGAGCATTGATTCGTATTATGTACAAGGGCATGAATGAAGCGAGCCTGCATATCGGGGTGATCAATGTTTCGGACCGCGCCAGTGCCGGGGTATATGAAGATCTGCCTGGACGGGAGGCGGAGACGTGGTTGCGGGAGGCGGTCGAAACGCCGTGGACGTTGGAATATGCGGTGATCCCCGACGAAGAAACGGTGATCGCCGACACCCTGATTGAGATGGTCCGGAAGCGCGGTTGTTGCCTGATCCTTACAACGGGCGGCACCGGACCGGCGCCGCGGGATGTCACGCCGGAAGCAACCATGCGGGTCTGCCAGCGCCTGTTGCCGGGTTTCGGCGAGGCCATGCGGATGGAGTCGTTCAAGAAGATACCGACAGCGATCCTGTCACGACAGGTGGCCGGTTTGTGTGACGGCTGCCTCGTGATCAACTTGCCCGGACGCCCTTCCGCGATCCGTGAATGCCTTGATGTTGTGGCCGCCGCCATCCCTTATGCCATCTTCCTGGCCAGCGGCCGCCGACTTGTCTACCGCCCAACCCGGCCGCCGGGTTACCAACCCTCCTGAACCATGCAGGCCGGACTCGGGGAAAACACCACCCTAACACAAACCCAACAATCGGCATTGCGTATTTGGCGTGAGATGCAAGAATGCACGCGGTGCGTTATGCGTGCACCGTTAACCAAGAAGGAGAGCTCGAAATGAAGTCGAAACTGATAGCCGTGTTGGTTTGCAGTATGGCCGTTGGGGTCCAGGCGCAGGTGTTGGATTTGCAGAATGGACGGACGGCGGATGTGATGAACGAGCCGCAATTTTCCGCTGAGGCGGGGTTGGTGTCCGGCGACATCGATTATCTCGGTGTGCGCGGAAATCTGAAGGTCGCCGACAATATCCTGTTGATGGGCGACATTGGTCAGGCGGATGGAAACGAGACGGAGACTTCGGCGGCGGTCTCGGGCATGATGCAGTTGCCGGTGGATTTGCCTATCTCGGTGGCGCTGAAACTCGGTTATGCCATGCTCTTGTCGGGCGATACCGACGCCTCGGACATCGGCCTGGATGTCATCGGCAGCGCGGTCATCACCGACGTCATCGGTTGGTACGTCAACGTCGGCGTGCACCGCGGTGACATCGAAGAAACCTATTTCGGCGAGACATATGAAGACGACGAAGTGCTGCCCGTGGTCGGCGGCGGCCTGGTGTTCACCATTAATCAGAACGCCTCTGCGTTCGTCGGCGTGGACATCCTGATGGGTGATACCTTCGACGACACGGTGTTTGGCGGCGGCGTTCGCTGGGGCTTCTAAACCGGTCACGTTATTGGTGTCGAAAAAACCCCGGCCCGGACCGGGGTTTTTTCGTGCCGCGAACGATGGGCAATGGACGATAGGCTATAGGCGATCGGCATCGAACCCCATCCATCAACATGTCCCTGCTCAATAATGGATCACGGTCCGGCGCTGATAGCTGTTCTGCTCATCGATGGAATTACCCCACAGGCCGCCCGACAAGGCCCCGATGCCGCCACCGATCGCCGCGCCTTCCAGGCCGCGACCCGATTGATGACCGATGATGCCTCCCGCGACGGCACCCATCAGGCCGCCCGCCACGGATCCCTGCTTGGTGTTGACGGTCGGTCCGGCACAACCCTGCGTAACCAGGGCGATCAATACTGCTACCATTGGAACGAATTTGATGTTCATGTTGGCACTCCTTTCGAGCGTATTGCCGCCTTCATACGGCTTCTTACGCGGCAACATGAACGATTAATCAAATTGGTGGCGAAGCACGGCCTGACGGCCCGGAACCCACTCGCCAGCCTCGCGCCGCGATGCGGCAACCCATTGCCAAGCAATGGGTTTGGCGGAGGGAAGAAACATGCAGATGGCGTGTCCGGCTTGCCCGCGCAACTCGGTCGTGGCGCCGTCCCGGGGGTTCGTGACCGTCAACCGGCCGTTTTGTTCGAATCGGACCAGCACGACGCCGTGATCACGCAGGTCAAATTCGTTTTGCAGGCGCGCAACGGCGCCGGCCCGCACCGCGTCAAAGGACTGGCGGGACAAGTCGTGTTCCGTCCACAAAAGGCGGTTGGTCGAAACCGGTTCGGCTTTATTTTCCGGTACAACCGGAGCGGCGGGCTGGTTGGTCGTGCCGGATCCCTCGGGATCGATGACCACCGAGATCACCTGCTGGATCGGCGTGGTCGTATTGTTCGGAAGCGGCGGGTCGTCGGTGCTTGGATTTGACAGCAACAGCCAGGCCGGCGCCAGCAGCAACAGTCCGCCGGTCACCAGTAGAACGGGGACCAGCGGGGATCGGCCCGACCCTTCCGGTTCGGCGATCGCGGTTGATGTCGCCTGGGCGGTGGACGTGGATGCTTTACTCGGCGCGCCCTGTCCGGCGATAACGCGGGTGGATTTTTCCACCCGCCGGAGCACGGCCAGCAAATCGCCGGCATCACGCGGCCGCAGCGAAGGATTCTTGTTGAGACAGGCGCAAATCACGGTGTCGTATTCCGGCGGGGCAATCGATGTGCCGGTCCGGGATGGCGGCGTGATCGCGCCTTCGCGGATGATGCGGAACGCCTCCTGCGTATCGGACGGCAGATTGTAGGGCGCCTGGTTGCCGGCCATCCAGTAGAGCATGACGCCCAGCGCATAGACATCGCAGGCCGGGGTCAGCAGGCTGTCCTGGCCTTGCGTCTGTTCCGGCGCCATGAATTGCAGCGTGCCCGCCACCACCGAGGCGCCTTTTTGCCGGGCGGGGGCGTCGAGTGTCTTGGCCAGTCCGAAATCGAGCAGCCGGATGTCGTGGTGGCGATCGACCAGGATATTGTTCGGTTTGAGATCGCGGTGGATGAGATGGTGATCGTGCAGGCTTTGCACGGCGCGGCAGACCTTCTTGAACAACGCCAGCCGGGCCGGCCAGTCCAGCGCGGCCACCATGACCTCGGAGTACAGGTCGCGCCCCTCGACAAACGGCATGGTGTAGTAGGGTGTTCCGTTCACCACGCCGGTTTCCAGCACCGGCACGATGGCGCTGTGGTCCAGTTGGGCGGCCACCGCGATTTCCCGCTCAAATGCCGCCATGTCTTCGCGCGTCAGCAGCTTGCCCGCCGCCGGGATCTTCAGCGCCACCGTGCGGTCGGGGTTGCTTTGACGGGCCTTGTACACGATGCCCAGGCTCTCCGATATCTTGTCGAGAATCTGGTACGGGCCGAACCGCTCGGGCAACACGTCGTGATCAGGAAGGCCGAACAGGGGCGGGCCGACTTTTTCAGTGGATTTGATGGGCTGGTCCATGGCGATGTCAGGAATTCAACTGTACGTCCAGGCGCAATGTTTTTCCGATCTGGATGCGATCCCCGTCCCGCAGCACCTCCATGCGCGTCACGAGCCGGCCGTTGAGCCAGGTCCCGTTCAGGGAATGCATATCGATCAGGTAGAATAGGTGAAGTTCCGGGTCCGATACGATCATAAAGTGAAAACGCGAAACCGCCGGCTCGTTCAGCACCAGGTCATTCAACCGGTGCTGGCCGGCGGTGATCCGGTTGGCCACCCAGCAGGAACGCTGCTGGCCGAACCCGTTGCGGATCATCAGGCGGCAGGAGCATGGCTGCTGTCTCGCCGCCCGCTCGGCTGGTTCGGTGTGGTTCATGCCGTGCCCGATCAACCGCGGCGATCAAGGGCGCACAAAGGAACCGATGCTCTGGGTGATGGAGATCCGGTACTGCGCCGGCGGCCGCGGCGTGACCTGTTCGCGGGAGAACGTGATATCGCGGGCGGGATGATGGGACTTGCTGACCACCGTGCGGTCCTGGCGGGGCTCGGCCACCTCCAGGCGCGATTGATAACCGTTGTGGCTGCTTTTCACGATGACGGGGGACGAGCCCTCCTCGATCACCAGTTCCCGCACATGGGCGGCTTGGGCATCCGGACGAATCAACAGGGCTGCGGCCAGAAGAATAATGGTTGTGATGCTTGTTTTGTTCATGAGTTGTCTCCTTTTCAACGGTATTGACGGCGCGATGCGTGTTCTTACGTGCGACCGGCATAAGAATCGCCACTCCATTGACAATACCTTTCCGTACGGCTATCAATTCAAGCCGTACACGTCAGATCAAGGAGGTTATGCCGTGACAATCAAACCGCATCGCGCGTTGCTGCTATGTGCCGTGCTCTCTCTGGCCGGGTGCGCCTCGCCCCCGCCGCCTGCTCCCGTGATCGAAGCGCCGCCCGCTCCCGCCCCCGTCGCCACCACCGATCCCTACCAGGAGGTGCTGGATGAATGGGCGGCGGAACTCGGTGAAAAAACCGTTCGGGTCGGCGTGGGCAACTTTCCCTTCAATGACACGGATGCGGCGGTTCCGATTTCCTCCCGCGTTGCCGACGAGATCGAAACCCGGCTTTCGAAGAATCCGCGTTTCCGCGTAATCACGCGCCGCAACATCCGCGAGCTCGAGCAGGAGAAGAAATTCCAGGGCCACAGCATCTTCGATCCCGGCGTGGAAGCGCCGGACGTGAAGGTCGATGCCATCGATGTGATTCTCCGCGGCCGCATCTATCCCACGGAAAAAGGCGTGGAGCTGTTCGCGGAGATGGTGATGCTCGACAGCGGCGAGGTGCGCAAATCGAAAGTGATGGTGCCGGCCGCCGGCACGGTGTTGACGCCCCGCTACCAGCAGGCGCTGGCCGCCATGGCACAAACCAAGAAAGAGGTCATCGACAACATGCCGCGCCAGTTCGACCTTTCCGTCGTGCTGGCCAACCCAAAACAAACCTATCGCACCGGCGAAAAGGTCTCGTTCGTGGTGCGGTCGTCGGTGGACTGTTTCGTGGCGCTGCTGGTGCATCAGACAGATGGGTCCACGGTGGTCCTGTTTCCCAACGCGTACCAGCGCGACGCCTGGCTGCCGGCCGCGCGCGACATGCTGATTCCCACCCCGGGCCGGCACGAGTTCGATATCGAGGTCGGGCCGCCCTACGGCATCGACACCGTGCAGGTGATCGGCTGCACCCAACGCAATTCGTTCTTCGACAAGCTTGGACAGTATGAAGGGAACAGCAAGGGCCTCAAGGTGATGACGCGCGGCCTGTATGTACAGGGTGTGCGCGAGCAGATGGCTCCCGGCGCTTCCGCCGCAGGCGGTCAAGCCTTGTGGTCTTCCGATTATGTACACCTTGTCACCGAGGAATAGAACGCGGGGCCTGCTGCTGGCGTTGGCCCTGGCCGGCCTGTCCGGTCGGGCCGCCGAGCCGCCCCGGGACCGC
>ERZ761603.2976-NODE-2976-length-11187-cov-7.482393_pt1 | contig 11187 bp, 8 predicted proteins | sample MGYA00511879_ERZ761603 | MGnify/ENA primary metagenome ERZ761603 (study PRJEB28899, sample SAMN02850040) | bioreactor sludge metagenome | biome: EBPR Sludge; feature: EBPR Bioreactor; material: flocular biomat | place: Australia: Thorneside Wastwater Treatment... | reverse complement strand
GCCTCGGAAATGCTGCCCAGATATTTGTTGAAGGAAAACTCCTCGTATGGGGCGATGACGATGCCATAGAAGTTGGCGGCGGCGGTGGCGATGTTGTGCTTGCGTTCGTCCGATGAGCCGGAGAACCAGGTGGTGGTCTCGGTAATCAGCTCGGTGATGCCCAGGTCGGCGGCGGTAGCGTTGGAATTGGCCAGCGGCACAATGTCCTTCACCACAAACGGGATGGAGCGGTTGGGGGTGTTCACCTGGGCCTTAAACTGCTCGATCGTGGCGTCGATGTCTAGTTCACGGCCGTTTACATGGGGCGCAACCAGTACCAGCTCCTCGGTACCGTCGTCAAAGTAATAACGAGCATTAACCGGTTCGCGGTAAAGCTGGTCTTCGAACTGGCGCAGCCAATGGCGCAGCGCATTTTCATCCACAAAAACGTTGTGGGTACGGCGACCATCGGCCGTTTCGGTCACTTCCACGCGCACCCAGGCGGCTAAATCGGCCTGGTTCAGGGTGATGGGTGCCAGGTCAAGATTGTCCAGCGGCTCTTCCAGGTAAAAGGTGACAGGGCTGCCCAGCACCTGCTGGATTTGCGCGGCGGCATCGCTGGCATCGTAGACGGCGGGGGCGACTTCGTGCACCAGCAGTTCTACCTGGGCCGGGCGGAAGCTGGTGAGCGGGGTGATGACCCGGCTCCGCACGTCGGCCACGTCTACAAAACGGCCCGGCTGGCCGACGGCATAGCTGGTGTCGCTGCCGCTGTAGGTGAAGGCGGCATTGACGGGCGGACGGTTGATTTCGGCGGCCAGTTCGGCCAGGGCGTTGTCGAGCTGGCTTTCATCCAGAACCAAAACGGGGGGGAGGGTACGGCCGTAATACCAGCTGCTAAACATTTCCTGCGCCTGCTTAAACGGTCCGCCCGTGCGGCCTAAATCGTAGGCGGCCTGCACCGTCTGGCTTACGTCGAAGGTGAGGCCCAGTTCGGCCGGAGTTTTGCTGTACTGCTGCTGGGTTTCGGGCTCGACAAAAACGATTTGCTCACTGCTGGTATAGCTAAAATTCTGGGCCAGGGCGGCTTCGGCTTCGGCCATCGCCATGCCGCTGAGGTCCACGCCCAGCACGCTGATGCCGGTGAAGATACGGCCGTTGTGCCGACTCTGGTAGCTGACCAACACAAGTGCCAGGGTGACAAACAGCAGCAAAAAGCCGCCCAAAATAGGCGTTAAAAAGAAGGCCAGGTTGCGGCGCGTATTCATCATCGGTTGGGGGGCAGCTGCTTGCATAAATTGTCTCTCAGCGAGTCGAATTTGTCCTCAATCGGGGCAATTATAGCGGATACGGCCGTTGTTCCAGCGATTTGGCATGGCCAGTTACCATGTTCTAATGTGCCAGTCTGCGCATCGTAACCGCCTCTCGCTGGACGTTCGCATCTGAGGATGCTCACGCCTCGCGGTTTATTGGTCCACCGGGGCTTCGGCCCAGACCGTCTCAAACTCTTCCAGGAAGTAGCTGGCAAACGTTGGGTCGTGCACGATGACGATGTTTTCGTCGTTGCGCCGGTTGGCGTTGTCGCTGAAGTTGAACGAGCCAAAAATCACCGTAGTGCGGTCGATGATAAACACTTTGTGGTGCATCACCTGCGGATTGCCATCGGTGCGTACGGCCACGTTGGCCAGCCGTGCCTGGGCCAGCGGCGTGTAGTAGCTAAACGGGGTGTCGGACCCCACCCGCTCGAATACGCCGCGCACAATCACCCCGGCATCGGCCCGGCCCAGCAGCGCCTCGCCAATTTGCTCGTCGGTGAAGGAAAAGGCCATAAACAGGATTTCACTCTGGGCGCTGGCGACGCGGCGGGAGATGATGAGGCTGATCTCCTTCTCAGAGCCAAAGTAATTTTCGACTTCAATGCCGCCAATCGACAGCAGTTCGTTGGGCGTGTTTTGCGGCGAGTCGGAGCCAAACAGCTCATCCACGTACATCTCGTCCATCTCGGCGGTGTAGTTGGCCGCCAGGCGCGGTGAGGTAAGGCGCACGATGTTGTTGTTGTTGCAATAGACGCCATTGGTGGTGAAATTCATTGCGCCCATCCAGACGATACGGCCGTCTATCACCACAAATTTGTTATGCATCAGGCTGGTCCGCTTGTCTTCGCGCACGCTGATGCCGTTGCGCCGCAGTCGGTTGATGCTGCTCAGGCCCGCGTTGTCCGTGTCGGTCACCACGCGCACTTCCACCCCCCGGGCTTCCAGGTCGATGAGCGCCTGGACAATGGGTTCGGCATCCAGATCAAAGGCGGCAATGTCTACCCGCACTTCGGCCGTGAGCAGGTCGTTGGCGATGTCTTCATCCACCCCGCCCACCCGCTCTTCTTCCGGGGGGCAGGTGGGGTTGGTGAAGTAAATTTCGTACCAGTCCGCCGGGGCCGAGGTGTCGGGCACCGTGTCAATGACCGGTTCGCCTTCGTTCAGACCAAATTGCGTCAACAAATCCTGCCCAAAAATGACCGACAAGACGGCTAAAATCAGCACGAGAACTGCGCCACCTGCTTTTTTGTTCATGAAACTTCCTCGCTTTCCAAGACTTGACAGGTTTTTGTTCGCCTGTGACTTACCGTTGGTTCAAACCTGTCAAGTCTAAATGTTGAATGTCTTTATGCACCGCCTCGGCCCAGGTGCGCACGTCGGCGCAGTAGGTGGCCGGGTCGTCCAGCCGCACGTCCATGATGGTTTTGCGCCAGGTCCAGGACGGCCGTTCCGCTGCTCGCCCCTTCACCATGCTAAATGACTTCGGCTGGTTTTTTTGCTGCTGCCGGATCATCTGCCGCATGCGCGCCGGGGAGACGCCTTCGACCAGGAATTCGTGCAAAATTTGGGCCATGGCGCGCCAGCCATCGGCCGAAAGGTGGCTGGGGTGCTGCAGCATGTAGGCGGGCACGGTGAAATGATGCACCGCGCCGTAGGCCGGATCGGTTAATTCCAGCGCCATGCAGGCGTGGTACCGGTCGGTGCAGGTTTCCTCTCCTGCGGGCTGCGCCCCACATTCCGGGCAGGGCAGCACTTCATCGCGTTGTGTCATTAGACTTTAAGGCCTTTATCAAAGATTTCGCAGATTGAAAAGATAAAAAATCGGGTCTCGAAAATCTCGGTGGCCTTGGTGGCAAAATCAGTTAGCGTCTGTTTGGATGAGCGCCAGCAGGTGTTGGAAAGCTGCCTGGCGATCTTCGCCAGCGCGGGCCTGGTTGAACTGGCTGACGCGCCGCAGATTATCGGGGCGCAGCGGCTGGTTGGTGAGCCAGCGCAAATTTTTGAGCACGCGGGTCATCGTATCATCCACCAGGTCAAAGGTGGGCGGTTGGCCAATGGTGCCGATGAGGTCATTCACGCCGGACATAATGAGGTGTACGGCCGTACTGTCCTTCTCCAGCAGCGGATCGGCATCATCGTCGGGGAGGTTTTGGGTGCGAACGGCCGTTTGCTCCACCTGCGCCAGGCCCCACTGCAACAGCTCCTCCGCCTGGTCATCCACCAGGTGGCTGCGCCAGCCCGGCTCGTCCAAAATTGGGCCAAACCAGCGCCGCAGCCGCGCCCGAACTACGTCTGAAGCAGCCTCACTCATCCAGCACCCCATCCAGCGCGGCCAGCAAATTAGCTTGCTGCGCATCATCAAAAAATTGGCAAGTTTGCATAAACTGGCGCAGCGCGAACTGTTCTCCAGCCGGAATTTCGTGCAGCTGCTGCCAGGCCTGCATCATTTCAGCTCTTTCCGCCAGCAGAAAGTTAAACTGCGCATCGCAAGCGGGTATTGGTGGCGGGTAGTTCAAGATTTCGTCAAAAATGCGCTGCTTTTCCTGCGCCAAATGATCTTGGACCTGTTGCCATAGCGATTCCGCCAAACTTGTTGAAAAATGACGTACTGATTGTGTAAGCATGACAATCCCACCCTGTAGCCGCGCTTTCTTAGCGCGTTTGTGCGCGGAAAGAATCCGCAGCTGCGAACTATTCCTGAGCGAATCCGGGCAACAAAACAAAATCGTCATCAACCTGGACAATGTGGTGCGGCAGCCAGGCCACGCCAAACAGCGTGATGCTGATGCCGCTTTTGGCGGGCGTGACGGGAATCGTCGTCATGTCGTTGGCGACCGCTTCCCATTTGGCCTGAATCGCGGCCAGCGCTTCTTCCGCTTCATCTTCCAGGGCGGCGATTTCCTTTTGGTACTCGGCAATTTGGTCCTTCGACTCTTCGATGTCGGCCTTGGCCTGGGCCGTCATGCGCCGCTTGGTCATAGAGGAGGAGACGCTGCGCCGCCGCTTGCTAAACAGGCTGAACAGCGTTTCGGCGTGAGTTACCGCTTCTTCTCGCTTGCGCTGATCGTAATCAGCTTCATCTTCAGCCAGTTCGCCCTCTTCCTTTTTCAGCTTGTCTTCTACGGAATCAATTTTCTTTTCGTACTGCTCGGCCACCTTTTTACATTCTACTTCGGACGCTTCTTTACCCGCGGCGGCACACAGTTTGGCAAATTCCTGGATTGAGACATTTGGCCCGCCGTAAATTTCGAGTTTTTCGTTGGCCTTCACCTCAATTTCCAGCTCGCGGTAAATCCACTCCTCAAAATCGCGCTTCATGTCGGCCACGGTTTTGGCGTCGTTGAGGGGCGCTTCCAGCAGGTGAAAGCGGGCATCTCGCAGCGGCACGCGGTCCAGCTGACGGTCGTCAATGTGCTCGGACTCAAAATCTTGCCAGCGCACTACCCCGCGCCGATCGGGCTGGGGAACAACGGCCGTTTGCCACACCTCATGCTCCAAATTGTAACGACGGTTGCTAAAGCGCACGCCCGCCTGGGCCAGCAGCACGGGCTGGTACAAAATGCCAACGGCTTGGGCGGTGGGGGGCAAGCCCGCACTGAGCTTGCCGAAGTGGCCGTCTCGCTGCGCTGCCTCGCTCACCGTCAAATTTTGCGGCAGGAAATACTCCTCCGTCCGACCCGGCACACCTGGTTTGGCGGCCTCGCCCGGCAGGGCAGGAGATTGGAGATTGGAGATTGGAGATTGGGTTTCCGCCAGCGCCGGTGTTGTAGCCGCCAGCTCCCCACTTTTCACTTCTGACTTTTCACTTTTCACTACAGAGTGATCACCGATCCCCGCCAGCGTGTTCAGCGCCGGAATCTGGTCGCGCGTTACCGGCCCGGCCAGGTAGTTCATGGCCCAGCGGGTTTGGAAGAGTGACGGTTGCTTGTCGTGCACGTTGCGCAGCAGGAAAACCCGCTTGCCCAGCGCCGAAATTAAATCATCATAGACGCGCCGGTCGAAGCCGCCGCTGGCCGCCGTGGTCAGCCCATCCAGCAGGCGGGCCTTATCTTGCTCCGTGCCCAGCTTGCCAATGAACCACGTCCCGGCGTTGGACAGCGCTTTGTAATCCACATCCACCGGGTTTTGCGTGGCCAGCACCAGGCCTACGCCAAAGGCACGTGCCTGCTTCAACATACGCAGCATCGGCTCTTTGGAGGGTGGATTGGCGGTAGGTGGCAGGTAGCCAAAAATCTCGTCGAAGTAGACCAGGGCGCGCAGCGTGGTGCTGCCCTTCTGCGCCCGCATCCACGACTCCACGGCCGAATACAACAGCGTCACAAAAAACATGCGCTCGGCTTCGGCGAGGTGGGCGATGTAGAAGATGGTGTGGCGCGGACGACCGTCTGGCGTATACAGCAAACCCGCTACGTCCAACGGCTCGCCCTCAATCCACGCCTGAAACGCTGGCGAAGCCAAAATATTGTTCAGCATCATCGCCAGACCAAAACGATCTTTTTCGGGGAAAAAGGTGTTTACGTCAAAGACGCCCAGCTTGGTAAACGGCGGCGCTTGCGTCTGCATGATGAGCGAGGCCAGGTCGAGGTCCTGCCCCTGGCTCCAGGCGTGTTCAAAAATATTAGCCAGCAAAATGTGCTCACGGGCTCGCACCGGGTCAATGTCGCGCAGCCCCACCAGCCCCAGCAGGGCGGTAACGGTGCCAGAGATTTTCTCGCGCAGCAGTTCGCGGTTGTTTTCCCAGGGAATCTCTGGCGCTTTGAGCGAGGCCAGGATGCTAACGGGCAGCCCTGCGTCGGAGCCGGGGGTGTAGATGGCAAACTGGGCGCTGTCTTTGAGCTTTTGGATGCGCTCGGGGGTGATTTGCCAATCTGCCAGGCCGTTGCGCCAGAGGACGGCCGTTTCTGCCGCCGCCTCTTCCACCGTTTTGCCCTCGCGCCGCGCCTGGGTGGCGTTGATCCACGGCGCAAAGTCCGCCGGGGCCAGTTCCGGGAAGTGCATCAGCGCATTGGTGATATCCCCCTTCGGATCAATCATCAACGCAGGTACCTTGTTCAGCGCCGCCTCTTCCAGCAAATCCAGGCACAGGCCCGTCTTGCCAGAACCGGTCATGCCCACCACCACGGCGTGGGTTACCAGGTCGTCGGGATCGTACAGCAGGGGCTGTTCTGTTTGTTGGTTGGTTTGGGTCTCTACAACACGACCTAAGTAGAATTTTCCGTCACTGTCTAGCATGATGTTGCCTCCGCTTGCCCGCAAACCACAGAAACCCTGTAGAAAATCGTAGAGAAATTTTTTGTGGTTTGCCGTTACAAAAGTGGGAGAAACGACTTCCCTGTGTTTAGAATTTTCCCGCTTTTACCCAGTTTACCGCAAGATTGTACTTATGGGAAAAGTAATCTGCGGAAAGGGAAGGTGGCTTCGCAATGAGAAACAGCCGGGTACCAAACTGATTTGTGACCGATTACAATTTTTGTTCGGGCTGTTGTAAAATGATCATCCTGTATCCACCGTTGAGCTGCTAATAAGCTTGCCAGGCAGCCCCAAAGACACAGATTCGGGGCAAGACCTCTTTACTTCTCTCCCCGTTTTGTGCAAACAGGCTTTAGATTTCCAACGTCTTTTTTGCAACGAGGAAGACTTTTATGAAGAAGTTCTTGCCTGACACGATCCGCATCCCCCTCATCTACGTTATTTTTGGCTTGTTATGGATATTGTTAACGGACCGCATACTGTTGGTACTCGCTCCAGATTTTGAAACAACGGTTCACTGGCAAACCTACAAAGGGTGGCTTTTTGTCGGTCTAAGTACGCTTATTATTTACAGCCTGGTGGCGCAGTCGGCGCAGCAAGACCAGGCAGCGAGGGATGCTCTGGCGGCGAGCGAAAAACGGTACCGTCTGCTCTTCGACAACAATCCCCTGCCCATGTGGGTGTATGATGTCGAAACCCTGGCGATTTTTGAGGTGAACGAAGCGGCCGTTACCCAGTACCAGTACCCCCGGCCAGAATTTCTCCAACTCAACATCAAAGAGATTCGTCCCTTAGAAGACGTGCCCCTGCTGCTGGACAACCTGGCCCAGGTCAGCGACCGGCTCAATTTTGCCGGTGAGTGGCGGCACCAGCGTAAGGATGGGACGGTTTTCCCGGTGCAGGTGGTCTCTCATGCGCTGCTGCACAACGGCCGTTCCGCCCGCCTCGTTGTTTGCCAGGACCTGACCGACCAAAAACGGCTCGAAGCTGAGCGAACCAATAGCTTCCGCCGCAACCAGGCGTTGGTGCGCGCTCTGGGCGAAATCGTCTATGAATGGTCAGCAAACCGCAGCGAAACGCTCTGGGACGGCGATATTGAACGCATCCTCGGCTATTCCGCGGCGGAAATGGGGCATACCGCCGCCGATTGGGAAGACAAAATCCACCCCGACGACCGCGACCGGGTGCGGCAAGAGAGCCTATCTGCGGCCCAGGAGCTGCGAAACCTCAACATCGAGTATCGCTTCCGCCAAAAAGATGGCACCTACCGCTGGATGCTGGACCGCAGCGTGGTGACGGCCAATAGCCAGGGCAAACTGGAAAAAGTGGTGGGTGTACTGCTAGACATCAACGAGCGTAAGCAAACTGAAGAGGCATTGCGCCTCAGCGAAGAGCGCTTCCGCCGGGCCATTGCTTATGCCCCGGTCCCTGTCATCATCCATGCTGAAGACGGCGAGGTGCTGGCTATCAGCCAGGCCTGGTTAGATATTTCCGGCTACTCCGCCGAGGAGCTGACTACCGTAGAGGCGTGGACCCGGCGGGCGTATGGGGCAGATCAGGCCTGGATAATGGCAGGGATTACCCTGATTTATAGCCTGGAGGAGCGGGTAGACGAAGGGGAGTTTACGATCATCTGCAAGGATGGTTCGCAGCGCATTTGGGATTTTAGCTCCACACCATTGGGGCAGTTTCCCGACGGCCGTCGTGGGGCCATCACCATTGCCGTGGATGTAACCGAGCGCCGCCGCGCTGAAAAACAGCTGCATCTGCAAAGCAGTGCCCTCGATGCGGCCGCCAACGGCATCGTTGTTACCGATATCACCGGCGCCGTGGAATGGGCCAATCCCGCCTTTTCTGAGCTGACAGGTTACTCGCTGCAAGATGCGCTGGGCAAAAACCCGCGAGAATTGGTGAAATCTGGCAAACACCCTTCTTCCTTCTTTGAATCAATGTGGAATACCATTTTGGCAGGCAGGGTCTGGCGCGGCGAGCTTGTTAACCAGCGTAAAGATGGTACCTTGTACTTTGAAGAGGAAGCCATCACGCCCGTCTGGGACGAAAATGGCCAGATGACCCACTTTATCGCCATCAAACAAGACATTACCGCACGTAAATTGGCGGAACAGGAGCGCGAACGGCTGCTGGAGCAGGTGCAGGCCCAGGCAGCGCAGATGGACCAGGTGATGCAGAGTGTGCCGGAGGGCATCTTCTTGCTGGATGCGCTAGGCATGATTGTGGTGGCCAATCCTCAAGCAGAAGAATACCTGACGTTGCTGGCAAAAGCGGCCGTTGGCGATACCCTGACCGAGTTGGGTGATGTGTCGCTGGCAGTTCTGCTCCAGCCGCCACCCAGCGGCAACTGGCATGAAATCCACGCCTACGACCAGATCTACGAGTTGGTTGCCCAGCCTGTACAATCTGGGCCGCTGTCGCAGGGGTGGGCGGTGGTTCTGCGCCAGGTAACCGAGCAGAAGCGCATGGAGCAGCAGTTCCAACGGCAGGAGCGGTTGGCCGCCATTGGTCACCTGGCAGCGGGCATTGCCCATGATTTTAACAATCTGATGGCCGTTATTCTGCTGCATGCCCAGCTCATTGAACGCTCGTCGCGTTTGCTGGACAAGGAGCGGCAGCAGGCGGCCGTTATTGGCCAGCAGGCTAAACGGGCCGCCCGGCTCATTGAGCAAATTTTGGATTTCAGCCGCCGGGCCGTTTTTGAGCGCCGCCCGCTAGATTTGCTGGTGATCCTCAAGGAAGAGATCCGCCTGTTGCAGCGCACGCTGCCCGAAAGTGTAGAAATTATGCTCATTGCCGAGGCGGATTCGTACGTGGTTTTGGCCGACATCACCCGCATGCAGCAGACGATCATGAACCTGGCGGTAAATGCGCGCGATGCCATGCCGGAAGGCGGCACGTTGACGTTTGAGCTGGCGCACCTGCTGATTTACAATCCAAATGTGCTGCCGCTGCCTACCATGCAGCCGGGCAGTTGGGTCCGCTTTTCGGTCATCGACAGCGGTACGGGCATCGAGCCGGACCTGCTAGATCATGTTTTTGAGCCGTTTGTCACCACAAAAACGCCAGGGAAGGGCACAGGCCTTGGGCTGTCTCAGGTGCATGGCATTGTGGCCCAACATGAAGGGTTTATCACGGTAAGCAGCGAGATGGGAGCAGGCTCGCGGTTTGACATTTATTTACCGGCGCTGGTGATTGAGGAGGAAACGCAGACAACCAATGTGCTGGAAACGGCCGTACCCGGTCAAGGCCAACGCCTGCTGGTCATCGAAGATGAACCGGCCCTGCGCGAAGCCCTGGTAGAAAGCCTGGAGTTGTGGCATTACAAAGTGCTGACCTCGGCCAACGGGGAGGAAGCGCTGGCGCTGTTGGCCCAAGACAGTTCCATTGATTTGATTGTGAGCGATGTGATTATGCCCAAAATGGGTGGTCTGGCCTTTGTTCAGGCGCTGCGCCAGCGGGGTCTGAACACCCGCGTTATTTTTATCTCCGGTCATCCGGTAGATATGCCTCTGGCCACGCTGCAAGCATTGGGCGTACATGAGGTGCTGCCCAAACCGCTCGATCCGGTGCGGTTAAGCCAGGCAATTGCGGCGGCGCTGCCTTAAGGCGTTGTCAGGGGTTTACAGCGAGAAGCCACTCTTCTGCTTGCTGCAGCAGGTGGAAAACACGCATTTCATACGGGGAGCGGAAGATTTGCAGCAAGGAGACAAAAAACTGGGCTACCTCGGCCTGCAGCTTGCTGCGTACCACCAGGGCCAGGTGGGTGGCGCCGTGCACCTTCCCCAGATAATACTGCGCTTCAAACGTGAGATCGTTGCGGGTGCCCTGGATGATGAGTAAGCGGGCCTGGCCAGAGCTGTCCAGCTGGCGGACGTCGCTGACGAGCTGTTTGGCGTCCTCCACGTTCACCGAAAGGTCATCGGCCATGTAGACGTAGATGATGCCGTTGGGATGACGAAAGATACGGCCGTAACCGGCATGTATAACTTCGGTGACTGGTTCTTGACTCATCGCTTGTTCCAAAAGTTTATGTTAGGGACGCAGCAACCACGCTTCGGCCTGTTCGATCTCGTAAAACAGTTTAAACTCGTAGTTGGATTTCAGCGTTCGCATCATGGTGACTAAAAATTGGCCAACTTCAGCTTGCAGCCGGTTGCGGGTCATAAATACCACGCGGCTGAAACCAGCGGCAGAGGCAAAAACGCGCTGGGCACCAAAAGATATGTCATTATTCATGCCACAAACGATTAACAGACGAATGGTTCCCGATGGATCAATTTGCTGGGCATTCTGTACCATTTCCTGGGCAGTTGACGCGTCAATTGACAAATTGTCGTGAACGTATAAATAAAGAATGCCGTTTTCATGAAAAACAAAGCGACTATTGGCTGTTTCAACAGTCGTTTTGTTTGTAGTTTGTTGGCTCACATTGTTCCCCATTTGTGAAGAGATTGCTCTCACAATTACATAGCAGTCTACACCGGGTCTAAGCTCCGTCAACATGACTTACGCACTAAAACATTAGGGGGCCTTGAGCCTGTACAAATGGGTGAGGAAGCCGAGGCGAGGCTATGAAAAAGATTCTGGTTTGCGGCCATACCAACCTGGAAACGACGCTGGCGGTGGA
>ERZ761603.2974-NODE-2974-length-11188-cov-6.391090_pt1 | contig 11188 bp, 8 predicted proteins | sample MGYA00511879_ERZ761603 | MGnify/ENA primary metagenome ERZ761603 (study PRJEB28899, sample SAMN02850040) | bioreactor sludge metagenome | biome: EBPR Sludge; feature: EBPR Bioreactor; material: flocular biomat | place: Australia: Thorneside Wastwater Treatment... | reverse complement strand
CACGTCCTTGGTAAGGACGAGGTCAGCGGTTCAATCCCGCTCGTGGGCTCCAGTTGAAGAATTGCAACCTAAAGAGAAGCGAAGTCTGAGGAGAGAAAAACATGGCTAAAGATAAATTCGAGCGTACAAAGCCGCACATCAACGTTGGCACCATCGGTCACGTCGACCATGGCAAAACCACGTTGACCGCGGCGATCACCAAAGTGCAGTCCCTCAAGGGCATGGCCTCGTTCGTCGGATACGACCAGGTGGCCAAGGCCTCGGAATCGCAGGGACGTCGCGACCCGACAAAGATTCTGACGATCTCGATCTCCCACGTGGAGTACGAGTCTCCGAACCGTCACTATGCCCACGTGGACTGCCCCGGCCATGCTGACTATGTCAAGAACATGATCACCGGCGCGGCCCAGATGGACGGCGCGATCCTCGTGGTCAGCGCTTCCGACGGACCGATGCCCCAGACGCGCGAGCACATCCTGCTTGCCCGCCAGGTCGGTGTGCCGGCGATTGTGGTCTTCCTGAACAAGGTGGACACCGTTGACGATCCGGAACTGCTGGACCTCGTCGAAATGGAAATCCGCGAACTGCTTAGCAAGTACGAATTTCCGGGCGACGATACCCCGATCATCCGTGGTTCGGCGCTGGGCGCCATGAAAGCGGAAAAGGCCGACGATCCGGGCACCAAGTGCATCGGCGACCTGCTCGAAGCCCTCGACACCTACATCAAGGAGCCGGTGCGCGCGATCGACCAGCCCTTCCTGATGCCGATCGAAGACGTGTTCTCCATCGAAGGCCGCGGCACCGTGGTGACCGGCCGTATCGAGCGCGGTATCGTCAAGGTCGGCGAGGAAATTGAAATTATCGGGTTGCGCGACACCATCAAGACGACCATTACCGGCGTCGAAATGTTCCGCAAGCTCCTCGACCAGGGCCAGGCCGGCGACAACGTCGGTTGCTTGCTCCGCGGGTTGAAGAAGGAAGACGTCGAGCGCGGCCAGGTGCTGGCCAAGCCGGGCACCATCACCCCGCACACCGAGTTCAAGGCCGAAGTGTACGTCTTGAGCAAGGACGAAGGCGGACGCCACACCCCGTTCTTCAAGGGATATCGCCCGCAGTTCTACTTCCGTACCACGGACGTGACCGGCGACATTACCTTGCCGGCCGGCGTGGACATGGTGATGCCGGGCGACAACGTCAGCTTTGAAGTGAAGTTGATCACCCCGATCGCCATGGAGAAGCATATGCGCTTCGCCATTCGCGAAGGCGGCCGAACGGTCGGCGCCGGACGCGTGACGGAGATCATCAAGTAATCATCCTGATGGCGCGATCCGGGCGGGCTGACCGCCCGGATCGAGCCGGGGGATTGGAGTCGATCACATGCCCAGGGAATTTATCACGTTGGCCTGCACGGAGTGCAAGCGGCGGAATTATACGTCGACGAAGAACAAGAAACTTAGCACCGAACGGGTGGAGCTGAAGAAGTATTGTTCGACGGAACGCAAGCACACGGTGCATCGGGAAATCAAGTAGGCAGATCATTTGGCAAACAGGCCAGTAGCTCAATTGGCAGAGTACCGGTCTCCAAAACCGGGTGTTGTGGGTTCAAGTCCCTCCTGGCCTGCCATTCGATGCCGTCAACCTGAAAGCGCAGAGATCATCATATGAGCAAAGTCCAACAAGCCGTTGCCGGTTCCAAAGCCTTTCTGGGCGAGGTGCAGGCAGAATTGAAGAAATGCGCCTGGCCGACCCAGTCGGAGCTGGTCCAGTCAACCGGCGTGGTCATTGTCTCGATGTTCATCCTGGCCGCCGTGGTCAGCGTCAGCGACCTGGTCCTGATGCAGGTCATGAAGCTGGTGATCCGCTAAAGCGGTTGGAAATGGGAGCTACAGGCGTCATGGAAAAACAGTGGTTTGTCTTGCACACCCTTTCCGGCCAGGAGTCGCGGGTCAAGGAGAACATCGAACGGCGGGCGAAGCTCGAGGAGATGGGCGATCTGATCGGCGATGTGCTGGTGCCGACCGAAAAGGTCTCGGAAGTCAAGCGCGGCAAGAAGACCACCACCACCCGGAAGTTTTATCCCGGGTATGTGCTGATCAATCTCGCCTTGTATGACGAGAAACGGCAGTTGATCGAGAAGTCCTGGTACTTCATCCAGCAGACCAGCGGGATGATCGGTTTCGTCGGCGGTGAACGTCCCGTTCCGCTGCGGCCGGAGGAAGTAAACAGCATCCTCAACCAGATCGAGGAAAAACAGGAAAAGGTGGCCCCGAAGGTCACGTTCAATATCGGCGAAACGGTGAAGATCAACGACGGCCCGTTCCTCAACTTCAGCGGAACGATCGACGAAATCGATCCGGAACGGGGCAAACTGAAGGTGTCGGTGTCGATTTTTGGGCGTTCCGCCCCGGTGGAATTGGAATATTGGCAGGTTGAGCGGGCCTGACCCGCAGGATAAGGTTTATGGCAAAGAAAGTTACAGGTATCGTACGGTTGCAGATTCCGGCCGGCCAGGCCAATCCGGCCCCCCCGGTCGGTCCCGCGCTCGGCCAGCAGGGCGTGAACATCATGGCGTTCTGCAAGGAGTTCAACGCCGCCACCCAGTCGCAGGCCGGCATCGTCATTCCGGTCGTGATCACGGTGTATCAAGACAAATCGTTCAGCTTTATTACGAAGAGCCCGCCGGCCTCCGCCTTGCTGAAAAAGGCTGCCGGCATCGCCAAGGGATCGGCGACCCCGAACCGCGACAAAGTTGGCAAAGTGACCCGCGATCAGATCCGCGAGATCGCGAAGCTCAAAGAAAAGGATTTGAATGCCCGCGATTTGGACCGGGCCTGCCGCATCATTGAAGGCACGGCACGCAACATGGGCGTTGAGGTGATATAATCATGGCGAAGCACGGAAAAAAACTGACCGCGGTCAAGCAGAAGGTCGACCGCACCAAAGTGTACGAAGTAGTCGAGGCCATCGCGTTCCTTAAATCGAACAGCGTGGTGAAATTCGACGAAACCGCCGAGATCGCGTTCCGCTTGGGCGTCGATCCCACCCAGTCCGACCAGAATGTGCGCGGCACGGTTTCCTTGCCGCACGGCACCGGTAAAAAGGTCCGCGTCGTGGTGTTTGCCACCGGCCCGGCCGCCGATGCCGCTCGCGCCGCCGGCGCCGACGAAGTCGGTTATGAGGACCTCCTCGAGAAGGTGAAGGGCGGCTGGACCGACATGGATGTCATCATCGCCACCCCGGAAGCCATGAAGGAAGTGCGAAAACTCGGCAAGGTGCTCGGCCCCCGTGGACTGATGCCCAACCCGAAGACCGGCACCGTGACCGATGATACCGGTCACGCCGTCAAGCAATTCCAGGCCGGGCGCGTCGAATTCCGCATGGACAAGAACGGCAATGTTCAAGTGCCGTTCGGAAAGCTTTCGTTCAGCGTCGACTTCCTGCATGACAATTGCCGCGCCATCATCGAGGCCGTGACCCATGCCCGTCCGCCGACGGCCAAAGGCGTTTTCATCAAGCGTTGCACCTTGAGCTCGACTATGGGCCCGGGTCTGCATGTCAATGTCAAGGATGCCGTCGCGGCGTAACCCCGATTGAGGTTCAGAACATCATGAGACCAGAAAAAGAATCCATCATTTCCGAGCTTCGACAGAAAGTGTCGGACTCCGTGTTCGTGATCGTGGCCGATCATACCGGGTTGACCGTGGACAAGACCGACCAATTGCGCCAGCGTTTGCTGAAGGCCGATGCCCGCGTGCAGGTCGTCAAGAACCGCGTCCTCGGACATATCGTCAACGACGCCGGCCTCGGGGCCATGCGCGACCATCTGCGCGGCCCTTCGGCCATGGTCTACGGCAAGGGCGATGTTTCCCAGGCGGCCAAGATTCTCAAGGAATTCATCAAGGAAAACCAGAAGCCGGTCATCAAGGCCGGCGCGATGGAAGGCGCTTTGCTGACCGCGGCCGATGTCGAGCAGTTGGCCTCGCTTCCTTCGCGGGAAACGTTGTATGGCATGGTGGTGGGCACCATTGCCGCGCCGATGAGCCAGTTGGTCGGCGTCTTCCAGCAAAAGGTTTCCAGCTTGCTGTATGTATTGCAGGCTGCGGCGGACAAAAAGGGTAATCAGTAAGATCGATCAAGAAAGCGTGAATAGGAGAGTAATATGTCAGAAGTAGCTACAGAAAACAAAGTTGAAGCCACGGGCAAGATGGAAGAATTTGTGTCATGGATTGAATCCATTTCCGTCCTCGAATTGTCCAAGTTGGTCAAGGTGTTGGAAGACCGCCTCGGCGTTTCCGCCGCGGCCCCGGTCGCCGTTGCCGCTGCTCCGGGTGGAGCCGCTGCCGCCGCCCCGGTCGAAGAGAAGACGGAGTTCACGGTGGTTCTGGCCAACGCCGGCGCCAACAAGATCAACGTCATCAAGGAACTGCGCGCCATCACCAGCCTGGGCTTGAAGGAAGCCAAGGATCTGGTGGAGGCCGCCCCGAAGACCGTCAAGGAAGGCGCCTCCAAGGCTGAAGCGGCCGAAATCAAGGCCAAGCTGGAAGCCGCCGGCGCCAAAGTCGAGATCAAGTAATCGCGACACTCCGGTCCCGGTCGGCGGGACCGGAGTCTTTTTTGGGGCCGTGTGTTCGGTCGGATGGTGTGGATAGGCGTAGTCGGATAGGCTGCATAAGCCTGAAGGTGGGCAATGGCACAACGTACAAACTTCGGAAAACTCAAAGACATCATTGAACCTCCGGATCTCATTGAGATTCAGAAAAATTCCTACAAGGATTTTCTCCAGTTGGACCTCCCGCCCAATCGACGCAAGCCGGTTGGGCTTCAGGCCGTCTTGAAGGAGGTTTTTCCGATCGAGAGTTATGACGGGAAAATTGTCCTCGACTTCGTCAAATACGAGGTATCCGATCCCAAGCTGAAGCCCAGCGAAAGCATTCGCGAGGGCCAGTCCTATTCGTCCTCCCTCTACGTGACCTTCCGCCTCAAGGACGGCGACGAAGTCCGCGAAGAGGATGTGTACATGGGCGAAGTGCCGCTCATGACCGAAATGGGCAGCTTCATCATCAATGGCGCCGAACGCGTCATCGTGAGCCAGTTGCACCGTTCGCCCGGCATTTGCTTCGAACAGAACATCCATCCCAACGGAACCGTCCTGTATTCGTTCCGTATCATTCCCGACCGCGGATCGTGGATCGAAGTTCAATTCGATACCTCCGACACGCTGTACATGTACCTCGACCGCACGCGCCGTCGCCGGAAGTTCCTTGCCTCCACCTTCCTGCGCGCGCTTGGTTTCGACACCGACGACGAGTTGTTGGCGCTCTTCTACCCGCTCGCCGATTTGAGCCTCAAGGGCAACGTCTCCGACGAGGACATCCATTTCCGCGTGTTGCGCGAAGATGTGGTCGACGTCAACTCGCAAAGCGTGCTGGCCAAAAAGTACGAACCGGTGACCAAGGATCTCGTGAAGCAGATGAAGGCCGCCGGCCTTGACAAGGTCAAGGTCGTGCATGTGGCGCTTGACGAAGGACTGCTGCTCAAGACGATCCAGAAGGACTCCACCCACAGCACCGAAGAAGCCTTGAAGGACGTGTACATGAAGTTGCGTCCCGGCGATCCCCCGACCACGTCGAACGCCAAGCAGTTGCTCAAACGCGTGTTTTTCGATCCCCGCCGTTATGACCTTAGCCGGGTTGGGCGCTACAAGATCCAGCAGAAGCTCGGTCTGTCGGAGAACGCGGAATCCCGTGTGCTCGAGAAGGAAGATCTCATCGCCGCCATCAAGTACCTGGTGAACCTGCGCATGGGCGAGGGGACGATCGACGATATCGATCATCTCGGCAGCCGCCGCGTGCGTACCGTTGGCGAATTGCTCGAGAACCAGTGCCGAGTCGGTTTGGCCCGTACCGAGCGTTTGGTCAAGGAGCGCATGACGATTTTCGACACGAACGCCGAAAAACTCACGCCCCAGAAACTGATCAACCCCAAGGCCCTGTCTGCGGTGATCCGCGACTTCTTCGGCCGCAGTCAGTTGAGCCAGTTCATGGATCAGACCAACCCGCTGGCCGAACTGACCCACAAGCGCCGCTTGAGCGCGCTCGGCCCCGGCGGTTTGAGCCGCGATCGCGCCGGTTTCGAAGTGCGCGACGTGCACAGCAGCCACTATGGCCGCATCTGTCCGATCGAAACGCCGGAAGGCCCGAACATCGGCCTGATCTCCTCGCTTAGCATCTACGCGCGCATCAACGAATTCGGTTTCATCGAAAGTCCCTATCGCCGCGTAAACAAGGGCCGGGTGACGTCGGAAGTCGAATACCTGACCGCGGACCAGGAAGAAAACTTCGTGGTGGCGCAGGCCAATGCCCCGATCGACGAAAAGGGCAACTTCACCGGCGAAACCGTGTCGGTCCGTTACCGTGGTGACTTCCTCGAGGTGCCGAAGGACCGTGTGGATTACATCGACCTGTCGCCCAAACAGTTGATCAGCGTCGCCGCCGGCCTGATTCCGTTCCTCGAGCACGACGATGCCAACCGCGCATTGATGGGTTCGAACATGCAACGCCAGGGTGTTCCCCTGCTGCGCACCGAACGCCCTTATGTCGGCACGGGCTTGGAAGCCCGCGTGGCCCGCGACTCGCGCATCATTGTCGTCGCGAACGAGCCGGGCGTGGTGGCCTACGTGTCCGCTTCGAAGGTCATTGTATCCCGGGATGGTTCGGTGCCTTCGAAGAAAACGGCCAAGACTGACTACCAGGAATACGATCTCCGCAAATTCCTTCGCTCCAACGGCGGCACCTGCATCAACCAGAAGCCGATCGTCAAAGTGGGGCAGAAACTGGCCAAAGGCGATGTGATCGCCGACGGGCCGGCCACCGATCAGGGCGAATTGGCCTTGGGACGCAACGTACTCGTGGCGTTCATGCCTTGGTGCGGATATAACTTCGAAGACGCCATCCTGATCAACGAGAAGCTTGTCCGCGAGGACGTGTACACGTCGATCCACATCGAGGAATTCGAATGCGGCGCCCGCGATACCAAGTTGGGGCCCGAGGAAATCACCCGCGACATTCCGAACGTTGGCGAAGAGGCCTTGAAGAATCTCGGCCATGACGGCGTCGTGCGCATCGGCGCCGAAGTCAAGCCCGGCGATATTCTCGTCGGCAAGATCACGCCCAAGAGCGAGACGGAACTGGCTCCTGAAGAGCGCCTGCTGCGCGCCATTTTCGGCGAGAAGGCGGCCGATGTCCGGGATACGTCCCTGACCGTACCCAGCGGCACCTCGGGCATCGTGATGGATGTCAAGGTGTCGTCCCGCAAGGATGCCGGCAAGTCGAAGGCCACCCCGGCCGAGCGCCGCCGCCAACTGAAGCAGTTGCAGGACGAATTCAAGGAGAAGCATGAGCGTCTCACCGAGGACCTCACCGAGGCGTTGAGCAACATCCTGCTGGGCGAGAAGATCCCCCTCGATGTCACCAACTCCGAGTCCGGCGAAGTGATCATTCCCGCCAACCGGAAGATCACCAAGACCCTGCTCCGCAAATTGGCGGCTTCGTACGATCATATCGAGATCGACCCGAGCCCGATCCAGATCAAGATTCACGCGATCATCAACGAATTCAGCCATAAGTTCGCCGAACTCGACATGGAACAGACGCAATCGCAGGACCGCGTGGAAAGCGGCGACGAATTCGAGTCCGGCATGATCAAGCAGGTCAAGGTCTACGTGGCCAGCAAGAAGAAGATCTCCGTTGGCGACAAGATGGCCGGACGTCACGGCAACAAGGGCGTCATCGCCCGCGTCGTGCCGGATGAGGACATGCCGTTCCTGCCGGATGGCACGCCGGTGGACATCGTGTTGAACCCCTTGGGCGTGCCTTCGCGCATGAACGTCGGCCAAGTGCTGGAAACGCATCTCGGTTGGGCCTGCCAGCGCCTTGGCATGCACGCCGCCACCCCGGTGTTCGACGGTATTTCCGAGAAGAGCATCCGTGAAATGATGGTCAAGGCCGGCATTCCCGAACGCGGTAAAACCATCCTCTACGACGGACGCACCGGCGAGGCGTTCGACCAGGAAGTCATGGTGGGCATCATCTACATGCTGAAACTCCATCACTTGGTCAGCGACAAGATCCATGCCCGCGCCGTCGGTCCGTACTCGCTTGTCACCCAGCAGCCGTTGGGCGGCAAGGCGCAATATGGCGGCCAGCGCTTCGGCGAAATGGAAGTCTGGGCCTTGGAAGCGTATGGCGCCGCGTATGCGTTGCAGGAATTGCTGACGGTCAAGAGCGACGATGTCAGCGGCCGCACCCGCATTTACGAGTCCATCGTCAAGGGCGAAAACACGCTCGAAGCCGGCTTGCCGGAATCGTTCAACGTGTTGATGAAGGAGATGCAGAGCCTGGTGCTCGACATCCGCGTTCATCGCAGCAAGGACTGATTTTTTTCTGGCCGTGGGGCCTTTCTGATAATGGAGAACATCAATGGTTGAGAATACCAGCGCCGCGGAATTGTTCGGTATCGATAGCGAGGAAAAGTTTGACCGCGCCAGCATCACCCTGGCTTCGCCGGATGTCATCCGGTCGTGGAGCAAGGGCGAGGTCAAGAATCCCGAGACGATCAATTACCGCACGTTCAAGCCCGAAAAGGGCGGTCTGTTTTGCGAGCGCATTTTCGGCCCGACCAAGGACTGGGAATGCAGTTGCGGCAAGTACAAACGCATCAAGCACAAGGGCGTGATCTGCGACCGCTGCGGCGTCGAGGTCACCCTCTCGCGGGTGCGCCGCGAGCGCATGGGCCACATCGATCTGGCCGTTCCCGTCTCGCACATCTGGTTCTTCAAATGCACGCCGAGCCGCATGGGCTTGGTGCTGGACATGTCGGCCCGCTATCTCGAACGGGTGTTGTATTACGAGGATTACATCGTGATCGACCCCGGCGACACCCCGCTTCAGGAAAAGCAACTCTTGAGTGAAATGGAGTTCCGCGAGGCCCAGGACAAGTATGGCGATACCTTTATCGCCAAGATGGGAGCCGAGGGCGTGGCCGAGCTGATGAAGCGGATCGATCTGCAGGAAACGATCACCCAGCTTGAGGCGGAGATGAGCACCACCCGCAGCAAGCAGACCCGCAAGAAATTGACCAAACGCATCAAGGTCTTGGAAGCGTTTCTTCGCACGAACACCCGCCCGGAATGGATGATCCTGACCGTCCTGCCGGTGATCCCTCCGGATCTGCGCCCGCTCGTACCCTTGGAAGGCGGCCGGTTCGCCACGTCCGACCTGAACGATCTGTACCGTCGCGTGATCAACCGCAACAACCGCCTGCGCAACCTGCTGCTGCTCAAGACGCCGGATGTCATCATCCGCAACGAAAAACGCATGCTGCAGGAAGCGGTGGACGCCTTGTTCGACAACGGCCGTCATGGCCGCGCCGTGACCGGCGCCGGCAATCGCCCGCTCAAGTCGTTGAGCGACATGCTGCGCGGCAAACAGGGTCGTTTCCGCCAGAACCTGCTCGGCAAACGCGTCGATTATTCCGGTCGTTCGGTCATCGTGATCGGTCCCGACCTCAATTTGAACCAGTGCGGCCTGCCCAAGAAGATGGCGCTCGTTTTGTTCGAGCCGTTCATCATCCGCCGCCTCAAGGAGCTCGGTATCGTTCATACCGTGCGCAGCGCCAAGAAGCTGATCGAAAAGGAAGCCGACGAAGTGTGGGACATTCTCGAAGAGGTGACCCGCGGCCACACCGTCATGTTGAACCGCGCGCCCACGCTGCACCGCCTTAGTATCCAGTCGTTCGAGCCCGTGCTGATCGAAGGCGACGCCATCCGCGTGCATCCCCTTGTCTGCACCGCCTACAACTCCGACTTCGACGGCGACCAGATGGCCGTGCACGTCCCGCTGTCCATCGAGGCGCAGCTCGAATCGCGCCTGATGATGCTGGCCACCAACAACATTTTCTCGCTCTCGAGCGGAAAACCGGTGACCACGCCGACGCAGGATATCGCCCTCGGCTGCTATTACCTGTCGATCGAATCCCAGCGCGACCGGCTCAAACGCCTGCAGAAGCGAACCGATGCCGACGCCGTCGAGCATCTGCCGATTCTCGGCGACATCGCCGAAGTCCATACCGCGTTTGACGAAGGCGCTTTCCGCATCCATGACCGCATCCGCTTCCGCAATCCCGACCAGAACCGCGATACGTTCTACGGAAACAAGAAGGACAGCACCATCGTCACCACCATCGGCCGCGTGTTCTTCAACGAGATCTGGCCGCCGGCCATGGGTTTTGTCAACGACACCGTCACCAAGAAGAAGCTCGAGGAGCTGATCTGGCGTTGCTACCAGATCACCGGCCACGAGGAAACGGTGAAGGTGCTCGATCGGCTGAAAGTGCTCGGCTTCGAACACGCCACGCGCGCCGGTATTTCGATCGGCCTGATCGACATGATCATTCCGGCCGAGAAGGACAAGGTGCTGGACGCCGCCCACAAGCAGATCAACGACGTCGAAACGCAGTATCGCAAGGGCGTGATCACCGACGGCGAGCGTTACAACAAGATCATCGATATTTGGACCCACGCCACCGACGAGATCACCGGCGTCATGTTCCGGGCCATCGAATTTAACGACAACCGCGACGATGTCAATCCGTTGTTCATGATGGTGCATTCGGGCGCCCGCGGTAACCGGCAACAGATCCGCCAGTTGGCCGGTATCCGCGGCCTGATGGCCAAGCCCTCGGGCGAAATCATCGAGCGGCCGATTCTGTCCAACTTCCGCGAAGGTCTCAGCGTGCTCGAGTACTTCATCAGTACCCACGGCGCCCGCAAGGGTCTCGCCGACACCGCGCTCAAGACGGCCGATGCCGGTTACCTGACCCGCAAACTGGTCGACGTGGCCCAGGACGTGATCATTTACGAGCAGGATTGCAATACCCTCAACGGTATTGAAATCAAGGCGATCTACGAAGGTGACGAAGAGCTGGTGCCGTTGAGCGCCCGCATTCTCGGCCGCACCGCGTTGGACGATATCCGCGATCCGCTGACCCGCGAAACGATCGTCGCCGCCTCCCAGGAAATCGACGAGAAGGCGCAGGCCCGCATCGCCAAGTCGGAGCTGGAGTCGGTGCGCATTCGCAGCGTGTTAGATCGGAAGAGCACACGTCTGAACTCCAGTCACCTTGTAATCTC
>ERZ761603.2971-NODE-2971-length-11199-cov-7.424444_pt1 | contig 11199 bp, 7 predicted proteins | sample MGYA00511879_ERZ761603 | MGnify/ENA primary metagenome ERZ761603 (study PRJEB28899, sample SAMN02850040) | bioreactor sludge metagenome | biome: EBPR Sludge; feature: EBPR Bioreactor; material: flocular biomat | place: Australia: Thorneside Wastwater Treatment... | reverse complement strand
TGCTGATCGACTCGACCGGCAACACGCACCGCGCCGAGTTCTGCATCGACAAGCTGTACTCGCCCGACGGTGCCAGCGGCCGCCTCGGCTTGCTCGAGATGCGGGCCTTCGAGATGCCACCGCACGCGCGCATGTCACTGGCCCAGCAACTCCTCCTGCGGGCGCTGATCGCGCGCTTCTGGAAAACGCCCTACGCCCCCGAGCGACTGCTCCGCTGGGGCACCGAGCTGCACGATCGCTTCATGCTGCCGCACTTCGTCAAGCAGGACTTCGACGACGTGCTCGGCGAGCTGCGCGGCGCCGGCTATGCGATGGACGAAGCGTGGTTCGCACCGCATTTCGAGTTCCGCTTCCCGATACACGGCAGCATTTCGGTGCTGGGCATCGATCTCGAGCTGCGCCACGCCCTGGAACCCTGGCACGTCATGGGCGAGCAGGGAGCGGTCGGCGGCACGGCGCGCTACGTCGACTCCTCGCTCGAGCGATTGCAGGTCAAGGTGACCGGGATGGCGGAAGACCGCTACGTACTGACCTGTAACAGCCGCACCGTGCCGCTGCGCCCGACCGGCACGGTCGGCGAGTTCGTTGCCGGCGTTCGCTACCGTGCCTGGAATCCACCGTCGGCGCTGCACCCGACGATCGGTGTACACGCGCCGCTGGTCTTCGACCTGGTCGACAGCTGGATGAAGCGCTCGCTCGGCGGCTGCCAGTATCACGTCGAGCACCCCGGAGGCCGCAACCCCGACCGCTACCCGGTCAATGCCAACGAGGCCGAAGGTCGCCGCCTGGCGCGATTCACGCCCTTTGGCCACACGCCAGGGACGATCGACGTGCAAGCCGCTGCGGGCAACCGTGCCTTCCCGTTTACGCTAGACTTGCGGCGTTCCTGAAATCAGTCGGCGCGGAGTGACTCCCGCGCCGTTTTCCGTGATGCCGCGATCCCTGCTGTCGACCTATCCACAGGAACCTGACCGCTTCGACGAGATGCTCGCCGACGACGGCAGCGTGCGCCCGGCCTGGCAGTCGTTCTTCACGCACCTCGAGTGGGCGACGCCCGAGCAGATGCGCCACCGGCTCGATTACGTGCGCCGGAGGATCCTCGAAAATGGCGTCACCTACAACGTTTATGCCGATCCGGAAGGCGCCGACCGGCCGTGGGAACTCGACCCGCTACCGCTGATCCTGTCGCCGGCCGAGTGGCAGGGCATCGCCAGCGCGGTCAGCCAGCGCGCGCGCCTGCTCGACGCCGTGTTGCGCGATCTGTACGGCGAACAACAGCTGCTCAGGGATGGCACGCTGCCACCCGCGCTGGTCTATGGCCACAACAACTTTCTCTGGCCATGCCATGGCGTCAGACCGCCCGGCGACACCTACCTGCACCTCTACGCTGCCGATCTCGCACGCTCGCCGGACGGCCGCTGGTGGGTGATCGCCGACCGCACGCAGGCCCCATCCGGCGCCGGCTACGCCCTCGAGAACCGAACCATCGTCGGCCGCGCGTTTCCCGAGCAGTTCCGGGACCTGCAGGTCGAGCATCTCGCGTCCTTCTTCCGTGAACTGCAGGGCGCGCTCGCGCATTGGGCGCCGCATACCGCCGAGGCGCCGCTGATCGTGCTCCTGACGCCGGGGCCTTACAACGAAACCTACTTCGAACATGCCTATCTGGCGCGTTACCTCGGCTTCCCACTGGTCGAAGGGCAGGACCTGACGGTCCGCGGCGACTCCGTTTACCTGAGGACGCTCAACGGCCTGCGACGGGTGCATGCGATCCTGCGCCGGCTCGACGATGACTACTGTGACCCGCTCGAGTTGCGCGGCGACTCGGCGCTGGGGGTTCCGGGCCTGCTGCAGGCGGTGCGTGCCGGCAAGGTGCTGGTCGCCAATGCGCTTGGCAGCGGCCTGCTCGAATCGGCGGCACTGCCGGGTTTCCTTCCCGGTGCCTGCGAGAAGCTGCTCGGTGAGCGCTTGGCGATGCCTTCGGTGGCGACCTGGTGGTGTGGCGAGCAGGCCGCCCTGGAGTACACCATCGCGCACCTTGATCGACTGGTGATCAAGGGGTCCTACCCTTCGCAGCATTTCGACCCGCTGTTCGGCAACGAGTTGAGTGGCCGTGACCGTGCCGAGATGATCACCCGTCTGCGCGCCAGACCACAGGCCTATGTCGCCCAGGAACTGGTCGACTACTCGCAGGCGCCGGCCTGGAGCCCGTCCCACAAGCGGCGCCTGCTGCCGCGTGGCGTCGGCCTGCGCGTCTTCGTCGCCGCCACTGCCGGCGGTCACGTGGTGATGCCCGGCGGCTTGACGCGCGTCTCGGCGATGTCGAACGCACGCATCATTTCGATGCAGCGCGGCGGCTCGAGCAAGGACACCTGGGTCCTGAGCGACAGCGGCGTCAATACCTTCAGCCTGCTCAAGCACTCGGTCGGAAAAGCCGACCTGGTACGCGGCGGCCGCAACCTGTCGTCGCGAGTCGTCGAGAACCTCTACTGGTTCGGCCGCTACGCCGAACGCTGTGACAAGACCGCGCGCATCCTGCGCGTCGCCCTCTCGCGCCTGGTCGATGCCGGCGCCGAATCGCAGCCGGCGCTGACTTCGGCGCTCGATCTGTGTCGGGCGCTGAAGCTCCTGCCGCTTGCCGAGCCCGAGGCTGGCAGCAAGGCGACTGCCGTGGTCCCGACAGCGCAGGGACAACGCGAAAAGCTGCTGCTGGCGGCGATCTGCGACACGCCGTGGGGCGCCGGACTCGCCGGCGATATCCGACGCCTGCTGTGGGTTGCGGCGCAGGTTCGCGAGCGCTTTTCACTCGATAACTGGCATGCGCTCAATCGCCTGCAACAGCAGTTGCAGACCTACAGCAAGCTGGCCGGCAGGGAAGCCCAGGCCGACCCCGGCGAAGCGCTGGCCTTTCTCGATCAAGCCCTGCTCGCCTCGTCGTCGCTGGCCGGTTTCGCGATGGATAACATGACCCGCGACGACGGCTGGCGTTTTCTGATCATTGGCCGGCGCATCGAACGGCTGGTCTTTCTCGCCAATGCCAGCGCGCATTTCCTGGGCCTGGCCTCGACGCGCGCACCCGGCGGCCTCGAGTGGTTGCTGGAACTGACCGACAGCATCATTACCTACCGTTCGCGCTACATGACTCAGCCGGAACTCCTGCCAACGCTGGATCTGGTGGTCTTCGACGATGACAACCCGCACTCGGTGGCCTTTCAGCTGCAGATTCTCGTCCGCTACCTGGACAACCTGGCGCGCCTGCTCGGCGGCCCTCGTGATCAAGCCGTACGAGCCGCCTTCGAGCGCCTGCAGGCTTTCGACCTCGGTCGTTTCGAGGGCCAGGACTTTGGCGCGTGCCGAGCGTGCAATCCCTGCGTAGAACTTGCCACACTGCTCGGCGACATCGCCGTCGCCGCGGCAGCGCTTTCGGATCGGCTGGCGATGCGCTACTTCAGTCATGTCGGCGATGTCAGCCGCTACACGCTCGCCTCGTGATCGCCACCGTGTCGCCCACCGCCCGCTATCACGTGCTGCACGAGACGATCTACCGCTACGAGAGCCCGGTATCGCTATCGCGGCAGTTGCTGCACCTGACGCCGCGCGATTGCGCGTGGCAGCGTTGCCTGACACACCGCATCGAGGTTTCTCCCGAGGCAAGCGCCGCGCGCGAACGGCACGACAGCTTTGGCAATCCCGTCCGCGAACTGGCGATCGAGTTCCCGCACGACCGCCTCGCGGTCCGCGCCGAAAGCGTCATCGAGGTGCTGCCGCACTTGCCCGCAGATGCGGCCGAGGCGCGCCGGACAGAGCCTCGCGGCAGCGCCACGAAAGCGCCATCAAGCAAGGCGTGGCCTGGCTATCTGCACACTTCGCCGGCGTGGGAAAGCGTGCGCGATGCGCTGGCCTATGGTGCTCGTCCGGTCTTGCTCGACGCCGCTCGCTTCCAGTTCGAATCGCCGCACGTGCGTGTCAAGCACGACTTCGCCAGCTACGCGGAGCCGTGTTTCACACCACGGCGGCCGATCCTGGAAGCCGTGCAGGCGCTGATGACCAGCATCTACGAGGAACTCGATTTCGACCCCGAAGCGACCACCGTCGCGACGCCAGTGGTCGAGGTGCTGGCCAACAAGCGCGGTGTCTGTCAGGACTTCGCGCATCTGATGCTCTCTTGCCTGCGTTCACAAGGCCTCGCCGCGCGTTACGTCAGCGGCTACCTGCTGACCCGACCACCACCCGGTCAGCCGCGGATGGTAGGCGCCGACGCGTCGCACGCCTGGGTTTCGGTGTATTGCCCGGAGCTCGAAGGAGGCCGCTGGGTCGACTTCGATCCGACCAACAACCTGTTGCCCGATACCCAGCACATCACGCTGGCCTGGGGACGCGACTTCGCCGACGTATCGCCGCTGCGCGGCGTCATTCTCGGCGGTGGCGCACACGAACTCGACGTCGCGGTGACCGTGACGCCGATCGCCGAGGCGTGCGAAGAAGCGGTCGCGCCGACCTGACTGGAGACCATCGCCGCGGCCCGCCAGACAGCGCCTACCAGGTGATCTGCACTTCCTGAATCACCTGCGGCGTTGCGCGCTGGACGGTGAACTTGATGCCGGCGACCTCGATCACCGCGCCGCTCTTCGGGATCTCGCGCGCATGCTCGAGGAGGAATCCCGAAAGCGTGTCGTAGTCGCCATCCGGCAGCTTGACGCCGAGCTTCTCGCTGAGCATCGTGGTGTCGGCGCGAGCGCTGACCAGATAGTCATGGTGGCCAAGCTTCTTCAGCCATTCAGCCGGCTTCTCCTGCCGGTCGTACTCGTCCTGCATGTCTTCGACAACTTCCTCGATGATGTCCTCGATGGTGATGATCCCCTCGGCACCGCCGAACTCGTCCATCACCACGGCCATCGCATCGCCGTCCTTGCGCAGTTCGACGAGCAGGGACTCGGCACTCTTGCTGCCGGGAACGTAATGCGTCGGACCAATGAAGGCTTCGATCGACGACGACTCGTCGACGCCGAGCAGGTCCATCGTGTTGAGCACGCCGACCACCCGGTCGATCCGCCCGTCGAAGACTGGCAAGCGAATGTGCGAGCTGGCCACCGCCAGCCGCACCGCTTCGCCGACCGTGCAGCTTCGCTCGACGGCGTCCACGTCGATCAGAGGTACCATTACCTTCGATACCGTGGTTTCGGAGAAATTGAACATCCGCCGGATCATGCTGGTCTCGATCGCCTGGATGTCCCCGCCTTCCTGCGGCGGCATCTGCACCATGCTCTGGATCTGCTCGCGCAAGGTAAAGGGGTTCTGCTCCTCGGCACCACCGGCGAGCCGTGAAAGCCACTTCGAGAGGGTCACGAAGACGATCAGGATCGGCGAAAAAACGATCGAGAAGAAACGCAGTATGTAGATGATGTACGGCGTCAGCACGTCGGCGCGCTGCTGGAAGACACTCTTCGGGACGATTTCACCGAACACCCAGATCAGCGGTGCGACGACCAGTACCGCTATCCAGCTGCCGGCTTCGCCGAACAAGGAGATCATCATCGCGGTCGTGATCGTCGAGTTGGCGACAACCGCGATATTGGTACCGACCAGCGTCGTCGACAGCAACCACTCGGGCCGCTTCTCGAGCATCTCGAGCGCCATGCGCGCACCCCGCGACCCCTTGGCCGCGTCGTGACGCAACTTCATGCGGTCGGCGCTAACGATGCCGAGTTCGGAACCCGAGAAGAAGCCTTCCGCAATCAGACAGCCAACCATGAACAGAACGGTAAACCAGATATCCGACATCTACACGCCCTCCTGCCTGGCCGGCGGTTCGGCCTGAGGCGGCGAATTCCTGGCTTCCGCACTCGCCGCAGCGCGGTCGGCAAGGGCGTCGCCGGCGTCGCTTGCCGATTCGCCGTCCGACTCCTTCAGCGGCTCGACCAGGACCCGGGTGATGCGATTGTGTTCGACGCCCTCGACGGTAAGCTTGATGCCGCACAGGACGATCGACGCGCCGGTGGCGGGCAGTTCACCAAAGGCATCGAGCAGGGCGCCGGCGATGGTTTCCGCTTCGCCGCTGTCGATCTCGACCCTGAAGAGCTGATTGAACTCCTCGAGTGACATGCCGGCATCGATCAGGCGACGGCCATCGTCGAACTCGCTGACCAGGTGCCGGTCGATCAACTCGCTGTCCGATGGACTGGCAATTTCGCCGAACACGCACTCGAGCAGATCCTCCATGGTCACCAGACCGGTGACGCCGCCGTATTCGTCAACGATCAGCGCGAAGGACAGCTTGCGCTGCCTGAAGGTGTGGAAAAGCTCCACTGCCGGCTTCGTTTCCGGGAAGAAATTTGCCTGCCGCAGCAACTTGCGCAAGGCATGCGGATCACGTTCCAGCTTGGCAAGATCGGCACCGAGCAGGTCGCGGGTATGCAGAATCCCGAGGATGGTGTCGCGCCGTTCGCGGAAGACCGGATAACGCGACTGGCGGCTGGTCTTGATCTCGGCGATCAGTTCCGGCACCGAGAGATCGGCCGACAGAAACTCGATGTCGGAACGCGGTCGCATGATGTCGCGCAGCGTCTTGCTGCCGAAATCGAAAATCCTTTCGATGTAGTGCGCTTCCTGACTGTCCAGGGCGCCCTTGCCGACCGCATCGTTGACCAGGGTGCGGATCATGTCCTCGGTGACCAGATTGCCCTGCGAGCGCTGCTTGCCGACGATCAGGGTTATGAAGAACTCGGCGACATGGCGGATCACTTCGCGCAGCGGCGTGATCAGCCGCGCAAACAGAGCGATCGGCCGCGCCTGGAAGGTGGCGAACGCCATATTGTTACGAATCGCCAGTACTTTCGGGGTGATCTCGCCGAACAGCAACAGGATCGGCACCATCACCAACAGGTTGATCATCTCGTTTTCGGCGCCGAACAGGTGAATGATCACCGCGGCCGAGATCACCGACGCCGAAACGTTGACGAACTCGTTGCCGATCAGGATGGTCACGATCAGGCGGCGCGGCTCACTGCGCAGACGTTCGATCAGTTCGACGCGCGGGTTCTTGGCGCTGCGCATCTGATCGAGATGGAACGAGCTCAGTGAGAAGAGCGCGGTTTCGGTGCTTGAAAAGAAACCTGAAAAACACAGCAGGACGACAAATACCACCAGCTCGATCCATAGTGCTGGATCCATTCCTCACCCCCCGAGTCAAATTGCCCGCGACGTCCCGAAACCAGCAGCGGGACGCCGTGCCTGAACCGGCTAGAGCGGCGTGGCGAAGTTCCTGGCGCGCCACACCGGCAAGTCTGCAGCGACCTGGACGCCGTTAAGATGCGTCATCGATGCGAAAACTCCCCGTGTTTGCACACGGCCGCCGATTATCAGCCAGCTTGATGGCGAAGTCAAACGGCCGTAGCGGCGCTCGGCAGTCGTCTGCCGGTCGACTGCGGCTGCCGTCGGCGCTTGCTCAGCGAAGCCCGGTAGGTGGCCGCCGGCCGCCCGCCACTTCTCCAACAATCATGACATGCAGGTTTTCTGCCCGCTCCCCGGAGGCGACCCGGGCGGCAGGCGCCCTTCGGGAAGGACAGCGATTGCACCGCGTCGGTAAGTAGTGTAAGAAAGCGGGGCGGCCCTCCCCTCGGTTTCTCGCCATCGTGATCGGGGCCAGGCCGACTTTCGGAGCTACCTCACCGTGTTCGAAGCGTTCCTGCTGTTCATCATGCTTCTCCTGTCGGCCTTCTTCTCGGGTTCGGAAACCGCTCTCACCTCGCTCTCCAGGGCCCGGACCGAGTCGCTGCTCGAGGAACGCCGGTGGGGCGCCAAGACCTTGCACCGGATGAAAAGCAACCTCAATCGAACGCTGGTGATCATCCTGATCGGCAACAACCTGGTCAACACCGGCACCGCGACGCTCGCCACGGTGGTCGCCACCGAGCACTTCGGCCACCTCGGCCCGGGCCTGGCGGTCGGCGCAATCACCTTGCTGCTGCTGGTGTTCGGCGAGATCACGCCGAAGACCTATGCCTCGCGTTATGCGATCGTCGTCGCACTGTTTGCCGCGGCGCCGCTGGAGATCCTCGGCAAGCTGCTGTTCCCGCTGGTTTGGGCACTGGAAAAGTTCATTCGCTGGATGCACAGCCTGACTACCCCGCCCAAGGATCCAACCGTTACCGAGACAGAGTTGATCGCGTTGGCCGCACACGGAACCCAGGAAGGATCGATCGACGCCGGCGAGCACCAGATGATCCGGCGGATCTTCGATTTCAGCACGCTTCGCGCCAGCGACATCATGGTGCACCGCCACCAGATCTTTTCGCTCGATGGCAACCGCCGCATCGGCGACGCGCTGGACGAGATCATTTCCGGAACCCATTACCGGATTCCGCTCCACTCCGGCAATCCGGAAGAGATCAACCACGTCATCACGCTGCAGACGGTCCTCAGCGAGGTGGCGCAGGGCCATCTCGACAAGACCCTGAGCGAGGCCGGCAGCGAGCCCCTGTTCGTTCCTCCCAACCAGCCGGTGGACAGCCTGCTCGACGTGCTCAAGGCCGACAAGGAACGTCTGATGGTGGTGGTGAACGAGTTTGGCGGCCTGCTCGGCATCTTCACGCTCGAGGACATTCTCGAGGAACTGGTCGGCGACATCTACGACGACAAGGAAGCACCGATCGAAAGTCCGGCGCTGCGCAAGAGTCCCGACGGCCAGGAACTGGTGGTCGACGGAACGACCGAGCTGCGTGTTCTCGAAGCCTATTTTGGACAGGAACTCGACGGCAAACCGTATGACTCGGCGAATCTCTGGATCATCAGCCATCTCGAGCGCATTCCCGCGGCCGGCGAGAGCATCGTCATCGACGGTCTGCAAGTGAAGATCGAGCGTGCATCGCGGCGACGGATCCACGAAGTACGGATCAGCCGCCGCGACGCCACCCAGACCACCTTGCCGCCCGAATCGCCGAAAGGCCAGCGGGGTGGCGGCGACAAGAAGGGCTCGTGATCAACGCCGCTGACGCCGCCAACCACCTGCCTGATGAGTACCGCCAACGAGCGAGCGACTGCACGCGCCTCACTTGCGCCGACGAGACTGGCGCAAGACAAGCTGGTAGTGAAGAAAAAATGCGCAACAGACTCTTGGAGTTCCCCCGCCACTGTGTTTATAATGCGCGGCTAAGCTGTACGAAGCCGATTCTGAACCTGGGACGAGTCTATGCCTGCCATTCGCGTTAAAGAAAATGAACCATTCGAAGTCGCCATACGACGTTTCAAGCGTACCGTCGAGAAGACGGGACTGCTGACCGAGCTCAGGGCTCGCGAGTTCTACGAGAAACCTACCGCCGAGCGCAAGCGCAAGCTCGCTGCCGCGGTCAAGCGCCATCACAAGCGGATGCGTAGCCAGACCCTGCCCCCCAAGCTGTTCTAGAAGGCAAGCCACGATATCTTGACAGCCGCCTTTCCGACGATGGGCGGCTGTTGGCGTTTGTGAAACGGCAGCAGCCGCCCGTCGGCCTGCCCTCCCGGAGCACCGCCGCAGATCAGCCAGGAGCTTCGCGATGAACCTCAAGACGCGCATCAACGAAGACGTCAAGTCGGCCATGCGCGCCCGCTCGACGAAGGTGCTCGGCACCCTCCGTCTGCTGCTGGCGGCGATCAAGCAACGCGAGGTCGACGAGCGCGTCGAGCTCGACGACGACGCGCTCATCGCGGTGATCAACAAGATGCTCAAGCAGCGCCGCGATTCGATCGCGCAGTTTGCTGCGGCCGGTCGCAACGACCTGGCTGACGCCGAACGTTTCGAAGCCGACTTGCTGACCGCCTACCTGCCCGCTGCTCTCTCCCCCGAAGAGATCGCCACCGCAGTCGCCGCGGCGATCACCGAACTCGCCGCCACCGGCCCGGCCGACATCGGCCGGGTGATGAACACCCTGCGGCCCCGACTGGCCGGACGGGCCGATATGGGCGAAGTGTCACGGCTGGCAAAGACCCGTCTCGCTGGCGCCTGAGCACCTGTCCCGCGACGACCGCCGGCCGGCAGCCGCCAGGTGCCCCGAATGATCCCGGACTCGTTCATTCAGGATCTGCTGCAGCGCGTCGACCTGGTCGACCTGATCGACGGCTACGTCCCGTTGAAGAAGACCGGTGCCAACTTCGCCGCCTGCTGCCCGTTCCACAGCGAGAAATCGCCGTCGTTCACGGTCAGCCCGAGCAAGCAGTTCTACCACTGTTTCGGCTGTGGTGCGCATGGAACGGCGATCGGCTTTCTCATGGAGTACTCGGGCAGCGGCTTCCTGGACGCGGTCAGGGAACTCGCCGCGCGCTGCGGCTTGCCGCTTCCCGACGACCACGCGGACGCACCGCGGCAGGGCCCACAGCTCAAGCGGCTCGCTGAAACGATGGCCGGCGCAGCGAAGTTCTATTGCGAACAACTCAAGGCTTCGCCGAGCGCCATCAGTTACCTCAGGAAACGCGGCCTCAGCGGTGAAATCGCCCGTCGCTTCGGCATCGGCTACGCGCCCGACGGCTGGCAGAATCTGGCCGCCGCGGTCGACGATTACAGCGCTGGCGAGTTGCAACTGGCGGGCCTGGTGATCAAGAACGAGCAGGGACGGCTCTACGACCGTTTTCGCGAACGGGTGATGTTCCCGATCGTGAACCAGAAGGGCGAGGTGATCGCCTTTGGCGGTCGCGTGCTCGGCGCCGGCGAACCGAAGTACCTGAACTCGCCGGAAACGCCATTGTTCGAAAAAGGCCGCGAGCTGTTCGGCCTGCCACAGGCGCGCACGGCAATCCGCGACAGCGACACGGTGATTGTCGTCGAGGGCTACATGGACGTCGTCGCACTCGCCCAGCACGGCATCGGCAACGCGGTGGCAACACTGGGCACGGCAACCACCGGCATGCACGTGCAGAAGCTGCTGCGCCAGGCCGACCGCGTGGTGTTCTGCTTCGATGGCGACAGCGCCGGACGCAAGGCCGCGTGGCGGGCGCTGGAGAATAGCCTCGAAGTGCTCCCCGAACAAAAGAGTATCGGATTCGTCCTGCTGCCCGAGGGCGAGGACCCCGACAGCCTGGTACGCAGCCGCGGCAGCGACATCTTCCTGCAAATGATCACCGAGGCGACGCCGCTCTCCGACTACCTGCTGCGCGAACTGGCCAGGCGTTGCGATCTGAGAGATCGGAAGAGCACACATCTGAACTCCAGTCACCTTGTAATCTCGTATGCCG
>ERZ761603.2969-NODE-2969-length-11204-cov-7.331689_pt1 | contig 11204 bp, 3 predicted proteins | sample MGYA00511879_ERZ761603 | MGnify/ENA primary metagenome ERZ761603 (study PRJEB28899, sample SAMN02850040) | bioreactor sludge metagenome | biome: EBPR Sludge; feature: EBPR Bioreactor; material: flocular biomat | place: Australia: Thorneside Wastwater Treatment... | reverse complement strand
CGACACATTTTCGGCGGGAGTATGGCGCGGGCATGGCGCAAGTGTTTCACGATGAAACACGTACGCTTTTACAAGAGGGGCATACGGCCGTTTTCCTCCAATTTCTCTTACAAACCGCGTTTGATCTCACTAAAACGGTGCTGGTTGAGCACCTGGAAGAGCTTTTTAATATCAGGCTGGAAGGTGGAACCATGTCATACCACGAATCTATCACTGCCCTTGCGGAAAATCCAGAAGCCTTAGAAGGACTTTATCACGACGCCGTTAAAGCCGGGCACAAAAAGGCGTTCCAGCAGGCCATTGACGACCATTACCAAAATGCACCCAACAACCTGCTGTTGGCCAGCTGGTTTCATCGGCTGCATTATGCGGCCCGGCAGGCCAAGCAGTTTATCATCGAATGGCGCTGGGTGATTCCGCTGGCTGTGCTCAACGGCTTGCTGTTCTGGTGGTTTTCCGATGAGCGGTACATGATGCAAATTGTGGGTGGCCCCAGTGCCCCCCAAGACACCGTGCCGATCATTTTTCTGCTGGCAGCACCGTTTACGGCGCTGTTGGTTTTGGTTTATTTTACGTTGGTGGCAAAGAAGAATTGGCTGATTACGGCCGTTTCCACCACCTTGCCCCTGCTGGCGGCCGCCTATGTTTATTTCACCTATCAGCGGATGGGGATACGGCCGTTTCAAGACCAATACCTCATCTTGATGGTCATCCACTTGCTGGTTTTGGCCTGGGTAAGCGTCGGGCTGTTTTTCCTGGCCAAACACCGCGATGCCACCAACCGCCTGCGTTTTTTGCTCAAGTCCGTGGAAGTGATCGTCGTAGGTGGGGTTTTTGCCGGGGTCCTGGGGGCTTTTTTAGGCATCACCGTTGGCCTTTTTAACGCCCTCAACGTCGAATTTTCCGAGAATTTGCTGCGCTTCCTGTTTGGGGGCGGCCTGGGCCTGATTGGGGTAATCACACCTGCGATCATTTACAACCCCAACCTGGCACCTGATGAACAGCTGTTTCTTCAGGGCTTCTACCAGCTTGTTTCGGCCGTGATGCAGGTCTTGCTCCCCCTGACGTTTTTGGTTCTGCTCATCTACATCGGCTTCATTCCCGCTAACTTTCGCGCCCCATTTGATAACCGCGACGTGCTCATTACCTACAACGTGATGCTGTTTGCCGTGGTGGGGCTGTTGGCGGGTGCCACCATTTTGCGCCCAGCCGAAAGCCCGCCAGACCGGGATCGCTGGCTGCGCCGCCTGATCGTTGGCGTGACCATTTTGACCCTGATTGTCAGCCTCTACGCCCTGTCAGCCATCATTTTTCGTACCATCAACGACCGTCTGACGCCCAATCGGCTGGCGTTTATTGGCTGGAACACCATCAATATTGGTCTGCTGGCGCTGCTGCTGATTTTGCAGTGGCGCGCCAGAGAGGGTCAATGGTTGGCCGGGTTGTATCAGACATTTAGTGTGGGTACGGCCGTTTACGCCATCTGGATCATCGTTTTGGTTCTGGCCCTGCCCTGGCTGTTTGGTGTGGACCAGGAGAACGTGGCCAGCCTGCCCGTAAGCATCCAGCAAATCATTTATGAAGAGCCAAGCCCGGTGCTGCTGAAATGCTTCCAGAGTCCGCACATCTACCTGCTGGCCGGGGGTGAAAAGCGATGGATTGCCGATATCGAGACGTTTAATGAGCTGGGTTACGTGTGGGGAGATGTCGATTTTGTGTCGTGTGGCGATTTACGCCGGGTGCCAGATGGAACACCCATTCCCGCCGATGCGGGAACACCGCCTCAGCCTTAAAGACCAGGCCCTTGTTCAGAGTGGGCCACTCTTCGTAACTACCCCTCTGGCAGTTGAATTCCCTGGGCTTCGGCCAGCTCCATAGCCCGCTGGCGCAGGCGTTCGCTCTGGCTTTCGTTGTGGATGGCGGCTTCATGCGCCGACCAGGCCCACAGCGTGCGTGCCTGGTCCCGCGCTGAGGCCACCCCGCCGCCGTTGATGGTAGAAAAGAGGCGCAAACTTTCGGCAAAACAGTCGGAGGCGTTGTAGATGTTGCCGTCGATTTGTAACGGCCGTATCTCCCTTAACCCACCAGCCAGCACCCGCGCCAGGCCGTACCAGGCAAAGCCCAACGCCGCGTCATTTTCCTGCATCGCCGCCTTGCGGTGCGCCCGGTTGGCCGAACGCAGCGCCGACTCCAAATCCCCCTTACCCAAATGCGCCAGCGCCTGGTAAACATACACCCGCGAACTGTCATACCAGCCCGCCATTTTGCTAAAGTCCTCTACCACCCGCGCCACCTGACGCACCGCCCGGTCAGCCGCATCATAGCTGCCCATGTCAATCAGCGCAGCAGCCAGGTTCAAACGAACCTGCATCACGCTCAGCCGGTGGTCCAGGCCATTAACGATGGCCAGCGCCTTGCGATACAGCGGAATGGCCGCCCGCGACTGCCCCCGCAGCCGGGACACTTCTCCCAGCAGGTTCAACGTCTGGCCAATGGCCAGCTGATCTTCAAGGCCGCGGTAAGTATTCACTGCCAGCAGCAGCCAGTGCACCGCCTTATCAAACCGCCCCAGGCGAATGTTTACCTCGCCCAAAGCACGGTGTGTCAGGGCCAACACGGGTCGGTTGTCCAGGCGGTCCAGCAGCGCCACCTGCCCCTTGAGCTGGGCCAGGTATTGATCCACCGGACGGTAACGGCCGATGTGGATATGCTGCTCACACACCTGCTGCAAACAAAGGGTAAGTAGTTCCGGTTCATCTAGCTGCTGGCTGGTGTCCAGCGCCTTGCCCACGGCCAGCAGCGCCATCTCGACATCCCCCTGGTGCAAGAGGGCCTTGCTTTTGTGCAACAGCGCCCGCACCCAGGCCGACTCGGCATTGACCAGCCAGGCAACCCGTTCGGCGTGCAGCGCACTTTGCAGCATCCCAGCATAATCGGCCTGGTAACTTTGAATTTCAGCCAGACCGTTCCAGGCCCGGGCCTGGAGCAGCAAATCGCCATCTTCTTCGGCGGTAAAGCGCATGGTCATGTAGGTTTGGGCCGCTTCAACCAATCGGGCCTGATTGAGCAGCAGTTGGCCCATATCTTCCTGCAAGCGCAGCTGCCAGATAGCGTAATGAGGCATGTCGGTGAGCAGGGCCAGCGAACGGCAGTAATAAACCGTGGCCATGTCCAGGTTGTAGGTGTCGTGGGCGCGCACGGCGGCCATTTCATACAGCTCGGCGGCCAGCGACTTTTCCTCGGCCAGCTCATAATGCTCGGCAATGCTTCCGGCGTATTCGGCCACACGCTCGCCGCTCTGCTGGGCCAGCCAATCCGCCACCTGCCGATGGTAAACCGGCCGCGCCCGCAGCAGGACCGATTCGTAGGTCACCTGGTGCAAGATGGCGTGTTTGAACAGGTAGGCGTTGGTTCCAGCAAACCCAGAAGATTGACGTTGGAAGATCAATTCGCGCTTTTCCAGGGCTTGCAGCGCGGTGCGGGTCTGGGAAGGGGTGAGCGGTTCTTCGGCGGCTTCGTTCATTTGGCTAACGGCCGTATCCCAAAACACCCGTCCCACCACCGCCGCCCGCTGCAGCGTCACCCGCTCCATGTTGGTCAGCCGGTCCAGGCGGCCTTGCAGCACCGCATTGATGTTGGGCGGCACGCGCACTTCGGTCAGCTGGTTGCGCCGCAACTGCCACTGCTCCTGCCCGGCAATGATGACGCCATCCTCGATCAGTACCTTGATCAGCTCTTCCACGTAAAATGGATTGCCTTCAGCCCGCTGCAAGATGAGATCAGACAGGTCGGCGGGGATTTCCGGCAGCTTTTGCAGAATTTCGACGACCAGCTGCTGGCTCTCTTCTTTGGAGAGGGAGTGGAGGTGGATGTGTGGGCCAGGCAACGGCCGTTCCCGACGACCACTGCCAGGCTGGCCATCTAACGGCCGTGTCAGCCCAATGATGAGCAGCGGTGCCCGGCGGCAGCTTTCGGCCAGGTACCGGATCATGTCCAGCGATGCCTCATCAACCCAGTGCAAATCTTCCAAAAAGATCAAAACGGCCGAATTATGCGCCGCAATCACCTCAAACAGGTGGGCCACATACTCGTAAGCCGCTGCCCGCAGCTGCGGCGCTTCACCCGTCTGCGCCAGCGACTGCACCCGGGTGGTTAAGTCCAGCCCAATGAGCTGGCCAATGACGTTGGCCCGCATGCGAATATCGTCATTTTCCTGGCCCAGCCCCACAATTTGGGCCATGCCCTGCACCAGCTTTTCTTCGGCAACGGCCGCTGGATCGTTGTCCTGAATTTCAAAATAGGTGGCCAGCATATCGCGAATAAGGGCAAACGGCAGCTGGCTGATTTGCTGGTAGGTGCGCCCCTTAAACACCGGCACTTCATACGGCAGGGCGCGAATCCAGTTGTTGAACTCGTGAATGAGGCGCGATTTGCCCACCCCGGCATCCCCGGAAACGGTGAGCGCCTGGCCGACGCGTGTTTCCACCGCCCGGTGCAGCATCGCCTGGAGCTGCTTCAGCTGGGAATCACGCCCTACCATGCGCGTCTCCACACCCTCCACCCCACGCCCAGAGGCGTAAAAGAGACGCGGCTTGATGCCCAGAACCAGGTACACCTGAATTGGCTCGGAACGGCCGCGAATAGACACCAGGCCCAGCGGCTCCACATTAAAACGGTCGTGGACCAGCATGTAGGTATCGTGGGCGATGAGGATACCACCCGGCGGCGCGGTTTTTTCCAGACGGCTGGCCACGTTGACCGCATCACCAATCACGGTGAATTCGTCGCTGCTGCCCACCCGACCGAGCATGACCGGGCCAGTATTAATGCCTATGCGAATTTGCATACCACGGAGCTGGTCGGGAAGTTGACGGCCGTTTTCCCCCTCTGCATCCGAAAATTCCGAAATAAAGTCGCTGAGGGCGGCCCGCATTTGCAGAGCGGCGCGAATAGCCCGCTCGGCGTCGTCTTCGTGAGTCACTGGCACCCCAAAGAGACCCATCACCGCCTCGCCCATGTGCTTGTCAATCGTGCCGTTTTGGGCGGTGATGGCCCCATCCAAACGCCGCCACAACCCGTTCATCAGGTCCAGGCTGTTGGTGTTGGGCAAAGATTCGGCGACGGTGGCAAAGCCAGTGATGTTGGCAAAAAGGATGGTGACTTGTTTACGCTGAGCGGTGCGGCTGGCGTGGTGGTTAGACGAGGTCTGATCGATCTGAGACAGCTTTTCTTGCAGAGCGGCAATGGTAGTATCAACCACCGCGCTGCCTAAGGCAAGCCGCTGTTCTTCCAGGGACGTGATGGCCAGTTGTAGTTGTTCCTGCTCAGTCATCGATACAGCTCAGTTTTGTCAAGCTGGAAGTGGTTGCCTATCAAACTAATGGCTACATTACAGTTTCGGTTCTGATTATGCGCGTTTCAGGCTGATTTAACAAGGGGGTTCGGCAATTTTTTGCGACAAAACTTACCGGGCTCGTGCCGAGATTGCACCGTTTTGGAATGGGCCAAGCCGGGGGATTGGCCCATTCCTGCTTAACCGATCACGAATCAACGGCCGTTTCCAGCACCGCCGAACTCATTTGCCGTTGGACTCGTTCAACCTCCAGCATGAGCGCATTGGCCCGCTCGGTGTCATCACGCAGCCGCTCGTAATTGGCCCAGTGATGCAGCGTTTGCCGCAGTTCGTCCAGCGCCGCCGGACCAATTTCGTACAGCAGCTTGTAGCTGCGCGTGAAACATTCTTCGGCGTTCACGTCGCGCTGTTGGATGTTGACGGTGCGCTGCTTGGTTGGCTCTTTGGCCAACACCATGCCCAAAACGCGCCAGGCAACGGCCGTTACCCGCTTGGCTTCTCGGCCCAACTGCTGCCGCCGCACCAGCAGCGCCGTTTCCACCGCCGTCGTGGCCTGGGCCAACGCCTCTTCCAGCAAATGATCCTCTAAAAAGAGCTGCGCCAGGCCAGCCACGGCCGTACTGATGGCCAACGGCCGTTCCAACGCCCGCGCCAGGCGCAAGGTCTGCTCCCACCAGGTATAGGCGTGCTGCAAATGCTCTTCCTTGCTGGCCAAATCCAGCGCCGACTGCGGATCGGCCACCGCTTGCAGTAGGTGCAGCTGCCCCAGGCAGCAAAAAACCTGCATACGCAGCACATCGTTGCTGCTTTTGTCGGCCTGGGTGAGCGCCTGATGCAGGTAAGCATCAGCCTGGGCGTAGTGGCCCTGGTGCATGGCAATCATACCCAAATGGCGCAGGGCCAGAACCGCACCGTACACATCACCTAAATCGCGGGCATAATGCAGGCAGGCAGTGTAATTTTTGACGGCCGTTTCCCACTCGTGGTTTTCGCGGGCCGTGTGGCCCAATTGGGCCAGCATCAACGTTTCCCACAGCCGCTGCTGCTGCTCGCGGAAACCCTGGCGGGCCGCTTCGGTGGTGTTGGCAGCCCGCTCAAAATGGCCCGACTCGCGGGCAATGTGCCCCAGCAGCGCCTGCATGTAGGCACGCGGCAACGGCGCGGCCCCTTCCTTAAGATTGTTGTACAGCGTCTTGCCAATTTGTACGGCCGTATACTGGTCACCAATCAGCACCAGCACCCAGCCCACCGCCACCTGGGTCACCAGCTGCAAGTCGGTCAATTTGGTCTGGGTGGCCAGGGTGTCGGCAGCCTGGGCGGCTTCCAGAGCCATCGTTAAATCGTCCTGCAAAAAGTGGCAGAAAAAGAGGCCCAAATGCCCCCGCACCGCCGACGGCGTGTCGCCAGCGGCCAGGGCGGTGTTGATCATCGCCTGGTACGCGTCGGTGGCGTCTTTAAACTGGGCCAACAGGCGCAGCATTTCGCCCAGCCCCTCGTTGAGAGCAATGCGCGGCACGGCCGTTTCCGGGGCCACCGGCAGCAGGTTTAAGGCCTGGCAGTAGTGGTAAACGGCCGTTTCTGGGGCATGATCCTGGCGTGCGTTTTCGGCGGCACGGCCGTACCAGACGGCACTCTGCGCGTACTTTTCCGCCTGCTCCAGGTGATGCGCCACCACGCTGGCATACTGCGTCGTCTGGGCACTGGCATGTGTAATAATCCAGGCCGCCACCCGCGCATGGGCCGTCAGCTTAATGCGCCCAGGCAAAGCACCGTACACCACCTGCTGAATCAAATCGTTGCGGAAAGCGTACTCCTGTGTGCCGGGGAAAGCCGAATTTTTGCGCCGGTAAATCCAGCCCAAATCAACCAGTTCGCCCAAAACCGTCATCAACTCTTCCCAGGTAACGGTTGCTTCGTCTTCGGCACTTTGCTGCAGCAGCACCATGTCCCAGAAAAATGGCCCCATCACGGCCGCGCGCTGCACCACCCGGCTGGTGGCCGCTGGCAGCCGCTCTAGCTGGCTGCCGATCAATTTGGACAGCGCCAGCGTCGTGGGCAAATCTGTCAGGTTGGCCATACGCACATACCAGCGGCTGCCGCTGCTGTCGATAACCCCTTCCTGAATGAGAATCTTAACCAATTCTTCCAGGTGGCTGGGATTACCCGCCGCGCCGTTGACAATCATGTCGCTCAGGCGCAGCGGCACCTTGTCGGCCTGCTGGAGCAGCTCAGACAGCAAATGGCGGCTGTCGATGAGCGACAGCGGCTGCAAATCGAGGTGGTGGTAGATGAGCTGGTTGTGGTCCTCGCTGACGTGCCACGACGGCCGTTTCTCCAGCAGTTCCGGCCGCGCCAGGCAAACGATGAGCAGCGGCAGGTGGTGGCACTCACCAATGAGATATTCGAGCAAATCAAACGACCATTCATCAGCCCAATGAATATCTTCCAGGAAAAGCACGACGGCGTCATTTTGTTCGCAAACGGCCGTAAAATAGGTCACCAAATCTTCAAAGGCGTACTCGCGCAGCTGACGAAGATCGTGCAGGCTTTCGCCCAGCAGCGGACTGTCGGAGAAATCAAAGCCCAACAGTTGCCCAATGAAATGCGCCCGGGTGAGCGCCCGCGTTTCGCCGTCGGCCAGCTGGTGCACCAGGCCGCGCACCAGCTTTTCGCGGGCCACGGCCGGGCTATTGCGGTGGTGAATCTCAAAGCGGTTCACAAAGAGGTCACGGATGAGGCTGTACGGCCGTTGCAGCAATCCCCGCGCCGGGCCACCTCGGTACAGGGCCACCTGGTCGGGCCACAGCCCCAACATCCGCTCAAATTCGTACAGCAACCGCGATTTGCCCAGACCCGCTTCGCCCACAATCGTCACCACCTGGGCCTGTTCCGCCTCGATGGTGGCCTGGAGTACGTCTTGCAAACGGCCCATTTCCTGGGTGCGACCCACCATGCGCGTTTCCAAGAAACTGGTACCCCGGCTGCCGCGCTGGAAGGATTGTGGTTTTTCCCGGGTGATCACGTAAGCACGGCCGTTTTCGGAACGGCCGTTAAACGCCAACCCATCTTTAACTTCGGCATCAAAAAAGGGATGAACCTGCTCAAAAATCTGGTGCGAAACCAGCACCCCGCCCACCGGAGCCAGCTGCTCCAGCTGGTGCGTCACGGTGACCGTGTCGCCCAAAATGGTGAACTCGCCGCTGCTGCCCATTGGCCCCAGCAGCACCGGCCCATAATGCACACCAATGCGCATACGCAGCGCCTGGTTCTGCGGCAACGAATTGACCGTCTGCCGCAATGGGCCGTCGTTGAACAACGCCAGCTCCATTTGCATGTCCAACGCCGCCTGCACCGCCCGCTCATGGTCATCTTCGCGGGGCACCGGCAGGCCAAAAAAGGCAATCACCGCATCACCCACGTGTTTATCCACCCGGCCGCCCCACGACACAATCACGCTGTCCAGCTTTTGCCAGACCGCATTAATCATGTCGCGCACCTCCTCGGCGTCCATAAATTCGGACATGGTGGTAAAACCCGACATGTCGGCGATGAGCACAGCGCCCTGGGCTTGCTGCGGCGTCGGCAGCGGCTCCACCAGGGTGGCCAGCTTTTCGCGCAGCGTACGAATCGCCACGCTGGCCACTTCAGGGCGCAGCAAAGCGCGCTGTGCTTCTAAGGTCACAATGGCTTGTTCGATTTCTTGACGAATCACACCACTCAGTTCCGCTCAGGCTTGACTTCAGTTAGGTAGACCACAACCACAGACTCTTAGAAACCAGGGTGGGTTTCAGAGTAACAAAGTGGGCTGACAGGTTGCACAATCAGGTAGTCGAAATTTGATTTCCCAAACAAGTATTATATGTAATCTGGCTAATGGCAGCGAAATGGCTTTGCCAGCCCAATTGTAACATGGTTTTCAGTCTGAGTTGAGAGAGACGGCCGTTCCCCTCAACTTGCCTAGTTTACCAGATGTAACTATACTGCGCGCCGCCTTAAGCCAAAAAAAAGTAACGGATACTTATCTTCTTATGAGACTGAAGAAACTCGTTCTCCAGGGTTACAAAACCTTCGCCAGTAAAACCGAATTTGTGTTTGATGAAGGCATCACGTCCATTGTGGGGCCAAACGGCAGCGGCAAGAGCAACATTGCCGACGCCGTGCGCTGGGTGCTGGGGGAGCAAAGCTACAGCACCCTGCGCGGCAAGCGCACCACCGACATGATTTTTGCCGGCAGCCAAAGCCGCTCCCGCGCCGGCATGGCCCAGGCCATCCTCACCCTGGACAACAGCGATGGCTGGCTGCCGATTGATTACAGCGAAGTGGAAATCGGCCGTCGTGCCTACCGCTCCGGCGAAAACGAGTACATCCTCAACGGCCAAAAGGTGCGCCTGAAAGACGTCACCGACCTGCTGGCGACCAGCGGCCTGGCCGAACGCACCTACACCATCATCGGCCAGGGCCTGGTGGACCAGGCGCTGTCTTTGCGCGCCGAAGAGCGGCGGGCGTTGTTTGAAGAGGCGGCGGGCATCAACCATTACAAATCGCGCCGCGCCGAAACATTGCGCCGTTTGCAGGAAACCCAGCGCAACCTCCAGCGCGTGCATGACATTTTGGCCGAAATTCGGCCACGCCTCGCCTCGCTCAAGCGGCAGGCGACCCGCGCCCAAAATTACGAGCAAATTTCGGTCGATCTGCAAAATTTGCTGCGCATCTGGTACGGCTATCGTTGGGAAGTGGCCAAAAAAGAGATTCGCCGGGCAAGAGAAACGGCCGCTTCTGCCGAAAAATCGTGGCAAACCAGCCGCCAAAAAATGCGCGTCCAGCAAGAAAACGGCGACGATTTGCGCCGCCAGATTCACCGCTTGCAGCAGCAGGTGAGCGAAACACAAACCAAGCGGGACGCCCTGCGCGACCAGCTGGAAACGGCGCGGCGGCAGGTGGCCATCATGCAGGAACGGCGCGAATCGATCCAGCGCCGCCTAGCCGAAGTGGAAATCGAGCTGCCGCCGATCAGCCAGCAGCGGGAAGCCGCCGCCAGCGAACTGGCCGCTGCCACCGAGGAGCTGAGCACCGCCCAGGCCAGCCTGAACCAGGCGCGCGAGCAGCTGCAAACGTTCAACGCCAACTTCCAGACGCAGCAGGCGACGATTAACAAATGGCAAAACGAGCTGCAAAACGCCACGCAGGCGCAGCGCAGCACACAAAATCGGGTGGCCCAGCTGCAAGGGCAGCTCAACCAGCTGCGCGAACAGCTGCAAGAGCAGTCGGCCAATCAGCCCAGCGCGGGCGAAGGCGAACTGATGAAAGTGCAGGCGGAGGTGACGAAGTTAACGGCCGTTTTCAGCACCGCCCAGCAAAAAGTGGACGAACAGCGCCAGCAGCGCAGCGACCTGCAAAAGCAGCGCCAGGAGCTGATCCAGGAGCTGAAAAATTTACGCCGCAGCCTGCACGACCAGGAGCAGCAGCTCAGCCGCCAGCAAAAAGAGCTGGCCCGGCTGGAAGCCCAAACCGAGATGCTGAACCAGATGCGCCAGAAGGAAACGGCCGTTCCCAACACCATCAAAGTTTTGGGCAATCTGGCCAGCATTCTCACCATCCCCGCCCAACACCAGCAAGCGATCGAAGCGGCGCTGCAAACCCGGCTGGGCACGCTGCTGCTGCCGGACGAAGCCGCCCTGTGGCAGCTCCTGGCCCAGCGCGACCCGGACGCCGCCCTGGCCGTCGCCGTAGCGGACAATTTGCAGCCCGCCGCGCCGCCGGAAATCAATGAGAAGGGCGCGATTGGCTGGGCCGATTCGAAGGTGCCGGCACTCGGGACGCAGCCTGGGTGCTGGCGGACGGGTACTTGAAA
>ERZ761603.2965-NODE-2965-length-11220-cov-29.841558_pt1 | contig 11220 bp, 12 predicted proteins | sample MGYA00511879_ERZ761603 | MGnify/ENA primary metagenome ERZ761603 (study PRJEB28899, sample SAMN02850040) | bioreactor sludge metagenome | biome: EBPR Sludge; feature: EBPR Bioreactor; material: flocular biomat | place: Australia: Thorneside Wastwater Treatment... | reverse complement strand
TCCGGTCAATTCGTGATGCCTTTCCCCGGGCAGGATCAGCGTTTGCAGTGCTGAGACGTCTCGCCCAGCGTCGATCAGCGCTGAAGGATGCCATCGTCGTGCCGGTGATCGATCGCCTCCGCGGAAATCCCAGCCGGCGGGACCCGCGTGTGTCTAAACTTCAGTAAATCAAGTGAGACACCAGCTCGCGGCCTCGAAGAAGATTTCTCCGTCGGTGAATGGCCAATTCCGACCCGAAGAAACCAGCCGGGTGTCGTCCCAGAACTCGATGGCGTCGCGGAGATCCTGCTCAATGTCTGCTAGGCGCTGATGATCCTTGAACAGCGCCTCGGCTTTGTCGCGGGGCAGGCACGGCATCCACAGCGGTGCAATCGCGAGCTTTTCTCCGACGTATTCATTGCCGCCAATCCAGGCAGGGTCAAGCAGTTTCACCAGGGTCTTGTGCAACGACGTGGCATCAGGATGGTATCTGGCATCTTGCTGCGGGATCTGGGCGACTTTCGCCCCCACCAGGTTTTCAATCGTGAAAACCCTCCCGCCGCCCGTTCCGCCAAGTTGCTGCGCCAGTTGGGCCCTCGGGCTTGCGCACACGCAGTGTCTCCGGCTGGGAAACCCCTCCGGGCGACTCCACTCCCAAAGGTTGTCCACCACGTAGGGGACGTTTCCAGGGGCACGCCGGGTAGGTTTCGCTGCATGAGGATTGTGATTCTCGCTGCCAGCCTGGTCCAGGCGGTACATCTTGGCGAATGACATCGGCAACGCGCTCATCGCCATCCTGATCCGGAGGGAGTTGGCGTGTTCGATGAAGCGTCGTCGATTGAGAAATCATCCTGCATCGTGGATTGGTCCAAAAAAGGCTTCAAGGGTTGGCCCTCATCCAGATCGAGTTCTGGATGAGGGCGCGACAATCAATTCGTTTAAGAAGATGCAAGCCAATCCATCAATGCCGCAGAATGCTGCGCGGATCAGGCAGCTTTCTGGACCTTCGTCTTGAATTGGGGTGCCAGAACGAGCATGAATCGATCGCCGCGGAAATCACCCCATTCAAGGTCGTCCGCGAATTCCATCGAGCCATCAGGAGAGATTTTGCCGGGATCTCCGAGCAGAGCACGGCGTCCGCCAGAATGGCTCCGCCACAGGGAAACTCGACATCTGCCGTGATGAGTTGGTCGGATCCGCTTTCCCCACTCCACTTGAACTCCGTCAGGTTCTCCAGTGCCTCGTCTCTCACTTCGTCATAGTCACAACCGAATTCCCAAGCCGTCGAGACAACACTGGCGATAGCCTTGGCAAGAGCGTCGTCAGGGACAAAGTGCTTGTGCAGGAGCTTGACGAGATCTGCCTCGAGTTCGTCAGTTTCCTCGCGATACAGGGACACGCTCCCTCCTTACGAACCAGCTATCGAGACAGCCATGCCGTCGTGAGGTTCGTCAAATCCGAATAACCCCAGCGCAGCCTGGAAATCCTGGCCAACGTTGCCTTCGGCATCCTGGAAACACGGCTCATCGCCCGCCCAGAAAGAGAGCGTGTCCCCATGTTTCTCGGGGTCAAGATCCGTTCGCAGGATTGCTAGGCGAATATCCAGGTAGCTACCCGTGGTTTCAATGGTCCCGGTGGAGGTGCCTTTTTTTCTTGCCATTTGAGTTCCTTCACATGCTTGGCTTTAACTGCGAAAAAGAAGGCACCGCTCCATTCCTTGAGCAGATCGAGGCGTTCTTGGACACTCATCAACGAAGCAGATGATCCAAGTTAGTCATGGTCGTCAGCGCCATTCCGAGAGTTTCTTGAACGCAGCGGTCTGAAAGTCGTGCCCTGGCTTCGTCATACTCCGGTCCGCTGCCTCTTCCACATGAAACGGCGTAGAACCAGGAGACTTTAGAGAAATTCTTGTCTTAAGCAGCCCTGTTGGAACCGCTGATCAATGGACCTCAACACGCGCCAAGGCCGCTCCTGGTCGGAAATCGCGGGCTCGCGGCCAGGGGTCGCGACGTTCCGGCCCATTTCTCCGAGGTCCAAAGCCTCGTTCTGGCCTTCACCGCCCCGTTCCGGGGCCATTGGCCGATCTACCGAGTGCAGTTCCCCGGTGATGCGCCAGTATGAGCGCGAGACTTGCTATGATGCCTAGGAACGCACCGTCTTCGCCGCACGCAAGGGCATCGTCGGCGTAGGACTGCCGCGGAAGGCCGGCAGCAGTGAAGCCGTATGTACCTTGCGACTCTCCGACGGCCGCAGCGAAGTCCACCGCCCAGGGTGGGAAGACGTGCAGCCGAAGGAAGGCCAGTCGCAGGTACCCGATGGCACGGTCATCGAGCGCCCGGTAATGGACGGCACGCAACCGGAAGGCTTAACTCGCCGTGTGATCCACCACGTAGCACCTTTCGGCCTCGCCGATCGCGAGCAAGACTACCATGCAGCTTAGACGCACTTCAAACAACGCAAGGGAGACCATTGATGGCATCGCTGTTCGGCAACCGCCTGAGCGCCGACGAGCGCAAGGCATTGATTGAGAGGTTGCACCAGGCTCAAGGCGGTGACTGCTTCATATGCGAGAAACCCATTGATCTGGTACTGCACAAAGACACCCTGGACATTGACCATGTCATCCCGCGCAAGACTGTTGGCAGGGACGATGCGAGCAACTTGGCCCTGACGCACCCAACCTGCAGCCGATCGAAGCGGGCGAGGAACCTTGAGGTGGCTCGCGTGCTACAGCGCTTCGCTAAGTTGAAGGCAGCGCTGGAGCCGGAGAACCGCAGCCCCAATCTTGGGGACATACTCAAGCGGGCCGGTGGAGGGAACGCTGAACTCACCTTCAAGGAGGCGTCGGGTCAGATCGAGTTCACGCTCAGCGCAGTCGGCGATGAAGCGATCTACTGCGTGCCAGTCTACGAAGACGAACTGAGCGACTTCCGCTACTTCTTCGCCAGGCTACCAATTCAATACCTGCGGCACGACGATCGCATCAATCGGCATGCCATCGGCGGCAACTTCAGGAAGCTGGTGGAGGAGTTCCATTTGCGGCGGCCCCAACTGGACGTGCCGCTGGCGTGGATACGTTCAGAGAATGGCAAGAGCGCCGTGCACGTGTTCGACGGTCAGAACAAGGCAGCGGCACAGATCATGTTGGGCGCGAAGGCGATGCCGGTGCGGATATTTATCGATCCTGACCCGGACATATTGATCACAATAAAGACCAATGCCGGCAGGATGCCCAGGTACGAGTGGGTTTGCCGGCCGATGCAGCGAAGCTTGGGCAGCACGCCGTACCAGGATCGCATCAACCGCTTCAGGCAAGAAACCGGGCGGAACGATGAGGATCTCGCTTTCAGCGAGCGCGACTTGGTGGCCCACTTCAAGGACGAATCCAGGAAAATGACGAGCTACATCCTGGCTGCCGTGTGCGATCGTGTGACCTCATCCCCGGATAACAAGCTGCGCGCCTTCATCGACTGCGACGCTCCCGGCACGAAGCGGCCGTTGTCCCACAGCTCGATCCACAAGACCTTCTTCTCGCTCTTCATCTATCAAGATGTACTGAACACTGCGCTCAACCATCGCGCAGACAGCGGCGAGAACCCGCGTGAGTTGGAGACTTCGCAACTCATACACCTCATGAACGTCATCGCCGAGGAAATCTATATCGGCAAGTTCGATGGCGACATCGGCACGGACCGAGTCGAAAGCCGACTGCAAAAGGGCGAGACCTTCCCGCGCGCGCATCTTTGCGCCTGTCGCATGAGCAGGGAAGAAGTCATCTACAACTGGCTGCGCTGTATTCAGCAGATCGCAAAGTCCCACTTCATCAACTCGGGCAAGCCGATTCAAGAAGAGAAGCTCTTCCAGTACCAGTTCCCAGATCAGCTTTGGGCGAACATCCGGCGCTTCGTCCGCAACCTGGTGGCGCTTCCGTTGTGGGTAAACAAGGACCTCTCAGAGACGGTCTTCGACGGCAAGCAGAACCTCAGATTCTGGGAGACAGTGTTCGAGACCGGCAAGACTCCCCAGGGCGTTCAGGTAATGCCCAAGGCGATCAACCTGGTCGAGATGATCAAGTGACCGAAGGCGCCAAATGCGACCATTGATGGTTGCGCAGGGGTTACCCGCGGAGTCACCCACTTCCTGACCCATGTTTAACGCGCCAGGAAGAACTCGTCTCTGAATCAATTGCTTGCGTGCGCAAAATTTCGGGGCACCATGAGCCCGTCACTCCTGATTCCGCTGATAAGTTCTCTGGTTCCTCCGCGTGCTGCGCTGATGCCCATCGCGCGATAGATCGCCAGCGCCTCGGTTTCGGCGACGGTGGCATTGCGCACATGCAGGGAGCGGCCGTCGCGCTGGTTGAAAGTCGCGGTAACCCGGATAGTGGGTAAGCCTCAACGCTCATCAAAACGGACCCACCCCCCAAACCCGTGTTGGCGCGCGCCAACAGTGTTTTTCGCCTCGGAGCGGGGTCAAGGACGGGCTGCGCTTTTTGCAGCCCGGCGCAGCGAATCCTTGACGCCGCGGAGGGGCGAGTACGCTGTGGAATGGCTTTGCGCGCAGCATTTTCGCGCGCAAAGCCATGATGACAAAGCGGTAAGTTTTGCCCTTCAGGTGGGTCCGTTTTTTGAGCAAAAGGCGGGTCCATTCCCGCGAGCGCCAAGGGGTAAGGGACAATTGACCACAGCCTTGTCAAGTCAGACTAGTGCTCACCGCGCGCCAGCAAGGGAAACCTTCCGCACTGGCGAAATGAAGTTCACTCTGGAGGAAAGCGTATTCCACAGCAAAGCCAGCGGCAGCGAGGATGTGACGGTCTTCTTGCGCATGAAGGCACCTCGTTCATTTGTTGGCCAAGCAATAGTCACCGCTCGAATGATAGCCACTCGGGCAAGTCCCAACTTTCGGAATTGCCAGCTTTGCATTGGAGCTGGCGAGACAATAGTTACCACTGCTCGAATAGCCACTGGGACAGCCGCCGACCTTCTCGATGGCGAACCTCGCATTTTCGCTCGGCCGGCAATAGCTGCCGCTTGATGAATAGCCGCTTGGGCAACTACCCTGCCTTGCGATCGGGACAGCAACCAAGTCGCCGGCCGACACATTGAAGGTCAGTAGACTCAATAGAGCGAGGAAGGCCTGACTGCGTCGCACAGTGCGCATGCGCCAATACTCCGAGGGAGAAGAAACAACGTGCATTCGTTGGGGCGGCAATTGAGCTCGATCTCATTGGCATTCATTTGCACTGAGAAGGATTCGTAGCGTTGGCTCACACCCATTCCTGATTCAGACTTCATTTGAACGGGTGCCTGAAAGAATCCTTGTCAAAGCCGTGTTGGGCGATCCTGTCCTTGTCACTGATGAGAACGAGCTCTGGCGCCTGCCGTGGAATCACCCCGCCCAGATACATGCTGATTTCCTGGAAAGCAGAAAAGGGGTCCTTTACCTTGTAAAACTGGCTGTCTGCGAGGACGGGTGTGAGCGTGACTTCGCATTCACGCCAGGGGTCGAAAGTGACCAGGAAATAGGGCGTGTGTGCATTGATGAACAGATCATCTACTGCCGGAAGCGTATCAATCACCTTGAGGATCTTCTGGACCTGGATACGGTCTGACCTTCGAGGCGGCCAGGGCTGCTTCTGGTGAAACATGCGACGAACGTATTCCATGCCGTCCAGCAGCAGAATGGTTTCCAGTTCGCCCAGACCATCCTGACCGTAGAAACACTCTCCGTGAAACGGCAAACGCAGAGGGCGACGCAACTTGCGCATCTCCGGCCCCGCGCAGTGACTTAGCATATCAAGCTGCGCATACCCATAAAGCTTGCCACAGAATCCAATGACCCGAATCCTGATGAATTCGCAACTGGGGTCGAACATGAAATTTCTTTTTCGCACATCAGCGCCGGCGCCCAACACATCGCACACCCTATCTGCAATGTAGTGGGCAATGCTCACGTCACCAGCCTTGCTCTCACGATGGAAGAGCAGGTCATCATCACGGCCCAGGCTTAGTGCGCCGTCATAGTAATCACGTGTTTTCCCGATCAGTCGCATCAACTACTCCCTGAACCAAACAGGCCTGCTGAGCTACCGCTGACTTCGTATTGGCTAGCCGCAGCCCTTGTCGTGCGAGCCATCAACTCTCGCAAAACCGGCGGATCCAGCACCTCCACGTTCGCACCATAACTGAGTAGCCACCAGAGAAGCTGACCCGAGAATTTGACACGGACTTTCACGATCGTATGTTCATCGTCACAGGCGACGAGAACCTGTCCTTCGCCAAGCGGCGTTTCTGCCAGACGCTCCGCGGCCTTTCTGCTGAAAGCCGCGACGAGGTCCAGGTTGCTTCCAACCCGGATCGGGTACGTGTGACCGAAGCCAAGCTGCCCCGCCCAAAGGAAAGCATCGACATCGAATGTCACGGGTGGGGCGCGTTCGAGCGATGGCGTGGCGGTTTCGATTCGGTGCATCGGGATGAAGCGTGGACCGCGGTCTTCAAGGTCGAGATTTGAATAGATCAAGTAGAGGGCGACACCCCGTTGCGTGAGTGCCAGCGGCAGAAACCTGGCATGAAACGTCTGCTGCCCGGCTCGATCATGGTAGGTCACCCGCAAGACCTTGTCGTCCAGCACGGCTTCGCGAACAGCCCGCGCAACATCCGGCGACAAGGTTGCCGGGTTGAGCCTCTGGGTCGAGTCGATCAGCCGAAACTTCTTTTTCCACGACCTCACGCCAGAGGGCATCGCGTCCAGTTTGGCTTCGGCTGCACGGAAGAACGGTGTCAGACTTTGCAGCGTGGCTTCGGGCAACAGGGACTTGAGGTTCTGCTCGACCATGTAGAACGCCAGCGCCTGCTCTGCGGTCAAGCCAGGCAGCCACATCCTCGGTACATTCTCCCATGCCCAGTAATGGGTCTTTCCCTCTGCCCGATAGCTGATATCAAATTCTTTGCTGAGTGATTCGAGATCGCGCTCGACGGTTCGCTTGCTGACGTTTTCGCGAGTTTGGTCGACGAGAATGCGGTGGATGTCTTCAGTCGACTTCGCCGGTTCGCGGGCCTGTGGTACGACCGTGAGAATGATCCATTGGCGCTTGACCTGGTTCAACGAAGATTCAGTTCTCATTGGCCCGTTTCTTACTAAGTGATCTCCCAGCTGCTCCATTCGTTCTGAACGGCATTCCCCAAGAAAACTGTAGAGAAACCATTGTCTTGACCAGCCCAGTGCTGCAGGCAATGCCAGCCAATCGGCAACGTGCTTGCCCAGTCGTCGCGGCCAAGCCGCTCACACGCGGCAGAATGGTGCTTGCACGGGTTGCGCGAGCGCCTCCTTCTTCTTACTTGATGAAACCCTGCTGCTTGAAGAACCCGCCGAAGAGCAGGCAACCGATCAGGGTGAACGCGATCATCAGCGGAATCGATGCCGGACCCAACAGCAGGTAGGTGTTTCCATCCGCCGGCATCCAGAAGCTTGTCTGTAATGACAGGTTGGCCCAGATGGTGCAGCCAACCGCCCACAGGATGGCAACTGCCAGGACCACGAACCATCCGCCAAAAGCGATGCACAACACGCCAAATATCAAAATTGCGGCAATGCTCATCATGTTTCTCCATGAACTTGGTTCCGCACTTGGTGCGGACTTGCGTGCCAGACGCTCACCCGGTCTTCCCATGAAGCGAAAACAACCCCAACAGCAACGCCGTCTCGACAACTACAATGACTTCCCACGGGGTTTCACATATTTTGAACACACAGGCAAAACTGATTGCCGCGGTCCACAACACAACTTTTGCAGAGTGTCTTAACTCGTCCATTACGTTCTCCGTCAATTGCGAGTGTCAACGACCTGTTGCTGGAAAGTGTTCGAAACCCTGCGTCATGCGACTTCAACGGCACATGCATGCCGAGTCGGTCTGGCTGGAACCTGGTGGGGCGCTGAGATCGTCCCTTGAGCAAGGTAAACGGGCGCTCGAATTACCCGTCTCGTATTTCTTGCTCTCCAGATACTGGAACTTCACAGAATAGCCTCCTTCAAGAAAGTCGGACTGTAGGTCATTACGAACCATTCCTGAAGAGCTGTTTCGATCGTCTCCGGGCGTGCCAACCTGACCTGAGCGATTGCCTCCTCGGCCCGCATGCCTGATTCAATCAGCAAGCAAGCGGCGACCGTTCCCGTTCGGCCCAGACCACCCTTGCAGTGAAGGAAGACGCGCTGGCCGGCTTGCAGCGTCGTCATGATCTCGCGGCCCAGTTCCGGCCAGAGCCTCCTGAAGCACTCACCGGGAGGGTACATGTCACGGATCGGCAAGTGGCGCCACTGCATTCCCAGACGCTCGACTTCGACAGGCAGCGTCTCGACCTGGAGTTCCCCAAGTTCGTGCTCCTCCACCAGCGAGACGACGATTCGGGTGCCCCATTGGCGCACGCGAGCCAGGTCGGTGGCGAGGTCACGCTGCCAGTGGCCCGTTCTCGCATTGCGCTGCTTCTTGCCAGGGCAAAACGACATTCCGACAAGTCCCCAGCCGCCATCGGGCTGGACGGCATCGATTCGGATCGGATGCGTATCGCTGTTGCGGACCAAAGCGCTGCTCATCTCGCCTATCCCAGAAAGCCGATGGCAGCGGACTTCCCGCCCTTTTTCAGGGCGCACTCACGTTCGAGGCAAAGCAGGAAGTTCTCGGGCGTATAACGCTCACCGAGCAGGCGTTCCTGGCGTTTCACGGTGGCGAAGTCGCCAGGCGTGGCACCAGCCAGTTTCTGCAGCGCTTGACGAACCGACAGATCCAGGAGCGCTTCGGGGTCACCGAAGACGGCCTCGGCAAATAGCGCTTGCCGTTGGGGCAGGGTCAGCGCATCAAAGCGCAACTTGAACGTAAAGCGCCGCAACGCCGCTTCGTCTACATCGTCCATCAGGTTGGTGGTGCAGATGAAGACGCCGTCGAAGGCCTCCATTTGCTGCAGCAGTTCATTGACCTGGGTGACTTCCCACGAGTTGTGCGCCTGCTGCCGGCTGCGCAGAAAGCTGTCTGCTTCATCCAGCAGGAGGACCGCGCCTTCCTGGCTGGCAGCACGGAACATTCCGGCAATGCGCTGCTCCGATTCGCCGACGTACTTGCCAAGCAGGTCGGAAGCGCGACGGACCATCAGCGGCCGCCCGATGGCATCAGCCAGGTGACGTGCGAGACAGGTCTTGCCCGCTCCCGGAACGCCGTAGAAGCACAGGGTGGCCGCGGAGTACCGGCGCAGCGCTTGCTCGATCTTCGCAACCGGGATGTCGCTGTCAAGATTGAGGTAGGAGAAATTGCAGCGCGCAGTCTCTGCAAGCTGGCTGTTGGTCTGGTGGTTGCGACCCATCGCCGCCTGGCTGGACTTGATGGCCTGCAGGAAGGCCAACTCGTCGATCTCGCCAGGTTTGGCATGACAAAGCGAGGCAAAGCGGCTTGCCTGATTCACCTGCGCGGGGGACAGGCTGTCGTCGGCGGCCAGCGAGGAGACCAGGCGATCACTGACCGGAGCGTTCCCCACACAGCGCCGGATGATCCGCTCGCGAACCGCCTTCGGTGGCGTCCGGAATTCGATGTGAAAGGCGAAGCGACGCAGAAACGCGTCGTTGATCGCGTTGATCGAGTTGCTGATCCAGATCGCGGGAACCGGCGAGTGTTCGAGTTGCTGGTTGAGCCAGGCCTTCGGCTGATCGGAACGTGCTCTCGAGCTTCCGCGCCCAAACAGCGAGTCGAAGCTGGAGGTCATGTCCGGGAAGACGTCTTCGATTTCATCAAAGATGACCAGCGACTGCTCCCGCTCGGAGAGGAAGCGTTGAGAGATGGCGAAGATGCCCAAGCGAGACTTGCCAGCTACCGGATCACCATCCTTGTCGGAGGACTGGACGTCGAAGGCCGTCAGCCCGGCGTGTTCGGCAAGGAGCCTCGCAAACTCGGATTTCCCGGTCCCAGGAGCCCCATAGAGCAGGATATTGGCGCCCTGGAGGCGACCATTGGCCACGTTTTTCAGGTAGTTCACCAGCCAGGAAAACTCACGTTCCAGATGGGGATAGTCCTGGACCGCGAGGCCAGAGGCTTGTCCGGGTTGAAGAACGGCCCGCAACATGTCTTCCGGAGTCTTGAAGTCCTCGGTCAGGAAGGTCTCGCCGGCATCATCCAGCTTCAGGAAGTCCTCGAGATCGCCGGGCGAAGTATCGAGCTTCAGAAGGCCGTAGCTGCGCAGCGAACCACTCGCGCGCAGCGCCGTACGAACTTCGGCTACCGGCGCGCCAATCGCTGCTGCCACCAAGTGATAGGCTTCCTGGGGCGCGAATCCGTCGATCGCACGCAAGAACCTGCGGAACGGCTCGTAGGAGCGCGTTTCCACAAAGTCAAGCAACCGCCATTCGACAGGTTTCAGGTCGAGCAACTTGGCAAGCAACAGAATGTTCCGGTTGCCGGGGTTCTTCAGGATCGCTCCGCGTTTGAGCCGAACGAGGTTGTCCTGCATGGTCCGGAGGAACAACTTGAGGGATTTGGAATGCATTTGGGAAATGACGTTCTCGTAGGTGTTCCAGGCCTGGCGACCCCTGATCACCGTCCAGATGCTGGTCCCGCCGCCACCCGTGTCTGCGATCGCGGAAGCATCCCCTTCCTCGGCCTCCTTCAGGACATCGATGATTTTTTTGTCAACCTCCGGCGGCCAGACCGCTTCCTTGCCGAGCAGTCGCAGCAGCGCTTCGCAATCCTCCATGTAGGCTGCACAGATCTCCGGGTGATTCAGCAGAATGTGCAGGGCAAAAACAGCGCCACGGCGACCACGCCCACTTGCAACCTCGTTAGAGGGCGCGCCCAAATCCAGCGACACTTCCATTCCTGCCTCCTCAATCTGTCGATGGAACACAGAATAAACAGCCATGCGTCAGATCATGTCGCATGGAACAAGCGTGCTTGTATTTGGTGAAGCCCTGCAGGCGGAAGGCGGGGAATGAGGTCGCCCTCTACCGAGACTCATTCTCGACGGATGCGTAGCGACGCTTCCTCAAGGAGGCGATCATTGAGGATGCGGACTGTGCAGGGGTCATCGACGAACTCGATAGCACAGGCTGCATTAGGCTCTGTCTTCGCTGGCGGTGCGATGAGCGTGGAAAAATCCGGCGGAGGGGGAAGGAATATAACCCGTCAGGCGACTGCTACCTTTGGTACCGCTCAAGCAGCAGCCGGCGAGCCGCCGGATCTGGAACGTGTTCCGGCCGTGCGCCGA
>ERZ761603.2963-NODE-2963-length-11227-cov-184.938059_pt1 | contig 11227 bp, 19 predicted proteins | sample MGYA00511879_ERZ761603 | MGnify/ENA primary metagenome ERZ761603 (study PRJEB28899, sample SAMN02850040) | bioreactor sludge metagenome | biome: EBPR Sludge; feature: EBPR Bioreactor; material: flocular biomat | place: Australia: Thorneside Wastwater Treatment... | reverse complement strand
GGCGAGCCGCCGGCAGGCTGTCCCCCCCTCACTAATAGGGGGGGAAAGGGTAGCCATCGGGCAGGAAGGCCAGACCAAACGGCGGTTTTCTGAAGTTCTGGAACAAATGGTCGCCTTGACCAATGGCGATACACGGTTGACGTTGCGCCGGCACGGTCTGAACGGCGATTCCGCCTTCGTCGATTGGCTCAATTTCACCGTCGGTGATGAATCCTTCGATTGGTCTCCGGCGAGCGTCGATATGAGCGAGGACCGCATCATTGTGGATGCGTCGTTCACGCTCTCTTCCATCTTCGGCTTCGGCGTCACCAAGAAACTGCCGAACGGGCGGAACTTCTACAACAGCAGTTACAGCCTGGGCGATGAGTGGGGCTTTGTGGCGATTGGTGGCCAGCGCAATACCGTGATGGTGAGCATCAGCGGCACCGGCCTTGCTGCGGCGCGTGAGGGTTGGGAAGGCCGGCTGCATGCCTGGCTCGAAACCAAAGCCAAACGGGCCAAGCTGACGCGCGTCGACGTGGCGCATGACTGCTACAGCGGCGAATACACGGTAGATCAGGCTCGCGACGACTACCGGGCGGGCGGTGCGGGTACTGACGGCCGCATGCCGGTCTGTGAGGAGCGGGGCGACTGGTACCGGCCGAATGGCAGCGGGCGCACCTTCTACATTGGCAAGCGGACGAACGGCAAGTACTCGCGCGTGTACGAGAAAGGAAAGCAGCTCGGCGACGCTCAAAGCCCCTGGGTGCGTGTTGAGGTCGAATTCAAGGCGGTTGACCGCCTGCTCCCGTTGGACATCCTTCTGCATCCTGGGCAATACCTGGCGGGTGCCTACCCGATGTTCGAGTGGATCAACGCTCGGGCCGAACGGATTGCTACCGTAAAAAAGGCGTTGGCCGCCGGATATGAACGGGCGATCACGTATGCCCGGCGGCAAGTGGGGGGCGCTCTGGCGTTCATTGTCGAAATGGAGGGCGGAGTACAGCAGGCGTTCAGTGTTCTCCGGCGGGATGTCGGGAAAATCCCGGCCTGGGTCAAGAAAGTAGCGCCAAGTCTCGAAGATTCCGCCGAAGCGGTTCATGAGTACCGGCGGCCGAGTTTGCCCCATGAAATGCTTCTCGAGCGGTCGGTTCTTCAGTGGTAGGTGGTGGGTGCCGGGGCGGTTCCCGGCTGTGGAGTTCTCTTGTTGAAGGGGTGTGTCATGATTTTCAAAACCAATTGTGAAATCGTTGGGGCCAAGATGTTCGAAGGGAACATCGAGGGCGTCGCGTACGACTCGACTACGCTTTTCGTCAAGACAGAGCTGGACGAGAGTCGCGACACTGCGCGCGGCTTCGCGACTACGGAGTACAAGTACGGCACTTCGGCCGAGTTCGCCAGGATCAAGGACCGGAAGTTCCCGTTTCTGGCCGAGTGCGAAATCGAGTTGACGACGACGGGGCGCAAGGACACCAAGCGCATGATTTCGATGCATCCGCTTGCGCGGCCGGTAGCGCCTGGTGGTGGTCCGGTCGGGCCGGGGGGTGGGGTTGCTGGGCCGGCGAAATGACCATCGGGGGCAAGTCGGGCGAGCTACTCGAAAAGCTTCTCGATTCCGTGTGGTGTGGGGGGGGTGTTCGGTGTGTCGAGCTGACGGAAAGGGAACAGGCTTTGCTCGCCGGTTTCGTGCTCGAGTCGGGCGAGGAGTTGGAAGCGATCGTTTTCAAGGTGGGCGGCTGGGCAGCTTTCGGGCTGTTCTTGCGCGGCTTTGCGGGCGGTCTGGGTTTGGGGCTGGGCGACTGTGCCAGTGCGGCGTCGGGTTGCGAGAAACCGCAATAGGGGTTCCGGCGAGTGGCCTTTTCTGCTGCACAAAAAGGGGTAAAGTTGGGGGCGGGCGTTGCGGCTCCGGGCACGTGTGCCTTGATTCAACGAGGGCAGCGCTTCGAGGTCCGGCGGTATCACTGTCGGTGCGGGTGGTTGAATCTGGTGGCAAGGTTGGTCGATCTGCGGACCGGGCGCGTTCGCATAGCGCCGGCCTGGCGGGGTAGGTGTGGTTCTTGTGGCGTGTATCTCGGCTGGCAGGATCGAAGCTCTGGGATGCAGCGCCGTTTATCGTGATGGGTGAGTCCTGAAAGGGGAATGTGATGTTTCGGTTTCTGTTGATTGAGTGGCGGCGGTTCCTTTTGTGGTGCGAGTTGAAGGCGGCGAATCCGCATCGGAGTTATACCGTCACGGCGGTCGATGAGGATCGGTTCATCATCGGCGAGCGGCGCAGCGCGGCGGAAAAACGCGAGTGGTACAAGCAGCAGCAGGAAGAGGCGGTGTACTTTCGGCAGCGGCGCGAGGCTTTGCGGAAGTTTGCGAGTCCAGAGGAGTTGAAGCAGTTGGATGCGCAAGAGAAAGCAGAGCGGGTGCGGTGGGAACGCATCGTGCAGCATGCGAAGGATTCGCAGAAGGATCGGGAATAACGGATTTTCCTTTTCACATGGGCTTGGGCTCGTTGAAAGGAGAAAGTCATGTCTGTTTATGGTACGTATGGAGTGCGTTGTTTTGGCTTCGAACTCAGTTTCACGCTGGTGCCGTATGGGCGGTATAGCTTGGAAATCTGGAGTGTTGCCGATAAGGCGTTTGTCGGTTTGCAGGAGTTCCGCACCAAGAGAGCGGCGATACGCGAAATGGAACGGTTCGCCCGCGTTGTTGGGGACTCTTTGCCCGTAGGCGCTGAGTGCTTGTGTAGGGTTGTGGATTCGAGCGGCGAAGAAGTCGATACGTTTTGGGCTGCGCCGCGGTTGGTTCGCAAGTTGAGCAGTTCCCGTTAAGTTAGTTTGTTGACCTGGGCCTCGGCCCATGTGTAAAGGGGAATTCATGAGTATGGAAGTGCGGGTTTTGTCGGTTCGGACGGTTGCCAAGGGTTTGCGGATTGCACATGTCCGATTTGGCGATCTGGTGGGCGATTGTCCGGCGGGGCCGGATGTGGTTGAGGGCGGCAGCGGTTATCTGTCGGTCAAGCCGCAGGTGCGCGAGGGGCGTCTCTTGGCCACGGTGCGCGTGAACGGAACGAAAGGGGAATAGGAATGACCGCGGCGGATTTCGCTTTGCTGGGGATTGATTCCCAGACCATTCTCGAGGTCTGGGGGTGGGGTTTTGGCTCGGTGGTGCTCATGTGGTCACTGGGCTTTGCAGTAGGTTGCGCCGTCCGGGTTATCCGGGCGGTGTGATGTAGTGCTCGGGTTCGAGCGAAGCGGCGCGGCGCTATCCGCGAAAACTCATTTTTGAGGAGTAGGAACGTGGCAGACATCTTTGCAGCGGTTGACCTGACGACCGTCGTTACTTTCGTGGAAACCGTCGGTGTGCTCATCGTGGGCATCGCCCTGGCGTTCAAGGGCATCAGCCTCGCGAAGCGCGGCATCAGCCGGGCCTGATCTCGATCGGCGCGGGTTCATACGGCCGGGCGTGAGTTCGGCCGTTTGTTTTTGAGGCAAGAAAGGGGTGTGTGATGACGGGTGCGTTGGTGGCGTTGTTCTGGGCGCTGGTTGCGGCGATAGGGGCGGCTGCCGCGCTGGCGTTCATCAAGGGAATGGGGGGTGGGCAATGAACGGGGTCAAGAGAATAGGCTGGTTTCTGCTGGGCGTTGTCTTGGCGGCCGTTCCGCTGTTGGCCTGGTCGGCCGGCATTGTCCAGTATGACCAGATGTACAACTCGCTGACGCCTTCCGGGCAGATGGCGTTGCAGTCTTATGAATCGGCCGGGGGGCGGGTGCAGGGGCGAACGTATGCGGGTGGTGCCGGTCCGGAAGTGCAGGTCAGGACCGTCATGCGTGAGGTCGTCACGTCTGGCCGTGTGCCGGTCACAATCGACAACGAGATACGCCAGAAGGTGCTCGCCAAGGGAATAGGGAAGCTCGCAGTCGGCGCGATGCGCGGCACCGTGCAGGGCGTCGTTATCGGAACGGCGATTGATGCGGCATTCGATGCGGCGGGTATCGAGTGCGATTTGAGCGGGTGTCGGGTGGCCTTGGTTGGGGAAAACTGTCCGGGCGGGGTTTGTACGATTGCCGCGACTGCCGGGCCGGGTACGGTTGTGCCGTCTGTGCATGTATGGCGGTTCAATGGAATGGGGGCGGCCAATCGCGCGACTTTCTCGGAAGCGCGTAATGATTGCATCGTGAATCATGGGGCCAACTGGTGCAATTTGCATTCTGTCTCGAATATGGGTTGGGGATACCGGCATAACTTCTGCTTTCCGGACGGATGCCATGGTTCCTACTACGGTGTTGATGAAACGATCACATGCCCAGCCGGTAGCGTGAAAACGGCACCGTCTGGCACGGGCGTGTCGGCGACGTGTGTTGTGAACAATGCGTACAGTTGCCCGGCGGGCCAGGGGTGGACGTTGAGCGGGAGTCAATGCACGCGTCCGCAATGCGCGGCGGGGCTGAACCGCAATCCGGCGAACGGGCAATGTGTAACGCCTGCGGCCAAGACTGACGACGAAGCCGCAACGCTGACGGGTCCATACTTCTCGCCGGCCGATGCCGAGGCGCTGGTTCGTGAGGTCGATCAGGCCGGCCAGGCCGCGCAGATCGAGGCTGAACCGCAGGAGGTCACCGGGCCGGCTTCGGCCTCCTCGCCGGAAACCACCACGCAGCAGACGACTGGGGCAGCGCCGAATCAGACGATTACCAACGTCACGAATCAGACCATCGTGAACAATACCTACAATCAAAGCACCTGGAATTACAACGTGGTCAACAAGACGACGACCAAGGATGCCGCGGGGAACGTCACGGACACGAAGGAAGAAGACGTGGACGAAGCGGTGGCAGTCACGGATGCCGCCATGCCGGATGTGCCAAAGCTCTATGACCGCAAGTACCCGGACGGAATGCAGGGCGTTTGGAATACCCAGAAGGCCAATTTGACCGCGGGCGGCCTGGCGGGTTTGCAGTCGGTTTTCGTGCCCAACATCGCGGGCGGCCAGTGCCCGACGTGGACTGTGAATGCCAACATTGGGCCGCATATGAACTTCGGCTCGGGAACCATCAGTCCACCGTGTTGGATTTGGGACGCCATCAAGGCGATGGTTGTGATTACCGCGCTGTTCCTTGCGCGGAGTCTGATTTTCGGGGGGTGAGTCATGGGGGCGATTGCACAAGGGTTGTCGTGGATTCTGGCCAAGATTGCCGCGGCGGTGGCATGGATTGGCAAGCTGTTTGTTGCGGTCTTTGTTGCGGGTTGGGATTTCATCCGCGATGCGGCGTGCTGGGTGTTTGAGGAAGTGCTCAAGATTGCGATTGCCGCGGCGAATGCGGTGGATGTCTCCGGTATCGCCTCGGCCGGTCAGTGGTGGGGCAACGTTCCGGCGGACGTGCTGAACATCATGGGGCTGATCGGTCTCCAATACGCTCTCGGGATTGTCTTTGCCGCAATTGTTATCCGCATGGTGTTGCAGCTGATCCCGTTTGTTCGGCTCGGTAGCTGAGCATGATCAATCTGCTTCTGGGTCCACCGGGCGGCGGCAAGAGTTACGAGGCTGTCGTTTATCACGTCCTGCCCGCGCTCGCTGCCGGCCGCAAGGTCATCACGAATCTACCGCTGAGCATGGATCGTTTGCGGGAGATTGACGCCACGTATCCGGCGCTCGTCCAGCGGGTAGAGGATCGGCTGGGGATGGTGTCGGTTGAAGCATCGGTCGCGGGTCGGTATCGCCGTGTGGGGGCCGTCAACGTCATGCAGCAGGGCATGGTGCGGGCTTTCGCCACGATGGCAGACTACGGGGATACGTGGCGTCACCCTGTAGACGGTAGCGGGCCGTTGTACGTCATTGACGAATGCCACCTGGCGTTACCGTTGCGGCGCACCGAACTGGCGGTCGAAGAATGGTTTTCGATGATCCGCCACGAAAGCGCCGATGCACTGCTGATCACCCAGAGTTACGGCAAGATGAGTCGCACGATTGTCGACCTGGTGCAAGTCTGTTACCGGGTGCGCAAAGCAACGGCTTTCGGGGCGGCCGGCCGGTATATCCGCAAGGTTCAGGACGGCGTTCGCGGTGATGTGGTTAATGAAGCCGTGCGCAAGTATGAAGCCAAGTATTTCAGCCTGTACCAGAGTCATACCAAAGGCGGCGGGGCTGAGCTTGTTCCGCAGGATATCGTTCCGATCTGGAAGCGCTGGCCCTTCATCGGTGCGGCGGTCGCTTTCCCGTTGGCGGCGTTCATCTTCTTTGGTAGCGGGTCGCCCAATGTCCTCAAGCCTTCGGTTGTTGCGCCGGCGGCAGTGGCAGCCGGGCCACAGCCGGCGGTCGCGGCGGCGAAAGTAGTGGAAAGCGGCGAGGCCAAAGCGCCGAAGGTGCAGCGGTGGGATGCCGAGGCGGGGCATCCGTTGGCGGGCCGCACGTTGCATGTCGTTGGCCGGCTGGATGGCGGCGGGAAGCGGGCGTATGAATTCGTCGTCGCGCAGAATGGCCAGGCCGTGATGGCGATTACCAGCGAACAACTGGTCCGGCTGGGCTACAAGGTTGGGTTGGAGCGCGGCGAGCCGTGCGCGGTGCGGGTGGGGTATGAGGATTGGGATAGTTGGGTGATTTGCGATGCGCCTACGGTGGTAGTCGGGGCGGTTGGCGGCGGTAGGTCCGGGGGTGCTGTCACCGTCGAACGCAAAGAAGCGGGGGGGCCAGGCGCTGGGGCTCCGGCGACGGGGCCGGCCGATAGTGGCGGCCCCTCGGTGGGTATCGTGCCGAATGGCAGAGTGGGCGACCGCAAGGCATGAACGGCAGTAGGTATCGGCGTCGCGTCAGGCGCGCCAAGCTCGAGATACAAGGCGGGCGGTGTTTCTACTGTGGCGCGCTTGTGGAAGAAGGGCAGGTCACGTTGGATCACGTCGAACCGCGTAGCCGGGGCGGTAGCGGGCGGTGGTCGAATCTGGTAGCGAGCTGCCGGCCGTGCAATGAGGCGAAGCGTTCGCAAACACTGCGGGAGTTTCTGGAAAAAGGGGTTCCGGCGAGTGGTCTTATGCTGCACAAAAAGGGGTAAAGGTGATGGGGCGTCGTGTCGGTCTGCCAGGTGAGTTTGTCGGAGTCGAGCCGGGGGCGTTCTACCCGTGCACGCGTCTGGTGCCTGCGGAGTTTCAGGGGCGGGGCAGGTGGGTGTCGGGTCCGTTGCATACCTTTGTCGACGACTACCGGCAAGAATTCTGCTGGCGGCGACCTCAGGAGGGGCTGCTCATGGCGTTGGCGGCGGGGGTCTGCACTGCGCCGGATTTCACCGTTTGGGTGGATGATCCGCCTGAGTGGCGCCGGTTTCAGGCGTGGCGCTCGGCTGTTGTTGCCGGGTACTGGCAAGCGAACGGGGTGGATGTCCTGCCGGTTGTCTCGTTCGGGTCCGGGTGCGAGCGGTTCGTCCGGCCTGGGTCCACCTGGGCGGTTCGGGCGCCAGGTCGGGCCGCGGACGTGGCGCGCTGGGTGGAACGCGTTGAAGGGTTTGTCGAGCTCGCCGGCGTTGGGCGGTTGGTGCTTTTCGGGGTCACGGGCGCGGCCAGGCTTGTGTTCTGGGGTGAGGCGTGCGGCGTTCCGGTGGAGGTCCGCGCGTTGTGTGTGCGCGGCGGCCGCGGCGCGGTGGCAGACGAACGTCAGGCGGCGTGATGGGTGGGCGTTCGGAACGCGAGCCGTTCGTCTTGGATGATCGCGAGCTGTGGATTACGGAAGTCTCCGATGTCCGCCTCAGCAGATATGAGCGGATGCTCAAGAGTGCCGGGGCGGGCAGGCGTCAGGATGGTTCGAGCCGGGCAGACGGCGGCCAGTATTTCAGCGATCTGATCCAGCGGGAGATTGCGCGGCGGGCGTCGAGTCTGGTTTGATGCGAACGTCATAGCCCAAACCAACAAAAACGGCCGTAGGGCCGTTTTTGCGTTGGGGGCGGGGCGTCTGTGGAGCAGGGGCTTATTGCGGGGGTTCCTGGGCTCTCGGGGGCACGTCGGTGGGCGAAGCCGTGGGCTCGGAGAAGGAAGCGCTCGGAGTGCTGGCTTTCGTGCGTTTCGGTGGGGCGACCGGCTTGGGCGGGGTGCTGGCCGAGGGGTTCGGCTGGGTGAGCCGGTCCAGCAAGCGGGATTGCTCGGTGATCCGGGCTTCTGCTGCCTTCAGTTGCGCGGTCAGCTTGGCTTGGTTCTTGTCGAGTTCGATCAGTTCCGCGCGCGTGTCACGGATTTCCTGGGCGAGCTTGGTGTTTCCGGCGGTCAGTTCGTTGTTCAGCGTTTCCAGTTGTTCGATTTCGGTCTGAGCTTCGAGCAAGGCGGCGTTGGCCTCGGTGATGGTTCGGGCCGATTCCTTTTGCAGTGTCGCCAGTTCGGAGCGAAAGTGTTCCGTTGCAGCGTTCCAGACCAGTTGAGCGGCGCGGTTCAGCGCGGCGGTCACGTCCTCGGGCACCTCGAGGTCGCCAGGCGTGGGCGCTGTCGCCTGTTCTCTCCATTCGCGAAGCAGAGCGGTGATTGTCGTAAAGCTGCCGCTGCCGATGCTTGCGCGAACGGTGGCGACGGTGGGTTGCTGGCCTGCGGCGCTGATCTTGTCGGCGATCGCGAAAACCTGGGCACGAGTTACGGGGGGCATGCCTTATCCTTTCTGTAGTGTAGTGTAATGTGTAGTGTATTTTACACTGTAGTGTAATGCGGATGGGGATTACGGTTTGCCGTGTGGGGTCTGGCGAGTACCGTTTTGGGGAGTCGGGCGGCGGCGATCGCTTGGGACAACAGCAAGCGGCGGGCCAGCACTCGGGAAGCGAGCGAGTTGGCCAGGTGGGGCTGGCATTGGGTCGCGTCCTGGATCGCCTGCCGGTATAGGTGAAGTTGGCGCAGCAGATAGGGTTTCATAGCGATGCGTTCCGGATGAAGAACGAGGGGTGCAGCGCGAAGTGCGGCTGCTGGCGGTTTTGGGTTATGTCCGTGCGGACCGTTGAGCCGGCCGGCAGCAATACCGGCGCGTCCATCTGGTGGAGGTCGATTTCGTCGTCTTCCGCGTATGCGGGGATTTGGGGTGGGCTGTAGCGGGTGCCGTATGTCGGGCGGCGGTGCATCATGTCGAAGTATCGCAGCAGCAAGGGCAGGGGCGGGCGGGCCGTTGTCGACCGCGGGTATCGGGTGGGGGTGGTGTGGTGCATGTGGCGGAGTCCTTGGGTTATTGGTGCGGGTGGAGGGCGACGTGTTCCAGGCTGATGCCGTGTTCTGCCGCGAGCGCCTGGCCGGCGGGCGTGAATTCCAGCCAGTGCAAGCGGTCTTCCTTGAAGGTCTTCACCAGTCCGGCGAGTTTCATCTGGGTCAAGTGGCCAGGCGTCGCGCGCGTTGAGGGGATGTTTCCGCCTATCAACGGGGTGCCGGACCAGTTGCAGGCGTCGGCCGCGTAGGCGAGGAAAAGCTGCAGCGTTGCATGGGAGAGGGGCGGCCGTGTATGGTCTGCTGTTGTCATGGGGTTGCCTTTCGGGTGGTTGGGGTCAGAGTTGGGGCAGTGCGCGGATGATGGCGGCCTTCGTCGCGCTCGGGATCAAGTAGGCGCTCGGGATTGGTGCGTCGATCATGTAGACGGCGCGGCGAAACCAGACGAACACGGGTTGTCCGGTGACTGGGTGCTTCTGGGTGGTCATGGTGCGCAAGTACAGGCAGCCGGTGGTTGCGTCGTAGAAATCGCTTTGGGGCGGCGCGGGCAGGTGGCGAATCAGCCTGGCGTGCAGTGACCCGATTCTGGAATTGGTTTTTTTGGGCGCGATCTGGGCGTCTGAAGCCTCAGCGTTTCGGGTTTGGCTGTTGCCGGTCGGTGCGGGTTTGGTTTTCAGGCGTTGCATGTTTCGTCCTCCTCAGTGGTTGATCCGTTCGTCAGTTAGCCTCGCGAAGCGCACCGCCTATAACGGCGAGCCTGCGAGCCGTGCCTTTCCTTCAACGAACGCAAGCAGGCATGCCAGCGTTTTTTGCTGGCGTGACTGGTTGCTCTCGTTCAAATTTCAGGCGGTGACTGGGCTAACTGATGAATGGATCAACCACGGCGGATGAGGCAGACCCGGAAAAGCTGCACCGATCGGCAACAGCCAAACCCGAGCAAGCGGCGGCTTTTTCGCCGGTTGCTCTGACTCGCGCAGAGCGCGCGGGGTCATCTTTGCAACGTCTCGAACTTGACGGGCGACTGGCGGTTCTGCGGGGTTTGTACTGGCAGCTTCGCTATCTGAGGCGCGGCGATTCAGCCGGCCGGCGGCGGCTTTACCGGGCCATAAGGCGTGAGCGCGAAAAATTTGATGGAACGGCTATTGATGTGGAGCTGTTGCGGTTGTTTTGCCGGGTTTTGGCTTGTCCGGGGAACTGGCACGCTGAAAGGCGTTACTTGATGCGTTTGGCATGGCTTGCTGAGGAAGCGAGCGCGGGGTCTTCGAGTGCGTATAATTTGTAATGTGTCGCTTAATCTCCCGTATCTATCTGTTTCTTTGGTTGTTTATTCCTTTCTGTCACTTTCATAGTGACATCTTTGTATGCTGGCGTCCTGTTCCGCTTCTCGGTCTCTGTTGGTGGGGGAGTCGCGAAAGGTAGCCAGTGCCGGCGGCGGGTTGGGTCGTTGTCTCGCTGTAGCTCCATGTCTGCAATTACTTGAATTATTGGGATTTGCAGCGTCTGAGCGACTATCAGGCAGGTGAAGTTGTCGAAGGCGCGGCGGTTGTGTTTGTAGTTGGTTGTTGCGGGTCGCGTCCATCCTAGCAGCAGGCCGGTAGCGCCGTCGCTGCGGGCTCCAGTTTTTCGCTTTAATTCCTCTAGATACTCGGCTGTTGTCTTCATGTTGGTGGGGCTTTGTCGCGGTCCTGCTTTCAGGATAGGTGTACTGCCGTGCGTTGACAATAAACACGGCTGTGTATAGTTTGGCGGCGTTTCGTTAACGGTTGTGAAGGGTCTTCGGTGGCCAGTGTCGTGTCTGATGGTTTGCTGAGCTTTGGCGGCGGATGTGGTTTTCCGCTGGTGCGTTGCTCGGCTTGTGTTCATGCGGTTCCGGCGTCTGGGGCCGTGCTGAACGTTCTCTGTGTTGTCTTCAACGGTCTGCGGTCGGCTGAGCAGATCCGGGTCTGTACGGAGCACGAAGCCAAATGAAATCGAATCTGCAAGGGGTTGAACGTCCTCAGGCCGCGGCCGGCCTGCCGGCTCTCGCCGCGTCGAGCGAGGAACGAGCGAGCGCGGCGAGCCGCCGGCAGGCTGTCCCCCCCTCACTAATAGGGGGGGAAAGGGTAGCC